>Ga0306924_10003077_pt1 | contig 15918 bp, 14 predicted proteins | sample sta12Can44000111_FD_203756 | JGI IMG/M metagenome (GOLD analysis project Ga0306924, IMG submission 203756) | Lab enrichment of tropical soil microbial communities from Luquillo Experimental Forest, Puerto Rico - statanox.12C.anox.44.000.111 (v2)... | ecosystem: Environmental > Terrestrial >... | reverse complement strand
CAAAACGGCATGGCTCGTCACCGCTGAAAGTAGGTGCTTTGTCCTTTATCGTGAGGAACTTACACCACATCTCGTTGATCGGTTCCGATCAACGAAGCCCCTCAGGCGGCGGGCGGGAGCATCCGCTCCCTTGCCTAACGCGGCATCAGCCGCGCGTCGCCTTGCTCCTAACCGGCGTTGCGATGAGATCCTCTCATCGCAACTTGGTCTTATCGCCGCCAGACCGGCGCCAGGCAATATTCCAGCCGCTGAACGTAAAAGAAGCGTTCGCCGGATCGCAGGGCCTGGTGCATCTGGTGAGCATAGCCCATGCCGTTGGTGCGCTTGGCCCGGATCAGCCCTTGCGGACCCAGGGTCAGGGTGCCGTCCTTGACGCGGATCGCCGGCATGGCGCCGCCATCGATGGACTCCAGCGCATAGGCCTGCGCCCGCATCTGCATGCGCGCAGCACAACCCTTGCCCAGGAAGCTTTCGTTCGAGGCGCAGACGCGGGTTTCCTCGCGGGTGACCGGGCGGACCTTCCAATCGCGCAGCATGGCGGTGATGTTCTGATCGCCGACGCTGTTGTCGATATAGTTGCTGACCTTCTCGATCTGGTTCGAAGGCGGCGGCGGGCCCAGGGCCGAGACCATGTCGCCGACGAAGCTTTCGCCCGGCAGATGCCAGACGCCGATGCGGCCCGGATCGCTAAATCCCTCGGCATCGCATTCGTCGAGATAATCATCCAGCCCCTGGGCGAAGTCGGCGCTTTCGGTCTTCCTGACCTTGATGGCCGAGCCGGCCAGTTGCGGGCTGTCGGTGGCATAGATGGTGGCATCGTCGCCATGACGGTCGATGACGGTGAAATGCAGCTTGCCCTGCTCGACGGCGTTCTCCGAGCAAAGCGAACCCAGCACCAGAATCATCTGGCGGCCCGGCTCCACCTGTTTGGAGATGGCGTCGGGGAACGAGAAGTCGCCTTTGTCCGACAGGCCGGGATAGGGATTGAAGCGGCAGCGCACCACGCCATGCAGGGCGAAGCTCTTGCCTTCCAGGGCCAGATTGGCGTCGACGGTCAGGAAGTCGGCGGGGGTGACGGCGTATTCGGCATGCAGCCCGCCCGGCAGATTGCGATAGGTGAAGGCTCCGACACCCAGGCCGACAATAGCCGCCGAGCCCAAGAACAGGGCCAGGACAAGCCATGGGCTCATGTTGAAGATCTTCATCCCCGCTCTCCCCTCCGCCGCTTTATTCCCCTAAAGCGTTGCGGACACCAATCTTATGCGCTTGCAAGCGTTTCGGTAAGTTTCCTCTTTTGACGCGGACGAGTCTAGACGCAACCAGCTGATGTTTCCCGGTCCTGCGGCTAATTGTCGTTCCAGCACCTCCACCGTGGCGTCGGAGGCATTGCGTTTGCGCTTGGCGATGCGGGCCTTCATGACTTCCGGGCTAGCCTCAAGCCATAACCCTTCGAAGGGGATGCCCAGAGCGCCGGCCACCGCCTCGATTCCCTGGCGCTGCTCCTCCTTGGCGAAGACAGCGTCGGCTATCACGGTCAGCCCGGCTTTCAGCAGGACGGCGCTGCGGTCATAGAGTTCCTGATAGGTGCGGCGGCCCATCTCCGGGCTATAGCCCTCTTCGCCAAGACGGGTTTCCGGGTCGGCGCCCATCAGCCGCTTGCGCAAGACGTCGGTGCGCAGGATCACCGCTCCCGCCATGCCGCCCAACAGCGGGGCCAGATCGCGTCCCAGCCGGCTTTTGCCGCTGCCCGAGAAGCCGCCCACCGCCAGCAGCCTGGGCGGTGGTGGGGACAGATAGGCCCTCGCCCGGTGCAGATACTCCAAGGCCTGGGCTCGCAAGGCGGGATCATCGCCGGCCCCGCGCGCCATGGTCGCCGAGACATGGGCGCGGATGGCGGCGCGCAAGGACAGGAACAGCGGCAAGGCGGCCAGTCCCTCCAGCTCGTCGCGCTTTTCCAGATAGCGGTTCAGCACCCAGCTGGCGGTCTGGTCCAAGCCGCGGGCCTGCAAATCCATGATCAGGAAGGCCAGATCGTAAAGCACGTCGATGCAGGCGAAGTCCTGATTGAATTCGATGGCGTCGAACAGAGTGGCGCGGCCATCGATGCGGCAGATATTGCGCAAATGCAGATCGCCATGGCAGAGCCGCACCAGCCCGGCCTTGCGGCGATCCTCCAGCAGCGGGGTCAACCGTTCCAGCCAGTCCAGCGAGGCGGCGGTCAGGGCTTCGGCCTCTCCTTCGGGGAACAGGCCGGGGGTGTCGAGGGCGAAACAGGCGGCATTGGTGACAATGGTATGGCGCAGCCCGTCAGCTCCGCCCCAGTCGGGCTTGGGCTCGGCGGAATTGTGGAAGGCGGCGATGGCGTCGGCCAGCTCTTCCGCCTCCTCCCGCTTCAGGCTGGGGGCCAGGCGGTCATAAAGCCCGGCCTGATCGAAGCGGCGCATCTCGATCACCCAATCTTGCAGCTCGCCTTCGCCATCGAAGGCCAACCGCCCCTCGGGCGTCCGAGTAATGGTTCGCAGTCCCAGATAGAGATCGGGGGCGGTGCGGCTGTTCACGGCCAGTTCGGCCCGGCAGGCAGCCTCGCGCTGGGTCAGGGTCGAGAAGTCGAGGAACGGCAGGGTGACCGCCCGCTTCAGCTTAAAGGCTCGGTCACCGGCCAGGAAGATCGCCGAGATATGAGTGTCCAACCGCTCGACCGGCCCCGGTTGGCCAAGGTTCTCGGGGTTTGCGAGAAAGGCCAATGAGGCGGTCTGGTCGGTCGGGGCGGACATGCTATTCGAAAACCGGACGCGGCTCGGGCAGGTCGGCCGGGTCCTGGTGGATGATCACATCGGCCTTGGGGAAGGCGGCGCGGATCAGATCCTCGACGGCGTCGGAAACGTCATGAGCCTTGCGCAGGGGCATATCGCCATCCAGCTCCAGATGCAGCTGAATGAACTGCTGCTGGCCCGACGAGCGGGTGCGCAGGTCATGGACATTGCGGACATCCGGGTTGGATCGGGCAATTTCCTTGATGCGCTGGCGATCTTCGTCGGGGAATTCCTTGTCCATCAGCAGGTTATAGCTGGTCCAGGCCAACTGCCCCGACCCCCACAGGATGTAAAGACCGATGCTGAGGGCAAACACCGGGTCAACCCAGGTCCAGCCCAGCATCGAGGTCAGCGCCAGCGAGATCATCACGCCGAAATTCATCATCAGGTCAGAAGCGTAATGCAAGGCATCGGCGGAAACCGCGACGGACTCCGTCTTGGCGATCACCCGGCGCTGAAAGGTGACCAAGGCCAGGGTCACGACGACGGACACCGCCATTACCACGATGCCGGCCATACCGTTGCTGACCGGCTCGGGCGTGACCAGCCGATGAGCCGCCTCGCCGATCAGCAGCAAGCCTGAGCCCATAATGAAGGCCGATTGCGCCAGACCGGCCAGCGGCTCGGCCTTGCCATGGCCGAAACGGTGGTCCGAATCGGCAGGCGTCAGCGCATGGCGCACCGCCAGGAAGTTCACCAGCGAGGCGAAGGCATCCAGGGTCGAATCGATCAGGCTGGACAGCAGCGCGACCGATCCGGTCGCCAGCCAAGCGGCCAGCTTGATGCTGATCAGAACCAGGGCCACGCCCATGGCCAGAATGGTGGCCGTCTTCATCAGGCGGGCATTGTGGGCGGGATCGTGGATGGCGGTGGCTTCGGCGCTCATGGGGTCGGCTCTTTTTAAGGGAACAGCTGCTCGGTCCGCCAGCCTTCGGGCGTGCGGACATAAACGGTGCGGTCATGCAGGCGGAAAGGCCGGTCGGCCCAGAATTCGATGCGTTCGGGCACCAGCCGGAAGCCCGACCAGTGATCGGGGCGCGGCACCTTTCCCAGGCCGAACTTGGCGACGAATTCGCCGATGCGCTTTTCCAGCTCGAAGCGGCTGGCCAGCACGCGCGACTGCTTCGAGGCCCAGGCGCCGATCTGGCTGCCGCGAGCGCGGGAAGCGAAATAGGCGTCGGCCTCTTCCGGGGTGACGGGCTGCACCGGGCCTTCGACCCGCACCTGACGGCGCAGGCTCTTCCAATGGAAGCAGAGCGCGGCATGGGGGTTGGCGGCCAGTTCGCCGCCCTTGCGGCTTTCCAGATTGGTATAGAACACGAAGCCCTGCTGGTCGGCGGCCTTCAGCAGCACCATGCGCACCGACGGACGGCCTTGCGCATCGGCGGTGGCCAATGCCATGGCGTTGGGGTCGTTCGGTTCGGACTTGTCGGCTTCCGCCATCCAATCATGGAAATGGGCGACGGGATCCTTGACGCTTTCGCTCATGATGCTCCGATAGCTGCATAAGGATGAGTTTCCCCTTAAATAGCCCCGTCGGCGGCGTCTGAAAATGGGCAATCGCCCACGGCCAGCCGCAAGGCTGGAAAAAAAGACGATAAAGCTCTATCTCTGTTACAGGAATTTCCCTTTGTGACCTGTTGGTGAAGGTTTTCTTTCGTGGACGATCCGTACAAGCTTCTGGGCGTGTCTAAGGACGCCACCGCCGATCAGATCAAAAGCAGCTATCGCAAGCTGGCCCGCACGCTGCATCCCGACCTCAATCCCGGCGACAAGGCGGCGGAAGAGAAATTCAAGAAGGTCACGGCCGCCTATGATCTGCTGGGCGATGCCGCCAAGCGCGCCCGCTATGATGCCGGCGAGATCGACGGCCAGGGCAACGAGAAGCGCAGCTATCGTCGCCATTCCTCGGCAGGAGCCGGCGGCGGCGGGGGCTTTGGCGGCGGCTTCGGCAATTTCAAATTCGGCGACAATGCCGACGACATCTTCTCGGAACTGCTGCGCCGCAAGGGCAAGAATCGCGCCGGGGCCGGTCCCGGCGGCAAGTTCTGGTTCGAGGAAGAAGATGCCGACCAGCCGCAGGCCGGCGGCAATGCGCAATATTCGCTGAAGGTCGCTTTCCCCGAAGCCGCCATGGGCACCACCAAGCGCATCAATCTGCCGACCGGCAAGAGCCTGGATGTCAAGGTTCCCCCCGGCAGCAAGGACGGCACCACTCTGCGCCTGAAGGGTCAGGGCAATCCCGGCCGCAATGGCGGTCCGACGGGCGATGCGCTGATCGAGGTCAAGGTCGAACCCCATGCCTTCTTCACCCGCGAAGGCGACGACGTACTGATCACCCTGCCGATTTCGCTGGATGAAGCGGTGCTGGGCGGCAAGGTCACGGTGCCGACGGTGGATGGCAAGGTGGCGCTGAACATTCCCGCCAACAGCAGCGGCGGTGTGGTGATGCGCCTGAAGGGCAAGGGCATCCCGCATGGCAAGGGACGTGGCGATCAGCTGGTGACCCTGAAGATCGTGCTGCCGGAAAAACCCGATGCCGAGTTGGAGCAGTTCCTGAAAAGCTGGGCGGCCAAGCATGGCTATAACCCGCGCCAGCGCGCCGGCATGGAATGATGGCATGAGCTTCGGCACCTATGACCATTACGCCATGGCCTTCCTGGCGTTGCTGGGAACTTTCGCCGCTTCGGCGGGCATGTTGTGGCTGGCCGAACGCTCGCGTTTTCATAATGCGCTGATGACCTTTCACGGCATCGTGCCGCCGTTCCTGAATGTGGTCGGGGTGCTGTTCGCCCTTAATCTCGCCTTTCTGGCCAATGATACCTGGGCGGCCCATGATCGCGCCCGCGACGCCGTCTTTACCGAAGCCGGAGCCCTGCGCGGCATTCTGGTCGAGGTCCGCCGTCTGCCCGCCGACGAACGGGGTCGGATCGAGGCGCTGGCCCGGTCTTATCTGAACGAAGCCGCCACCGTGGAATGGCCGCTGTTGTCAGGGCGTGTCTCCGACCCAAAGGCGGTGGAATTGCTGGATCAGCTGCAAGGCGAGTTGAGCGATCCCGTACTGGCCACTGTGGCGGGGACGCCGGTGCAGGCCTTGATGCTTCAGCAGATCACCCAGGTGCGGGCCATGCATGATCTGCGGGTGGCGCTCAGCCAGACTCATGTCAATCCGCTGAAATGGCTGGGGATGGCGTTCCTTGGCTTCCTGACGGTGGTGTCCATCGTCATGGTGCATGTGGAACATCCCCGCGCCGCCTTTCTGTCGGCGCTGATCTTTGCCGCCGCTTCGGCGCCGACGGCGGCGATCGTGCTGGTGCAGGGCAATCCATTCCAGGAACCGCTGGGCGTGAGTGCCCAGCCTTTGACGTCTTTGATCGAGGTGGCGAAATGAGCGAAGTGAAGACCGTCATCCTGACCGGCGCCAGCCAGGGCATCGGCCATGCCACGGTATCGCGCTTCATGGCCGAGGGCTGGCGGGTGATCACCTGCGCCCGCCAGGACGTGCCGGCCCATTGCCGCCGCGATCCGTTATGGAGCCACCATATCCCCACCGATCTGATGAACAGTGCTTCGCTGGAAAACTTCATCAAGGAAGCCAACGCCGCCCTGGACGGTGCACCGCTGCATGCCCTGGTGAACAACGCCGGCCTCAGCCCCAAGACGCCTTATAAGGAACGTCTGGGTGTGCTGAACGGTTCCATCGACGGCTGGAAAGAGGTGTTCGACCTCAATTTCTTCGCGCCGCTGCGCCTGGCGCGCGGTTTTGCCTCGGCCTTGCATAAGGGCAAGGGCTCGATCGTGAACATTACCTCGATCGCCGGTCATTATGTGCATCCCTTCGCCGGCTCGGCCTATTCCACCTCGAAGGCGGCGCTGTCGGGCCTGACCCGCGAGATGGCGGTCGAGTTCGCTCAGTTGGATGTGCGGGTGAATGCCGTGGCGCCGGGCGAGATCAAGACCGAGATGATCTCGCCGGAATATGAAGCCCTGATCCCCCGCATTCCGCTGGACCGCATGGGCTCGGTCGAGGATGTGGCCGGAGTGGTGTTTCGCCTCTGCTCGGACGACTTCGCCTATGTGACCGGCACCGAGGTGTTCGTCACCGGCGGGCAGCATCTGTATTAGGGCACCATTAGCCCCTCGCCCGCAGGCGGGAGAGGGGTTGGGGTGAGGGGATGAGGCGATCTATCAAGCTTCTCAGTGTCTGAGAAGATGGTTTTCCCTCACCCCCTGGCCCCCTCTCCCGATTTCGGGCGAGGGGGAAAGAGCGCGGGGCTACTCCCCATGCATCTCGCGCAGGAAGTCTTCCACCTGACGATCCAGGCGGCTTAAGGAGTCGCTCATGCCCGACGAGGCCTCCAGCAGTTCCGAGGCGGCGCGGCGGGTGCTCTCGGCATTGTCCATCACCGTGGCGATGGCCGACGAAGCCTGACCGGTGGCCATGCTGGCATGATGGGCACTCTGACTGATCTCGCGGGTGGCGGCGCCCTGCTGCTGCACTGCCGACGATACCTGCATGCTGATCTGGCGCAGATTGTCGATGGTTTCGGCAATAGCCTGCACTGCCGAAACCGCTTCCGCCGTTTCACTCTGAATGGCTTCGATCTGGCTGCGGATCTCGTTGGTCGAGCGGGCGGTCTGGTCGGCCAGATGCTTGACCTCGTTGGCGACTACGGCAAAGCCCTTGCCAGCCTCGCCGGCGCGTGCACTTTCGATGGTGGCGTTCAGCGCCAGCAGGTTGGTCTGGCTGGCGATGTCGTTGATCAGCTGCACCACGCCGCTGATCTGGGCGGCAGTTTCGGCCAGATGAGTGATCATGCCGCTGGCCTTGGCCGCCTGATCCACCGCGCCGGTGGCGATGTTCAGCGAGCCGGCAACCTGACGGTCGATCTCTTGGATCGAGGCCGAGAGTTCTTCGGCGGCGGCGGCGACGGTTTCCACATTGCCGGTCGCTTCGGCGGCCGCGCCCGAAGCGGCCTGGGTCTGGGCGGCGGTCAGATCGGCGGTGCCGGTCAGGCTGCCGGCATTGCCGCGCATGGCTTGCGCCGCGCCACCCGTCTGGGCAATCACGCTCTTGACCCGTTCCGAGAATTTGTCGGCCAGACGGGTCAGCATGGATCGGCGTTCTTCCTCGGCGCGGCGGCGTTCCTCGGCCTGCGAGGCTTCAAGGGCGCGCTTTTCCAGTCCTTGGCGGCGGAAGGCGTCCAGGGCGCGGGCCAGAGCGCCGATCTCGTCCGAGCGTTCCTGATGCGGCACCGACAGATCGATATCGCCGGCGGCCACCTTGTCGACGGCGCGGGTGATGACGCCCAGCGGGCGGGTGACGCCGGCCACCACCACCCAGGCGGCAGCCGCGGTGGCAAGGATGGTGCCGCCCAGGGCCACCACGATCATCAGGGTGATGCGCTGGCTGTAGAAGCCTGCCAGCTCGTCGCCCAACTGCTGCACCTGGCTGCTGTTGCGGCTGACCAGCTCGGCGATGTCGCCGTTCAGGCTGTCGAGATTCTTGCGGTTGGCCTCGGAGCTGGCCTCGCGCCGGGCAGTGGCGGGGCCGTCCGAGATGGCCAGGCCGGTAATGGCGGTGCGCAGCTTGGCGAATTCCGCGACAGCACCTGCCAGCCGGTCATAGAGGGCATCATGCTCGGCCAGCGCCTGCCAGCGGCTCATATCGCCCGACAGGCTCTTCAGCTGCTGATCCACCTCGGCGGCGAAGGCCTTAATCTCCTCGGGATTGCGCGAGGAGTAAGCCCCCATGGTGCCGGCCACGGCGGAATTGACCGCGCGGTTCATCCGCTCGCCCAGAATGGCGGCCTGGGATGCGGTGCGCATGGCCTCGGTGCGGCTGTGATAACTGCCGAAGGTGGCGATGGCGATTACCGCCATGGCCAGCAAAGTCAGCAGGAGGATGGCCTTGGCCAGAAAGATCTTGGCGGCGATGGTGGCTTTGACGATCACGGCGGGTCTGCCCCCCTGAGTGACAGCTGTTAGGAAGGCTGTCATCATAGGTGCGTTTAAAATATCAAACAACTGTCATGCTGTTGTATGCAGATTACCCTGAAGTATGGGGGTATTGCATAAATTTACGGCAAATGTGATCAGTATTTTAGACGGCTTGAATTATAAGCACTGCAATATCAAGGCGATCTGACGCGCCGGGTCGATTTCCATGCTTGAGGTCACTTCAAGTTCGCGGTCATCCAGCACCGGAATGCCCGGCAGGCGGTGGCGATAGCGTTCGATGGTGGCGTCGCGGTCATCCAGCAGGCGTTCGATCTGCGGGCGGAACAGCGCCACCAGATCGGTGACCCAGCGATTCAAAAGATCGGACGGGCGGTCATGGCCGATATGGAAGCAAGGCAGCATGCGCTTGACGTCCTCGGCCTTGTACCAGGTCTCGGCGGTGACCCAGCGGTTGGTGGTGAACAGCCGTACCGGATGCCCGACCTCGTCGATGGCGATGGCCACCAGATGCGACAGGGCGTCGTTGTCTCCGGGTGGGCGGCAATCGGCAATGTCGGCGGGGCGCACGCCCTTGGGCATGCCTTTGGGGCGCAGGAAAGTATGGAAATGCCCATGCTCGCCTTCGCGGTGCAGATGAAAATAATACTGCGAATGGCTGAAGGCGTCGTAGACGTCGCCCTTGGGATAGTGGTTGAAGGGATAAAGCCGGCGTTCGGCAAACTCTGCCGTGATGGTCTCGCCGCGTTCCTTCAACAGGCGCTGGCAGTCGAGGAAATCGCGCCCGGCGGCGGCCATGTCCTCTAGCAGCGCGGGCGGCAAAAGGCTCAGGTCGCAGTCCGGATCACTGTCGCCGATCAGGGGAGGAGGCGCATCCATCTAGGCTCCGATCTCCCAACCGGCCCGCCGTCAGGGCAGGCCATTTTCCTTATAATAGCGGAAAGCGCCGTCATGAATAGGCGCCACCAGACTTTCCCGCGACATCTGCTTGCGATGCAGGCCGGTCAGCACCGGATGCATGGCGTCGAACGGCGCGGTGTCGCCAGCCACCGCCTTGGTGATGGCATAGGCGTCTTCGTCCGACAGGGATTTCGAGGCCACCAGCACGGCCCGCAGACCGATGGTCATCACCGGATCCTTCAGACCGGGATAATCCTCGATGTTGATGACCAGGCGGGTGAATTGCGGATTGGCCTTCAGATAGGTGTCGATGGCGGCATCCTTCAGCGGCAGCAGGGTGATGCCGCAATCATCGATGCCTTCCTGCACCTCGGTGACGGGATGGATGCCGGTGACAACCGCCGCATCCGCATGATTGTCGCACAGCGCCTTGACCGACTTGGCCACATCCATCTCCAGCCCGGCGGCCAGATCCTGGGGCTTCAGGTTTTCGGCGGCCAGCACCGCCTCGGCCATCTGGCGCTGATAGCTGCCGGGTTTGCCCAGATTGACGCGCGCTCCCTTCAGGTCGGCGGCGGATCTGATCTTGCTGTTGGCCCCCAGCAGCAGGGCCACCGGCTCGCCATGCAGGCTGAGCAGGCTGCGCAGATCGCCATTGGGGCCTTCTTTGGCGAAAGCGCCCTTGCCGGCCACGGCGTCGGCCAGATTATGGGACTGGATCAGCGCCAGTTGCAGATCGCCCGAGCGCAGACCGGCCAGATTGGCCCCGGAACCCGAGGTCGGTTCGACCAGACAATGAATGCCGTGCTGGGTTCGGGCGCGGTTGACCATACGGCAGATGGCGCCGGCTTCGGGGAAGAAGGCTCCGCCGACTTCGCCGCTGCCGATTGCCAGGATATGGGGCTTCGCAGCCGTTGCTGGCGGGGTAGGGTCGGCGGCGAAGGCCGAAGCTCCCGCCAGGAATGCGGCCAGCATCGAAGCCAGCAGGGGAAGCTTGCGGATCGCCATGATTCCTTCCATCCAGGTCAGCCCTCATTCCCTCACATGCCGAAGCGATTCCGTCAAGCGGTCAGTTGTCAGGAAATGACGTGTCGATGACACCCTAAGACTTGCATCTTCGGTCAAGGCGGGTAGCATCCCCCCATCCGAATTCCAGATGGGCCTCTGCTCCGATGAATCTTAAAGACCATATCCGCCAGATTCCCGACTATCCCAAGCCGGGCATCCTGTTCTATGACGTCTCGACTCTGCTGGCCCATGCCGATGCCTGGCAGGTGACCATGGGCCGCCTGGCCAATTCCGTGCGCGCCCAACATCCCGACCTGCTGGTGGGCATCGAGTCGCGCGGCTTCCTGGTGGCGGCTCCGCTGGCGCTGAAGCTGGGCTGCGGCTTCGTCATGGCCCGCAAGAAGGGCAAGCTGCCGGGCAAGACCATCCGCTACGACTATGATCTGGAATATGGCACCGATACCATCGAGATGCAGGAAGACGCCCTGAAGCCCGGTCAGCGCGTGGTGATCCTGGACGATCTGCTGGCCACCGGCGGCACTCTGAACGCCGCCATCGCTTTGGCCCGCAAGATGGGCGCGGAAGTGGCCGGCGCCGCCTGCATCATCGAGCTGGCCTTCCTGGGCGGCCGTCAGAAGCTTGACGTGCCGGTGACCTCGGTCGTGTCTTACGACGAGTAATATGGCTTTATTTCCCTGACTTCTGGAGCTCAGTGCTTCCAGAAGTCAGGGACAATCAAGCTGATCAGCAGAAACATCTCCAGCCGTCCATACAGCATCGCCGCCGACAGCAGCCATTTGGCATTGTCCGGCAGATGGGCGAAGCCATGGACCGGCCCGATTGCCTGGGTCAGGCCCGGCCCCAGATTTCCCAAAGCCGAAGCCGAGGCGGTAATCGCCGACATGAAGTCCAGCCCGACCATGCCCAACAGCATGGCCAGCCCGGCGAAGGACAGGCAATAGACGAACAGAAAGCCCAGCACCGATTCCCGCACCTGATCGGGCACCGGCTTGCGCTCATAGGCCGGCAGCACCACCGAATGCGGGCGCAGCAGGCGGATCAGCTGCACGCGGGCGCTGGTGAACAGGATTTGCAGGCGGAATATCTTCAGCCCGCCGGCGGTCGAACCGGCGCATCCGCCCACGAAGGACAGGAAGAACAGCACCGCTACCGGCAATCCGCTCCATTCCGCCCAGTCCAGGGTGGCATAGCCAGTCCCGGTCAGCACGCTGGCGGCGGTAAAGGCGCCATGGCGGATCGAAGGCAGCGGCTTGACCCCATGGGTCAGCAGCAGCCAGGAGCCGATGGCCAGCGACGACAGCAGGAACAGCGCCAGATACCAGCGCAGCTGGGTGTTGCGCAGGACCTGTCCCCAATGCTTCTGCCAAAGCTGCAGATAGATGATGAAGGGCGCACCGCTGGCCAGCATGCCGAACAGGATCACCCAATCCACGGCCGGCTTGCGCCAGACGCCGACCGAGCCGTCGTCGGTCGAGAAGCCGCCGCAGGAAACCGTGCTCATGGCATGCAGCAGCGCCGGGAAGCGGCTCATGCCCGCCGCCCAAAGCAGCAAGGTCAACAACACGGTCAGGGCGCAATAGATGGTCAGCAGCCGGATGGCGACACGCGCGCCTCGGCCCAGCACGCGGTCGCCGATGCCGGTGGGGCTTTCCAGCCGGAACATCTGCATGCCGCCGATCGCCAGATCGGGCAGCACGATCACCGCCATCACCAGAAAGCCGGCGCCGCCCAGCCATTGCAGCAGCGCCCGCCAGAGCAGGATGCCGGGTGGAATATGGTCAAGGCCGCGCAAGACAGTCGAGGCGCTGGCGGTCACACCGCTGACCGCCTCGAACCAGGCGTCGGTGCCGGACAGATGCAGGCCGGAAAAAATGAAGGGAATGGCTCCGGCGATGCTGGCCGCCAGCCAGCCGCAGACGGTCAGCAGCACCATCTGGCGGATCGAGAAGACTTTGTGCCGTCCCGACAGATTCGCCGCCGCCAGCAGCAGCCCCAGCAGCAAGGTGACGCCGGACGAAGCCAGGAAAATACGCCAGTCAGGGTCGCCATGCACGGCATCCACCGCCGCCGGAAAACCCATGGCCAGGGCCAGTACGCTCAAGGACAGGCCGGTGACCAGCAGAACGGGACGAAGATCGATCATCCTGCCGCTACTCCCGCCAGAAGCCCGGATAGGCCAGAATCAGCACGGTCGCCACTTCGAGGCGTCCCAGCATCATGCCGCCGGACAAAATCCATTTCGCCGCCTGGGGCAGGGCGCCGTAGTCATGGCCCGGCCCGATCACCTTGCCCAGACCCGGCCCGACATTGCCCAGCGCGGCGGCGGCGGCCGACAGGCTGGTGATATCGTCCAACCCGGTCATGGACAGCAGCACCGAGACGCCGGCGAAGGCGAAGAAATAAAACATCACGAAGGTCAGCACCGACCGCAGCACCAGATCGCTGACGGTCATTTCGTTGAAGCGGATCACGAACACGCCGTTGGGATGCAGCAGACGTCTCGCATGCACCCGTACCATGGCGAACAGCACTTCGTAGCGGAAGATCTTGATGCCGCCGGCTGCCGAGCCGGTGCAGCCGCCGACGAAGGTCATCATGAAGAAGATCACCTCGGAGAACCCGCCCCAGCTGTCATAGTCGCCGCTATGAAAGCCGGTGGTGGTCAGCACGGCGGTGACGTTGAAAACCGAGGTGCGGAAGGCCTCATAGGCTCCCATATTGCGGACCGCCCAGTTCCAGAAGGTCAGCACCAGGGCGAAGAACAGGATGGTCAGCAGATACCAGCGGGTCTGGCTGTCTTTGAAAATCGCCCATTCGCCCCGCTTCCAGGGGGCGACATACAGGCTGAAACTGCCGCCGCCCAGGATCATGCCGATGATGCAGATCCAGCGAGCGCCGTCATGGAAGGCCCCCAGGGATCGGTCCGAGGTGGAAAAGCCGCCGGTCGAGAGCGACGACATGGCATGGCAGATGGCTTCCAGCGGCGTCATGCCGGCAGTCAGCAGCAGGCCCACCAGCAGCAGAGTGAACAGGGAATAGACCCCCAGCACGCCCCAGGCGATCTGCGAGAAGCGGGGCTTCACATGCTCGGACTTGTCCGAGCTTTCCATGCGGAACAGCTGCATGCCGCCGATGCGCAGCACGGGAAGCAGGGTGACCGAGGTGACGATGATGCCGACGCCACCCAGCCAGTTCAGCATGGCGCGCCACATCAGCACCGCCCAGGGGGCATGATCCAACCCATGCAGCACGGTGGCGCCGGTGGTGGTCAGGCCCGAGACGGATTCGAACACTGCGTCCGCCGGGCTCATATGCAGGCTGCCGAAGGCGAACGGCACCGCGCCCGCCAATCCGACCAGCAGCCAGCTGGTGACGGTCAGCAGAAAGGCCTCGCGGGTCTGCAGCGCCGGACCGCCGGATTTGGGCTTGTTGGCGAAGATCAGGGCCAGCCCCAGGAACACCGCCAGGAAGGCCCCGCCGACAAAGGCGGGCCATTCGGTTTGCCCACCCGCCATATCGGCAGCCACCGGCAACGCCATGGCGGCGGCCAGGATCAACAGCAGATAGCCATTGACGTAAAAGACCGGACGAATATCGAGCAAAAGCGAACACCCCGTTTTCGTCCAGGACTATTGGCGCGAAGCCGGTCCGCTGTAAAGCGAAACCGGCTTTGCTCCTGTTCCTTATGGCTGGCGGGGTGACGCCGTCAGAGGCTACTGAATGACTTTCCAGCTGCCGTCGGGCTGGCGGCAGGCGGTGCCATAGGCCTGTTCCTGGCGTCCGCCAACGGTGATGGTCTGCTGGAATTCGCGGCAGTAAGCGCCCGAAGCATCCTGGCCGTCGCGGATCGGGGTGACGGTGCCGGCATTGCCCGACTGCGGATTGTTCCAGCTGATCGCCTGGCCGATCGGGGCCTGATAGGCGCGCTGGGCCGCCTGCTGCGCCGCCATGGCGTCGGCATGGTCCAGGCTCTCACCCACCTCATGACCGACGAAGGCGCCCAGCAGGGTGCCCACGGCCACGGCCGCCAGCTTGCCCGAGCCCTTGCCGAACTGAGCGCCGGCCACAGCGCCGGCAGCGCCGCCGATGATGGTGCCGCCGGTAGTCTTGTCGATGCCTCCCGAGCTGGGGGCCGGAGCCGGCGCAGGGGCCACATAGGCCGGCGGCGGGGGCGGAGCCTGTTCGACGATCACCGGCGGTTCGGGATAGGGATAGACCGGCTGCGGATAGAAATACCAGATGCCGTCGATCACCCACCACCAGCCGTCGCGGCCATCGCGCCAGGCATGGACCCAATGGCCATCATGCCAATGTTCCCGGTGATGGTAATAGCCGGGCGGCGGATGATCCCAGCCGGGGCCATGGTCATGATGGTAGTAATAATAAGGGTCAGCGCCGGCGGGGGTGACGGCGGAAAGGCCCAGGGACAGGGCGATAAGCGTGAGCGAAGCAGTTTTTTTCATGGACCGATCGTCATGGAAGGAATTTCATACCGTATTCCATACGTATGAAATATGGCGGCTTTACGGTGGCCGCGCGGAAAAACCATCCCTATATCAGTCGGTATCATGCCCAGCCCTTACAGAACCGTCGCCCTGATCGTGGCCAGCGCCATGTTCATGGAGCAACTCGACGCCACAGTGCTCGCCACCGCCCTTCCCACCATGGCCCGCGATTTTGCTGTCACCGCGCCGCATATGAGCGTCGCCTTGACCAGCTATCTGCTCAGCCTGGCCATCTTCATTCCCGCCAGCGGCTGGGCCGCCGACCGCTATGGCGCGCGCACGGTGTTTCGCGCCGCCATTCTGGTCTTCACCCTGGGCTCGGCCCTCTGCGCTCAGGCACCCAGTCTGGGCTGGCTGGTGGCGGCGCGGCTGCTGCAAGGCGTGGGCGGGGCCATGATGATGCCGGTGGGGCGTTTGGTCCTGCTGCGCAGCGTGCCGCGCGAGGACATGGTCTCGGCCATGACCTGGCTGCTGGTGCCGGCGCTGCTGGGGCCGATCATCGGCCCGCCGCTGGGCGGCTTCATCGTCACCTATCTGAACTGGCGCTGGATTTTCTATATCAACCTGCCCATCGGCCTGTTGGGCTTGGTGATGGCCAGCCGCCATATCCTGAATTGGAAGGAAGACGGCACCGAGCCTTTGGACTGGAAAGGCTTTCTGCTGTCGGGCTGCGCCTTGGGCTCTTTGTTCTTCGGCTTCGAGCTGATCAGCCG
>Ga0306924_10003075_pt1 | contig 15922 bp, 9 predicted proteins | sample sta12Can44000111_FD_203756 | JGI IMG/M metagenome (GOLD analysis project Ga0306924, IMG submission 203756) | Lab enrichment of tropical soil microbial communities from Luquillo Experimental Forest, Puerto Rico - statanox.12C.anox.44.000.111 (v2)... | ecosystem: Environmental > Terrestrial > Soil... | reverse complement strand
CGCAGGCGGCGCCCGCAGCCGGGCGATCAGCGATAAGATTTCCGCAAACATCTGCCGCGGCACCGCGACCTCGGCCAGCGGAACCGGCCATCGTAGGGCCGCCTTGCGCTTCCTCACCGCCGACAACCAAAGTCGCGCTGCGCGACGGCGGGTATTGGGTCGTTGTCGGCGGGCAGGTCGCGCGTGACGAAGCCGGCAAGATAGTCGGTAAGGGTGATCTGCGAGCCAGATCGAGCAAGTCGGCAAAAATGTCAACGCCTGTCTCAATGCCGGCGGCGCGACGGTCAACGACATCATCTTCACAGTCAGCCAGGTCAAAGACCCCGCCGAATTCGAGAAATACGCCGAACTGCGCACACGCTATTTCGGCCCACCTTCGCACGAAGAGCGCGACAGTCCCCGTGCCACAGTTGACCGACCCTGATTTACTATTGCAGGTCGAAGCCTTCGCCGCGATCAAGTAACCGAGGAAGAAATTCAGACGGGGTTGGCTCGGCCTTAAATTTCGCCCTCCTGTTTCAGCATCCGGATGGTTTTCCGGAGCGCGGTCAGCGTGTCTTCGAGTTCGGCGTCGCCGTGGGTGGCCGAAATGATGCCGCCGGGGCTGCCGCTGAAATCGACCCCATGGGTCATCATTGCCAACCGGAATTTGTGCACGATTCCGGCTTGGCTCTTGTCGAAGAAGGCTTCTGCGGGGATTGCCTTCGGATCGAAGCGGGTGGGAGTGATCGCGGCGTGGTCGGGATTAGTGAAGAAGTGGAAGTTTGAAAACGCGCCGTAGGCCGCCCACGGCACGTGTTCCTCCTCGAACACCTCATTGATCCGCCGCCGCAGCGTCTCGGCATAGCGATTGGCTTGGGCACAGGCATCGGTCGTGCCGACAATTTCGAGTGCAGCAACCCCGGCGGCGGCCGACAGCGGGTTTGCGTTGAACGTCCCTTGATGAGTGATCTTCTCGCGATCGGTGGCCTTGGTGACCTGAAAGTCGAGGAGGTCGAGGATGTCCTTGCGGCCAGTGATCGCGCCCCCCGGCAAGCCCCCGGCGAGGATCTTCGCTAGTGTCGTCAGATCGGGGCGGATGCCGTATTCGCCTTGCGCCCCTCCCGGCGACACGCGGAAGCCGGTCACGACCTCGTCGAAGATCAACAGCACGCCGTGCTGCCGGGTCAGCTCACGCAAAGCGACGAGGAACTGCGGATCAATCGGCAATTGCGCACCGTGGGCGCCGGTCGGCTCAAGGATCGCGGCGGCGATATCGTCATCGTCGTCGTGCAGGCGGGCAAGCCCTTCGGCATCGTTCTGTTCGGCCAAGACGAGGCCGGTCGTGACCCCCGGCAGGACGCCGGGTGTCGGGCTGCCATCGAAATGGCTCGCATAGCCCGACGTCATGTGGTCGTGCCAGCCGTGAAAATGGTGCTTGAAGCGGATGATCTTCGACTTGCCGGTGAAGGCGCGGGCAAGCCGCAGCGCCATCATCGTCGCTTCGGTACCCGACGAGGTAAAGCGCACACGCTCGGCCGACGGGATGAGCTTCAGGATCCACTCGGCCCACGCGATTTCGAGCTCGTGCGAGGCGCCGAAATGGGTGCCGCGCTCCGTCTGTTGCTCCACCGCCGCGACGACCTTCGGGTGACAATGGCCGAGCAGAAGCGCGCCGTGGCCGCCGAAATAGTCGACATAACAATTGCCGTCGACGTCCCATTTCCGCGGCCCCTTGGCCCGGACGACGTATAGCCCGTAAGGCTCGATATACCGGGAATCGTGCGTGACGCCGCTCGGAAACAGACGGGCGGCTTTCTCGGCGGCGGCCGCTGAGCCCGGGGTTGCCGCGCGATACGCGGCAATGATCGGCGAGTTTGTCGTCAACGTGTCGGGCATGCCGCTCACTCCTCGAACGGAAAAGGCAGTGAGGATGTTTTAGGCCCTCCGACGGCAAAGCGCCAACGAGAAAGGCCGCCTAGGAGGCGGCCTTTCCGTTAAACCGGTAACCGGCGGCCATCAGCGGCCGCAAGCCGTCGCCCTCAGGCGAGGATCTCCTCAAGAGCGGGGATCCTGGTCACGGCAGCGGATGACCGCGGTTTAGGGCTAGACACAGGATCACCTCCTTTCCGTTGTTGCGACGAAGGACGGCACCGTAGCGAAAACACTGCTCATCTACAAGCGATCTTATCGTCAATTGCTGCGTTCTCGGTGCACCGGTTTGGAGTAAACTCGGACAACACCTGAATTTTCGGGCGACAAGGAGGGACAATGCGCCGCAGTGAAGACCGCATTCTTACCACACATACCGGCAGCCTGCCGCGCCCGCCGGAGCTGACCCGCCTCTATGTGCGCCGGGCGCGAGGCGAATCGGTCGACCCGGGCGAACTCGACAGGCTCGGACGCGAGGCGCTGCGCGGGATCGTCCGCAAGCAAGCCGAGGCGGGTGTCGATCTCGGCAACAACGGCGAGCAGCAGCGCGAGGGGTTTTTTCTGCACATCCGCCATCGCATGAGCGGGTTTGGCGGTTCATGGCAGCGGCGGACGCGCGCCGATGCGCTGCGCTATCCGGTGTTCCGCCAAATGATGGAGCAGCAGCTCGCGGCGCGCGAGGCGGTCAGCAATATGGGGACGCCGAAAGCGATCGGCGAAATCCGCTATCTCGGCACCACGGCGATCGAAGCGGAATGCGCCGATTTTCAGGCAGCCCTCGACGAGACCGGTACGCGCTTTGTCGAGCCGTTCGTCACCGCGCCGTCGCCCGGCATCGTCGCGGCGGCGATGAAGAACGAGCATTACGACACCGAGGAAGCCTATCTCGATGCGCTCGCCGCAGCGCTCAAGCAGGAATACGAGACGATCATCCGGCGCGGCTTCCTGCTGCAGCTCGACTGCCCCGACCTCGCCCTGGAGCGCCATCTGTCGTATCAGGATCGGCCGCTCGGCGATTTCGTCGGCTTTGTCGAGCGTGTGGTCGAGTCGATCAACAAGGCCTTGGCGAATGTGCCGAGCGATCGCGTGCGGCTTCATGTCTGCTGGGGCAATTACGAAGGCCCGCACGACAGCGACGTGCCGCTCGCCGACATCTTGCCGGCGATCAAAGAGGCCAAGGTCGGCGCCTTTTTCTTCCCGTTCGCCAATCCACGGCACGCGCACGAATACCACGTGTTCGAAAAGCAGCCCCTCGCCGACGACCAGATCCTGATCGCCGGGGTCATCGACAGCCTCACGAATTTCGTCGAGCACCCCGAAGCCGTCGCCGAGCGGCTCGAACGCGTCGCGGCGGCGGTCGGCGACCCGCATCGCGTCATCGCCGGCACCGATTGCGGGTTTGATACGTCCGCCGGGATGGGCCGCGTCGCCGAAGACGTTGTCTGGGCCAAGCTCAAATCACTGGACGAAGGCGCCCGCCTCGCCTCGCAGCGGCTTGGGATGGGCTAATTCGGGGTGATCGGAAGCAACCAAAGGTCATCATCTGGCGAGGGAGAGGCGCATGGCGGTTCAGCTCGGAAACGGCGAATGGAGCTTCGAGGTCAACGAGAATTGGGCCAAGTTGCCGGACGAAATCACGCTTGGCGACTGCGCCGCGGTCGGTGTCGACCGGCAGAACCGGGTCTATGCTTTCAATCGCGGCGAGCATCCGGTCGCGGTCTTCGATGCCGGCGGCAATCTCTTACGCACCTGGGGCGAAGGCGTCTTTCGCCGGCCGCACGGCGTCCATATGGGGCCGGACGACACGATCTACCTGACCGATGACGGCGATCACACCGTGCGCAAATGCACGCTCGATGGCAAGGTGCTGCTGACGCTCGGCATCCCCGGCGAGCCCAAGCCGTTCATGAGCGGCGAGCCCTTCCACCGCTGCACGCATACCGCGCTGTCGCCGCAAGGTGACCTCTATGTCTCGGATGGCTACGGCAATGCGCGCATCCACAAATATTCGCCCGACGGCAAGCTCCTGTTTTCATGGGGCGAGCCCGGCACCGACCCCGGCCAGTTCAACGTGCCCCACAACATCTGCTGCGATCCCGACGGCTGGGTTTATGTCGCCGACCGCGAAAATCACCGGGTTCAGGTTTTCGATGGCAATGGCAAGTTCGAGACCCAATGGAACAATCTGCATCGGCCCAACGGCATGTGCATGGCCGCCGGCCGCGATCCACTCATCTACATCGGCGAAGGCGGGCCTTCCGGCGAAATCAACAGGGATTGGCCCAATATCGGGCCGCGCGTCAGCATCCACACCTCAAAGGGCAAAGTGCTGGCGCGGCTCGGCAAGATGCATGCGGGTCTTGCTCCCGGCCAGTTCACCTCGCCGCACGGCATGGCTGTCGACGGCGACGGCAACATCTATGTTGGCGAACTCTCGGGCCGCACGTGGCCCCGCCTCTCGAAGGACCCGCCGCCAAAGCGCCTGCGCGTTATCCACAAGCTCGTCAAGAGCTAAGCGGGCAGGACCGCCGGCAGGCGAGATTGCCGCACCTGCCGGATGACGAGAAATCCGATTACGGCCAGGTTCGCAAGGTTGAACAAGGCGCCGGCGGCAAAGGCCGGTGCGTAAAAGCCGAAATGGTCATAGAGCGCGCCGGCGAACCAGCCGCCGAACGCCATGCCGCTCATGCTGATGAAAAGGAAGGTCGGCACCCGCCAGGACGCCTCTGCGGATGGAAACAACTCGCGGACGGCCAGCACATAGGCCGGGACGATGCCGCTGAAACCGAGCCCGTAGGCGGCCGAGATCGCGAACAGTCCGGCCTCGTCCTGAGTGAAGGTGAACGCAGCGATCGCCAGAGCCTGGCATGCCGAGCCGGCGAGCACGGTGCCGAGGCCGCCGATCCGGTCGGCCAGCCATCCCCAAAACAACCGGCTGACAAAGGCGCTGCCGAGCAGCACCGACAGCATCGCCGCTCCATGGGCCGCCGGAATCCCGAGATCGGTGCAGAATGCGACGAGATGCCCAGCCGGCATCGCCATCGGCACGCAGCACAAAAATCCTGCCACGCAAAGCAGTGCCTGCACGAGATTTGCCGGCAGCCCCAGCGCCCGCGCACGACGATGCGCTCCCCCAACTGTGGCAGCGGCTCGTCCCGGCTGCGGCGGGGGCTGCAGAAACAGCGCCAGCGGCACAATCGCCGCAACAACCACCAGGGCATAGGCCAGCATCGTCGCCTGCCAGCCAAATTGCGTGATGCCGCGCTCAAAGACGCTCGGCCACACCATGCCGGCGATGTATTGCCCGGACGAAATCAATGCGACTGCGGTACCGCGCCGCCGGTCGAACCAGCGGCTGACATAGACCACCAGCGGCGGGAAATGCGCGCTGTTACCCAATAAACCGATTAGAACGGCGTGCCCGAGAAAGAGCGCCCAGACCTGACCGACCGCCGAGACCGCCAAGCCCAGAGCGGTCATCAAAGCGCCAAAGACCACCGTCGACCTGACGCCGATCCGGTCGGCTACCCAGCCCATGACGATGCCGCCCATCCCCGTCCCGACCCAAACCAGGGCGGCAGCCAACGCGACAACTGACCGGTCGGCGCCGAGGGCGGTTGCGATCGGCTTGAGCCCGACGACGACGAGCAACGGCGCCCCGTAGGAAATCGCCAGAATTGCTGTCGTAACCAATGCCGCCACCCACGACGAGCGGCTTTCAATACTGTCCACTACGCGGCCGGCGCGCTGCGTCTCACGCCGCGTCACCGCCATCGCATCCGACATCCCGGCGCTCCCTCTTGTGGTCGATCCCCCACCGTAGCAATTTCGGCTCGTCGGCAGCACCGCCGGAATGTCGAAGCGACTATGCGTGACGTTGCGATGGCGCCGGCGCCGCGGCGCGCCTAAGCTTGGCGCCGCGAGGAAAAGGAGGACCCATGAGCGCCTTCAAATACGACCATGTTCATCTCCGCAGCCCCGATCCGGAGGAAACCGCCAGCTATTACGAGAAAATGTTCGGCGCCGAAATCATTCGCTCGGTCCAATCCGACGGGCGCGAGCGGATCGACCTCAATCTCGGCGGATTGACGGTGTTCATCGCCAAGGCCGACCCGGACAAGGTCGGCGCGCCGCCCGAACCGCCATTTCAGGGGCTCGAACATCTCGGGCTGGCGGTCCACCCGATCGACGAGGCCGTCGCGGAATTGAAGAAGAAGGGCGCCGAGGTCACCAGAGAGCCGACTACGATCCGGCCCGGCGTGCGCATCGCGTTCATCCGCGGCCCGCAAAACGTCCATATCGAGCTGCTCGACCGCCACGCCGGGTAGAACTGCCGCTATCATGGGCGTAGGACGGAGGTCCTCCGGGCCTGCGCCCAGCCCAGCTGCAACCGGAGCAAACGATGGCTGCCTATGTAATCGCCGACATCCAGGTGACAGACGGCGCCGCCTACGAGCAATATCGGCCGCTTGCCGGGACCAGCATCGCGCGGTTCGGCGGACGCTTTATCGGGCGTGGCGGCGCCGTCGATTTGCTCGAGGGCGAGCCCCACCCCGAACGGATCGTCGTGATCGAATTCCCGGATCTGGAGACCGCTCGGCGCTGGTATCGCTCCGATGAATACCAGGCCGCGCTGAAGCTCCGCCAGGCCGCCTCCCGAGGCCGCGTATTATGGTCGAAGGGGCCTAGCCCTCCTCTGCCTCCGGCGCTCCGCTCGGCAACAGATGCGTCGGGAAGCCGGCCGCGACGAGGGCCGCGATCAGCACCTCGACATGGCGCCGGTTCTGGGTCTCGACGACAACATCGAGCTCGGCGCGTTTGACCGAGGTGTCGTGGAACAAGCGTTGGTGATGCACCTCGACGATGTTGCCGGCGTGCTTGCCGACCACTCCGGAGAGGCGTGAGAGGGCACCGGGAATATCGGGCAATTCCGAGCGCAGCCGCATGAGCCGGCCCTCCCGCACCAGGCCGCGCATGAGGATCGAAGCGAGCAGGCGCGCATCGATGTTGCCGCCGCAGATGACGATGCCGACCCGCCGTCCGCGAAGCCGCTCAGGCGCTGCGAGGACGGCGGCCAAGCCGGCGGCGCCGGCGCCCTCGACGACGAGCTTCTGGCGTTCTATCAGCGCTTCGATAGCCGCTTCGATGGCAACATCATCGACGAGGAGAATGTCCGAAACGAGTGCCGCGACGATGCGCCGGGTGAGCTGGCCGGGTTCCTTGACCGCGATCCCTTCGGCCAATGTCGCTGCTGCGGCCGGCGGGCCCGGGTCCTCGCCGCGCATCAGGCGATACATCGAAGGATACAAGGTGGATTGGACGCCGATGATCTCGATCCGCGGGTTCACCGCCTTGGCGGCGACCGCGACGCCAGAAATCAGGCCGCCGCCGCCGATCGGGACCACGAGCATGTCAAGATCCGGCCGATCCTCGAGAAGCTCGAGTGCGATCGTTCCTTGACCGGCGATGATCGCCGGATCGTCATAGGGATGAACGAACACGAGACCCTCATCGCGGGCAAGCGCGTCGGCCGCCTCGCGCGCGGCGCTGAGGCTGTCGCCCTTCAGCACGACCTTGGCGCCGAATGCCTCGGTGCGGTCGATCTTGATGAAGGGGGTGCCTTCGGGCATCACGATCGTTGCCGGGATCCCGAGCCGCTGCGCGTGGTAGGCGACGCCCTGCGCGTGATTGCCGGCCGACATCGCGACCACCCCGGCGCTGCGCTCTCGAGCCTTCAGCGTGAGCAGCTTCGTAAGCGCGCCGCGTTCTTTGAACGAGCCGGTGCGATGGAGGGTCTCGAGTTTGAGACAGATGTCAATGCCGGTAAGTTCGGACAGCGCTGGCGCTGCTGTCGCCGGGGTGCGTGCGACCGCACCCGCGATCGCAACAGCGGCATCGCGGATATCCTTGAAGTTTACCGGTAGGTCGGTCATTTCGCAGGAGCCAATACGAGCGTGGAAACGGCAGTCGAGCTGCCGGGTAGGAGCCAGTCGAAATCGCGCCAGCGGCGCAGCAGATCAGCGTAATGGGCAGAGAGCGGGTTGCCGGATTGACCCGGGGTTATGATCATCTCGGCATCACCCGGCGCGGCCAAATCGGTGATCATCCGCAGTCCGGCACCAAAGTGTTGCTCAAACGGGCTGGCGTCGTCCCGGATCGTGCTCGGGCCGCGGTTGAGCGTGTCGTACGCCCCGGGGGTCGGGATCGAGACCTTGAGCCAGTCCCGCAGCACCGGAATCCGGCTGAACACCTGGTTCGCAAAAACCGCGACATGCGCGCGTCCCCATTGCCATTTCTTCATGTCGGGGCCGTAGCCCCGCCGGAGGTCGGAGAGCACGAGGTCGAGAGTCTCCGCTAGCCGCGAGCCGCAGCTCTCCTCTCCCGGTCGGTTCGGGTCGCCGCACCATTCCGGCCGTTGTGTCAATACTGCCTCGATCACCTGGGGCCGCAAATCCCAGTAATCCGATACCGCGTTGCCGAACCGGCCGAACAGGATCGAGCGGCTGAACTGGCGCAGCCACGCGGTGAACAGCAGCGGCTCGCTCTTGTCCAGACCCATGAGAAAGTCCCAGCGCTGCATCCTTTCGATAGCCTCATGCCTGGCTTCGCTCCGGTCGACCATCGCCGTCATCAACGGCACCAGGCGCTGAGCCATCGGCGACAGGGTGTCGGCCTGGATCGCAGCGCTCGTTCTCGAACTCTGAACCGGGGTCGCTGCGAGCAACGCCTCGATCCGCTCGGCGCGGTTCGGCAAATCCCAATCGCGACTAATAAAATAGGGATAGCTATCAGGCACGATTTTGTTGTTGGCGCTGACGAAATGACCTGAGGGCGGATTGACCGCGCTCGGCAGGGCTGCAAACGGGATGAACCCAGTCCAATCGTATTCGCCGGTCCAACCCGGCACCGGGAGCCAGCCGTCGCCGTTGCGCCGGATCGGCACCAGCCCGGGCGCGATAAAGCCGATCGTGCCGTCGACATCAGCGTAGACGATGTTCTGCATCGGCCCGACGAATTTCTCGAGCGCCGCCCGGAATCCGGCCCAGCCAGAGGCGCGGTCGATCTCCCAGATCGCTTCAGCGCTGCGGTCATCGGGCATCGTGAAGGTCGCAGCCAAAGCCAGGACAAATCCCGGATCGGTGGCGCCGGGCAACAAAACATCCGACAGCACAGGACCGTGTCTGGTCTCACGAATGTCGATCTCGGCCGGCGGCGCGCCCTTTACAAGGATTGTCTCTCGCCTGGTCGTGAACGGCGCGCTCCCTTGGGGCGTCAGGTAACGCCCCGGATCAGCCGGATCGATTTTTTCGATGAATAGATCTTCAACATCGGCGGTCGTCGTCGTGAACCCCCAGGCGATCCGCTCGTTGTGCCCGATCACCACCAGCGGCACGCCCGCGACAGTTCCGCCGGCAATCTCGTGCTGCGGCGTCTTCAGACGGGCAAGGTACCAAAACCCTGGCGCGCCAAAGGCGAGGTGCGGATCGTTCGCGAGGAGAGGCTTCCCGCTCGCACTGTGCTTGCCGTCGACAACCCAGTTGTTCGAGGCATAGTTCGGCCCGACGATCGGCGGCAGTGCCTCGTAAACGGCATCGAGCGCCAAACCCCGGTAGATCGGAAGCATTTCCGCCAGCGTCGTTGGCGCATCTTTCGGGTATTCAGGGTAGAGGAAAGCGAGATCGGCTGCCGAGATCGACCGGGCCATGCGGGCGCGCAGCAGCTCGCCGCGGTAATTGCCGCCGAGCTGGACCGCCATCAGCTTGCCCCATACGAGGCTGTCCGCCGGCCGCCAAGGCTCCGGTGCAAAGCCCAGCAACATGAATTCGGGCGGCAACGCTCCCCGCCGTGATGTCAAAAACGCGTTGACTCCGGCCGCATAGGCATTGAGCGCGCGGTTCATCTCCGCCGAAAGAAACGGAATTTCGGCTTCGGCCGCGCGATAGAGGCCGAGCACCCGCATCTGCCGGTCGGTGGTGACCGCTTGCGGCCCGAAAATCTCGGCGAGCCGCCCGGCGCCATAGCGCCGCTGCAGCTCCATCTGAAACAGCCGTTCCTGGGCATGCGTGAAGCCCAGGCCGAAAGCTACGTCTTCGTCCTCTTGCGCGATGATCTGCGGCACCCCATCGGCATCCCGCTCGACCCGGACCTCGGTTTTTAATCCCAAGAGAACGATCCGGCCTTCCGTTTGTGGAAGCGCCGAGCGAAGATAAAAGTAGAACCCGCCGCCGAGCGTGAGCAGCAACGCCAGCAAGCCGGTCCCCACCCTGACCCTCCCCGGTTTGCGGGGGAGGGAATGGGAGGGCGCGGTCATTCCAAGCTGAGTTCGCGCAAAATCTTGTCGCGGTCGGCGTCGGGATCGGGAGCAGGGGGGCGCGTCGGCGGGTCGGCGAAGCCGGAGAGCTTCATCGGATTGCCGGCGAGGTTGAGGGGGCCGGTGATCGGGTCATCGACCGAGATCAGCATATTGCGCGCAGCGGTTTGGGGATGCGCGAGCGCCTGTGCGACATTGTTGACGGGACCACAAGGCACCCCCGCAGCTTCCAATACGCTGATCCAGTGCTCCGTGCTCCCGGTCCGGAGCACGCTTTCGATTTCGGCACGAAGCGCTTCCTGATGCTGGTTGCGCAGCGCATTGGTTGTGAAGAGTGGGTTCGCCGCCAGATCCGGGCGGTGGAGTGCATCCGCGAGCTTGATGAAGAGCCCGTCATTGCCGGCGGCGATGATCAGATTCCCGTCCTCCGTCTGGAACGCCTCGAACGGCGTGATCGAGGGATGGCGCGCGCCCATTGGTCCGGGGATCTCGCCCGTCGTCGTGTAGCGCATGATGGCATTTTCGAGCAGAGCCAGCTGGCAATCGAACAACGCCACGTCGATCTTGGTCGCTTCACCGCTGCGCTCGCGATGCAAAAGGGCGGCGTTGAGCGCAACCGCGGTATAAAGGCCACCGGCGAGGTCGCCGACCGAGGTACCCACTCTGGTCAGCGGCATCCCCGGATGGCCGGTGATGCTCATGATGCCGCCGAGACCCTGAACGACCATGTCGTATGCCGGATAGCGGGAATAAGGGCCGCTGTGCCCAAAGCCCGATGCGGCGGCATAAACCAGCCGCGGATAGCGCGGATGCAGGCTCTCCCAGCCGTAGCCGAGTTTCTCCATCGTCCCGGGGCGAAAGTTCTCGACAAGCGCGTCGGCTTTATCCAGCAGCCGTTCGAAGATATCGCGCCCGGTGGGCGATTTGAGATCGAGCGCGATCGACTCCTTGCCGCGATTGACTGAGACGAAATACGCCGATTTGCCGTTCCTGAACGGGCCGTAATGGCGCGCGTCGTCGCCCTGCCCCGGCGGCTCGACCTTGATCACCCGCGCCCCCAGCTCGGCAAGCAGCAGCGTGCAGTAGGGGCCCGCCAGAATGCGCGAGAGGTCGATGATCGTGATGCCGGAAAGCGGCCCCGCCTGAGTCATTGCGATTGATCCCGTGGCCGTGAGAGGGCGTCAATAGCGCACAGCAAGGGAGCCCGCAACCAAGCTCGGTGGCGGCGCGCGTGTCCAGCCGTTGCCAGCCGTGGCGGCCGGCGGCTAAGATCGGCGCCACGCAGGGCGATATCTTTAGTACTAGGCAATGAAGAGCAGCTCCGAGGACGGAGATCGAGAAACCGACGAGCGCAGGTCGGCGGCGCTGATTGGCTTGATCATCATCTTGGCGCTGGCAATCGCCGGGGTTCTGCTTGTCCGTGAGCTGCGGGAGAGGTCGCGGCTCGAGGATTGCCTGATGTCGGGACGTACCAACTGCGCGCCGATTGAGGTGCCGCTGCGCCGCTAGCAAGGCTGCGGCAAAAAATCAGGGGAATGATTCCCCGGATGACTCATATAGAATGTCTATGATAACTCTCCGACCTGACGGGTCGCTCTGGATGAGGAAACGCACGACATGGTGAGGCGTGCGATCGGCGTAGCTGTCGTCCTTGCGCTGGCCGCAATCGTAGTGGTCTGGCGTTTGAGTTCCGGCGTCGAGGCGCCGCAAGTGAGGGCGCAGACGCCGCCCCCGGGTATCCCGGTAACCGCTGGAACCGTAGCGATCGAGGATGTTCCGATGTTCCTGCACGGCATCGGCACGGTTCAGGCCTACAATTCGGTGGCGATCAAGAGCCGGGTCGACGGCCAGATCGTCAAGGTCGAGTTCAAAGAAGGCCAGGACGTCAAGGATGGGGACCTGCTCTTTCAAATCGATCCGCGCCCCTATCAGGCGGCGCTGGAGCAGGCGCAAGCGGCGAAGCAGAAAGACGAGGCGCAGTTGGCCGGAGCGAAGCTCGATCTCGAGCGCTATTCAAAGCTGCTCGGTACGGGCTACCAGACCCGGCAGAGCTACGACAATCAGACCGCATTGGTCGCCCAGCTGCAAGCCGCAATCAGGGGTGACGAGGCACAGATCAATACCGCCAAGATCAATCTCGGCTACACCGACATCCGTTCGCCGATCGACGGCCGTCTAGGGGCGCGGCTCGTCGACAAAGGCAATATCGTGCATGCGAACGACAATACCGCACTTGTGATGATCACGGAGCTGAAGCCGATCTTCGTCAGCTTCACACTGCCCCAGGAAACTCTCGACGACGTCCACGTACAAAATGAGCAGGCGCCGCTTGTCGTGCGCGCTTACAGCGGCGATGGCAAGAAGCAGCTAGGCGAGGGCAAGCTGACCCTGATCGACAACATGATCGATCAGTCGACCGGCACCATCCACTTGAAGGCGCGGTTCGATAACGAGGACGAGCGCCTGTGGCCGGGCGAGTTCGTCAGCTTGCGCGTGGTCCTTTCGACTCGCCGGGGCGTCGCCACCGTGCCACAGCAGACCGTCCAGCAGGGACCGAACGGCCATTACGCCTATGTGATCAAACCCGACAACACCGTCGAGCGGCGCAGCGTCGAAGTGGCCTCGATCCAGGATGGGATCGCGGTGATCACCAAAGGGCTCGCGGCGAACGAGCGGGTCGTGGTTGACGGTCAGTTCAGACTGACCGAAGGAGCCCGGGTCAACCCGACGGCCGCAACGCCGAATGGTGCAGCTGGGTGAGAACGCCGGGCGAATGCGTCCTCCCGTGAGCCAAGAGCGGTCCCACACCAACACACTGCAAAAAGGTCATGTGCAGCCCTGAAACCGTCGTCCTGGTCACAGTGAATCGAGAAACCGGGGTCCAGAAGTCGTTGATATTGCTGGATTCCTGCTTTCGCGCGAATAAAGCTGCAGCGCGCCGTGGGCCTGTTTCGACGCCACTCGGGCGTTTTTCCGCGCCCGCTAAATTCTTGGGCAGCTGCCGATGAGCATTTCCGAACCTTTCATTCGCCGGCCGATCGCGACCTCGCTGATGATGCTGGGGGTGCTCGTTTTCGGTATCGGTGCCTATGCGCTGCTGCCGGTGGCGGCACTGCCAAACGTCGATTTTCCAACCATCGTTGTCTCGGTCAATTATCCCGGTGCGAGCCCGGAGACGATGGCCTCGGCCGTCGCCACCCCGCTCGAGCAGCAATTCGCGGCGATTCCTGGGCTCGAACAGATGACCTCGACGAGCGGCATCGGCTCGTTGTCGATCACGTTGCAGTTCGATCTCGCGCGCAATATCGACGCTGCCGCGCAGGACGTCCTGACCGCCATCAATGCGGCCACTGGAGTCCTGCCCAAAGACTTGCCAAACCCCCCAACCTACCGAAAGACCAATCCGGCCGATCGCCCGGTACTGATCTACGCCATCTATTCGAAGGCGATGCCGATCTCGAAGGTCGACGATTATGCCTACACGATCGTGGCCCAGAAGCTGTCGACCGTGAAAGGTGTCTCGGAGTCGCGCATTTTTGGCCAGAAGCCCTTTGCGGTGCATATCCGGATCAACCCCGGCGCGCTCGCCGCCCGCGGCATCGGCCTCGAGGACGTGCGCAACGCGCTGGCCGCGGCGACCGTCAACAGACCAAAGGGCAACCTCGAAGGCGCGCACCAGGTCTTTACCATCGACACCAACGACCAATTGTTCAACGCCGCTTCTTTCAAGGAGGTCATCGTTGCCTACCGCAACGGTGCCCCGGTTCGCCTAAAAGATGTCGGCGAAGTTGTCGACGCAACGCAAAATGAGCGCATCGGCGCATGGTATTACGATACCCCGGCCGAAGGCTTGGCGATCCAGCGTCAAGCCGGCGCCAACACCATCCAGCTCGTCGATACGATCAAAAGCTGGATCCCGCGCTTGGAGGAATCGATCCCGCCTTCGGTGAAGGTAGATCTCGTCTCCGACCGCTCGCTCGTCGTCCGCGCCGCGGTTCATGACGTGCAGTTTACGATGATGCTGACCGTCGGGTTCGTGATTGTCGTGATCTTTTTATTTCTACGAACCTTTTGGGCGACGGTCATCCCTAGTCTGGCGGTGCCGCTGTCACTGCTAGCGACCTTCGGCGTCATGTACGCAGTCGGTTACAGCCTCGACAATATCTCGCTGATGGCGCTGACGATTTCGGTCGGGTTCGTGGTCGATGACGCGATCGTCATGATCGAGAACATCGTGCGCTACATCGAGCAGGGTGAGCGTCCGTTTGAAGCCGCGCTCAAAGGCGCCGGTCAGATTGGCTTCACAATCATCTCGATCACCTTTTCACTGATCGCGGTTTTCATTCCATTGCTGTTCATGGGCGGAATTATCGGGCGCCTCTTCCGCGAATTCGCCGTCACGGTTTCCGTAGCAGTCATCGCCTCGGGGTTCGTGTCACTGACATTGACCCCGGTTCTGTGCTCGCTGTTTCTGAAGGAGCAGACATTGCACGGAAAGGGCCGTTTCAACCGGATCGCCGAGCGCGGCTTCGATTGGATGCTGCGCGCTTATGACCGCGGCCTCGGTTTCGTCTTTCGCCACCAACTTCCCGCGCTGCTGTCAACGCTGGTCCTGATGGCGGCGACGGGCTACCTCTATGTGACAATCCCGAAAGGCTTTTTCCCCGAACAGGATACCGGCTTCATCTTCGGCCAGGCGGATGCGCGCCAGGATATCTCCTACGCCGCAATGGCCAATCTCACGCACCAGATAGTCGACGTGGTCAAGGACGACCCCGCTGTTTCCGGGGTATTTTCCTTTACTGGCGCCAGCTCCTACAACCCGACCGAGAACACCGCTCGCGTCTTTATCCAGTTGAAGCCACATGATCAGCGAGATCTGACTTCCAACCAGATCATCCAGCGCCTGCGTCCCAAGGTAGCGAAGGTGGAGGGGATCAAATTTTACATGCAGTCCGGCCAGGACATCAGCATCGGCGGTAGGCTCAGCCGAACCCTTTATCAATACACACTGACCGACACGAGCGTAGAGGAGCTAAATCATTGGGCACCGATCATCGAAGAGGCGATGAAAAAGATGCCAGAGCTCCAGGATGTCGCCTCCGATCAACAGATCGCCGCGCCGCATCTGGCGATCGAGATCGACCGCGACGCGGCCTCACGTATGGGTATTTCGCCCTCGCTGATCGACGAGACATTATACGATGCGTTCGGCCAGCGTCAGGTCGCAAACCTCTACACCTCGACCAGTCAGTACAAGCTCATTCTCGAAATCCAGCCCGAGTTCCAGAACGATCCGACCGCATTGTCTAAGATATTCGTGATCGGACCAGGTGGTACGCAAATACCCTTGAGCGCATTCAGCCACTTCGTCCCGAAGGTCGAAGCCCTCTCGATCAACCATCAGGGACAGTTTCCTGCGGTGACCCTGTCATTCAACTTGGCACCGGGCGTTTCTCTTGGCCAGGCTGTCGACAAGATCCGTGCCATGATGACACAGCTGCGCGTGCCGGGGACGCTCGATAGTTCATTCCAGGGCACGGCACAGGCCTTCCAAGCTTCGCTGTCCTCGACACCACTGCTGGTCGCCGCCGCGATCCTCGTCGTCTATATCGTCCTCGGGATGCTCTACGAGAGCTACATCCACCCGATCACGATCCTCTCGGCACTGCCGTCTGCCGGTGTCGGTGCGCTGCTGGC
>Ga0306924_10003072_pt1 | contig 15934 bp, 17 predicted proteins | sample sta12Can44000111_FD_203756 | JGI IMG/M metagenome (GOLD analysis project Ga0306924, IMG submission 203756) | Lab enrichment of tropical soil microbial communities from Luquillo Experimental Forest, Puerto Rico - statanox.12C.anox.44.000.111 (v2)... | ecosystem: Environmental > Terrestrial >... | reverse complement strand
CGGCTCATCGCCCTTGAAGCGATCGATGATGTCCGAGAAGTCGAACTCCGTGGGGCCACGGCGGACGACCTGCACCTTCGGCTCCACCACCGTGATCTCGGTCACGCGCACCTTGTGGGACAGGAAGGGCAGATAATCGAGCCGAACGTCGATGCGCTCGATCTCGTAGGCCCGTTCGTTCATACCGGGTTTCTGCACCTTCACGCCCTTCAGCGCGAGATGCCCGGTGAAGACATTGAGGTCGACGTCGTCCAGCTGCAGGATGCGGCCGGTCTGCTTGGGGACCTGAGCGATCGCGACCCGGCGCACGATCTCGGGCAGGGCCGCCAGAAACACTCCACCGAGCACGATCACCGCGCCGAGCACGCCGACCAGGATCTTGAGGGCGCGGCGGGAAACGCGGAACATCAGACCTCCACGAGTAAGCGCGCCGCGAGCGGCCGACTGCCAGCGCCGCGACGGCCTGCAACGTCCATCACGGAAATCAGCTCGAGCGCTGGTACCCGGCGCTCTTCATGCAGTCCTCAAATCCATTAGCCTGCCGCGATTCCTGGACGGCAATGCGACCAACGTCGAGGAGGCCGCCCAGGATCAGGTCCGGCCCCGGTCCAATCTCGAATGCCTTGCGGGCGCACTCGGTCTCGACCAGAGACACTTCCTGAAACATGGCTCCGGGTTTCTTCCACTCGGTTCCCCGAAGATCGAGCGTGCAGCCAGTGAGCAGCAGCAGCACCGCGGTCACCAGAGCCGCCTGTCGCATGAGATCTCCTCTCGTTGGGAGATAAGAGGATACCAGGGAATCACTCGGGCGGGCGGCCCGGTGAGGAATCGGGCAATTCACCCGGGCTCGTGAACTCCCGCGGCGCATAAATCATTGGAATTCCTGGTCATCGTTTGTGGCACGCCGCCTGCTATTTCAGACCGGCGGAGGAGGACAGACGATGGCACTCGCGAATGTGATCGCGTACGTGGTGGTGTTCGGGCTTCCGATTTTGCTCGTGGCCGAGGAGATCGTTCACCGGTTCGGAGCGATGCGCAGGGCTCCGGCGCTGGTGCCCGCGACCCCGCGGCGACGCGCGCCCCAGGGCGCTCGCGCTCACGCGTAGCTCGTCCGACCTTCCTCGGGGTCGGCGCCGCGCCGACCCCCGTGGGCCGTGCATACCAGCCCCACGGGCCGGGTCACTCGGCCCCTCGCGCGCCGTCAGCCGCCCGTTGTAGAGTGTGCGCACTCCGAGCCGGACAGGAGCACGCACCAACACCCGAGCCGCTCGGACAGGGGGAGAAGCCCATGCTGAGCGAATTCAAGACGTTCATCATGCGGGGCAACGTCGTCGACCTGGCGGTCGGTGTGATCATGGGCGCCGCGTTCGGGACGATCGTCACCTCGCTCGTCAACGACGTCCTGATGCCTCCGATCGGGCGGCTCCTGGGCGGCGTCGATTTCAAGGACTTCTTCGTCAGCCTGTCCGGGCAGTCGTTCCCGACGCTCGCCGCCGCAAGGGCCGCCGGCGCGCCCACGCTCAACTACGGTGTGTTCCTGAACGCGGTGATCAACTTCGTCATCATCGCGTTCGCCGTCTTCCTCCTGGTCCAGCAGGTCAATCGCCTCTTCCCCAAGCCGGCGGCCGCTGCGGCCCCCGCGATGAAGGACTGCGCCTGGTGCACGACCTCGATCCCGGCCGCCGCCAAGCGGTGCCCGCACTGCACGTCGAACCTGTCCTGAGCGGACGCTGGGAAGCGCTGACGACCCGTTCGAGGAGTTGTTTGCCCGGGGCGTGACCGACGGCCTGCCCGTCGTTCCCCCGACCCGCGAGAGGGTCGAGGCGGCGATCGCGGCCACCGGCCGCTCTCCTGATGAGCTGATCGCCCTGGTGGCGCCCGCGCTCGGACGCGCAACTGTCGAGCGCATCGCGGTCAACGCGGTGATGGCGGGCTGTCGTCCCGAATACCTCCCGGTGGTGATCGCGGGGGTCGAGGCGATGTGCGACGAGGGGTTCAGCCTCGTCGGCGTGTCGGGCACGACCGATGCGGTCGCGCCCGTCTTCATCGTGAACGGTCCCGCGCGAGGCGCGCTCGGCATCAACGCCGGGGCCGGCGCGCTCGGCCCGGGCCACCGCGCGAACGCCACGATCGGCCGCGCGCTGCGCCTGATCTGGGCGAACCTCGGCGGCGCGCGCGCCGGCGCGATCAGCATGTCGACGTTCGGCAATCCGGGCCGGTACGCGTGCTGCTTCGGCGAGCACGAGGAAGTGAGCCCGTGGCCGCCGCTCCACGTCGAGCACGGGTTCGCCGCCGACGACAGCACCATCGCCGCGTTGCCGGGCGAGCCGCTCCAGGTCGTCGTCGACGGCCACAGCCGCACGGCCGCCGACGTCCTGACCACGGTCGCGCGCAGCCTCGAGGTGATCGCGAGCCACCGGACGGTCTCGCTCGGCGACATGCTGCTCCTGGTGTCGCCGATGCACGCCCGGACGATCGCCGCCGACGGCTGGTCGAAGGCCGACGTGCGGCGCTTCTTGTGGGAGCGCCTGGAGGCGCGGCGCGAGGGTCCCACGCCGAAGTTCCGCGCGCCGGAGCATCTGAGGATCGTCGTCGCCGGCGGCACCGCCGGGCCGTTCACCGCGCTGATCCCGGGCTGGCCGTTTGCCGACTCGCCCGCCCGACTCGTGCTCAAGAAGATCGCGCCGTGAGACGCCTCGGCGACCGCGCGTGAGCTATCCCCACGGCCTGCGCGCGCTGAATCACGACGAGTTTCGCCGCTTCTACTTCTCTCAGCTCGCGGCGCAGGTGGGGAGCTGGATGCAGAACGTGGCGCAGGCCTGGCTCGTCCTGCAGCTGACGGACTCGCCCTTCAAGCTCGGCTTCCTCGCCACGCTCCAGTTCTCGCCGGTGCTCCTGTTCTCGATCGTCAGTGGCGCCGTCGCCGACCGCCTGCCCAAGCGCCGCGTGCTGGTCGTGACCCAGACGACGCTCGCGTGCCAGGGGCTCCTGCTGGCCTTGCTGGTCTCGACGGGCCACGTCGAGTACTGGCACGTCGCCGTACTGGGCCTGGCGCTCGGCTTTGCGAACGTCGCGGATCAGCCGGCGCGGCAGTCGTTCGTGATGGAGCTGGTGGGACGGGCCGACGTGTCGAGCGCGGTCGCGCTCAACTCGGCCGGGTTCAACCTCGCGCGGATCGTCGGTCCGGCGGTTGCCGGCGTGGTGATCGGGCGCTTCGGCGTGGGGCCGACGTTCTTCATCAACAGCCTCGGCTTCATCGGCGTCATCGTGACCCTCTTGAGAATGAAGGCGCGCGGTGCGCCGTCCGAGGCGCCGCGCGGATCGATCTTCGAGGAGATCGCCGAGGGCGTGCGCTACGCCGCGGGCACGCCGCGGCTGCGGCTCGCCATCGGCCTCGTCTTCGTGGTGAGCCTCTGCGTCTTCAACTTCAGCGTCTACGTGCCGCTCCTGGCCAAGAACGTGCTCGGCCTCGGCGCCGAGGGCTTCGGGTTCCTGATGGCCTCGCTCGGCGTCGGCGCCGTCGGGGGCGCCCTGACCGTCGGCGCGCGCGCCACGCGCTATCCGTCGATCCGCTCGATGCTGGTGTCGGCCACCCTGGCGCTCGGCATGCTCCTGGCGCTCGGGGCGACCCGGCACATCGCGCTGGCGGTGCCGCTCCTCTTCTTCACCGGCTACTGGGGCATCATGCTGATGGCGAGCTGCAACACGTCGATCCAGCTGCAGGCGCCCGACGCTCTACGCGGGCGCGTGATGAGCATCTATACGTGGGTGTCGGGCGGCGTCTTTCCGATCGGCGCGTTCATCGTCGGCTCGATCTCGCAGTGGTGGGGCGTCTCGGCTGCCTTCATCTGGAACGGCACCCTGGGCCTGACGGCGGTTGGCGCCCTGATGCTCTGGTGGCGCCTCCGCCACGAGTCAGGGCGCTGAAAAAGGCCCATCTGCGTCGTTGGCGCCCTCGCCGGCACGCTCACCGTACTCGAAGTACGGCTCGCATGCCGGCTTCGGGCGCCGCCTAGCATCTGGGCCCTTTTTGAGCGCCCTGAGGCCACGACGCCCCGCGGCGACTACTTTTTCTGGGGGTAGCCGCGGGTGCCGAGGGCTTCGGTGATTTCGGTGAGGATCACTGGATCGTCGATCGTGGCCGGGGCCGTGTACTCCTGGCCGTCGGCGATCTTCTTGATCGTGCCGCGCAGGATCTTGCCCGAGCGTGTCTTGGGCAGCCGCTTGACGACGAGCGCGGTCTTGAACGCGGCGACTGGCCCGATCCGCTCGCGGACCTTCTCGACCAGCTCCCGGACGATGTCACCCTCGTCGCGCGCGACGCCCGCCTTCGTGACGACGAAGCCGACCGGCACCTCGCCCTTGATCTCGTCGGCGACGCCGACCACCGCGCACTCGGCGATGTCGGGATGCGCGGCCAGCACCTCTTCCATCGCGCCGGTCGAGAGCCGATGTCCCGCGACGTTGATGATGTCGTCGACGCGACTCATGATGTAGACGTAGCCGTCGGTGTCCTTGTAGCCCGCGTCGCCCGTCAGGTAGTGGCCGGGATGCTTGGTCAGGTAGGACTTCTCGTACCCGGCGTCGTTGTTCCACAAGGTCGGCAGGCAGCCCGGTGGCAGCGGCAGCCGGATCGCGATCGAGCCGATCTGGCCGGCCGGCATCTCCTGGTTGTCCTCGCCGAGCACGCGCACGTCGTAGCCCGACACCGGCTTCGTGGGCGATCCCGGCTTCACCGGCAGCATGCCGAGCCCGACGCAGTTCGCCGCGATCGGCCACGCCGTCTCCGTCTGCCACCAGTGGTCGACCACGGGCACGCGCAGCCGCTCTTCGGCCCAGTGCAGAGTGTCCGGATCGCAGCGCTCGCCGGCGAGGAAGAGCGTGCGGAAGCGCGCCAGGTCGTTCTTCGTCATGTACGTCCCTCGAGGATCTTCCTTTTTGATGGCGCGAAACGCCGTAGGCGCCGTGAAGAGCGCGTTCACCCCGTGGTCGGCGATGACCCGCCAGAACGCGCCCGGGTCGGGCGTGCCGACCGGCTTGCCCTCGTAGAGGATCGTCGTGCAGCCCTTGAGCAGGGGCGCGTAGACGATGTACGAGTGGCCGACGACCCAGCCGATGTCCGAGGCGGCCCAGAACGTCTCGCCGGAGCCCATGCCGTAGACCGCGTTCATCGACCACTTGAGCGCGACGGCATGGCCGCCGTTGTCGTGCACGACGCCCTTGGGAATACCCGTCGTGCCCGACGTGTAGAGGATGTAGAGAGGATCGGTGGCCGGGACCGGGACGCACTCGACGGGCGTGGCCGCCGCCAGCGCCTCGTTCCAGTCGACGTCGCGCCCGCGCACCATCGGCGCGGTCTCCTGCGGCCTTTGTAAGATCACGCAGCGAGTCACCTTGTGCTGCGCCATCGCGATGGCGCCGTCGAGCAAGGGCTTGTAGGGGATGACGCGGTTGACCTCGATGCCGCACGAGGCCGACAGGATCACCTTGGGCTTGGCGTCGTCGATCCGCTTGGCGAGCTCGTTCGACGCGAAGCCGCCGAACACCACCGAGTGGATCGCGCCCAGACGCGCGCACGCGAGCATCGCGATCACCGCCTCGGGCACCATCGGCATGTAGATGATCACGCGGTCGCCCTTCTCGATGCCCTGGCGCCGGAGCATCCCGGCGCAGAGCGCGACCGCGTCGCGCAGCTCGAAGTACGTGTAGGTCCGCACCGTGCCGGTGACCGGGCTGTCGTAGACCAGCGCCCGTTGCTTGCCGCGCCCGCGATCGACGTGCAGGTCGACCGCGTTGTAGCAGGTGTTGAGCTCGCCGCCGACGTACCAGCGATAGAAGGGCCGGCGCGAGTCGTCGAACACTCGATCCCAGCGCCGGTCCCAGTGGATGTCCTCGGCGGCCGCGGCCCAGAAGCCCTGGGGGTCACGCATCGACCGCGCGTATGTCTCGTCGTAGACGCTCTTCGCCATTGAAGTCCTCCTGCGCTCATGCCGCCCGGCGGCCCGGGAACGTTAGCACGACGCGCGCTCTGGCCGCCAAGGCCCGTCCGGCCCCTCGCGAGAGCTTCTCTTGACAATTTCGATCGACAATGTGTATTTTGCCATCGACTCCGATGGCTACGCAGGTTGAGCCTACGACGTCGGTCCGCTGCCCGGGGTGCCGGGCGAAGGTCGTGGTGGCCTTCCCGAGCGAGGTCGTCATTCACAACGCGATCATCAAGGTCGATCCGATCACCGGCCGCGTGACGGCTAAGTGCGCGCGATGTAAAGCGTGGGTCGAGGTCCCTCTGCAGTACACCGGGGAGACGACTCCCTCGTAAGGCGACGTCGAAACCAAAGACACAGGCCGGGAGGAGGGCCGAAGCAGGCTCGCCTCCCGGCCTTTTCTTTCTGGAGGCACTGATGAGTGAGGCCGTGAAGGAGACGAAGGCGCAGCGGGTCGAGCGGCTCAAGCGCGAGCAGAACCCGTGGGAAGCCTATGCCGACATCCAGCGGTTCGCGCGCGACGGCTGGGACTCCGTCCCGCCGGAGTGGCTCGGTACGTACTTCCGCTGGTGGGGCATCTACACGCAGGGCGACGGCGTCGGCGCGATCGGCGGCAAGGGCGGCGAAGGCAAGGCCGTGCGCCACTTCATGGTGCGCATTCGCATCCCGAACGGCGTGCTCGCGTCCCGCCAGCTTCGTACGATCGCCGATCTCGCCGACCGGCACGGCCGCGGCGTCGCCGACATCACGGTCCGCCAGAACTTCCAGCTCCACTGGGTCACGCTCGAGGCCCTGCCGGAGGTCTTCCAGGCGCTGTGGCTGCAGGGCGTGACGACGATGGGCTCGTGCGGCGACGTGACGCGCAACGTGACCGGCTGCCCGGTCGCCGGCCTCGACGCCGACGAGCTGATCGACGCCTCGCCGCTCGTGCTGCAGGCGACCGAGCTCGTGAACGGCAACGGAGCCTTCTACAACCTGCCGCGCAAGTTCAAGGTCTCGATCTCGGGCTGCCGCAGCTGGTGCACCTATCCCGAGATCAACGACATCGGCCTGACCGCGGTCCGTCACCCCGAGACGGGGGAGGTCGGCTTCGCCCTCCGCGTCGGCGGCGGGCTCTCGACCGACCCGCACCTCGCGGTCAAGCTCGACGCGTTCGTGCCGCGCGACCGCGTGCTGGCGGTCTTCCAGGCGATCGCCGAGATCTTCCGCGACTCCGACGTGCTCCGGCAGAACCGCGAGCGCGCGCGGCTCAAGTTCCTCTTCCTGCAGCACGGCTGGACCGCCGGCCGCTTCAAGGCCGCGATCGAGGAGCGACTGGGCGCGCTGCTCCCGCCGGGGGTTCCGGACGATGCGCCGGACGACGCGTACCGCGATCACGTCGGCATCCACGCGCAGCACGAGCCCGGCTCGTGCTACGTGGGCGTGGCGGTCTTGCGCGGGCGGCTCACGGGGGAACAGCTGCGGATCGTCGCCGAGCTCGCCGACCGCTACGGCACGGGCGCGGTGCGCACCAGCAGCATGCAGAATTTCCTGATCCCGAACGTGCGGCGCGCGAGCGCCCACGCCCTGGCGCGTGAGCTCGAGGACGCGGGCTTCGCCCTCGACGCCTCGCCGTTCCGGCGGGGCACCGTCGCGTGCACGGGCTCCGAGTTCTGCAAGCTGGCGCTCACCGAGACGAAGGGCTTCGCGCGAGGGCTGGTGGAGAATCTCGAGCAGCGCCTGCCGGGATTCGACCAGCAGCTCCGGATCAACGTCACTGGGTGCCCGAACAGCTGCGGCCAGCACTGGATCGCCGACCTCGGGATCGAGGGCAAGAAGGTCAAGGTCGACGGCGCGCTGGTCGACGCCTACTACTTCTGCGTGGGTGGCGCTGTCGGCCGCCACCAGGCCGTCGCTCGGCCGATCGGACTGCGCCTGCCGGCGACCGCGGTGGCGCCGGCGATCGAGCGGCTCCTCCGCGCGTTTCAGGCCGACCGCCGGCCCAACGAGAACTTCCGCCAGTTCGCCGCGCGCCACACGGACGACGAGCTGCGCGGGCTCCTCGCGGGCGAGCTCGTCGAGGCGGTCGCTCGCGACGTCGCCGCCGAGCGGCCGCCGCACGGTATCGACGGCTGAGATGGGCTACTACCCGGTGCTCCTCGACCTGGCGGGCCGCCGCTGCGTCATGGTCGGCGGCGGCCTCGTTGCCGAGCGGCGCGTCGAGGGCCTGGTGGCGGCCGGCGCCCGCGTGATCGTGATCAGCCCGCGGCTGACACCGGCGCTCGCCGCGCTCGCCGCCGAAGGCCGCATCGAGCACGAGCCGCGCGCCTATCACGAGGGGGATCTGACGGGCGCCGATCTCGCGTTCGTCGCGACGGACAGGGGTGAGGTCAACGCGGCCGTGGCGGGCGAGGCGCGCGAGCGCTCGGTCTGGATCAACGCGGCCGACGATCCGCCGCGTTGCACGTTCATTCTCCCGGCGCTGGTGCGCCGCGGCGATCTCACCGTCGCCGTCGCGACCGGCGGCTCGAGCCCCGCGCTCGCCCGCGCGATCCGCGAGGAGCTCGAGACCTATCTGACCGAGGACTACGCGACGCTCGCCTCGATCGCCGCCGAGGCGCGACGCGAGGTGCGGGCTGCGGGCACGCCGGTGACCGCCGAGGCCTGGCGGCGCGCGCTCGGCCCGGAAGTCCGCCGCCTGATCGTGGAGCGGGGGCGTGACGACGCCAAGCACCGCCTGCTCGAGATCCTCGGAGTGGCGTCGTGAGAGTCGGATCGGTCGCGCTCGTCGGCGCCGGGCCGGGAGATCCCGGCCTCATGACGGTCCGCGGGCTCGAGCTCCTGCGACGCGCCGAGGTGGTCGTGTACGACCGGCTGGTCGACCCACGGCTGCTCGACGAGGCGCCGCGCGCGCGGCGCATCTTCGCCGGCAAGGCCTCGGGCAATCACGCGCTTTGTCAAGAAAAGATCACCGCGCTCCTGATCGTGCACGCGCGGCGGGGGCGGCGGGTCGTGCGGCTCAAGGGCGGCGATCCGTTCGTCTTCGGACGCGGCGGCGAGGAGGCCGAGGCGCTGGCGCGCGCGCGGATTCCGTTCGAGGTCGTCCCCGGCGTCAGCTCGGCGGTCGCCGTCCCGGCGTACGCCGGGATTCCGGTCACCCACCGCGGCGTCGCGTCGTCGTTCACGGTGGTGACGGGCCACGAGAGCGGCTCCGGCGGCGCCTCGAGCGTCGACTGGGCGCGGCTCGCACGGGGGTCCGACACGCTCGTCGTGCTGATGGGCGTCGAGAGCCTGCCGCGGATCGTGCGCGAGCTGATCGCGCACGGCCGCCCGGCGACGACGCCGGTCGCCCTGGTGCGTTCGGGAACCACGAGCGCGCAGGAGACGGTGACCGGCACGCTCCGCGACATCGCCGCGCGCGCCGCCCGCGCACGGCTCGAGCCGCCCGTCGTCATCGTCGTGGGCGACGTCGTCGCGCTCCGCGACCGCCTGCAGTGGTTCGACGACAACCGAGCTCTCATGGAGGTAGCCCAGTGAACGTCCGTCTGTCGGCCCCCATCGGCATCCTGGACGAGCATCCGGAGTGGTCGGCGCGGCTCATCGCCGAGCTCGAGCACCGGCGGCTGCCGTACGAGAAGATCGACCATTCGAATCACGGTTTCGATCCGCGTGATCGCGCCCGGCGGTATTCGGTCATCGTCAATCGCACGAGCCCCTCGTCGCACCGGCGCGGCCACGGCGGCGTCCTCTTCTACGCCGAGGCGCTCTTGGCGCACTGGGAGTCGCTGGGCGTGCCCGTGATCAATCCGGTGCGCGCTTACCGCTTCGAGAAGTCGAAGGCGCTCCAGATCGGACTCTTCGAGCGGCTGGGCATCAACTATCCGCGGACGGTGGTCGTCAACCACCGCGATCAGGTGCTGAAGGCGAGCAACGAGCTGCGCTTCCCGATCCTCGTCAAGCCGAGCATCGGCGGCTCGGGCGCGCTCATCGAGCGATTCGACTCGCGCGCCGACCTCGAGGCGCGCGCCGGCGCGCTCGACTTCGGCCCCGACGGCGTGGCGCTCGTCCAGGAGTTCGTCGAGTCCCGGGACGGCGCGATCGTGCGCGTCGAGGTGCTGGACGATCGTTATCTGTACGCGATCCGGATCGTCCGGCCCGCGTCCGACTTCAACCTCTGCCCGGCCGACATCTGCCGGCTCCCCGAGGCGCCGCCGCGCGGCGATCTCGGCGCCTGCCCCGTCGAGGCGAAGCCGGGCCTGCAGGTGACCCGCTACGACGCCCCGCCGGCGGTCATCGATCAGGTGCGCGCACTCGCGCGCGAGGCGTCGATCGACGTGGGCGGCATCGAATACCTCGTCGGCCGCGAGGACGGCCGTGTCTACTACTACGACATCAACGCCACCTCGAATTTCGTCGCCAACGCCCCCGAGGTCCTGGGGTTCGACCCGTTCCCGTCCTTCGCCGACTACATCGTCCGCGTCGCGACCCGCTCGGGAGAACGCTCTAACCCAGCCTGATCACGGCGTCTGCAGGCCTCACGCCCGATAGACGTCTGTTCGAGCGCGGGCTTCGCCCGCGCGATCCGATCTGGGGGAGGCCTCGGAGGGGGCCGTCGAGGCCCCCTCCGAAGAAAATTAGGGAGCCAGCGCGATCGCCCGCAGCGGCGAGCCGCTGGCGCCCTGGATCCGTAGCGGCGTCAGGATCAGCAGCGCCACGTACGCCTTCGTGTCGGCGATCGCCTCGAGGTTGGTGTTCTCGACGATGTAGATGCCGCTGTCGGCGAGCAGCATCATGTGCACGCTGAACAGCTCCTTGCCGTAGGCGGCCGGCCGCTTCTCGAACGTCGCGGTGTCGTCGCCGGCCAGCCGGACGCCCCGGTCGATGATCCAGCGCGCCCCGTCCTGGCCCGGTCCGGGCGACTGCTCGCCGAGATACTTCGCGTTGTCCTTGGCGAAGTACTGCCCCCAGCCCGTGCGGATCATGAGCGAATCGCCCTTGCGAACATCGACGCCCTGTGCCTTCGCCGTCTGCTCCAGGTGTGCGCCGGTGATCTCGAAGCCGGGCGGCAGCGGATCGGGGCGGCCGCTCGCGATCTGGCGCGCGACGTCCAGGAGGACCATCCGGTTCACCATCAGGTCGGCGGGGAAGCTGTCGATCCCGAGATTCGCGCCGATGCCGGCCGGCGTGGACGTCGCGGCCACCGCGTCGACGCCGCCGTGGAGCTTCAGATCGCGTCCGATGTGGCCGATCGCGTCGATCGTCGGCGCGCCGTGCTGGCCGCTGAAATACATGATGTCGGACGCCCACGAGACGCGGCTGCCCGGCGCCTGGCCGAAGATCTCGTGCGTCATCTTGTGGTTCCGGTTGAGCGCGAACGAGTAGGGCGGGTTGAGGCTGAGAATCGGAGACTGCTCGTTCCAGGTGAAGGACAGGTCGAACATCCTCGCGCCCTTCACGGTCCGGATCAGCTCGTCGGCCGACGGACGGGTCTGCGCCGTCGCCGTGCCAGCGAGAGCCGCCCCGACACCGAGGGTTGCCGCCGACCCGAGCCACTGCCGCCGTGAGACGTCGCTCATGCGCCCCTCCTGTCATAGGCGCGCCTCGGCGGGCGGGGCCCAGCCCCGCGACGGCCTGCAGCGCGCACGACCGTTGTAGGCGCGCCTCGGCGGGCGGGGCCCCAGCCCCGCGACGGCCTGCAGCGCGCACGACCAGCAAAAGCCCGCAGGGAGCGTAAGCGGCGCGCCCGCCCGGCGCAAGTGCGTCCTGAGGTAAACTTTGCGCAAGCCCGTTCGAAGGAGCGCACATGAGCGAGTTTCGCCACGTTTATCGCACTGAGCTTTCTCCCTTGAGCTTCCTCACTCGGAGCGCCTACGTCTTCCCGGACAAGACTGCCGTCGTGCACGGCGCGCGGCGCTACACGTATCGGCAGCTCGAGGAGCGCGTGAACCGGCTGGCCTCGGCGCTGCGCGCGGCGGGTCTCGAGAAGCACGATCGAGTGGCGTTCCTGTGCCCGAACATCCCACCGATGCTCGAGGCGCACTACGGCGTGCCGGCCGCCGGCGGCGTGCTGGTCGCGATCAACACGCGGCTCAGCTCCGACGAGATCGGGTACATCCTCGATCACTCCGGTGCGAAGTTCCTCTTCGTCGACGCCGAGCTCGAGCCGTTCGTGAAGCCCCTGCCGCTGTCCGGCGTGCGCGTCGTTCGCGTGGACGACACGGGCGCCGCCGGTGATCCGTACGAGGACTTTCTGGCCGTCGGCTCGCCCGCGCCGGTCGAGAGCTGGCTCACGGACGAAGAGGAGATGCTCGCGATCAACTACACGTCGGGCACGACGGGCCGCCCCAAGGGCGTCATGTACTCGCACCGCGGCGCGTGGGTCAACGCGCTGGGCGAGGTGCTCGAGTCGCAGATGGGCTTCGACACGCGCTATCTCTGGACCCTGCCGATGTTCCACTGCAACGGCTGGTGTTTCACGTGGGGCGTGACGGCCGTCGGCGGCACCCACATCTGTCTCAGACGGGTCGAGGCCGGGCGCATCTGGGACATGATCGACAAGGAAGGCGTCACCCACTACAACGGCGCGCCGACCGTTCACATCGGCGTCGTCAACGACCCGAAGGCGCACAAGCTGCCCCGGCCGGTGACGGTGTGCGTCGCCGGCGCGCCGCCGTCGCCGACCTTGCTCGGCCGGCTCAAGGAGCTCGGCTTCCGTCCGGTGCACGTCTACGGGCTCACCGAGACCTACGGGCCGCACACGGTGTGCGCGTGGCAGGAGGAGTGGGACGCGCTGCCGCTCGACGAGCAGTCGCGGAAGGCCGCCCGCCAGGGCCAGGGCTACGCGATCTTCGACCTCGTGCGCGTGGTCGACGCCAATATGCGCGACGTACCGCGCGATGCCGAGACGCTCGGCGAGGTCATCATGCGCGGCAACAACGCGGCGATGGGCTATTTCCGTCAGCCCGAGGCCACGGCCGAGGCGTTCCGCGGCGGGTGGTTCCACTCCGGCGACATCGCGGTGTCGCATCCCGACGGCTACGTCGAGCTACGCGACCGGAAGAAGGACATCATCATCTCGGGCGGCGAGAACATCTCGACCATCGAGGTCGAGCAGTGCGTCGCCCGCCACCCGGCAGTGCTCGAGTGCGCGGTGGTCGCGATTCCCGACGACAGGTGGGGCGAGCGGCCCAAGGCGTTCGTCACCCTGAAGCCCGGGCAGAAGGCCACCGAGCCGGAGATCATCGAGTTCTGCCGCCAGCACATCGCGCACTTCAAGTGCCCGGCGGCGATCGAGTTCGGCGACCTGCCGAAGACCTCGACCGGCAAGGTGCAAAAGTTCGTCCTTCGCGAGAAGGAGTGGAAGGGCCGGGAGAAGCGGATCAACTAGATGCTCCGGCTCGGCGTGCTCGACCAGTCTCCCGTGCGAAGCGGCGGCGTTGTGTCCGACGCCATCCACGAGACGCTCGAGCTCGCCGAGCTCTGCGATCGTCTCGGCTATCACCGCTATTGGCTCGCCGAGCACCACTCGACGCCGGGGCTGGCGGGCTCGAGCCCCGAGGTGCTGATCGGCCAGGTCGCCGCGCGCACGTCGAGGCTCCGCGTCGGCTCCGGCGGCGTGATGCTCCAGCACTACAGCGCGCTCAAGGTCGCCGAGAGCTTCCGGGTGCTCGAGACGCTGTTCCCCGGGCGCATCGATCTCGGTATCGGCCGCGCGCCCGGAAGCGATCAGCTCACGGCGCGTGCGCTGCGCGACGACGGAAGCCCCGACTATTTCCCGCAGCAGATCTCGGACCTCGTGGGCTTCCTGCACGGCACCTTGCCGCCGGGCCACGTCTACGCGCCGGTGCTCGCGATGCCGACCGGCCCGACCGCGCCGGAGATGTGGCTGCTCGGCTCGAGCGACGCGAGCGCGGCGGTCGCCGCGCACTTCGGCACCGGCTTCTCGTTCGCGCACTTCATCAACCAGGACGGCGGCGCCGACGTCACCCGCGCCTATCGGCGCCAGTTCCGGCCCTCGCAGTGGCTCGACACGCCGCGCTCGAGCGTCGCCGTGTTCGTCGTCTGCGCCGACACCGAGGCCGAGGCGCGGCGGTTGGCGAAGAGCCGCGAGCTCTTCATCGTGCGGCTCTACACCGGGCGCGCCGGGCGCTATCCCTCGGTCGAGGAGGCCGAGACCTATCCGTACACGGATCGGGAGCTGGCTATCCTCCGCCACGCTCAGCAGCGCACGGTGGCCGGTAGTCCCGAGCAGGTCCGTGAGCGGCTCGAGGCGCTCGCCGCCGACTACGAGGCCGACGAGCTGATCGTCGTCTCGATCACCCACGATCCGAAGGCACGGCGACGGTCCTACGAGCTCCTGGCCAAAGTCTTCAGCCTCGAGGAGGCAGTCCCATGATCCGCATCTTCGCGCTGGCGGTCCTGATCGGCCTCGCGCTCGGCTTTGCTGGATCCGCGACTGCCCAACGTCCGGGCGACGGGCAGGCGCCGCGATTCCAGGTCGACCCGTGGTGGCCCCGGCCGCCCGTGAAGCTCTACCCCGCCGAGATGGCGGTTGCCGTGCGGCGGCTGCGTGACATGGCGGTGACGGCGCGCCGCGATCCGGCGACGATCGCGATCAGCTTCAAGGGCCCGCTGCGCTTCCAGGACGGCGCCGGGCGCGACCGCACGCCGCTGACCGGTTCGGCCGCACAGATCGCCGAGGACCTGTCGGCGTACGCCGCCGCCGGTGTCGAGCACTTCGTGCTCGACTTCTCGGTCGGCTCGGTTCCCGAGATGCTCGACGTGCTCGAGCGAACGATGGCCGACGTCAAGCCCCGCGTCCGCGGCTGACCCATGCTCCGCCACCTGGCGCTCAAGACGCGTGATCTGGCCGGCACCGAGCGCTTCTACATCGACGTGCTCGGCCTCAAGCCGGCCTTCCCTCACACGGGCATGCTGTTTCTCGAAACGCCGGGTGGGGAGGATCTTCTGAACTTCGTCGGCACCCGCGCGAGGTTCGACCCCAGCGCGGGCGGATTCGACCACTTCGGCCTGCACTTTCCGCGGGCCGAGTGGAAGAAGATCTGCGCGCGGGTGAAGCAGGCGCGTGTGCGGATTCGCGGCCGCCGCCGCAACAGCGCCATCTACATCGAGGATCCGAACGGCTACACGGTCGAGCTGTACTGCGACTGACCGCGCCGGCGCGGCTCGTTCGCTTGCCGTCTCTCGACGGTTGACCTACACTTCCGAGATCGGCGACGCCAAGGGGATGGATCGCCAGGAACGCGGCCAGCAGGCGCGCGTGCGGCGCCTGCTGGCGGACATCGAAGCCGGCGCCGACACGCCGGATGTGCCGCAGGCGGAAGCCGGTTATCGCGCGGCGCTCGACCTTGCCGAGTCGTTGCAGATGCGCCCGCTCGCCGCGCAGTGCCTGCTCGGCCTCGGCGGCCTGCACCGCCGGGCCGACCAGGCGCGCGCAGACCTCGACGAGGCGCTGGCGCACTTCAACGGGATGGGCATGACGCTCTGGATCGAGCGCACGCGATCGGAGCTGGACGCGCTCGCCTAGGCTCGCGCGCCCTTACGCGGGCGCGTGCACGAAGGGCAGGACCGCGTAGCGCGCGCGCTCGACCTCGATCGCCAGGACGACCCGCTGGGCGGGATTGTCGCGGAACGGAAACGGCTTGCCCGTGTACTTGCGCGAGATCCGATCCATCGTCTTGAAGTCGGCATCGGGCCGCCGCTCGACGATCCGCCCGCGCAGCTGCGCCTCGCGATACGGATTGTCCATCGCGACGATCGAGAGGCCGATGCGCGCGTCGCGCCGGGTGTTCTTGGCCTTCAGCGATCCTTCGCCGGTGCTCACGAGGACGAGATCGCCGTCGAGATCGACCCAGACCGGTGCAACCTGCGGCGCGCCGTCGGGCATCAGCGTCGCGAGGTGGGCGAAGTTCGCGCCGCGCACGAGCGTCTTGACGTCGTCGGAGAGCTTG
>Ga0306924_10003070_pt1 | contig 15942 bp, 19 predicted proteins | sample sta12Can44000111_FD_203756 | JGI IMG/M metagenome (GOLD analysis project Ga0306924, IMG submission 203756) | Lab enrichment of tropical soil microbial communities from Luquillo Experimental Forest, Puerto Rico - statanox.12C.anox.44.000.111 (v2)... | ecosystem: Environmental > Terrestrial >... | reverse complement strand
ATCTGCGCGACGATTGCGGGCGAAGCGGAGCTTCCATAGCTCGCCTTGTATTTCATCCCATTCCATTGATACGGATTGTGGCTCGCGGTAATCTGAATCCCGCCGGCCGCATTGCGAAGCCGCACGAGCAGTGAGACCGCGGGAGTCGGGCACGCCTCGCTTGCAAGCCATACAGGCGTACCTGTAGCAGCAACCGCCTCTGCAGCTACACGCGCGAACCGCTCCGATCCAAAACGGGTATCGTGGCCGATCACAACGCCGCCGGCGGGTTTCTCAGCGCACACCACGTAACGAGCAATCGCGTGCGACACCTTGCGCACGTTCGCCGCCGTAAAATCTTCAGCGATCACAGCGCGCCAACCGTCAGTTCCAAATCGAATGGGATTCATCTCCAAGAAGTATAAGCGATGCGCAAACATGGGAGAAGCTGCAGAGGATGCTGGGGTCTCTAATCACCGGCAAATTTCAGGTACAGCCCCTCACCATCTTTACACCGCCCGGCCATGCCTTCAATTGCATCTACGAACGCACGCTGCTCTTCCGTGTCTGCCTTCTGACGGATACGCCGCAGCTCAAAAATCAGTTCGTCCATTTGCAGGTGGTTGAAGACGGTCTCGCCCCAGGGATCAATGTAGCGTAGGAAATGATAGGTGAGATCGTCCCACGACGGGAAAAACCGGCTCAGCAGACTTTCGAGGTCTGGAATTTCCTCAATCGCTTTACCCTCTCTGTTTTCGAGCCGGATGCTCATTCCCATCAGCAGGCCATCCTCTAGAGCAGGTCTCGGCGCCGGTTCTCTTCCAGCTGTTTCACAATTTTACTCACGTCCTGCGAGCGTTCCCGGGAGCAAAGTAACAGCGCGTCATCCGTTTCCACCAGCACCACATCTTGAACGCCGATCGCGGCCACGAACTTCTTCGGACTCCAGAAATAATTGCCCCTGGCATCGATCGCGTGAAACGGGCCGCCAGAAACATTCTCCCCCGGTTTCTGCGCGAGCAATTCGTACACAGCCGCCCAGGAACCTATGTCGCTCCAGCCAACGCTTGCAGGAATCACCGCGGCGCGAAACCCGCTCTTCATCCGGGTCGCAGGCTCCATCACCGCGTAATCAACAGAGATACTCTCCAGCCGTGCATATGTCCTCTTCAACTGCGCCGGGTATTGTGATTTGCCGATGAACCGCTTCAGCTCCATAAGAGCGTCGTGCGTAGCCGGGAGAAATTGTTTCAACGCCTGCAGAAATGTCGAGACACGCCAGAAAAACATTCCTGCGTTCCAGAAATAGCGCCGGGAAGCGACGTATCGTTTTGCCAGCGGCAGCGCAGGCTTCTCCGTGAAACGCCGCACACCGTACGCACTGACACCCAACGAACGCGCGCAAACTCTGCCTCGTTCGATGTAACCGTAACCGGTCTCTGGCCGCGTGGGCGGAATTCCCATCACAACCAAACTTCCTGGCGTCTCCGCCAGTTGGATGGCTGCACGGACGAGCTTTCGATAGCGAGCGGTTTCGGCGATGTAGCTGTCAGATGGCAGGACGGCAATCACCGCATCGCCGCGCTCGTGTGCTAGGTGTATCGCGGCGAGGCCAATGGCAGCCGCCGTGTTGCGGCCGAGCGGTTCAGCCAAAATATGCGAGGCCGCTACTCCACGCATTTCGCGGCGCACCGCGGCTGCTTGCTGCACATTCGTTATCGTCCAGAAATTCTTCAGCCCCAAAAGCGGCTGGAGCCGGCGCAGTGTCGCACGCAGCATCGTGTCTTGCCCGGTGATGTTCAAAAGTTGCTTCGGAGTCCGCATCCGGCTACGCGGCCAAAAACGCGTGCCTCGTCCACCGGCAAGCAGCACCGCGCAAGCTGGCAGCTTCGACCTCGTCACCTGTGCACCAGCCGCGACCACTTGGATTCCTCGACGCCTGAGTCCTTCAAGCTCCGCAAAAATTCCTCGGAGCCACTGGGAACGTAGGTACGTAGAAGTGTCGTGCGCGAAGACGGCTCGATTCGATAAGCGCCAAGCGCTGCCGGAATCACCCACACCTGTGCTGGAGAATATTCCGCATGCGAGTCTCCCCATGCAAAGTTTCCGGCGCCTTCGAGGACGATCATCAAATCGAAATGTTCGCGCGAGCTGGCGGCCGCAACCGGTTCCGCAAACTCCCATTTCTCAGTTTCAAAATACCGGCACGAAACAAGGAAAGTTTTCGTCACCGGCCCGCGCGTAATTCTCACCGACTCAATCTTTCCGCCGTACTGTTTTCCAAAACGAATAACTTCCAGCGCTTTCTCGATATGCAATTCGCGCGCTTGGCCCTTGGCGTCGCGTCGCCCGTAATCGTAAACGCGATACGTCAAATCCGACTGCTCCTGAATCTCGCACAGCACAAGCCCCGCTCCAATCGTATGCGCCGTGCCCGCAGGAACGAAAATCGCATCGCCTGCGCGCATGGCGATTCGTTCCAGACACTCCTCCGCGGTTCCGTCGTCGATGGCTTGCTCAAATTTTTCGCGATCAACTGCCGCTTTTAATCCGACCAGAACCTCAGCGCCCGGCCGGGCCCGCACCGCACACCACATCTCCGTCTTGCCGCGCCCGCCGGCAGCTTTCTCGTGCCGAACAGCGTAATCATCGTCCGGATGCACCTGCACCGAAAGCTTGTCCTCTGAAAAAATGAATTTCACGAGCAAAGGAAACGCTGAACTGCGATCGGCCTTCGTGCCGGTCCATTCCACAGGAATCTCGGGCCACACGCTCCCGAGCATCCTGCCCTCGAATGGTCCGGAAGCGAAGCGGCAATCGCTCCCGGTCAACCAGGCTTCGCCCACCGGTTCCGCGAGATTTGATTTTTCTGGAAAGAATGGTGCGAGTGACAGCGAACCCCATGGCCGCGGACTAAAAATCGGCTCCAGTCGCGCCGGACAGAGAATCACGCCGCTCGACCGAAGAACCGCGCCAGCCGTAGCAACCCTTCTTCGATTCGCTCCATGGAAGTTGCGTAGGAAATTCTCAAATGCCCGGGCGCTCCAAAAGCATCACCGGGCACTACAGCCACGTGCTCGCGCTCCAAAAGCACCCGCGCCATGGCCGTGCTGTCCGGCATTTCGGCATCTAAATGCGCAGAGATATTAGGGAACACATAGAATGCGCCTTCCGGCGTGGTGCATGTCACCCCGGGAATCTCCCGCAAGCCGGCAAGAATTCGTTCGCGCCGCCGCGCATATTCGGCGAGCATGTTTGTCACTGAGTCCATCGGCCCGCGCAACGCCTCGAGCCCGGCATATTGCGTAATCGAATTGGGGTTCGAAGTCGACTGGCTTTGCAGCTTCGTCATCGCGTCCGCGACCGGTTTCGGCGCCAGCGCATAGCCGATGCGCCAGCCAGTCATTGCAAAGGTTTTCGAAAGTGACCCAGCAACGATCAGCCGGTCCTTCGCTCCCGGTAAGCTCGCCACTGAAAAAGGTTTCGCATCGCCATACGTGAAATGTGAATAGCATTCATCGGTCAGCAGCCAGGTGCCCTGCTGCTTGCAAACCTCGAGAATGCGCGCAAACTCATCCGGCGGAATCACCGCTCCGGTCGGATTGCTGGGAGAATTGGCGATAACAATCTTCGTCTTGGGTGTGAGAGCCCTTTTCACATCGGCGGCGCGCAACCGGAAGCCATCTTCCGCCCGCGTCTGCAGAAATACAGGAGTGCCGTCGGCGGCTTTCACGATGTCAGGATAGCTCACCCAGTACGGCGCGGGAATAATCACCTCGTCGCCCGAATTCAGCAGCGCGCACGCCGCGTTGTAAATCGCGTGCTTCCCGCCGGACGTGACGATGCACTCCGTTATCTGATATGACGAGCCCAGCTGCGCGGCGTGCCAGTCGCAAACAGCCTGGCGCAATGGCGCGATGCCCGAAGTCGCTGTGTACTTCGTGCGATTTTCCTGGAGTGCCTTGATCGCCGCGTGCTTGATGTGGTCCGGCGTCGGGAAATCCGGTTCGCCGGGACCGAAGTCCGCCACGTCCACGCCACGCGCCTTGTAGCGCTCAGCCTCCTGCAGCACCATCATCGTCTGCGATACGTTGATTCGGTTTACGCGATCGGCCAGCTCGATAATTTCTTCCGTTTTCATTCCCATGGCAGATTCCATTCCGCTCCTCATGTCGATGCCCACGTCGAGAACGTGAGTCAAATCGAACTCAACTCACACTTTCACTCATCCCACTTTCGCCCGCAATCGCTCTTCCACCAGCGCCGGCACCAAATCTTTCACCACAGGCGCTCCCAGCCGCGCCAGCTCGCGCACCAGCCGCGAACTCAAGAAGCTATACGCCACCGCCGGCAGCATGAATACAGTTTCAATTTGCGGCTCGATCTTGCGGTTCATCATCGCCATCTGCAGCTCGTATTCGTAGTCTGAGACGGCGCGAATCCCCCGCAAAATCACACGCGCATTTTTCGCCCGCGCGTAGTCCATCAGCAAACCGTCGAACACCTCCACTTCCACGTTCTTCCAGTCGAACGTCACCGCTTCGAGCATCTCCACGCGTTCGCTCACTGCAAACAGCGGATCTTTTTCGAGGCTTTGCGAAATCCCCACAATCAGCTTGTCGAAAATCGCGGCCCCGCGGGAAATAAGGTCGAGATGCCCGTTTGTCACCGGGTCGAACGTGCCAGGATAAACCGCTATTACCGGCCGGGTGATTTCGTGAGCCATCGGCTGCTGATTCTAACCTAGAATTTCTGGCGCGCCCGAGAAAAAGCGCCTTGGAAGGTGAGCATTGGACGCGCAGGCGCAAGCGCCGTTCAGGCACTCTAAATCGCCACTCGATGTCCGCCAGCGACTCGTGGCTGGCCTCCCATTGATCAATCGGACTAAACTGGTCGTACTATAACTGATTGGCGCATATGGAGTTGGCTTTCGTCTGAACTTGACAATCTGGTGGGCTAGGCGCTAGAATCCAACTGCGACCGATTCAGTCGCATATGCATCCATGATGAAGCTGTCCAAAAAAGCAGACTACGGACTCATCGCGTTGAAGCATCTCGCGATGCGCAACGGTGCTATGCACGACGGGAGCTCCTGCAGTGCGGCGGACATCTCAGAAATGTACAAGCTCTCCGCTCCGCTGATGGCGAAAGTGCTTCAGAAGCTGGCTAAGGGCGGCCTGGTTGCCGCACGGCATGGTTCCGGCGGGGGATACGTGCTGGCCCGGGATGCGGCGCACATCAGCGCTCTGGATGTGATTCGAGCGATCGACGGTCCCTTGTTCATCACCTCGTGCGTCACCTCTCATGGGACGTGCGACCTTACGACCACCTGCTCGATCCGCGAGCCTCTGCGCCGCGTGAACGACAGCATTTTGGAAGTGCTCGAGAAGGTGAAGATTTCGCACATGACCGACGAATCGCCTCTGCACGAAGTCGTCGAGTTAAGAGTTTAAATTTTTAGGGGTCAGGTAGATTTAAGGGGTGAGGGAGAAAGAGAATGGCAATTAAGCTTCCGGTCTATTTTGATAATCACGCGACCACGCCGGTAGACCCGCGCGTCGTCGATGCGATGGTTCCGTATTTCACGGAGAAATTCGGTAATGCCGCGAGCCGCAACCATGAATTCGGCTGGAAGGCCGAAGAAGCAGTAGAAAACGCGCGCGCGCAGATCGCCAAGCTGATCAACGCGACGCCCAAAGAAATTGTCTTCACCAGCGGTGCCACCGAGTCCACCAACCTCGCGATTAAAGGCGTCGCCGAGATGTACCGCGAGAAGGGCAATCACATCATCACGCAGGTCACCGAGCATAAAGCCACCCTCGACACCTGCAAGCGTCTGGAGAAGTATGGTTACGAAGTGACCTACTTGCCGGTTGAAAAGGACGGGCGCATTAATCTCGACGACCTTCGCCGCGCGATTACTCCCAAGACGATTCTGATTTCAATCATGTACGCGAACAACGAAATCGGCGTGGTTCAGCCCATCGCCGAAATCGGAAAGATCGCCAAGGAAAAAGGCGTTTTTTTTCACGTGGACGCGGTGCAGGCCGTCGGGAAGATTCCCGTCGACGTGCAGAAAGACGGCATCGACCTCATGTCCATCTCCGGCCACAAAATTTACGGTCCCAAGGGCGTCGGCGCGCTCTACGTCCGTCGCAAGAATCCGCGGGTCCAGCTTGCCGCCATCATTGATGGCGGTGGGCACGAACGCGGAATGCGCTCCGGCACGCTCAACGTTCCGGGAATCGTCGGCCTCGGCAAAGCCTGTGAGCTTTGTCAACAGGAGATGGCAGCGGAAGGGGAAAAGCTGAGCCGCCTGCGCGACCGTTTGAAAGAATCGATCATGTCGCACCTCGATGAGACCTTCATCAACGGTTCGATGGAACATCGCTTGCCGAACAACATCAACATCAGCTTTGCTTACGTCGAAGGCGAATCGCTGTTGATGGGCATCAATGACGTAGCTGTATCCAGCGGTTCGGCTTGCACTTCCGCCACTCTCGAGCCCAGCTATGTGCTGAAGGCGCTCGGCGTCGGTGAAGACCTGGCGCACACTTCGATTCGCTTCGGTCTCGGCCGCTTCAATACGCAGGAAGAGGTGGACTACGTCGCGGACCGCGTCGTAGAAACCGTCTCTCGCTTGCGCGAGCTTTCGCCTCTCTACGAAATGGCGAAAGAGGGCGTGGATATCAGCAAAATGAAATGGGTAGCAGCATCGGATTCGCATTAGAAGTTCGTCAGGGCACGGCTTCGGCCGTGCCGGGCAAAGGTCAGGGAGTTCGGCTTTAGCCGCTGAGGTGAGTTTACTTTTGAAGTTCTCAAAAGGAGCAAAGGGCACATGGCTTATTCAGACAAAGTAGTCGATCACTACAACAATCCGCGCAACGTTGGCTCTCTCGATAAGAAGGACCCGAACGTTGGCACCGGCCTCGTCGGCGCGCCCGAATGCGGCGACGTTATGAAGCTTCAAATGAAGGTCAACCCGGACACGCGGGTCATCGAAGAAGCGAAGTTCAAGACGTTCGGTTGCGGCTCCGCTATCGCCAGCTCGTCGCTCGCCACTGAATGGGTGAAGGGCAAGACGGTCGAAGAGGCTCTGGCGATCAAGAATACGGACATCGTCCGCGAGCTTTCGCTGCCGCCGGTGAAGATTCACTGCTCGGTTCTGGCCGAAGACGCGATTAAGGCTGCGCTCGGTGACTGGAAAAAGAAGCAGGGCGAGGCGGAAGCGAAGCCGGCGGAATCCGCCACCAGCGCGCATTAATTGATTCGTTGAAGGCGCCGGGTCCGTTGCATCGATTGCAACGCGCGCTGGCTTGCTTCACGGTGATACGAGACGAGACATGATTCACGTTACCAAAAAAGCGGCTGCGAAAATTCGCGAGCTGCTCCAAAAAGATGGCGTTCCCGCCGAGTCCGGCGGGCTGCGCGTGGGTGTGCAGGGCGGGGGGTGTTCGGGGCTTACGTACGCGATGAGGCTCGATACGGAAGCGCGCAATCGCGACAAGGTGTTCGAGGAAAATGGCGCGCGCATTTTTGTCGACCCCAAGAGCTACCTCTACCTCCACAACACAACGCTCGACTATCTCGAGGATCTGATGAAGCAGGGCTTCGTCTTCCAGAATCCTCAGGCGACGCGCAGTTGCGGTTGCGGAAGTTCCTTCACCGCCTAAGAATTCCTCCCGGCGGCGGTTCGCTCAGCCTCGCAATAGGCGAATCGCAGCCGATTCGAGGGCCAGCACCCAGCAGCGAGTGAACTAGCATGAGTGTGACGAAAACCCAATCGAAACCGGCCACCGGCACGAATTGCTGGAGCTGCCAAGCTCCCGTTGCGGGAGCGCACTTTTGCACGTCCTGCGGCAAGATTCAGCCGCTTCCGCCCGGAACCGACTATTTCGGATTTTTCGGCTGGCCGCAGAAGTTGACGATCGATCCGGCGTTGCTCGAAGAACAATTTCACAAGCTCAGCTGGAAGCTGCATCCCGATAATTTTGTGCGCGCGAGCGAAGAGGAACGCAATCTCTCGCTCGACCGCTCGTCGCAATTGAATGACGCGTATCGCACGTTGCGCGATCCGATTGCGAGAATCGAATACTTGCTGTTGCGGCTGGGGCTGCGAAAAGAGGGAACCACGAAGCAGCAGGCCCCGCCCGAGCTGCTCGAAGAAGTTTTCGAGCTGAACGAATCGCTCGACGAGCTTCGCGAAGCCCGCGCGGAAGACGGCGACGTGGAGGCTCTGCGCGGCCGGCTCATCGAAGCCCAGAATAATTTCAAAGAGAAGCTGAGCGAAGTGGATGCGGAACTCGCCGGCGTCGCCCGTGAATGGGATGCCGCACTCGATGCAAGTGCGAGCGACGCCTCGCGTAACGCGCTTCTCACGCGCATGAACGAAATTCTGAATCGCCGCAGCTACATTCGTAATCTGGTAGCGAGCGTGCAAAAAGAAATGGAGTTGTAGCGGCCACCTTCAGGTGGGCCGGCTTAACCGACGAAAATGGGACGCACAGTAGGAATAGACCTCGGCACTACGTACAGCCTGGTGGCGTACATGGATCCGCAAACGGGCAAGCCGGTGAGTATCCAGGGTCCTTATGGCTCCGCGCTGTGCCCCTCGGTTGTCAGTGTTGATCGGGATGGGAAAATTCTGGTGGGCAATCCCGCCCGCGCACGCCTGCTGACAAATCCCGACCGCACCATCTACTCGGTGAAGCGGCTTATGGGCCGTGGCGTTGCAGACATTCAAGACGAACTCACGCGCTTCCCGTTTCGAATAGACGAAACAAGCGGCAACGTGATCCGCGTACGGCTAGGTGACAAGCTCTTTACGCCGCCGGAGATTTCCGCCTACATTCTTCGCGAGCTCAAATCCTGGGCGGAGCTGCATTTCAACGAGCCCGTCGACCGCGCCGTGATCACCGTTCCGGCCTATTTCAACGACGCGCAGCGCCAAGCCACGAAAGATGCCGGCCGTCTGGCAGGCCTTGAAGTCCTGCGTCTCGTCAACGAACCCACCGCAGCCGCGCTCGCCTATGGTTTGCACAAACAGAAGCGTGGCCACGTGGCCGTCTACGATTTCGGCGGTGGCACGTTCGATATTTCAATTCTGAAACTGATTAGCACCACCGAAGGCGATATCTACCAGGTGCTTTCGACGAACGGGGACACGCACCTCGGCGGCGATGATATCGACAACGTTATGATGGATCTCGCTCGGCAGGCGATCCAATCTTCCCTCGGCGTTACGCTCGATCCGCACGGAGACCAAATCCAGAACCTGCGCAAAGATCTGATTCGCGCGAAGCACGAGCTTTCTTCGAGCGAAAAAACCTCGGTCCAATTCGTAGCCATCGAAAAAACCGCGATTCTCGAATTCACGCGCGCGGATTTCGACGAACTGATCGACCCCATCGTGGCGCGCACCATGGCTCCGGTGAAATTAGCGCTCATCGACGCGAAGCTTGGCGCGAAAGAAATGGACGAAGTTGTCCTCGTCGGCGGCTCCACGCGCATTCCTCTTGTGCGCAAGACCGTGGGCGATTATTTCGAGCGCGCGCCGCATTGCGAGCTCAATCCCGATGAAGTCGTCGCGCTCGGTGCTGCGGTACAAGCGGACATTCTCCAAAGCGGCGTCAAAACGATGCTGCTCCTCGACGTCACCCCGCTCTCCCTCGGCATTGAAACGATGGGCGGCGTTGTCGCAAAAATCATTCCGCGCAACTCGACGATTCCCGCAAGCGCCCAAGAAATGTTCACCACCGGCGTCGAGAATCAGACCGGCATTGACGTGCACGTCCTGCAAGGCGAGCGCGAACTTGCCAAGGATTGCCGTTCGCTCGCGCGTTTTCAACTCAAAGTTCCGCCCGGCCCGGCAGGCCTCGCGCGCATCGAATTAAGGTTCCTGATCGACGCAAACGGAATCCTCCAGGTCGCCGCGAAGGATTTGCGCTCAGGCGGCGAGCATTCCATCGAAGTGCAGCCGAGCTACGGCCTCTCCGATACTGAAGTCGAGCACATGCTCGAAGAATCTATCGAATTCGCCGAACAGGATTTCGCCGAGCGCCAGCTGATCGAAGCACGCACGGAAGCCGAAGCGATTCTCACCGCTACGGAAAAGGCCTTCCGCGACCCGCGCTCCTCTGAAATCAGCGCTGCCGAGCGCCGTTCGATCGAAAATTCCGTCGCCGCGCTTCGCAGCTCAATGGCCGGTACGGATTACAAGCTGGTTCGCCAGCGCATCGACGATCTCAACCAGGCAACGACGAACTTGGCCGAAATATTGATGAATAGCGCGTTGCAAACGGCTCTGGAAGGCAAACGCCTGGACGATGTCTAGGTCGTTCGTCCTGCCGGCTTTTTGAATTTGACTTTGTACCGCTGGCCTCCGGCCGGCGCCTTTGAATCTGTTGTAGCGCCGGCATCTCGCTGGCGCTTGTGAATTTGGATTTGGCTTTTAATTGTTTAGCGGCGGCAGCTTTGGTTTCGTAAGGAGCAAAAAATGGGCGGCAAGAACCCATACATCGAAGAAACAAAATTCACGCCCGCGACGAAAAAGTACAAAATCACCTTCATCAAGGACGGCCAGCCGATCGAAGTTGACCCGGAAAAAATCCCGTACGGTCACGACGGGCTTCCCGGCAGCATCCTCGATATTTCGCAGGGTTTCCACAAAGGTCTCGACCACGCCTGCGGCGGCGTTTGCGCCTGCTCCACCTGCCACGTGATCGTTCACGAAGGCCTCGAGTCCTGCAACGAAGCCACCGATGCCGAACTCGACCAGCTCGACGAAGCCCCTGGCGTCACGCCGAAATCGCGCCTCGGCTGCCAGTGCGTCCCCGACGGCACAAAAGACATCGTCGTAGAAATTCCGGACTGGAACAAAAATTATGCCAAGGAAGCCGAGCACTGATGCCGCCAACATTTGATTGGGATGACGTGGAAGAGATCGGCATTCAACTCGCCGACAAATACCCGAATATCGATCCGCTCACGGTCCGTTTCACCGATCTCCACAAATGGGTCTGCGAACTCCCGAATTTCACCGGCGACCCCAAGCTTTCCAACGAGGGAAAGCTCGAAGGCATCCAGATGGCCTGGCACGAGGAATACACCGACCGGCAGACCTAGCGCCGGCCTCGCTTTTCCCGGAATCTTGCCTCGCCCCTTTCGCATCCAAAGAAACCGAATCCGCCAATAGCCGTCTATACGCCAGCCACCACCGAGGAGGACAGATGGCCTTCGCCACCGAAACAGACCTGCGCTACCCGGTCGGCAAGTGGGAGCGTCCCGATACGCTCACCGATGAACAGCGCCTTGCCTTCATCGACCAGATTGGCGAAGCTCCCGCCAAAATGCGCGGCGCTGTCGCAGGACTAAGCGACCAGCAACTCGAAACGCCCTACCGTCCTGGCGGCTGGACCGTTCGTCAAACGGTTCATCACGTTCCGGATAGTCACATGAATGCCTTCATGCGTTTCAAGCTTGCTCTCACCGAAGACATTCCGACAATCAAGCCCTATCTCGAAGCGCGCTGGGCCGAGCTCGCCGACGCGAAGGCTCCCATCGGTCCATCGCTCGATCTTCTCGAGGCCCTGCACAAGCGCTGGATCGCTCTGCTCGCTTCGCTCAAGCCCGCTGATTGGCAGCGCGAATTTATGCATCCCGAACACGGCAAGAAAATGTCGCTCGACCAGACACTCTCACTGTACGCCTGGCATGGCAGGCACCATGTCGCCCACATCACCGCCCTGCGCGAGCGGAATTCCTGGCGTTAGTTTATGAAAGAAATTTTAGAGTTATACCCGGCTCCGCATCTGCTAGTGCCGGTGAACGGTAGTCAGCAAGTTGCTAGCTCATCGGGCTTGCGGTCTCTTGGTTTGAAACGCGCCGATCACAAACCCAAGCGCCCGTAGCTCAGGTCCCATTCTGACCGCCCACGGCCAGAATTGACCTGAGGCCGCCGCCGTTGACGCCTCTACCTTCTTACGTCTGCCAATACGGCCGATAACCGTAATACTCGTACACCTCAGCGCCCCACGTCTGATTGGCCAAATCCGGCCAATCGTCCTTGTCGAATCCCGGCGCATTTTTCATCCGGTCTTTGTCGATGTCCAGCACAGCCACCTTCTGCGACAAATCGAATGTCAATGCTTCCCACGGAATCGCAAAATGTTTGTCGCCCAACCCAAGCACGCCGCCAAACGACAAGATCGCATAGGCCATTCGGCTGTTCCTAGCGTCAATCACAAGGTCTTCGATTTTTCCCAGATCCTCCTGAGCGGTGTTGATCACCTTCGCTCCGAGAATCGATTTCTTCACCACCACCGTGTACGCGCCAGGCGCTTGCCTTGCTCCGCTCTGCATAAATCCTCCTAGTAACCTTTTACGTCTATGCCACGCGGTCAGCGGTAGGGCGAATCGGTAGATTTACGTATTTTGCGCGATGAATTTCATCACCGAGCGCAGATGCCAATCGCTGTAATTTCCTTCGACGCAACTCGCTGAAACAACAACAACTAGCGCGCACTCAGGCCACTACTGCGTGCTCCTTCCATTCATTACCTGCTTCAGCGTATAGCCGCCGCTGCGAAGATGCGGTTTCATTCTCGAACGCGACGAGTGACGCAATCAGGGTCGCAAACGATTCGTCGCATCTTCATAGCACTTTGGGGGAAAGAGAGAATTCAAAATGGATCGCAACAAAAAAACGGCCGTCTTCGGAATCTACTCCACGCTGGACGCGGCGAATAACCCCACCGACGTTCTCGTGAAGAGCGGTTTGCCGTCTTCCGACATTTCGGCGCTGCTGCCCGATAACCTCGGCTCCCGGCCAATTGGCACCGCGAAATCGACAAAAGCTCCGGAAGGTGCTGCGGCCGGCGGCGGTTCGGGGTGGTAGTTGGCGGCGCAATCGGCCTTCTCGCAGGCATAGGCGCTCTCGCGATTCCGGGAGTCGGTCCGCTCATCGCAGCGGGCCCGATTATGGCCACGCTGGCAGGGGTGGGAGTCGGTGCCGCTGTCGGTGGTGTCGCCAGTGCGCTGATTGGTCTGGGCATTCCGGAGTACGAAGCCAAGCGTTACGAAGCTCGTTTGAATGAGGGCGGCGTCCTGCTTTCCGTTCATTGCAATACCGCCGGCGAAGTGAAGCGAGCCAAGAATCTGATGGAAGGCACCGGTGCGGAAGACATCTCTTCCGCGACCGAGTCGGCAGTTTCAAGCGATCGCAAGGTGCGATCCGCGAAGCCGTAGGATCGAAAGAATCTGACGCAGTTCTGGTGAAAGAAAGCGTTGTGTTGCAAAAACTTTAGCGCGTACCGAGAGGAGAAAAACATGCTGCTTCTAATCATCATTCTCGCCCTGCTATTCGCCGGCGGCGGCGGCTACTACGGATATTCCCGCTGGGGTGCTGGCGGCGGACTCGGCATCGTCGGAACCGTGATTGTGATCGTTCTCGTTCTGTATCTGCTCGGCGCGATGCGCTAGTTCGTCGTCTCCCTAAACGCCGCGCCGCATTCTCTCTCGCCGGCGGCCTCTTGTCCTCTGAGGCCGCCTTGTCAATTCGCCGCGTTTCACCCATAATTGAACGTCTCGCTTTCTGCATTTCCTTCCGCGGCGCTATGGTGCAACGGTTAGCACGCGGCCCTTTCAAGGCCGAAATACGGGTTCGATTCCCGTTAGCGCTACCAACTTTCAGGAATTTACAATCCGGTTCCCGCCGGCTTCCCGTTCCGAAGGCATCCCCGCGCTTCTGGCGGCGGCTAAATGCGGAATACGCTAAGCATGGGAGGAACAAATTGGTCATGAAGGAAGCCAACAAACGTTGGATTTTTCGCTGGATTCACATCCTCTTCAGCATTCCGATACTCGGTTATATCTACAATCCGTTTGAAAAACTTCCAGACTATGCGCTCGCTACTCGCTTTGTCTTCCTGCCAGTAATGGTCCTTTCCGGATTGTGGATGTGGAAAGGCCATCTGGTTCGGCGGCTTCTTTCGAAAAGGCCGGTAGACTTATTTGCTGCTGCCACGCTTGTGATAAATGAACATCGACTGTGTTACCGTCACCGGCCATGCCCTTACGGCGATGATATTTCGGAATAGAATTTATGTTACGCAGACTTGGCCTCGCAATTTCGTATTTCATTGCCACCGTCTATTTCCTGGCGATTCTGTTGCCGTCTATCTACTGCCTCCGCCATGGATGCAAAGGACCGGGTGAGGGCGATGCTTTTATGCCCGCCTTCGCTCTTATTCCCATCGGCGGAATAGCTACGGCATTCGCGTTGGTCAACGCCATTCAGCAAATCAGAAAAAGACATTCATGGTCCTGGGTTTTCTGGGTTGCTGCAATTGTGTTCGCGATTTTACTTCTCGCCACCTTGTCCGTTATCGCGCTTGTGATTTACTTCACTGCTTTTCATCGGCGCTAAAGCGGGTTTGTCTCCATCTTTTCCGAATGCCGCCCGCCATTGCTTTGAATGGTTGCGCGCTGCGCTAAGCGCGGCTAAATTAGATGCCGGAGTCGGAGCCATTCATGAAAAAGTCCGCGCCGGAAAAATCTGCTTCTGCTTCAATCGACGCAAAGATCAAGGAACTGGGTGACTGGCGGGGGACGACGCTCGCAAAGGTGCGTGGCATCATCCACCAGGCCGACCCTGAGATCGTCGAAGAGTGGAAGTGGGCCAAGGCGAAGTCGCCGGGCACGCCCGTCTTCTCCCACGGCGGCATCGCCTGCACCGGCGAGACATACAAAAGCGTCGTCAAGCTCACATTTGCTAAAGGCGCTTCGTTGAAAGACCCTTCGCATTTATTCAACTCCAGCCTCGATGGCAACGTCCGCCGCGCCATCGATATTCACGAAGGAGAGAAAATCAACGAAGCGGCCTTGAAGGATCTCATCCGCGCTGCAGTCGCCCTCAATCTCGAACGCCCAACAAAAAACAAAAGCAAGCCGAAACCCAGCCGCTCGGGCAGCAAGCGGGTCGGCTAGCTGCTGGACGGCGAGAGAAATCGCTGCGCTTCGTATGTTTTTTCGCCCCCACTTCCTAGGTCGTCCGCGTACGATCTCTCCGTAGCTCAGGTCTTATTCTGGCTCGTAGTTGGCCAGAATTGACCTGAGGCCGTCGTCAGCCATTCAACCGTTCAAAATAAAAGTTGACCATCCACATCTTTCCAACCATCCTGCCCCTCTGCGTTTGGATCTGGAAATATTCCAAACCGAAGGAGAACAACGTGACGCAAATCAGGAATTTCCCCGGCCAAGCCCATAAACTCGCCGCTGGCTTCCCAGGTTTCTTCCTCGTCTGCCTTCTTGCTTTCGCTGTTGTCCCCGCCTCCGCCCAGAGCCGGCCCAAAGCCGAAACAATCGAAGCCACCGCCTCGGGAACCGATTTTCAAGCCGGCCAGCTCGTCACCGTCACCTTCAGCATCTATGAATACTCGCCTCTATCCGATCGGCAAATCCTCAACGACGCATTTCAAAAAGGCAAAGACCAAGGCCTGTATAACGCACTTTCCAAAATGCGCGCAGTCGGCCACATCGCAGTCACCGGTACGCTCGGCTACGACGTCAGCTACATCCGTATGGCTCCCACTCCCAACGGCCGCAAGATCCGCTTCATTACCAATCGTCTTCTGCGCTTCGGCGAAGTCTATTGGGACACCCGCTCGGAATCCTACAATCTCACCGCCGGCGAAATCGATTTGAACGATGAGGATAAATCCAAGAGCACGGGCGTTCTCTATCCCGCCGCGCAGCTCGTGATGAACAAGGACGGCGAACTGCAAATGAACCTGATTGGCAGCCCGTGGAACCTAGTCAGCATCATCGACTGGAAGGGAAGCCCAGGCGTCAACTAACAGCAGCGTCGGCTTTAGCATGCGCCCCAAGTAACAGCGAAGTGCTGACGTCAATTTTTTGGCTTGAACCCGCGCGCGTTCTTCGTCCATGCTCTTGCTTTCTCAGTAG
>Ga0306924_10003069_pt1 | contig 15947 bp, 13 predicted proteins | sample sta12Can44000111_FD_203756 | JGI IMG/M metagenome (GOLD analysis project Ga0306924, IMG submission 203756) | Lab enrichment of tropical soil microbial communities from Luquillo Experimental Forest, Puerto Rico - statanox.12C.anox.44.000.111 (v2)... | ecosystem: Environmental > Terrestrial >... | reverse complement strand
CCCAGCCTTGGTCGACGAGAGTGGCGTCACGCGCCCAGGTGACCCGGCCCAGTTCACGGGTCGCCTTGGTTTGCCGATGCGTCGCCTTGGTCTGTGCGAGGCTTCCTTCGGCCTGCCCGATCTGGTGATCGAGCTCTGGCGCGGTGATGACCGCCAGGAGCTCGCCCGCCTTCACACGGGAGCCGATATCGACATTGCGCTTTTCGATATAACCGCTGGCGCGCGCAAAGATGTCGGCGGCCTCGAAAGGGCTGGTGGTCGCGGGCAATGTGACGCTCATCGTGCTGGGACTGGCGCTCACCGCGGCGACGCGCACACTGGGGACGAAATCGCGGTGCTCGGCGGCGGTAGCCGTGACCTCCAGGTGCAGTGCGTAGTGCCGCCAGACTCCAATCGCCAGGCCGCCGAGCAGCAAGAGCAGCACACCGAGGCCGAGCAGCTGGCGCCCGGCGCGTGTCTCCCGCCTTGGTCCCGGACCCTCGGGCACTCGATGATTGAGGTCAGTCATTCTAGACCTCCTCCGGAAAAGACGCCCTGCGCGGGTCTGCCGTCATTGTGCTTGCGCAGCATAGCGAAGAGGTAGGGCACGATCAGCAAAGTCGTCGGGGTGGCGAAGAGCAGTCCGCCGATGACGGCACGCGCTAGCGCCGCGTTCTGCTCCTCACCGGGACCGCCGATTGCCATTGGCAGCATCCCGACGATCATTGCCGCGGCGGTCATCAATACCGGCCGGATTCGGGTGCGCCCGGCAGAGATCGCGGCATCGAATGCACTCATCCCGGCGAGCTGCTGCTCGCGTGCGAAGGTCACGAGCAGGATCGAGTTGGCCGAGGCGACGCCAACCGCCATGATCGCACCCATTAGCGACGGCACGCTCAGTGTCGTGCCGGTGATGTAGAGCATCGTGACGATGCCGCAGAAGGTGGCGGGCAATGCCAGAATGACGACGAGCGGGTCGCCGAAATTCTGGTAATTGACGACCATCAGCGAATAGACGAAGACTGCAGCGAAGACGAGCCCGTTGCCCAGATCGCGGAAGGCGTCGTTCATGCTCCCGATCTGCCCCAATACCTGGATCGAGTTCCCGGGTGAGAGCTCCTTCTCCAACGCGGTGACAGCCCGGTCGATCTCGCCGGCTACGCTGCCGAGATCGCGGCCCTGAAGATTGGCGAAGACCTCGTAAACCGGCTGAATGTTCGCCTGGTTGGCATTGGTCGGCAAGGAGGTACGCGTGAGGGTCGCGACGTTGCTGAGCATGCCTGGCACCGGTTCGCCTTGCGGCGAGAGTGATGCGCTGACCGGTGTATTGCTCAGAGCATTGAGGGAGGCCACCCAGGGTTCCGGCGTCTGTACCGCCAGATAATAGGGTATTCCGGTTTTCGGATCGGTCCAGAAATTGGGGGTCACCTGCTCCGAGGAGCTCAGGCTGACATTGAGGTTGGTCGCAATCTGACTGGCGTTGAGGCCGAGCTCAGCAGCACGGCTGCGGTCGATCGCCGCAAAAAACGCGGGCGCATTGACCTCCTGCTGCAGATGCGCATCGGCGACGCCAGGGATCGCCGCGATGCGGCGGCGCAGCTGACGGGCGATATGTAGATTGTTGGCACGGTCGTAGCCGACGGTCCGCACATCGATTTGCGCGGTCAGGCCAAAGTTCAGGATCTGGGTGACCATGTCAGCCGCCTGAAAATAGAAGGTGTTCTCCGGAAAGGCTGCTGGCAGCGCTTGGCGCAGCTTGCGCACATAATCAGCTGTGGGCGCGTGCCCGTCCTTGAGCGATACGAGAATCACGCCGTCATTGATGCCAATCGTCGAGCCGTCGGCGAAGGCCAGGTTATAGAGCCGCGCCGGCAGGCCGATATTGTCGACGATGAGCTCTCGCTCGCTCGCCGGAATGATGTCGCGGATCTTGTTCTCGACGGCCTCGAAGATCTGCTCGGTCTTTTCGATGCGGGTGCCGGCGGGAGCTCGGACATGGAGCTGGATTTGCCCGGCGTCGATGACCGGGAAGAAGTCGCGCCCGACAAAGAGGTACATGACGGTTCCGAGAGCGAAAATCGCCCCAGAGACAATCGGTACGATTATCCGGCGCGTCAGTAATGTCGTGAGGAGCTCGGCATAGCTGTCGCGCAGTCGGTCAAAACCATGCTCGAGCCGGCTGTGAAACCGCGCGAACCAGCCCCCTTCGTCGCCGCGACGCTCGCCTTGCAACAAGAGCCCGATCGTGATCGGGGTCAGGGTCCGAGACAGGCCGTAGGAGGCCAGCATGGCGAATACGACGGCGAGGCCGAGCGGCGTGAACAGATATTTGGCCGGCCCCTCGAGAAAGACGACCGAAGTGAACACGCAACTGATCGCCAATGTCGACACCAGGGTCGGCACGGCGATGCCGGCGGAGCCGTGCAGAGTTGCCTGCGGCAGCGGCTGACCCTCTTCGGTCAACAGGCGATGGGTGTTCTCGATCGTCACCGTCGAATCATCGACCAGAATGCCGATCGCCAGCGCCAATCCGCCCAGTGTCATCGTGTTGAGCGTATCGCCGAGAAAATAGAGCACGATCAGTGACGACAGGATCGCGAGCGGGATCGAGATCATGACCACCAGGGTCGACCGCCAGGAGCCGAGGAACAACAGGATCATCAGCGCCGTCAGCCCGGCCGCAATCGCGCCCTCCCGCAATACGGAGTTGACCGAGGCGCTGACGAAAACCGATTGGTCGAACAGCTCCTCGATCTCCAATCCGGGCGGAGCCGAGGCGCGAGCGACCTTCAGGGCTTGTTTAACCGCCCTGACGACCTCGACGGTCGAGGCGTTGCCGTTCTTGATGACGCTGAGCAGGACCGACCGCCGCCCATCTGCCCGTACGACGTTCTGCTGCACCAGCGAGCCGTCTCGGACATAGCCGATGTCCTTGATAAAGACCGTGGCGCCGTTGGCGAACTTGACCGGAATGTTGTTTAGGTCGTCGATCGTCGCCGGTAGGGCATTGGTACGTACCGTGTACTGGGTATCGCCGATCTTTGCGGTGCCCGACGGCAGGGTCAGGTTCTGAGCATTGACAGCGTTCGCCACATCAAGTGGCGTGAGGCCCTTGGCCAGGAGCTTCGCCGGATCGAGATCGACCATGAACTGGCGGTATTTGCCGCCGGCCGGGGTCGGAAACGTGACGCCGTGGATTGGGGCCAGCCGCTGCCTTAGATTGTAGTAGCCATAGTCATAGAGCTGCTGCTCGCTGAGCGTGTCGGAGCTGAGGCTTATCTGCAGCACCGGGACGCTCGAGGCATTGTACTGGACGACGAGCGGGGCCTGGATGCCGGCCGGGAGCAACACGCGGATGAAATTGGTCGCCGAGACGATTTGGGCGATCGCGAGATCGAGACGCACGTCGGGCTGAAAATAAATCCTCTGGACCGAGATGCCGTTTAAGGTTTGCGCCTCGATATCCTTGATCCCGTTGACGCTGGTGCTGATCGCATACTGGCTGTAGGTCGTGACGCGCTGCTCCATCTCCGGCGTGTCGAGCCCGGTGTATTGCCAGATCACCGTGACGACCGGGATGTCGATTTCCGGAAAAATATCCGTCGGCATCGACCGGAAGGCGGTGGCACCGAGAAACAGGATCAGGATTGCCAGCACGTAAAAAGTATAGGGCCAGCGCAGGGCGAAGCGCACGATCCCCATCGTGAACTCCTGCTCATTCGACCGGCGTCAGTCGGTCACCTGTCACGACTTGGCCAAATCTGCTACGTTACTATGCTCTTCCGACCGATAGGGGCAATTGCTCGTATGTCTGGAGAAAGAGATGGAGCCCCTCTGATCAGTGTCAAGCGGGAACTGCTACCGCAGCCTGACGCAGGGCGGAGAGACGGGCGTAACGCAGCCCTAGCTGCGGATGAAGGCGAGGAGATCCTGGCTAATCACATCGGCATTGGTGGTGAGCAGGCCGTGCGGGAAGCCCGGGTAGATCTTCAACGTACTGTGTTTGAGGAGCTTGGCAGAGAGCAGAGAAGCGTTCTTGTGCGGGACGATCTGGTCGTCGTCCCCCTGCATAACGAGCGTGGGTACGTCGATGTTCTTCAGATCCTCGGTGAAGTCCGTTTCGGAGAACGCTTTGATGCCGTCATAGTGGGCTTTGGCCCCGCCCATCATGCCTTGGCGCCACCAGTTCTGGATGACGCCCTCCAGCGGCTTCGCGCCCGGCCGATTGAACCCGTAGAAGGGACCGGCCGCGAGATCCCGATCAAACTGGGCGCGGTTGGCGGCCAGGCTGGTGCGCAGTCCATCGAACACCTCGATCGGCAGGCCGCCGGGGTTGCTCGGCGTCTTCACCATCATCGGCGGCACGGCCGCCATCAGCACGGCCTTGGCGACCCGGCGCCTGCGGTGACCCCCGACATAACGGGCGACTTCGCCGCCGCCGGTGGAGCGGCCGATGTGAATAGCATCGCGGAGATCGAGGTGTTCGATTACCGCAGCCGCATCGGCGACGTAGTGATCCATGTCGTGGCCGTCTGACACCTGGCTCGACCGTCCGTGGCCGCGGCGATCGATGCCTACGACCCGGTACCCGTGCCGGAGGAAGAACAGCATCTGAGTGTCCCAGTCATCGGAGCTGAGTGGCCAGCCGTGGTGGAAGACGATGGGTTGGCCATTGCCCCAGTCTTTGTAAAAGATCTCAACACCATCCTTGGTGGTGATCGTGCTCATGGTCTTGCGTCCTTTGCTTCGGTTGGAAGGAAGGTTGCTACCCGGGCCAATGTCTCGCCAGCAAGAGGTCACGACTTCTTGCGCCAGCCTATTGACAGTTTCGTCGGTGGTCCAGAGACCATTCCGCCAGGAATCCAAAGTTGATGAGCGTCGAGAGGTACCCATCTCACTCAGGAAACGTACCAGACGCGCGCGTCGCAGCGATTACCGGTGCGATGTGACGGCGGCTCGGCGGCATTCCGTTGGCGATCGAGGAAGGGTTGACAATGCGGGCAATTACCCTTCTTTTTGCGCCGATCGGTTCTCAGATCCACAGTATCAATGTCCGACGTCGATCCGGAGATCTGTAATTGCGGCGCGCTACGCCAAGCAGCTCGGCGCGTGACACGGCTTTATGACGAAGCTCTCGCGCCTGTCGGATTAAGCACCAACCAGTTCTCTATCCTGTCACGGCTGAACCGCGTCGGCCCAAGCACGATCCAAGACCTGGCGCGGCTGTTGGTCATGGATCGCTCCACCTTGGGGCATCTGCTGCGCCCCCTCGAGAAGCGCGGTTTCGTGGAGCTCGAAGTGTCGGAAAAGGATCGGCGTACCCGTAGGGTGGCGCTGACACCAGCCGGAAAGGCTGCTGCCGCGCAGGCGCGTCCGCTTTGGGCCGCAGCGCAGCGCAGGTTCGAGAATACATTCAGCAAGGAGGCCGCACTCGAAATTCGTGCGGTGCTCAAAGAGATTGCGACGGCGAACTACCGCTAGGCGATTGCAGCTGTCATAACACCTGCGGATCGCCGGTGGTCAACTCGGAGAGGCAGTCATGACAGATATTCCGTATCGCATCGCTCTGATTGTCGGAGCCGGCCCCGGCATCAGCGCATCATTGGCGCGCGGGTTAGCGGCTGCCGGTCTCAAGGTTGGTGTTGCTGCGCGGAATGTCGAGAAGCTGGCCCCGCTCGCCGCTGAAACCGGCGCGCAGACCTTTGCGGTGGATGCGTCACAGCCCGCCGCGGTCGCCCGCCTGTTCGAAGACGTCGATGGGCGGCTCGGCGAGCCCGATATCGTGGTCTACAACGCCAGTGCGCGCGCACATGGTCCCATTGCCGAACTCGATCCGGAAGCAGTCCGGAAGGCTATTGAAATATCGGCGTTTGGCGGCTTCCTCGTCGTCCAGCAGGCGGCACGGCGAATGATACCGCACGGGCGCGGCGCCATCTTGCTGACCGGGGCCAGCGCCAGTGTGAAGGGGTACCCACACTCGGCGGCATTCGCGATGGGCAAGTTCGCACTGCGCGGGCTGGCGCAGAGTGTCGCGCGGGAGCTCGGCCCTAAAGGCATCCACGTGGCCCATTTCGTCATCGACGGCGGGGTGCGCAGTGCAAGGCGTCCGGATCCGGCAGACCGGCCCGACAGCACACTCGATCCAAACGGCATCGCACAGACCTATCTCGAAATCTTGCGTCAGCCGCGCAGCGCTTGGTCCCTGGAGGTCGAGCTGCGGCCGTGGCTCGAGACCTTCTAAGAGCGGGTTAAGGGCCACGCAGCGGGCTAATCGAGTTGCGTGGTGGTGCGTGCAGCAGCAGGATGAGCAGGACCGCGAGCAACGAGACGCAGGCTATCAGCTAGAATGCGTCCTCGCGCGCGTTTTGTGGCGCGAATTGAGCCGACACGTTAAATGTTAAGGCGCGGAAGGATTACCCTTTATGCTGCTCAATCCGTGAGTGCGACGAACCCGAGCGAGAGCCGGCCCCGCGAGCCCGGAGATTGGCCGGCGCTGCCCTTCGACGCGTGGAGCGATACTTGCGCCACCTTGCATCTTTGGACACAGATCGTCGGCAAGATCCGCCTCGCCCGGGCGCCGATGACGAACCATTGGTGGCAGGTGCCGCTGTATGTGACTTGCCGCGGCCTCACGACCTCGCCGATCCCGTACGATGGCGGGTGCAATTTTCAGATCGACTTTGATTTTGTTGACCATTGTCTACGCATCGAGGTGAGCGACGGGAGATCGGAAAGCCTGCCGCTGGAGCCATGCACGGTTGCCGATTTCTACCGCCGAGTGATGGATCGGCTGACGGCGCTCGGGCTGGAAGTCCCGATCTGGACGATGCCTGTCGAGCTCCCCGACCCCATTCCGTTTGAGCAGGACCGGGCACACGCGGCTTACGATCCCAACTACGCGCAGCAGTTCTGGCGCGTGTTGGTCAATGTGGATCGCCTTCTCAAGCAATTCCGCTCGCGCTTTCTCGGCAAAGCCAGCCCGGTGCATTTCTTCTGGGGCAGCTTTGACATGGCGGTCACGCGCTTCTCCGGCCGCCGCGCGCCGCAACATCCGGGTGCGCCCCATATCGCCGATCGGGTTACACGCGAAGCGTACTCGCATGAGGTCAGCAGTTGCGGGTTCTGGCCCGGGAACGGCGGCTTCGGCCAGCCCGCCTTCTACTCCTATGCCTATCCCGAGCCGGCGGGCCTGGCGGATGCGCGAATTCGCCCCGCGGCGGCTTATTACGGCCGCGACCTCCACGAGTTTATTCTGCCTTACGATGCCGTCCGCGTGGCAGCCTCTCCCGATCAGGCAATCCTCGACTTCCTCGAGACCACTTACGCCGCCGCTGCGGATCTCGGCCATTGGGACCGCGCCGCCCTCGAGCGCTGAAAAGCTGCGGCCCGGTTACAAACCTCTGGCCGCTCGTATTGTGGCTTGTCGCTGTGGTGTCGGCGGTGCCATTGCGTGCTGCCGGCGAAGAACCGCGGCTCAACGTCTACAATTGGTCGGATTACATCGCACCGGACACGATCCCAAAATTCGAGGCGGAGACCGGGATCAAGGTCACCTATGACCTTTATGACGGGAATGAGGTGCTTGAGGCGAAGCTCCTGTCCGGCCGCTCCGGCTACGATGTCGTTGTCCCGTCGGCAAGCCCGTTCATGGCCCGCCAGATCGCGGCCGGGGTTTACCGGGCGTTCGACAAATCGAAGCTCCCCGGCTGGCGGAACCTCGATCCGCACATCCTCGAGCTGGTCGCGGCCGCCGACCCCGGCAACGAGCACGGCGTGCCTTACCTATGGAGCGACACCGGCATCGGCTACAACGAGACGCAAATCCATGCGGCATTGGGCGAGACCGCGCCGGTGGACAGCCTCGCGCTGATCTTCGATCCGGCAGTGGCCGAGAAGCTCGCCCTGTGCGGCATTTCGCTGCTCGACACACCGCAGGAGGTTTTTCCAGCGGCGCTCGCCTATCTGGGGCTCGACCCAAAGAGCCGCGATCTCGGCGACCTCGACAAGGCGTTGGCCGCGCTCCAGAAAATCCGCCCCTACATCCGCAAATTTCACTCCTCGCAATACATCAACGATCTCGCGGGAGGCGGTCTGTGCGTTGCTCTCGGCTATTCGGGCGATGTGATCCAGGCCCGCAACCGGGCGCGCGAAGCCGGCAACAGAGTCCGGATCGCTTTTCATGTACCAAAAGAGGGCGCGATGATGTCGGTCGACATGCTGGGGGTCCCGGCCGATGCGCCCCATCCGGAAAACGCGCAGCGCTTTATCGATTACCTGCTCCGCCCGGCGGTGATCGCCGACATCACCGACGCCGTCTGGTACCCGAACCCGAACCTCCCGGCGACCGCGCTGATAAAGCCGGAGATCCGCGACGACCCCTCAGTCTACCCACCCGAGGACATCCGCCGCCGGCTCTACGTCGACCTCCCCGCCCCTTCCGCTTATGAGCGGGCCCGCACCCGAGCCTGGACCCGTCTCAAATCCGGGAGCTGATCTGGTGGGCGCCAGATTGCCGCTGAATGCGGTCGTTAACGGTGCAGTCCCGGTTGCCAAACTACGTCAGCCTGCCCCCGTTGGTTCAGATAGCGCGCCAGCACGAAGAGCAGGTCGGAGAGTCGGTTGGCGTATTTGAGCGCCGCGGGATTGACCGGCTCTTGATAAGCGATTTCGGTCATGTAGCGCTCGGCCCGGCGCACAACTGTGCGCGCATGATGTAAATGCGCGGCGGCATGGCTGCCGCCCGGGAGCACAAAACTTTCCAGGGGCCTCAAAGCAGCGTTGTACTGATCGATTCGCTCCTCGAGCCGCATTACCTGGTGTTCGCTGACCCGCAGCGGCTCGACTTTCCTGTGCTCCCGCTCCGGACGGCACAGATCGGCGCCGAGATCGAAGAGGTCGTTCTGAACGCGGCTCAAGACTTCGCGAATATCGCCCTCGCTTACGTGCAACAAGGCTATGCCGATAATCGAGTTCGCCTCGTCGACGCTGCCGTAAGCCGCCACCCGAACGTGAAATTTCGGAAGACGCGCCCCGTCGCCAAGCGATGTGCGCCCGTCGTCGCCGGAGCGCGTATAGATCCGATCGAGTTTCATGGAAGTGTTCCGGTGCGGTCGAGTGGACTGCTCGATCCCGCAGTGGAGAATTTGCCAAGGGACCGCTCAGCTCGCAAGCGATTCCCGGCTTGAACAAGCCAATGCCGTAAGCTGCATTCGATTGACGCGCGACCTTCGACGCAGGCATCATCAGCGAGATGGTTCCCCTCGGGGATCAAAAGGGAACACGGTGAGGCCATAACCTTAAGGGGTTTAAGCCGATGCCGTGGCTGCCCCCGCAACTGTGAGCGGCGAGCCGCGCGCCAATTATGCCACTGGGCAACCGGGAAGGCGGCGCAGGCAGGGACCCGCGAGCCAGGAGACCTGCCATCGGCCGTGGTCACGCACGAGCACGTCGGGCGGGGTGCACCGATGAGGACCAGGGGCCGCCGCTCGGCTGAGCCGGCATCTGGGCTTTGGTTCGTGGTGACGTGTCACGTTGCCATGAGGCCGAACCCGTGCACAGTCCCTCGCCAATTTCAACAATCCGCATGGCGCTTGCTGCGCTCTCGATTCTTCTTGCCTATCGTTCTCATCCGGTGAGTGCCGCCGATAGCGATGCGCTAGCGGAGCCGGTTGCGCTGCCGACTGTCGTCGTCACGCCGACGCGTCTGCCGACGCCGAGATACAACGCAAGCAGCAGCGAACATTACCTGATGCGCTGAGAGATGTTCCCGGGCTCAACGTCGTGCAGAATGGCGGGCCGGGGGGATTGACCTCCGTCTTTATTCGCGGTGCAAATTCGAACCAGACCAAAGTCTTCATCGATGGCATCGATGCGACCGATCCGGCCACCGGAACGTTCAATTTCGAGCACATTCTAACTTGGGACATCGAGCGCGTCGAAGTGGTGCGCGGCCCGCAAGGCGGCCTCTATGGCGCCGATGCGATCGGCGGCGTTATAAACATCATAACAAAGAGGGGGGTCGGGGCCGGGTCAATTCGCCGGTAGCTTAGAGGGCGGCACGTTTGGCACGTTCAACCAAAATGCCAGGATGAGCGCGGCAGCGGAACGGTACAATTTCTATTTCGACTTTGCCCATTTTCATGCGAGCGCCACGCCCGTGACGCCGTCCGACCTAGTGCTGCCGGGGCGTTCGGTGCAAGGGGATTCGTACGACAACAAGACCTTCTCGGGGCGATTTGGCGCCAACCTCACCGACAATTTTGATATTGGGGTGGTGACGCGCTATATCGACACCTCTTTGCTCTTCACCGGCGACGACTTTCTGGGTCCAAAGAGCCTGAAGAGCACAGAGAAGGACGAGCAGCTGTTCACACGCGGAACAGCACATCTGGTGTCATTCGACGGCATTCTCGACCAAACCTTGGGGTTTGCCTACACGAAGTTTAATCAGCGTGATTTCGATCCGAACCCGCCCGCCCCGACGCCCAGCTTTTTTAATGGCGACCGGCGGAAGGCCGATTGGCAGGCCGACATAAAGCTCATGCCAGGCCAGATTCTGACCTTCCGCGCCGAGCACCAGCGGGACGAGATCACCAACCCCGTTGCAGAAATCACTGACAACGCCGGGATGGTCCAGCTGCAGTACAGCATCAGCGACCGCTTCTTCAACGCCGTCAGTGTCCGCTATGACAGCTACGACACGTTCGGAGCGCAACCGACCTTCCGCATCGCTCCTACGTTTCAGATCCCGGAGACCGGCTCCAGACTAAAGGGTAGTGTCGGCACCGGGTTCAAGGCTCCAACTCTGGCTGACCTGTTCCAGAACTTCCCTTCCTTCAACTTCTTCGGAAATCCGAACCTAAAGCCCGAGACCAGCACCGGGTACGATCTAGGTTTCGAGCAAACGTTTCTCGAAGAGCGTGTCCAGCTCGGCGCGACCTACTTTCACAACGATATCGATAATTTGATTACGATCAACGACACCGGGACTTCCCTTCAGAACGTCGGCGAGGCGACGACCTACGGCGTTGAAAGCTTTCTTACATACACCCCGTGGGAGCCGCTGACGCTGCGCGCCGACTATACTTTCCTGATCGCCATGGACGACATCACCGACCAGGAATTGCTGCGCCAGCCCAAGCACAAGGCTAGCCTCAACGCCGCCTGGCACGTTACGGAAGCAGCGGTGCTCTCGGCGACCCTGCTCTATGTCGGGCCTTGGGTCGACGCCAATCGCGCGGGCACGATGTCCGGCGTGCCCGCCAATGGCTATACAATCGTAAATCTCGCCGGCTCTTACGACCTCAGCCAAGGTCTCTCCGCCTACGCACGGATCGACAATCTGTTCGACCGGCGTTATCAAGATCCGGTCGGCTTTCTGCGGCCGGGGTTTGGCATATTCGCCGGCTTGCGCGTGGCACTCGACGCGACGCGCTCGGGGCGGTGAGCGATGACGGGAAGGATGCATTTTGACTGCCGAGACCCGCCCGCTACGTTTCACCGATCTGGGGTGCAGTACACATACTGACTTTTTGCAACGGGAATATCAAAAATGACTCGTTCTGTTGGCCTGGCTGCCCGGCAAACATGGTTCGTGCCGGTCGTGCTCGTCGTGATCTCGGCGGTCAGCAGCTGGGAATTCGCCTGCGTCACGCCCTTTGTCGCTTTGGCCGTCGCTGCGGGTTACGCGCTATCGACGCGGGGCGCTCTGCTCACGGTGGCGGCAGTCTGGTTTGTGAACCAGGCGATTGGCTTTACGGTTCTCAACTATCCTTGGACCGGCGACACAATCCTGTGGGGCTTTGCGATCGGCGCGGCGGCGTTGCTGGCGACGGTCCTCGCTTGTGTGACATTGCGGTGGGGGTTTCGCAACAGCGTCACTGCCATTGGCGCAGCTTTTGTGTTGGCGTTTGCTGCCTACGAAGGCGGGGTGTTTCTGGCGACCTTTGCGCTGGGTGGACAAGATGCATTCACACCGGCAATCGTCAGCCACGTCGCGCTGCTGAACATCGGATGGACTGTGGGTCTCGTCGGAACCTATGAGATTTTCCCGTACAGTGGGGCGATTGCCGCAAGACGCCGCCGCGTCTCTTCCGCACCTCTCCCGGTTTAGAAGCGGCTTTTCCTCTGACGACCGGAGGCGAGAGTGTATCCACCAGAGCGCATCGTCTGCCTGACCGAGGAAACCGTCGAAACGCTCTACCTTCTCGGCGAGCAGCATCGCATCGTCGGCATCTCCGGCTATTGTGTGCGGCCGCCCGAGGCGCGGCGGGACAAGCCGCGGGTCTCGGCCTTCACCTCGGCGGATATCCCGAAGATCCTCGCGCTGAGACCAGATCTGGTCCTCAGCTTCTCCGACTTGCAAGCCGACATTGTCGCGGCGCTGGTTCGCCAGGGCATCAGTGTTCACGCGTTCAATCAGCGCACGGTCGCTGAGATTTTCGACATGATCCGCATGCTCGGCGCGATGATCGATGTGGCGGATCGTGCCGACCGCCTCGTCAAAGAGTTGGCCGACGGGCTTGCCGCGGCGCGCCAACAAGCCGCGCACTCGCCGCGGCAGCCGAGAGTATATTTCGAGGAATGGGACACGCCGATGATCTCCGGCATCGGCTGGGTCTCGGAGCTGATCGAAGCGGCCGGCGGGGTCGACATCTTTGCTGATCGCGCCGGCGGCAAATCCGCGAAGGAACGCATTGTCACCGCGGAGGAAATCATTGCGCGCGCCCCCGACATCATTATCGGCTCATGGTGCGGCAAGAGATTTCGAGCGGAGAAGGTGACGGCGCGGCCAGGATTTGCCCAGTTGCCCGCCGTTCGCAATGGCGCGCTTCACGAAATCAAGTCGTCGCTGATCCTGCAGCCGGGACCAGCCGCACTCACCGATGGACTGCGAGCGCTCCAGAACGCAATTCGTCTCTAACGGATGACTTGGCCGTGCTGTGTCTATCCATCGAGACGCCCACAATCTGCAATCCCAGGACGAGCGCACCTATGAGCTTTAGGACAGAGGATTCGTGGCCGCAAGCCGCCGACCCGGCGACCGTTCATGTCGGCGTTTTCGAGAGCTATCTGGAGCGGGCCCCATAACGGCGGGCCGCGATGAAAAAGATCCTGATCATCGGCATCGGCGCAGGCGATCCCGAATACGTCACGATCCAGGCCGTCAACGCGCTCAATCAAGTCGACGTTTTCTTTATCCTCGACAAAGGCGTCGACAAGGAAAAACTGGTTGAATTCCGCCGCGAACTCTGCCGACGCTACATCACGGGGCGAAACTACCGCTTTGTCGACGCGGAGAGCCCTGAGTGGGAGCGCCGCAGCGTTGACTACCGGGCGACGATTGCAGAACTCAATCACGACAAGCAAACGCTATTCGAGCGCCTGATCGGCGAGGGCATGGAAGACGGCGAATGCGGCGCTTTCCTCGTCTGGGGCGATCCGACGCTCTACGACAGCACGATCCGAATCATCGAAGCGATAGCCGGAAGCGGCGTGCACGCCATCGACTATGAAGTTATCCCGGGAATAAGCGCGGCTCAGGCTCTGGCAGCCAAACACAAGACCACACTCAACCGGATCGACGAAGCCGTCGAGATCACGACGGGGCGGCGGATCGCCGAGGGCTTCCCAAACAACGTCGACAGCGTCGTCGTGATGCTCGATGCCAAAAACGGGTTCAAGCGGTATGCCGACCAGGACATCGACATCTTCTGGGGCGCCTATATCGGCACACCGGACGAGATCTTGATCGCCGGCAAACTAAGAGAAGTCGTCGACGATATCGAGCGCGTTCGCGCTGAAGCGCGCCAGGCACACGGTTGGATCATGGATACCTACCTGATGCGCAGAAAGCGCCCGTCTAATAGTTGAAATGCGCAGGTCCACTTGGCCAAGCCGCACGCCGCTGCTTTTTACCCCGACGACTTTCAGATTGGGGGTCTTCGCCGGGCTGCGGCTGGCGTTCGGCCCGCGGCGGCGCGGTTGGCCATAGGGAGGAGGCTGAATGACACCAATCCAGCGGCCCGAACGGGTTACTGATCCCGACGGCGCGATTATCGAGATCTTCCCGCTGCCGACTGACGAAGCCAGTCTGGAGATGCTGCTTCGCAACCTGTTTGAGGAGCACTGGGACAAAATCACCTTTGGCCCGCTGATCCAGGGCGCCGCGTGGGAGATGCGTGCGCCGCACCCGCCGACGCATATCGGCATGTTGGACGGCTATCTAACGGTGGCGTTCGGTGAATCGCATTTCCACCTCTGCATCGGCTCGCACAGAGGTCCCCCCGGCAATCCTACTCCCGAGGCCCTCGCCCAACACCGTCGCACCGCCCGCGCCGAACTTTATCGCCGGCTTGACAAATCGGGCGTCCCGGTTTCCTGGGGCGTGCGCCTGTTCAACGGCCAAGGCGAGCAACAAACGACAATTCTCCTTCCCAACCCGTTTCTGTCAGCCGATTCCGGCAAGGTTCTGGATCAGCCGGACTGGTCGCGGCTCGAATTGTGGGACCAGCTTCGCAGACGATGGCTGGGTCTCGCTGAACCCGATCCGTTCGACCGCTCCGGTCGCGGGTTCAGTCACGGTTGAAAGGACCTCCCCTGAGCACTGCGGGCTCTGGATTCTCGCTTTTGCGGGAATGACGATACACGCGAATGCCGCTGCTCGAAATTGTTGACGTATCCAAGCGTTTCGGCACGACGGCGGCGGTCGATGATGTTTCGCTGACCGTCGACCGGGGTGACTTCTTCGCGCTGCTCGGGCCCTCGGGTTGCGGCAAGACGACATTGCTCCGGATGATCGCCGGGTTGGAGATCCCCGACGGCGGCCGCGTTGTAATCGGCGGAATTGATGTCACCGGGCTGCCGCCCTATGCGCGGCCGGTTAACATGATGTTCCAGTCTTACGCGCTGTTTCCGCACATGGATGTCGCGCGCAATATAGCCTTCGGTCTGCGCCAAGAGGGAATGGATGGCCAGCGCATTGCCGCCCGCGTCAAGGAAATGCTGGCCCTGGTGCAGATGGCTGGATACGAGCGGCGGCGTCCGCACCAGCTGTCCGGCGGTCAGCGCCAGCGAGTCGCCTTGGCGCGCGCGCTGGCAAAATTTCCCAAACTGTTGTTGCTCGACGAACCATTGGCGGCACTCGACCGCAAGCTGCGGGCCGCGACCCGGCTCGAACTCGTCGGCATCCACCAGCGGATCGGGATCACCTTCTTGGTCGTCACACACGACCAGGAAGAAGCACTGAGCATGGCCAGCCGGGTTGCCGTGATGAACCGGGGCCGCCTCGCACAGACCGGCACGCCGACGGAGATCTATGAGCGCCCGGCTTCGCGCTTTGTCGCCGATTTTGTCGGCGAGGTGAATTTGTTCGAAGGCGAGCTGATTGCCGGGTTCAATTGCCCGGCCCTCGCTGTCCCGAGCGTCGGCAAGGAGGTCCCGCTGCCGTCCGGCACAAAGCTGCCAGAGGGTACTGCCGCAGCTTTGGCGGTGCGGCCGGAAAAGGTGGTGCTTTCCGATGCACCCCTAGCCGGGTTTGCGATCGCCGCGACGGTGTCCTCGATCAGCTATCTCGGCGGTGGCTCGATGGTCCATTTCGCGACCGAGCGTGGCACGGTGCTCAAAGCCTATGTGCCGGGCACTGCGTCAGACCGCCTCCGACGCGGCATGGCGGTCTGGGCGAGCTGGCCACCCGAGGAAGGCGTGGTCCTGACGCAATGACCGGGTTGGGAAGAACTGGCCGACTGATGCTGATCGGCGCACCGTTTCTCTGGCTCTTGGTGTTTTTCCTGCTGCCGCTGCTGATCGTCGTCAAGATCAGCCTGGCAGAGAGCACGATCGGAATCCCACCCTATACGCCGCTCCTCGCCAATGGCAACAACAGCCTCGAATGGCGCGGGACATTGGCCAACTATGCACTGATCGCAGGCGACCGGATCTATCTGCGTGCCTATCTCGGCTCGCTTGGC
>Ga0306924_10003068_pt1 | contig 15948 bp, 16 predicted proteins | sample sta12Can44000111_FD_203756 | JGI IMG/M metagenome (GOLD analysis project Ga0306924, IMG submission 203756) | Lab enrichment of tropical soil microbial communities from Luquillo Experimental Forest, Puerto Rico - statanox.12C.anox.44.000.111 (v2)... | ecosystem: Environmental > Terrestrial >... | reverse complement strand
AAGGGTTGAGCGCTTCACCGCTTTAATTGAGGACCGTTCCAAAGAGCCGACACCGACAGCCGAATACGTCTGGCAACTGCCTCCTTTTCACGACTGGCCGCGCAATCGCATTGAAATGAGAATCCAAAAGCGCCGGCGGTCAAGCGTGGGGCCGAGGAGGTTTGACCAGCTCGCGCTTGATTTCGACACCGCCTAGCTGCCGGAGTTGTTGCGGAAGCCGTAATCAGATCAGTGGAATTGATAGTTCAGCCCGGCGCGAACGATACCGTCGGTGAAATGGCTGTGCGTGGTGACCTGCTGCCCCCCGGCAAGCAAGATCGGCGAAACTCCCGTCGTCACCATGCTGCCCGTAGCGAGGTCTCTACATGGACCTTGGCCACCTCGACACCACAGGGTTCAATTCGAGAGCATCAGCACCGGAGCGTTTTGCGGCCCCTCGACTTCCACATGAATGATGCAACCGTCGTCGGTTTTGATATCCGGCATTACCCGTCCTCCCCATCCTGGTCGCAGCGGCAATGTTCCTACCACCCTTTTCAGCCGGCGCGCGAGGCGGTAAGCGGATGGTTCGACCGAGCCAAGCAGTCCGCGCGCGAAGGAGTCCCCGGCAATGGCGATGACCATGAACGGCGAATACGAGCTGGCGGTGCCGCCGCAAACCGTTTGGGCGAAACTCAACGATGCGGCGACATTGAAAGCATGCATTCCCGGCTGCGAGCAACTCGACAAAACGTCAGATACCGAATTTCAAGCCGTCGCCACGGTTAAGATCGGGCCGGTCAAAGCAAAGTTTAAAGGCAAGGTCACGCTGTCCGATCTCGATCCGCCCAATGGTTATAAGATTTCCGGACAGGGCGACGGCGGGGTTGCCGGCTTTGCCAAGGGCGGCGCCACGGTCAAGCTCGCGCCGAAAAATGGCGGTACGGTTTTGTCCTACAATGTCGATGCCCAGATCGGCGGCAAACTGGCGCAACTCGGCCAGCGTCTGGTCAATGGCGCGGCCAAGAAAATCGCTGACGATTTTTTCGCGAATTTCGCCAATGCGGTGAACCCCAAGCCCACCTAGGCAAGGCTGCATAGCGACCTGACCGTAAAGCTGCGAGCCGATTTGTGCTGCCGTAATGCGCCGCCTGGATAGCTGAGGGGGCGTTGGACCCGCTTGACCGGCAACGGTCTCGCGGTTCAGAGTAAAAGGCGTTCGCGGCGTCAAAACCGCCAAAATCGGCTCGATTTCGCGCCCGAACCCGACCGGCGACCGCGCTCGGTTGGCAAATCGCGACGTTTTTGACCGCAATTTCGAGGAGGGACCCTATGGCAGGCGAGACGGCAGCCGTGTCCATGACGGTGAACGGCAAGCCCATCACCGCCAATGTCGATCCGCGTACGTTGCTCGTGCAGTTGCTACGCGAACATTTGCAGCTTACCGGAACGCATGTCGGCTGCGACACCTCGCAATGCGGCGCGTGCGTCGTGCACGTCAATGGCAAGGCGATCAAGTCCTGCACGGTTTTGGCGTTGCAGCTCGAAGGCGCCAATGTGCTGACGATCGAGGGGCTCGCCGCGGCCGACGGCCCACTGCATCCGATGCAGGAGGCCTTCCGTGAAAATCACGGATTACAATGCGGCTTCTGCACCCCCGGCATGATCATGACCGCGGTCGATATCGTCCGCCGCAAAGGCAATGAGCTCGACGATCGCACCATCCGCGAAGAGCTTGAAGGCAACTTTTGCCGGTGCACCGGCTATCACAACATCGTCAAGGCGATTGCCGCGGGCGGGCGGGCGATGCGCGGGAGCGGCGCGCCGAGCAAAGCCGCCGAATAGGCACTCCGGGGACTGCGATTGCCGGGAAGGCGAAAACCATGAGCGCGACCGGGATCGGCGCCGCGGTGCGCCGCAAAGAAGACCGCCGCTTCATCACCGGGACGGGTCATTACACCGATGACATCAACCGGCCCGGCCAAGTCTACGCTTATTTTCTCCGTTCCCCGCACGCCCACGCCACAATCAAGTCGATCGACGTCAAACCGGCCGCCAAGAGGCCGGGCGTGCTAGCGATCCTCACGGGCGTTGAACTTGCCGCCGACAAGATCGGCAATCTGATCTGCGGCTGGATGATTCACTCCAAAGACGGATCGCCGATGAAAATGGCGCCGCATCCGGCGCTGGCAAATGGCAAGGTCTGTCATGTCGGCGATCCGCTCGCGGTTGTGGTCGCAAAGACGCTGGCGCAAGCGCGCGACGCCGCCGAGAACATCGCGGTCGAATACGCGGTACTGCCGGCCGTCGCCGATCCTGCGGCGGCGCAGAAACCGGGCGCGCCGCGCATTCACGATATCGCGCCCAACAACACGATCTATCAATGGCACCTTGGCGATGCGAGCGCGGTCGAAGCCGCGTTCCGCGCGGCCAAGCACGTGACCAGGCTCGACATCATCAATAACCGGCTGGTTCCGAATGCGATCGAGCCGCGCGCAGCGATCGGCGATTACGACGCCGGCACCGGCGCTTTTACATTATGGAACACGACGCAAAATCCGCATGTCGCACGGCTCGTCATCGCCGCTTTTGTCGGCATGGCGCCTGAGCACAAGCTGCGCGTCATCGCACCCGATGTCGGCGGCGGCTTCGGTTCGAAGATTTTTATCTATCCCGAGGAAGTCGTCGCGCTGTGGGCCTCAAAGCGCGTCGGCCATCCGGTGAAATGGGTTGCCGAGCGTTCGGAAGCGTTCGTCGCCGATGCCCATGGGCGTGATCACGCCACGCACGCCGAAATGGCGTTCGATGGCGAAGGTCAGATTCTGGCCCTGCGCGCCAAGACCGTCGCCAATCTCGGCGCCTATATGTCTACTTTTTCCTCGTCGGTGCCGACCTATCTCTACGCCACGCTGCTCTCGGGGCAGTATGAAATTCCGCAGATCTATTGTGAGGTCGATGCCGTCTACACCAATACCGTGCCGGTGGATGCCTATCGCGGCGCCGGACGCCCCGAGGCGACATTCGTGGTGGAACGTCTGGTCGAAGTCGGCGCCCGGGAAATGGGTCAGGACCCGGCCGAACTGCGGCGCAAGAACTTCGTGAAAAAGTTTCCACATCAAACGCCGGTCATCATGGCCTATGACGCCGGCGATTATAATGCCTCGTTGAAGAAGGCTATGGAGCTTGCCGATTATAAGGGCTTCGGCAGGCGCAAGCGCGAATCCGCCCGCGATGGCAAGCTGCGCGGCATCGGTTTTTCGACCTATATCGAAGCTTGCGGGATTGCGCCGTCACAAGCCGTCGGTTCGCTTGGCGCTGGCGTCGGCTTGTGGGAATCCGCCGAGGTGCGCGTCAATCCGACCGGCAGTGTTGAAATCCTCACCGGCTCTCACGCCCACGGCCAGGGCCATGAGACCACATTCGCGCAGCTCGTCTCCGAACGGCTCGGCATTCCGATCGACAATATTTCAGTTGTCCACGGCGATACCGACAAGGTGCAATTCGGGATGGGCACCTACGGCTCGCGCTCCGGCGCGGTCGGCATGTCGGCGCTCGCGAAGGCGCTCGACAAGATCGAGGCCAAGGCCAAGAAAGTCGCCGCCCATATGCTCGAAGCCGCCGAAGGCGACATCGAATTCAAGGATGGAAAATTCAGCGTTGCCGGCACCGACAAATCGGCAGCCTGGGGCGACGTCACGCTCAATGCCTATATCGCGCACAAATTCTCCGGTCAGGAGCTCGAACCCGGCTTGAAGGAAGGCGCCTTTTACGATCCGACCAACTTCACTTTCCCGGCCGGTTGCCACATCTGCGAAGTGGAAGTCGACCCGGAGACCGGTAATGCGGAAATCGTGGCTTGGACCGCCGTCGATGATTTCGGTGTGATCGTCAATCCGATGATCGTCGAGGGCCAAGTCCATGGTGGGATCGCCCAAGGCGTTGGCCAGGCTCTGTGCGAGGGCGCGGTCTACGACAAGGACGGGCAGCTCGTCACCGGCTCGTTCATGGATTATTGCATGCCGCGCGCCGATCACCTGCCGACGCTCAAAGTAGACACTACCGTGACGAAATCCCCATCCAATCCGCTTGGCATCAAAGGCTGCGGTGAAGCCGGCGCGATTGCCGCGCCGGCTGCCGTGATCAATGCCATCACCGACGCGATTGGCACGGAAGGGCTTGCGATGCCGGCGACGCCGCAGGCGGTATGGGCGGCGCTGCAGAAGGCCAATCAGATGCTGAAGGCGGCATGAAAAATGGAATTTCCTCTCTCCGCATGCGGTGAGAGCTGAAGATTACACGGAGGACTTGCGATGTACGCTTTCACCTTTCATCGGCCGCAGACGGTGCGGCAGGCGGCCGGGTTGCTGACCAAAAATCCGGACGCCAAGCTCTTGGCCGGCGGTCAGACGCTGCTGCCGACAATGAAATTACGTCTCGCCGGCCCGCCGCAGATTATCGACATGTCCCTAATCGAGGGCATGTCGGGGATCGAGCTCAGCGGCCGCTCGCTCACGATCGGCGCGATGACCCGCCACAACGATGTCAATACGTCGCCGGTTGTTGCGCAGGCCATTCCGGTGCTGGCGAAGCTCGCCGGCATGATCGGCGATCCGGCGGTGCGACACATGGGCACAATTGGCGGCTCGATCGCCAACAACGATCCCAACGCCGATTATCCGGCGGCCTGCCTTGGGCTTGGCGCCACCATCATCACCAATAAGCGGCGCATCAAAGCCGACGATTTCTTTACCGGTATGTTTTCGACGGCGCTCGAACCTGCGGAAATCATCACCAAGGTGAGTTTTCCGATCCCCAAAAAAGCCGCCTATCAGAAATTCCGCAACCAGGCGTCGCGTTTCGCGCTGGTCGGCGTCTTTGTCTCCAAGCGCGCCAGCGATATCCGGGTTGCAGTGACCGGCGCCGGCGCCAATGGCGTGTTCCGGGTGCCGCCGTTCGAGGAGGCGCTCAAGAAGCGCTTTTCGCCGAAATCGCTCGAAGGCATGAGCATTCCGGCCAACGGTATGAATAGCGATATTCACGGCAGCGCCGAATATCGCGCCCATCTCGTTGGCGTGCTGGCGCGCCGCGCCGTGGCGGATGCCATCGGCAAGCCGATCGCCTGATCTGAAAGTACGAATTTACCAACTACGGTGCCCGGCCTTGCGCCGGGCATCTACGTCTTTACATGCCAGGCAGACGTGGATTGCCGGGCCTTCGCCCGTCGAAGGGTGGTAGTAAAGGCTGCGAAAACAGGCTTCGGCCCGCAGGCGGGACAAGTCCGGCAGTGACCGGCTAGATTGACACGATGAACAAAACGACCCCGCGGCCGCTGCCCACTTCGATCGATGCTACCGTCAATCTTTTGGCCGAAGCCGACTATCTGGCCGACCGGTCGCTCGGCACCGTCCTTTATCTCGCGCTGAAGATGGGCCGGCCGATTTTTCTGGAAGGCGAGGCCGGCGTCGGCAAGACCGAGATCGCCAAGGTTCTGGCCTCCACATTGGGCCGCCGCCTGATCCGCTTGCAATGTTACGAGGGCCTCGACATCGCCGCGGCGGTTTACGAATGGAATTACGCCGCGCAGATGATCGCGATCCGCGCCGCCGAAGCCGAAGGCGAGCACGATCGCGTACGGCTCGAGCACGACGTGTTTTCCGAACGGTTTCTGATCAAACGGCCGCTCCTCCAAGCTCTCGAGCCGGATGCCGCCGGCGCGCCGGTGCTGCTCATCGACGAGATCGACCGCACCGATGAGGCGTTCGAAGCCTTTTTGCTCGAAGTGCTCGCCGACTTTCAGGTCACGATTCCGGAACTGGGCACGGTCAAAGCCGCGCATGCGCCGATCGTCGTCATCACCTCGAACCGCACGCGCGAAGTGCACGACGCGCTCAAGCGCCGCTGCCTTTATCACTGGGTCGGCTATCCAAGCGCCGAGCGCGAACTGGCGATCGTGCGCGCCAAAGTTCCCGGCGTCGGCAAAAGATTGTCCGAGCAAGTCGTCGGATTCGTGCAGGGCTTACGCAAGCAGGATTTGTTCAAGGCGCCGGGCGTCGCCGAAACCTTGGATTGGGCCGGCGCGCTCTCCGAACTCGACGTCACCGCGCTCGATCCAGCGACCGTGTCGGACACGCTCGGCGTGCTCCTCAAATATCAGGACGATATCGCGCGGCTCGAAGGCTCGAAGGTCAAGGACCTCGTTGATCAGGTGAAGTCGGAGTTAAGGGCGGCGGAGTAAAAAATATCGCCTCTCCGTGAGGGAGACGCCGGTGCGCGCGGAGCGCGCCGGGTGAGGGGCTCGGGCGGCACAGGAACGTTTTAGTATGATCGATAGGTCCGAACCCTCTCACCCCGACCTTCTCCCCAATGGGGAGAGGGAGCGAACGGGCCGGCTTGCCGAAAACATCATTTATTTCGCTCGGGCGCTGCGTGCTGCCGGGATTCCCGTCGGACCTGGCGCCGTGCTCGACGCACTGGAAGCCTTGAAAGTCGCGGGCGTCGGCACGCGCGATGATTTTTATTGGACGCTTCATGCCGTGTTCGTGAAGCGTCACGAGCATTCGATTCTATTCGATCAAGCCTTCCGCATCTTCTTCCGGCGCCGCGGTTACATCGATCAGCTTCTGGCGATGATGCTGCCGCAGGCGCCGGCGGCGCCGCAGGCCCCCCAAGCCGGCGCTACCCGCGTGCATGAGGCCTTGTTCGCCGGTCTCGACGACAAGCTGAAGAAAGAACACGAAGTCGAACTCGACGCCCGCATGACGGTGTCCGACCGCGAAGTCTTCCAACGCAAGGATTTTGCGCAGATGACCGCCGCGGAGATCGCCGCGGCCAAGGACGCTATGAAACGTCTTGTCCTGCCGCTTGCGGAAGTGCGCACGCGGCGCCTTACACCGCATTTGCACGGGCATCTCATCGATATTCGTCGCACGTTGCGCGCCAGCATGAAAGGCGGCGGCGACTTCATCGATCTGCGCTTCATCGGCCCGAATAAACGGCCGCCGCCGCTCGTGGCGCTCCTCGATATTTCCGGCTCGATGAGTCAATACAGCCGGATCTTCCTGCATTTTCTGCATGCGCTGACCGATGCGCGAAAGCGTGTCAGCACGTTTTTGTTCGGCACCCGGCTTACCAATGTGACGCGCGCGCTGCGCGAGCGCGATCCCGACGATGCGCTGGCCGCTTGCTCGGCGGCGGTGCCTGACTGGTCCGGCGGCACGCGCATTGCTTCATCGCTGCGCGCATTCAACAAGCTTTGGGCGCGACGGGTGCTGGCGCAGGGCGCGATCGTGCTCCTCATTACCGACGGTCTCGAGCGCGACGCCGACGACACGCTCGCGTTCGAAATGGACCGGCTGCACCGATCATGCCGGAGGCTGATCTGGCTCAATCCGCTGCTTCGTTTCGAAGGCTTCGAGGCGCGGGCCCGCGGCATCAAGGCCATGTTGCCGCATGTCGACGAAATGCGCCCCATTCACAATCTGGAATCGATGTCGGGCCTGGTCGCCGCGCTCGCGGATGGTGGCGACAGCTCGGCCGATCCGAAAGTCTGGCTGCGAAGTGTGGCCTAAGGCAGCGAATAGCGAATAGTGAGTAGCGAATACGGAAGCAAATGCCTATTTTTACGCTATTCGCTATTCGCCACTTGCTATTTGCTTTAAGGAGACCCCCATGCTGGCGACCGACACCGATATTCTCAAAGTTGCCGAGGACTGGCGCAAGAGCGGCCGCGAAGTGGCACTCGCCACGGTCGTCGAGACGTGGGGATCGGCGCCGCGCCCGGTCGGCTCGAACCTCGTCATTGACGACGAAGGGAATTTTCTTGGCTCGGTATCGGGCGGCTGCGTGGAAGGCGCGGTCGTTACCGAGGCGTTCGATGTGATCGAAAGCGGTAAACCGAAAATCCTCGAATTCGGCGTCGCCGACGAGACGGCCTGGCAGGTCGGCCTGTCGTGCGGCGGCACGATCCGGGTGTTCGTGGAGAAGGTGGAATGATGTCATTCCGGGGCTGGGCTGAAAGCCGAGAGCCCGGAATCCATAACCACGGAGCATGAGGTCGTGGACTTTGATTATGAATTCCGGACAACGTCTGTGGATTGCGGAATGACAACTGAAACAAGATGAAGCTCGATATCCTCACCGCACTGAATGCCGAACGCGCCGCGCGGCGAGCCGCGATCGTCATCACCAATGTCGAGAATGGCAAACAGCGGTTCGTGAAAGCCGACGAGATCGGCAAGGATCCGTTGCGCGCGGCGCTTGCCGGGCATTTGCGTACCGGAAAGAGCGGCATGGCCGAGACCGCGGAAGGTCGCGTCTTTCTCACCGTTTACGTGCCGGCGCCGCAGCTTGTGATCACCGGCGCTGTTCATATCAGCCAGGCCTTGGCTCCGATCGGCAAACTGCTCGGCTACGACGTTACCATCGTCGATCCACGCACGGCTTTTGCATCGGTGGAGCGCTTTCCGGAAGTGAAAGTCATTGCCGAATGGCCGGATAAAGCGCTGCCGCAACTGAATGTCGACCGCTACACCGCGTTCGTCGCGCTCACGCATGATCCCAAGATCGACGATCCGGCGCTCCGCCATGCTCTGTCGCACGATTGCTTTTATATCGGCGCCTTGGGCTCGAGAAAAACTCACGCCCGCCGCGTCGAGCGGCTCAAAGCGCAAGGCTTAAGCGAAACGGATATCGCCCGCATCCATGCGCCGATCGGGCTCGATATCGGCGCGGTTTCGCCGGCAGAAATCGCGGTGGCGATCATGGCGCAAGTCACCGAGCGGCTGCACGCGGCGGCTGAAGAACCCTCAGGCGAACGGATCGCCGCACCCGCGGCGGCGGCGTCATGAAGTTCGGCGCGGTGCCGCTGAAGGAAGCGCTCGGCGCGACCGCCGTGCACACGATTCGCCAAGACGGACTGGTGCTCAAAAAAGGCACGCCGATCGGACCGGTGGAGATCGCCACACTGGAGGCTGCCGGAATCAAGGAGGTCGTGGTCGCGCGGCTGGAACCGGGCGATGTTTCCGAGGACGTCGCCGCTGCCGAGATCGCCAAAGCGGTTGCCGACGAGGGCGTCCATGTCGATCGCGCCTTCACCGGTCGCGCCAATTTGTTCGCGCATACCGCCGGTATTCTTGTTGTCGATAAGGATGCGATCGACCGTCTCAATCGCGTCGACGAGGCGATCACGCTCGCGACGCTACCGGCCTACAAGCCGGTGGTCGCTGGCGAGATGATCGCGACCGTGAAAATCATTCCATTTGCCGTCAGCGGTCCGGCGCGCGATGCGGTGTTGGCGGGAGTGACTAAACCGTTACTGCGCGTCGCTCCTTACCGCATCCGCAAAGTCGGTGTCGTATCGACCCTATTGCCCGGCCTCGCCGGCAAGGTGATCGACAAGACCCTGAAAATTACCGCCGAGCGGCTGGCGCCAGCGGGCGCCGCAATTATCGCCGAGCGCCGCGTGCCGCATGAGCGCGATGCTGTTGCTCGCGCCATCGACGATGTACTCAAAGCTGGCGCCGAAATGGCAATCGTGTTCGGCGCGTCGGCGATCGCTGACCGCCGCGACGTGATCCCCGCGGCCTTGGAAGCGATCGGCGGCCGCGTCGAGCATTTCGGCATGCCGGTCGATCCGGGCAACCTGTTGATGATCGGCAGCGCCGGTGAAAGGGCCGTGCTCGGTGCACCGGGATGCGCGCGAAGCCCCAAAGAGAATGGTTTCGATTGGGTCTTGATGCGGCTCCTCGCCAGATTGCCGGTGCAGCGCCAGGACATAACCGGGCTTGGGGTCGGCGGCTTGCTGATGGAAATTGTGACGCGTCCGCAGCCGCGCGAAGAACCGTTGCAGACCGGGCGTTCAATTGCGGCACTCGTGCTCGCCGCCGGCCGCTCAAGCCGGATGGGCGGGCCGAATAAGCTCCTTGCCGAAATCGGCGGGCGGCCGCTCCTTCGCATGGTGGTGGAAGCGGCGCTGGCGTCAAAGCCGCGGCCGGTGCTGGTGGTGACAGGCCACCAGCGCGAGCGGATCGAGGCGGCGCTCGCCGGCCTGCCGGTTACTTTCGTGCACAATCCAAACTACGCCGAAGGCCTCGGCACCTCGCTGAAAGCCGGTATCGCGGCCTTGCCGCCGCAGGTCGACGGCGTTGTCGTCTGTCTCGGCGACATGCCGCAAGTTGACGCGGCTCTGATCAATCGCCTCATCGCGGCGATCGATCCGGACAAAGGCGCGCTGGTGGCGGTGCCGACCATCGAGGGCAAACGCGGCAACCCAGTGGTCTGGTCGCGCCGTTTCTTTCCCGATCTCATGGCCGTCGAAGGCGATGTCGGCGCGCGGCACCTGATCGGCCGCTATGGCGAAGCGGTTGTCGAGGTGCCTGTATCCGGCGCTGCGGCGCTGACCGACGTCGACACGCCGCAGGCGCTCGAAGCGCTTAAAGCGGAGCTGGAGAAGACATAAGAAGCGAATCACCTGTTCTGCGTCCTTGCGGCAAAGTTGCCGGGATCCGTGAATGCGGTAGCTGGCTTGCAAGAAGCGGGTAGGTAGGCGGCCCAGGCTAGGCTATAGCTTCGGGCGCCGAAACAGGAAAATTGCGATGAGTTTCTCAGCCGACGTCGATCTGCCGAACGCCCGTTCCGCCGAGGCGTCGCGCCGGCTCGTCGTCGGTTTCCTCAATTGGGCGCATGCGCTCGATCATTTCGTGATGTTGATCTATCCAACCGTGGTCATCGAACTGGCGGCCGTTTACGGCCGTTCCTATGCAACGCTGATCGCACTCTCGACTGCTTCATTCGTCGCCTTCGGCTTGTTCTCGCTGCCCGCCGGATGGTTGGGCGACCGTTGGAGTCGTCGCAATCTGATGCTCGCGTTTTATATTGGCTGCGGAATATCGGTGGTCGCGGCGGCTTTCGCGCCGTCTTTGACAGTTCTGGCGATTGCGCTGTTCTGCCTCGGCGTGTTCGCCGCCATCTACCATCCGGTCGGCACGGCCATGATCATCGAGCACGCCAAAGAGCGTGGCCGAACGCTCGCGTTCAACGGCGTCTGCGGCAATTTGGGCGTTGCGCTCGCGGCGGGCATCACCGCCGCGCTGACCGCCGCATTGTCTTGGCGCGCCGCTTTTCTCGTCCCCGGTCTCGTCTGCATCGCGACAGGGATCGTTTATTTTTGGCTCAGTCCGCCAGAGCAGCGCCATGCCGCCGCCCGGTCGCGCGCGCCCGACGTTTTGCTGTCGCCAACGATTGCGGCGGTTATTTTCGCGCTCTTCGTCATTGTCGCGCTCAGCGCCGGCTTGGTGTTCAACACGATCTCGGTGGCGCTGCCGAAGATTGTCGACGAGCGGATCGGCAGCGGCATTTCGCTGGTGCTGGTCGGCGGGCTTACAACGGCGGTGTTCTTATGTGGCGCGGTCGCGCAGATCACGGTTGGGCGGCTCGTCGAGCGCACCCCGCCGCACATATTGTTTGCGGCGATTGCGATCATGCAATTCACCGGCGTGGTCTGGTCGGCCTATGCAAGTGGAGCGACGCTGTTGGTCGCGCTCGCCTTTACCATGGCGGCGATCTACGGCCAGATCACCGTCAACGATCTGCTCATTGCGCGCTATACCGCGGATGCGTGGCGTGGACGCGTCTACGCGGTGCGCTATTTCATCACCTTCATGATTTCGGGCGTAGCGGTATCGATGATTGCGGTGCTCTATGGCCGCGGCGGCTTCGGTCTGGTGCTCGGCGCCACGGCAGTAGTTGCCATGGGATTCCTCGTCGCCGCCATCGCGATCGCGATCTTTGCCAGTGGCGTCGAGAAGGGGAGACTGCCCCAGCCGGCGGAATAATCGGCCTTATGGATTGAAGGCGTTATCGCCACGGCCAAGGGTACAAGCCGGTCGGTTGTGCCGTCCTTCGTTGCTGCTGCGCATAGCCTGGCCAATGCGGGTTTGGTGAGCAGGAGCCGCCGTTGCCCTGGATCTCAAAGCGGCACATTTCAAGCGTCTGAACCCGGCAATTTTCGATCGTCCCCTGGCTGCCGCCATAGGTGTGACACCACGGTCCTTCGGCGGCGTAACTCTCTGCGGTCCCAACCGAGCGCAAGCTTCTGGTGCCGCTGTCGAAGTCGGGCAAGCCACGATGGATTGCGCTGAGCACGTCGGCGATGTCGCTGCTCGATTCGATCCCGAAACTCGCCGGCTGCGATTACGTTTTCCCATCGCCGATTACCGGCCGGCCATGTCCCTCGTTGTGGTTTCCGTGGCGGCGTATCCGCGCGCGCGGGTTTGCAGGACCTGCGGCTGCACGATTTGCGGCACTCGTTTGCGAGTTTTCTCGTCAATGAGGGCGTCTCGCTCTACGTGGTGCAGGCGCTGCTTGGGCACGCCAATGCCCGCACCACGCAGCGCTATGCCCACCTCGCCAGCGACACGTTGAGCGATGCGACTGAAATCGTCGACGGGATCGTTGCGGCACAGCCGCGCATGGTCACGCCGTCAGGCGCCGAGCAAGGGGTGCAAGTGGCGAGTTGGTGAGGGGAGGGCGAATTGGTGAACTATCTGAAGCGAGGCGCGCCGTCATCAGACACCTCCCCCCTTGAGGGGGAGGTCGATCCGCGCCAGCGGATCGGGAGGGGAGTGCGTTAGCTGTAGCGTTCCGGCGAAAGTTTATTCTGCCGGACCCCTCTCCCTAACCCTCCCCCACAAGGGGGGAGGGAACAAAAATGCATCGACCACAAAACGTCACCTACACCGCGCTGCGCGCTGCGAGCGCCATGCCGATCATTGCCGTGCCGCCGAACAACAGGTTGATGCCGACGAGCAGACCGAGCGCCCAGGTGGCGGTTTCCGGCAGGCCGGCAAAAATAATCCCGGCAAGGATGAGATCGACGATGCCGCTTGCGAGCATCCAGCCCCAGCGGCCGGACAGTCGCGCCCGATGCTCGATCGCGTACATCAGGGTGACGATGCCCTCGACGATGAAAAATGCGATCAATACCAGCGTGAGCGAGATCGTGCCGCTGATCGGCCAGCGGATCAGCACGATGCCGGCGGCGATGCCGACCACACCCGAAATGAGCGACCACCAGAACCCTGGCGCATTGCGCATCCAGAACGTGGTAACGAGCCCGACCGCGCCGCTGAGCAGAAACAGCCAACCGATGAGAAGCGTAAAGGCCAGCGTGGCAATGACCGGCAGAATGATTGCCGCCGCGCCGAGAAGTACGAGAATGATGCCCTCAACCAGAAACAGGACCCAGTGCTTGTGAATCGCGCTCACCACCGCGCGTCGCACGGCCTCGTTCGGTTCCGGTTGATCTATTGTCATAATCGCCTCCCCTGAAATTGCGCGATCGTCCCTTCGCTGCCGCATGGCCGGTGCTTAGGAACAAGTGGCGGGCGACAGTGTTACACAAAAGCCCCCTGGCCATAAGCGGCCACCTTGCGTGGCCGACTTGGCATACTTATCTAGGTGTGCAGTGACGTGAGCCGCTCCGTCACAGGACGGCCACGATGATGAGGCGACGCCGGATGTACGCGCGCCTTTTCGTTAGTGGCCGTTAGCAGTTTTATTCCCGCGCATAGCCGTTCGCAGAACGGCGTCGCTTCGCTCGAGTATGGCGGGCATTCACGTCTTAACGCGCCAAAGCAAAGACGAGGATGGCCGGAACAAGTCCGGCCATGAACGAGGTATCGATTCTCAACTCTTTTCACCCAGCGCCCCGATCAGCGCCATGGCGCCCGCCGGCGCGCGGATTTTGCCTTCGTGAATGACATAGGCAAACACCTCGCGCGGCGCCGGCTTGCGCGCGGTCGGCGAGGCGATGTGCGGCAGGTCGGCCGGATCTTCGCCTTGAGCCATGTGGCGTAACCGCCCAGCCCAGGCCTTGATCTCTTTCGGCGGATAAGCCGTTGCGACGGTGGCCTTGCCGCGCTGCAGCCGTGCATATATGAACGCGCCGGTCGCATCGGCAATATTGGGATATCTGACGTGATCGGTGTACACGACCGGCCTTATACATTGAAATTTTTGGTCTTTTTTACGTATTTCGCATGCTGCCCCCAACAGAGCCCCTCAATGGCCCACAAATGCCCGCTGATGCGGCATCCATCGCGCCGCTGTCTACCTCCCGGCCAGCCCGAATAGACGCGTCCACGAGGCCCGCACCGCGCGGCGGATCGCGGCCACCTCACGCTGCCAATTGTTTGATCAGCGCCATCGCTCCAGCCGGCGCGCGAATTTTGCCCTCGTGAATGACATAGGCGAACACCTCGCGCGGCGCCGCGCGGCGTTCTGTCGGCACTGCCACGCGCGGCAGGTCGGCCGGCTCTTTGCCTTCGGCCAATTGTCGTAACCGCGAAGCCCAGGCCTTGATCTCTTTTGGCGGATAGGCGGTCGGCACGGTGTCCTTGCCGCGCTGCAGCCGCGCATAAACGAACGTGCCGGTCGCATCGGCAATGTTGGGATATTTGACGTGGTCTGTGAACACCACGGGGACGGCGAAACGGCGCAACAGCGCGATGAACTCCGCATTGCGGAAGCTGTCATGGCGCACCTCCATGACGTGGCGTAGCTCATGTCCGCCGAATTTGTCCGGCAAGAGTTCAAGGAACCCGCCGAAGTCGGCGGCGTCGAATTTTTTTGTCGGCGCAAATTGCCATAAGAGTGGCCCGAGATGATCGCCAAGCTCGGTTACGCCGGAATTAAGGAACCGGTTGATCGAGTCGCCCGCTTCCTTGAGCACGCGACGGTTGGTGGCAAAGCGCGGGCCCTTGAGCGCGAACTTGAACCCGTTCGGCACTTCGCTCGCCCATTTGCGGAACGTTGCCGGCGTCTGGGTGCGGTAGAAGGTGCCATTGATCTCGATCGAGGTGAGCCGCTCGGCGGCGTAAGCGAGCTCCTTCGCGTGCGGCAGGCCTTTGGGATAGAACTCACCGCGCCAAGGTTCAAAGGTCCAGCCGCCGATACCGATATAGATTGAACCGGATTTAACAGTCATCAGCAGTCATTGACGCCTTCCGCGCCAGCTTGAGCCTCTTTGTCATTTTATCCTCTCCAATCAAGTCACGCACGGTGGATCGCTACCAACATCGCGAAGGCTGGATATACGGGGGAAGAAAAAATGAGCGGATAACGGCGGGGCGAGCGTCCGCAACCGCGCCTATCCGACCAAGAACCCGAACTGCCAATGCCGCGCAGGCTGACAAAATAGGGGGCAAGCCATGAGAACACGGGGTCACATCCGCCGCCGCCGATCGGTTCGGCGGATCGTGGCGAATATCGCCAAGCTGCCGAAGCTACTTCGACCAACGTAGCGCAGGGCGGTTCTGATGTCCGCTATTGGGGGGTAAAGCGGACATGACGCGGACATGCGGCGATGTCTGCTTTTGACCCAAAGCGGACATGAGCGGCTCAAGATTGCTGCCGCGCAAACTGACCCCCCTGAACCCCATTCCGCCGAGCGCAAATCCCTGCTGTGAGACGCAGATTCGGCTGAATGAATGGCGAACCGAAACCCTCAGATTGCCAATCTACGAGTCATGGCAGCAATCCCATTGCGCACCCCGCGCCCAAACGGTTCTCTCAGCCTCAGAACCGGATAGGGACGTTCGTGATAGTCATCACGTTTTGGATGTCTGTATAACCCTCGGACTGCACTAATCGGTCTATAGTTATTAATGCAAGGTCACCGTCGAGCACGACCACAATGGCGACCAGCAAGACTACAAAGCCGAGGGTGACAAGGTAATTCATGGCAGCCTCGTTTTTCCCGGAAATGGCGTCGCCTCTGGCGCGATCCAATGCCGCACAATGGCGAACTCATATTCGCCGTCGCAATCGTAAACGTTCCGATGGCGCGTTTGCGGTTGTTCGCTCCGTTGCGGCGGCGATTCGCGTGGTGGCGACTTGGTCATCTTTCGACAATCCCTTCCATTGGCAGTGATTGCGGTCTAGCCACTTTATTCCCGCGTTATGGCTCGCTCG
>Ga0306924_10003067_pt1 | contig 15953 bp, 15 predicted proteins | sample sta12Can44000111_FD_203756 | JGI IMG/M metagenome (GOLD analysis project Ga0306924, IMG submission 203756) | Lab enrichment of tropical soil microbial communities from Luquillo Experimental Forest, Puerto Rico - statanox.12C.anox.44.000.111 (v2)... | ecosystem: Environmental > Terrestrial >... | reverse complement strand
CTCGGGTTCGCCCTTGGCGAGCGTCACGACGCGGCGCTGGCCTACTCCGCGCTGGCGATGGCGGTCGCGCTGCGCGGCGGCCAGATCCCCGGGGTGGTGTTCCACACCGACCAGGGCAGCGAATACACCGCGAAGGCCTTCCGCCAGGCATGCCAGCGGCTTTCCATCACCCAGTCCATGGGCAGGCCCGGGTCGGCGCTGGATAACGCCGTCCAGGAGTCCTGGCACTCGACCCTGGAGTTCGAGCTGCGGCGCGTGCAGCACTTCGCCACCAAGACCGCCGCCCGCGCCAAGGTGGCGGCCTGGATCGAGGACTACAACCACCACCGCAGGCACTCTGCCTGCCAGATGATGTCCCCGGTGGACTACGAGAAGACCCTGGTGGCCTGACTATGAGCCCGCTTCTCCCGCCTCCAAGGATGCGCCGGTGCTCGGTCCAGTCCAGGTCGTTCCTCCCCGGGCCTGACGGCCCTTGCGGGGGCTCCACCTGGACAGGACCTGCGCTCCGGCGCTCTCATAGGGCAAGGGAAACCGGGACCAAAACAAGATCAGCTCAAATCAGAGTGTCCACGGTTCGAGGGGAACCCCCGTCAAACCAGCGTTCTGATGGGCTAGCTGACGACATTTTGCCTGGTGGAGCTAAGGGTGGAGCTAAGGGGATTCGAACCCCTGACCTCTTGCATGCCATATCTGGCCTGGTTGTCCGAGGCAGTAGCTGACTTCGCAAGTCGTCTGGGAGGGTCCATGGAATTGCGGTGCTGTTCGAGGTGGTTGGTGTCAACTGCGGGTGTCAGGGCTGCCATCCAACTTGACCATGGGACATTGAGGTAGCCCCCTATCTGATGGAGCGGATCGTGGGTGGCTGGTCGGGGTCAATCCCGAGCCTGGTCCCGGTCTCCACCAGTCCTTTCAGCCGGGTGCCGACAAGCTCGGCCCAGCCGCGGGACATGGCCCCGGCCATCTCGGCGTCCACCACGCCGACCGCCCGGAACGAGAACCGCAGCACGGTGCCGGCCGCGGACTCGGCCAGGTCGAAGGCGGCCACCCCGATCCCGACGCCCAGGTGGAACGGGCCGGTCAGCTGCAGGTGCTCGTCCTGCGCCCAGCCGGTCACCGACGCGATCACCTGCCCGCCGCTCTCCCACCGCTCGGTGAACAGCCCGCCCAGCTGCGGGTCCAGGGCCAGGGAAAGGGCCCGGGCGGTCACGAACGGGTGCCCCCACCAGCCGCCGGTGTCCCTGGTCAGCGCGGCGAACACCGCGCCGGGCGGGCCGGCGATCTCGATGTCCAGCGCCACATCCACCGTTGGCTGCATCGGTTCCATGGGCCTGCCTTCGGTCTCGACGGTGTCTTGCAGCCGCAGCAGCGCCGAGGCGAACCCGGCGGCCGCCGGATCGGCCCACCGCCGGTGCAGCTTGTGCAGCGGGACCGTATTCAGGTAATGCCACCGCTGCCGGCCCCGCTTGCGGCTGGTCACCAGGCCCGCCTGCGACAGCACCTCCAGGTGCCGCATCACCGCGATCCGCGAGACCGGGAACTGCGCGGCGATCTCACCAGTGATCAGCGGCCGCTGCCGCAGCAGGTCCAGCACCCGGCGGCGGGTCGGGTCGGCCAGCGCCCGCCACAGCAGGCCCGCGTCGTCCTCCAGCCCGCGTTCCAGGGGCACCACATTGCCGCTCATACATGTAACACTAACATTACATATTAGCTTTGGACAGGGGAACCCAACGAGCCCTGAGGGGTGAGGCCGGCTGCGGGTTCAGCGGAACTCAGGCTCGACGTGGATCGGGCCTGGCGAGGTGCCAGCAGAGCCGCCTGACCAGCGGCTGTCCCAGCTAGGCTGCTGTGCGTGCGCACGCCGGTCTGCGAGTTGCTCGGGATTGAGCAGCCGATCGTGCAGGCACCGGTCGGCCCGGCCGCGGTTCCCCGGCTGGCAGCGGCGGTATCGGATGCGGGCGCGCTGGGCATGGTGTCGCTGACCGGGGTCGCGGATGTCGCCGGCGTGGTTGCGGAGACGGCGGCGCTGACCCGCCGCCCGTTCGGCGGCAACCTGATTCTGGCATGGGATCAGCAGCAGCGGCTGGCCGAGGCGCTCGAGGCTGGGCTCCGGATCGTATCGGTGACCTGGGGGGATCCCGCGCCCTACGTCGGCCGCGCGCACGACGCCGGCGCGGTGGTGCTGCACACGGTCGGCAGTGCCGAGGAGGCGCGCCGGGCCGTCGGCTGCGGGGTCGATGTGATCGTTGCCCAGGGCTGGCGGGCGGGCATGTGCGGGGATCTGTCGCCACGCTGCCGCTGGTCCCGGCGGTGGTGGACGCGGTCGCGCCGGTGCCGGTGATCGCCGCCGGCGGGATCGGTGACGCCCGGGGCGTCGCGGCCGTGCTCGCCCTGGGGGCGCAGGCGGCATGGCTGGGCACCCGGTTTCTCCTCGCCCAGGAGGCCCCGGTACACGAGGATTACCGGCGCGCGCTCATCGCCGCCGCGGAAACCGATGCCCACTGGTATGCCAACTTGTACCAGGCCGGCTGGCCGGATGCCCCCCATCGGGCGATCCACAACTCCACCGCCGCGGCCTGGGAGGCTGCGGGCTGTCCCGGCCCGGGCGGGCGGCCAGGCGAGGGTGAGCAGATCGCCGAGGGGCCCGCAGGCGAACCGCTCGTCCGTTACTCCTCTGTGCTGCCGCTGGCGGGGGATACCGGGGACATCGGAGCACTCTCGCTGTGGGCAGGACAAAGCGTCGCGCTCGCACAGCGCATCCAGCCAGCCGCCGACATCATCGCCGAACTGGCCTCCTGCCTGCCGGGCCAGCCGTAGCCATCCGCATCGTCCCGGGATGATGACGGCGGCTGCCCACCGGCCGGCCGCCAGCCGGCCCTGGTCCGGGGTTCGTGGGGCCGCAGCCTGCACTTGCTATGGCTGTTCCTCCGCCGTGGCCAGCCCGGGCTGGTTCAGGCTATCGACCCAGCGGCTGATCTGGACCCGGGAGTTGAGGCCCAGCTTGTTGAGCGTGTTGGTGATGTGGGTCTCGACAGTGCGCTCGGACAGGAACAGCCTGGCCGCGATCTGTTTGTTGCTGAGGCCGTCCGTGATGAGCCGGGCGACTTCCAGCTGCCTGCTCGTGAGCTCGGGGCGGGGCTGCGACCTGCCAGCGGGAGCCGGTTTCGGCCGCTGCGTCACGCCGACCGCCAAGTCGACACTTTCGTCGATGGTCATGGCCCGGCCGCGGGCAAAAGCGGCGTCATAAGCCCTGCTGCCGAGCCCGTGACGGGCGGCCGACTCCGACCGTTCGTGCTGGGTGTGGAACAGTGCGATCAGTGTCTGGGAGGTCTCCTGGCGGACCCGCGCGGCGGCGCCATGCAGGTGAGCGGCGCGCTCATGCCGGCCAAGCTCCGCCGCCATCCAGGCCAGGGTTTCCAGCACGATGGCCAGGCCGTTGCAGTCGTCCAGGGCGTGCTTGCACACGGCCGCCTCGCGCGCAAGCGCCTCACCGCGCGCCCGGTCGCCCCGGAGCCAGATCGCCTGGCTTAGGTAATTCAGCGCGAACCCCCGCACCCAGAGTTCGCCGCGGCGCTTGCTGATCGCGATGCATTGCTCGCCGAGCTCTATGGCACGGCCGAGTTCCCCGGTGGCGGTCAAGACGCCGCACAGTGTGCTCCTGGCATCCAGCTCAATGTGCTCGACCTGCATCAGTTCGGCCAGTGCCAGTGCTGACTCGAGCCGCTCCCTGGCCCCGGTCAGGTCACCTTCGGCCCACAGTGGTATCGCTCCGACCAGCAGGGACCAGGCAACGACCGCCACGTCCTTGAGCTCGGTCCCGATCTGGCGGCTCGCGTCGCACAGCGCCGCGCAGGCGGTGTAGTCGTTTTCCCGGTGAGCCATGACCGCCGCCACCCAGAGCAGCCACGCCCGGGCCAGGGAGCGCTGCGGTGCCGCCCCGGCCAGATCGGTGAGTACCCGCCGTACGTCGCCAAACGGTCCCCGACACGCCCAGAACGTCATCATGTGCCGTGCGGCCGTGGCTCCGGCCGCGACCTCAGCTGGCTCGCGTGCGCAGAAGTCGAGCGCTGCCCACACGTTGTCCCGTTCGCGGGACACCCGCGTGAACGCCTCGACCTGCCGGTCATCCCACGCGCCGACCGACTGGGCGATGGTGCAGATCCAGTGCAGGTGCCGTTTCTGGGTGGGCAGTTCCTCGCTGAGTTCGCGCAGCCGTTGCTGACCGTACTGGCGGAGTGTGTCCAGCAGCCAGTAGCGGGCGCTGCTGCCTGTCAGCTGCCGTGTCAGGATGGACTTATCCACCAGCGCTCCAAGCACGCCCGCAATCTGAGGTGCCGGCAACTGTGGATCGGAGCAGACCTCGGCCACCGCATCGGCATCGAATCCCCCGGCGAACACCGACAGCCGGGCCCACAGCAGCCGCTCCTGCTCGTCGAGCAGCCGGTAGCTCCAGCCGATCGTGGCATCCAGCGTCTGCTGCCGGGCGTCTGCACCGCGGTTCCCGTCACCAAGTATCGACAGCTCGGTGGCCAGCCCCTGATTGAGCTGATCAAGACTGAGCGAGCCCAGCCGGACCGCAGCGAGTTCCAGCGCCAGCGGGATACCATCCAGCCGACGGCACAGTTCCACCACCCCCGCCGCATTACCTGCGTCGATGGTGAAGCCGGGGATCACCGCCGTGGCGCGCTCACTCAGCAGCCACACCGCGTCTGAGTTCAGCGCCTGCCCGGCCGAAATGCCGCTGCCCGGTTCGGGGAGTGACATGGGGGGCACGACCATCCTGACCTCACCAGCGACTCCCAGGGCCTGCCTGCTGGTGGCCAGCACCCGCAGCCCCGGGCAAGAGCTGAGGAGGGTGGTGGCCAGGATCGCGCAGCCATCCAGCAGGTGCTCGCAGTTGTCCAGTACCAGCAGCAACCTCTTGCCGGCCAGATAACCGGTCAGCGACGACAGCGACAGGCCAGCGGACAGATCGTGCACTCGCAGCGCCGTGAAGACCGCCTGCGGGACCAGCAGCGGGTCCTGGACCGGGGCCAGCGAGACCAGCCAGGCACCATCGGGGAAGCCGCGGGACAGTTCGACTGCCGCGCGCAGCGCGAGCCGGGTTTTCCCGGCACCCCCGCTGCCGGTGAGGGTCAGCAGCCTCGTGGTGGCCAGCAGCCGCTTGACCTCGCGCAACTCCGGCCTGCGGCCCACGAAACTGGTCAGCTCGGCGGGCAGGCCAGTCGGCTGAGGCCGGCGGACTCGGTCCATTTCAAGATCAGGGTACGCCGGGGCAGCTGGGCGGAGAAGATTCCTACGGCTGGCCCGGCCCGGGCAGTTCAACGGCGGGCTCAATGCTGGCGAACGGTATGAGCGCGGCTTCATTGACTGCCCGCACCGTCTCGGCGTCATCGGCGGCGAACAAGGACAGTAGGCGGTCTTGGCGGGCCAGGAATATCGAGCGCAGATAGCAGACATGTTCACCACGGGAAGTGAATCGCTGGCTTGCCTCGGTGAGGGCGGCCTGCAGCATCGCCAGTTCACGTACCGCGATGGCTGGGACCCGGCGCTCGACCAGGAAGAGGCTGCCGGCCGCCGTCGCGGCCCGATAGGAGCGGGGTGGCCGGGCCACGCTCCGGCCACCCGGTGAGCTGTTGTCCATCGGAGCCAACTAGCCTTCCAGACCAGCCTGGCATCGGGTCAGTGCGCCGCAGTGCTGAGTTCGCTGACCGCCTTGTTGATCTTGAGCAGCATGATCCCTGGGAACACCCAGCAGGCGAAGATGGCCACGATCGCCCAGCCGGGTGAGCTGAGCTGCTTCAGCGCCGTGATGTCGCCGCTGTTGGCTGCGCCGAGCATTTTCCAGGTCCTGATCGCCACCAGGACAGTCAGCACCGCTGCGGCCACGAAGAAACCGGCGGGAATGCCGTCGGCGAGGTAGCCGGAGACGAGGGTTGCTCCGGTGAAATGGTCCTCAGTCGCCATGCCGTAGGTGGCAACGATGAGTGCCAGCGCACCCGCGATGTTGCCCATGAGCACCAGGATCAAGAAGACGAGGTTCTTCTGCAGCTTGCCGCTGATGTGGGAGAGCGCGGTGGCTGATGCCACACGTTCGGCTGGGCTGTGCACGGTGGTCATGGTGTCCTCCTGGCTTCCGCTCGGCGCGAGTATCCGATTAGCGGCAAGCCTGCGCTGAAACGGAAACGCCGTCATCAGTGGGAACTCGTAGATCGGCACGTAGGCTGCTTGCTCCTGCGGCCGTCCGGGCGGGTGGCGGACTGTCCAGGCGGCCCCTTCCCGGCGGCCGGGCGCCGCCTCTGGGAATTCCGCACAGCACGGACTCATCCGCGGCTTATCGAGGACGGTGCCCTGGCACCGGTCTATGTTTCGCCGTTGGCCTTGATGATTGTGGGGTGATCGTGGGGTGGCTCGCTCTGCTGGTGGGGAGCCGAGATGGCCTTGGTGAGCAGCAGTTCTTCTTCGTGGTAGCCCAGTCGGCGGTAGAGGCTGCGGGCACGGTGGTTGGCCGCGCCGGTCTGCAAGGTCAGGAAGGCCAGGCCGCGCCGGGCCGCCCAGGCTTCGGCGACGTTCATCAGGGCGGTGGCTATCCCGCGTCGTTCCATGGCGGAGGCGACCGCGAGTTCGCCGATGTAGGCATCGGTCTGCCCGGTGAAGTGGAGTCGCTCGCGGACGGTCACGACGCCCACGACCTCCTCGCCGGCAATAGCTACGTAGACGGCGTGGTCTGGCTGCTCGGCGGTGTCAATGGAGGTGGTGACCCAGTCCTGCGCGGCACGGCGCACCGCGGCCAGGTCGCGCCAGGGGGCGACGCCCTCGGTGAGCCGTGATGCCAGAGCCACGACCTGATCGTGGTCGCCCGGCTGGAATGGGCGGATCCGGGTGAGTGCGGCCGGTGCCATGGGGTGAGCCTGACATGCAGCCCCGCTCCCTGACAGACATGACGAGAAGACCTGTCCAGGTAGGACGGGACCGACGGGCAGGAGCGCGGGCTGGAGCGGGGCACTTGGGGCGGAGTACTCTGGGGGCATGGGCCGGATGATCTTGAAGATCCTTGGTGCGATCCTCGCCGTCTGGGTCGTCTTCATGGCCATTGGCTGGATGTTGGCAATGGTCAAGACTTTCGTCATCATCGGGCTGATCGCAGTCGTCGTCTTCATCGTTGTGTCGCTGCTGGCCAAGCGCTCCCGCCGGAGCTAGCCGCGCGAGCAAGGCTCAACTGGGGGGTACGCAAATGTCAGAGGCAAAGCCGATCGACGTGCGCGATATGGCGATCGTTCACCGCACGTTCCGTAAGACATATGACGAATCCGCGCGGCTGGTGCGCGCTGCCCCGGCGCCATCACCTGCGCGGGTCACGTTTCTGGCCGATCACATTGATTTCGCCATCGCGGCACTGCACATCCATCACGAGGGCGAAGACGAGCTGCTTTACCCCAAGCTGATCGAGCGGGTGCCTGAGCAGGCCCCGATGACCGAGGAAGTCGAGCACGAGCACCAGCTCATCGGGACGGCGCTGGACGCTGCGTCGGCCGCCTGCGCCACCTGGCGCCGGCAGCCATCCGCAGAGACTGGTGAGGCGCTGGCGACGGCACTCGATCAGCTCAACGCGGTGGCCCAGCGCCACCTCGACGACGAGGAGCAGAAGATCGTCCCGCTCGCTGCGGTAACGCTCACGCAAAAGGAGTGGGACGCCCTGGGCAAGCACGGGGTGTCACAGATCCCCCGGAATAAGCGGGGCATTGCCTTCGGGATGATCCTCGACCCGCTCAACGAGGCTGACCGCGCCTACATGATGAAAGTCTTGCCGCCGCCGGTGCGGATACTTTCCCCGTTGCTGATCGAGCGGCCCTGGAGGAAGTACGCGGCCACGCTGCGCACCGGCACCTGACCCCGCACGCCACCGCACTTGTCAATCTGGCCAGCTGGCGAACGCGAGCGGCGCAGCGGACCGCACGGTATTGCCGAGTTCGGCGGCGAGGAGGGCGGGGATATGGGGGAGACGGGTGCGGCCGCTTCGCCGGGCGGTGAATCGCCGGCGGAGCAGGCCGAGGTGATTTTGACGCCTGATCAGCGGGTGCGGGTGTTCATCTCCTCGACGCTGGGGGAGCTCGCCGATGAGCGGGCGGCGGCGCGGCGGGCGATTGCCCGGCTGCATCTGGTGCCGGTCTTTTATGAGTCGGGGGCGCGGCCGCATCCGCCGCGGTCGATGTACCGGGCGTACCTGGACCAGTCGCAGGTGTTTGTGGGGATTTACTGGCAGCGGTACGGGTGGGTGGCGCCGGGGATGGAGATTTCCGGGCTGGAGGATGAGTTCCGGCTGGCGGCGGGGAAGCCGATGCTGCTGTATTTGAAGCGCCCGGCGCCAGATATCGAGCCGCGGCTGGCAGAGATGATCGGCGGTATCCGCGACGCGCGGACGGTGTCGTACCGGACGTTCGGCACGCCGCGGGAGCTGGACCGGCTGCTGGCTGATGACCTGGCGGTGCTGCTGAGCGAGAGCTTCGCCGGTGCGGCGGCCGGGATTCAGGCGGTGCCCGGCTCCCCAGGCGAGCCCGGGGAGGCGGAGGTGCCGGCCGGGACGGTGACGTTCTTGCTGACCGATATCGAGGGGTCGACCCGGCTGTGGGAGAGCGTGCCGGCGGCGATGGAGGTGGCTCTGGCGCAGCATGACCGGCTGCTGGCGGAGGTGATCGGCGCCCATGGCGGGGTGGTGGTCACGTCGCGGGGGGAGGGGGACAGCTTCTTCGCCGTCTTCCCTGGTGCGGTGGAGGCGGTGGAGGCGGCCGGGGCGTGCCAGCTGGCGCTGGCCGCGGCGGCGTGGCCGGAGGGTGCCAGCCTGCGGGTGCGGATGGGGCTGCACACCGGGGAGGCGCGGGCACGCGGCAGCGGCCAGATCGATCATGCGCCGATCAACCGGTGTGCTCGGGTGAAGGCGGCCGGCCACGGCGGCCAGGTGCTGGTCACCAAGACCACCCGCGACCTGGCCCGCGAGCGTTTGGGCGGCGGGTTCGGGCTGACGCGGCTGGGCGAGTTCCGGCTGCGGGACCTGGCCGAGCCGGAGCTGATCTACCAGCTCACCCACCCCGATCTGCCCGCCGAGTTCCCGCCGCTGACCACGGTGGCGGAGCGTCCCGGCAACCTGCCGGTGCCGGTGAGCTCGTTCATCGGCCGCCGGCGGGAGCTGGCGGAAACCGCGGTGGCGCTAACAGAGGCGCGGGTGGTGACGCTGACCGGACCGGGCGGGGTGGGCAAGACCCGGCTGGCCCTGCAGGCCGCCGCCCAGGCAGCGGGTCGGTTCGCCGACGGTGCGTGGCTGTGCGAGCTGGCCCCCATCCGGGATCCGGCCGGTGTGGACGCCGCGGTGGCGGCGGTGTTCTCGCTGACCGCCCGGGCTGGCCAGACCACCGGCGAGGCGCTGGTAGATCTCCTGCGCAGCAAGCAGCTGCTGCTGGTGCTCGACAACTGCGAGCACCTGATCGAGGGGGCGGCGGCGCTGGCCGGGGCGTTGGCCCGGTCATGTGAGCGGCTGGTGATCCTGGCTACCAGCCGGGAGGGCCTAGGCATCGAGGGGGAACGCCTGCTGCCGGTGCCGCCGCTGGCGGTGCCTGATGCCGGTGCCGGCCTGGCGGCGGTCACGCAGGCGGAGGCGGTGCGGCTGTTCACCGAGCGTGCCGCCGCGGTCAGGCCCGGGTTTCAGGTGACCGTGGCGAACGCGGCGGCGGTGGCGGCGGTGGTGCGGCGGCTGGATGGGATCGCGCTGGCGGTGGAGCTGGCGGCGGCGCGGGTGCCGGCGATGACCCCGGCCGAGCTGGCCCGGCGGCTGGAACGCAGCTTCGCGGTACTTGCGGCCGGGCCGCGGGGCGCGGCGGCACGCCACCAGACGCTGCGGGCGGCGATCGACTGGTCTTTCCAGCTGCTCACCGGTCCCGAACAGAAGCTGCTGGCCCGGCTGGCGGTGTTCGCCGGCGGTGCCACCCTGGACGCGGTCGAGGCGGTCTGCGGCGGGGACGGGATCGACCCCGATATGGTGTTCGAGCTGCTGGCGGGCCTGGTGGCGCGGTCGCTGGTGGTGGCTGTAAACGAGGGGCCGGAGACCCGGTACCGGCTGCTGGAGACGATCCGCGAGTACGGCGAGGAACGCCTCAACGAGGCCGGGGAGACCGGGCCGCAGCGTGCCCGCCACGCCGCCTACTACGCAAGTCTCCTCCCACGAATCCGGGAACATGCCCACGACCCAAGCCCGGAGGTGTTCTGGGCGGTGCGGCTCAGCGCCGATCAGGACAACCTGCTCGCGGCCTGGTCGTGGGCAATCGGCGCTGGCAACGTCGGCACTGCGTTCCAGATCCTGGCCGGCTTCGCACCGGTTGAGGTGTGGAACACTTACGCGCTGCTGCTGGACGGCGAAATAGCGCTGGCGCTGTCTGGCGCGAGTGAGCATCCCGGATACCCGCTGGCCCTGGCGGTCACCGCACTGTTCGCCTCCATTCGTACCGATATGACCGGCGCCGAGGAACTGTGCCGCCGCGCGGCCGAAGCCAACGCGCGCCAGGACACTCCGGACTGGCGGGTGGAGGAGACCATCTGCGAAGCCCGTCAGAACATCGCGACCACCCGCGGCGCCTTCGCCGACGCAGCCCACTTCGCCGAACAGGCGGCCGGCATCGCGCGGGCCGGTGGCGACCTAGCTGACGCCTCAATCGAGCTCAGCTCGGCGGCGGGCGATTACGTGCTCGCCGGTGATGCGCCCTCGGCGGCCACCAGGGCGAACGAGGCGCTCGTCCTGGCCCGCCAGATCGGCGCTCCGGCCTTGATCGCGAGCGCCCTGGTCGAGGTAGGCGCGGCTGTCGCCAGCACCGACCCCGAACAGGCGCGCGCCTGCCTGCGAGAAAGCCGCGAGCTGAGCACGGCGCTGGGCTATCAGAGCGCCCGGGACCTCGTGTGGGCGGCCGGGGTCGCGTTTCTCCTTAAGGACCGGACTGCCACGCTCGAACTCGGCCGCAGTGCCATCCGCGGCTTGCAGTGGAGCGGTGACCGCCTCCGGATGGGTATCACGCTCCACATGATCGCCACCACCCTGGCCGCTAGCCGGCCTGAGGCCGCCGCGATCATTTTGGGCGCCGCCGAAGCTCTTGTGATCGGGTCGGAGGAAACCGCGCAGCTGATCAACTCGCTTGTGATCTCAGCGTTGGGCGACGAGCGCGCGCGGGAACTGCGCGCCCTCGGTGCGGGCATGGACTGGGACCAAGCCGTCGACTACACCTTCACCCAGTCCACCCAGGCCCTCAGCGACCTCCAGCCCGAGACTCAGCCATGAGCGGACTGTCGGGCTAGGAAATCTGCCAATAAGCGCGCGTCTTGCCGCCCGCTTCGGAGGCGCACCTAACGCTGAGTCGGTGCGGAGGAAATCAGAGAACGCACACACGGCGGCTCAGGCTGCTGGACTACCGCGTCACAGGTCTCAGGCCGGCGGCGGCGCGGCCGGTGAGTTTGGCATCGCGGAACTGTCAGACCCCCCAAAGACAATGGTAAAGACAGCGCCCGGGCAGGGCGGTCCATACACCAGGAGGATCTCATGTACCCGCTGGTTATCCAGGCCATCGCCGCGCAACGGGCTCAGGAATTCCAGGCCCACGCGGCTGCGGCAGGGCGCGCCAGCCAGCTCCGCCGCACCCGCGGGCCCCGGCACACGTGGCTGCTGATGGCCAGCCCGCGTGCCGGGCGCGGATTCGCCGGGCGGCCTGCATCAGGCACCCGGCGCGGTCCACGGCCAGCCTGAGCCCCCTCCGGTCCCCATTCACCGGGACGAACGAACAACCGTGACCGCTCCACCACAGTGTGTGATCAGTGGAATGGGCCTGCTGCGTCGGCGTAGATGTCGGCGAGCAGCGGCGCCCCCTTGCTCACCCGGTCGCTGGCCAGGGTAGCCACGTCCAGGTCTCGGTCCGATGCCAGGCGCACCACCAGATGCCCGTTCGGCCACAATCGCCAGTACGCACCCGCGACGGTTGCGACGATCACCGTGCCCAGGAACAGGCCAGCTTCGATGAGGGCGGCGGATATCTGTGATGGCCCGCCCAGCTCGTTGCTGGCCTGGTCGATGGCTTCGCCAATAGCCCGGTCGAGCAGGCCGAGGTCCGCTGGGCTGCCGTCCAGCTCGAACCCGTGCGCCCGGGCAAACGAGCGCAGCTGGTCACATCGGCCCAGCAGTTCATCCACATGCTCAGGGCCGGGGTGAGGGGGAACGCCAAATACCGCCACGCCACGCGCCAGCCCGTTTTTCGGCCCGGGGATCCACCGCCGCCACCTGGTCCGCACGTTCCCATTCTCACCGCCAGGCTCCCGTACCGGTGGGGGGCCCGCCGCCCCATCATGCGGCGATGCGTGCTTTCGGCTATCGCAGTCCATCTGACGTCATCGGTGCCGTTGCCGGAGCCTGCGGTTCTTGATCCGGTTCCCGCAGGTGGCCATGTCGCACCAGGCACCTACCTCACTGTGGGAGCGATCATAGAAGGCCCATAGGCAGTCCGGGTTGCCGCACGCCTTGAGCCGCCGCCAGGTGCCATCGCGTTGCGCGTCGCGAATCACCAGCAGCAGGGTGAGCAGGCCTGCGCCGGGCTGGTCCGCGAGCTTGGGGCCGAGGCTGACCTGGCCATCCGGGCTGACCTGCAATGTGGGCGGGGAGACCTGGGCAACGGTGTGCAGCGGCTGCAGCTTCCCGGGCCCCGGCCGCGGGCCGCCGCTGTTCGCCACCAGCATCGCCCGGATGCCCTCGCGCACGCCGCGGGCCAGGTGCAGCTCGGCTGGATCCGGCGCGCGGTCAGCGCTCCACAGGCCGGCCTCGGTCATCCAGTCGCGGGCGGATGCGGGATCGAGCAGCAGGTCGGAGCCATGGTCGCCGTCCCAGGTATTGACGAACGACTGGACAAGCAGCAGCGGCATCGGAGCCGGCTTGGTCTCCTCACCCGGCACCCACGACGGCAGGGTCATGACTGGCAGTGTACCCCGAAGTGACCATCTAAACGATTTTACTAGTCTTGAGATGACCTCTAAAATGATTTTACTGGTCACCCACGAGGAGCAGCTGTCGCCGCTCGCAGGCGGCCTGGCCGATCGGAGGTGCAGGTCATGGTGATCCTCCTTGGGCTCGCCGCCGCCCTGCTGTATGGCGGCGGTGACTTCCTCGCCGGGGCGGCGGCCCGCAGGACGCACGTGCTAACGGTGCTCATGCTGGCCGAGACCACCGGGGTGATCGTCGCGCTCGCGGTCGCCGCGATGTCGCCAGGCCCGGCCCACTTGGCCGGGCTCGCCTGGGGGGCCAGCGCAGGCCTGGTCGGTGGGCTCGGCCTGATCATCTTCTACACCGGCCTGGCCACCGGGCCGATGAGTGTCGTGGCGCCGGTATCCGCGCTGGTGTCCACGCTCCTGCCCGTCGGGGTGGCGCTGGCCGAGGGCGAGCGGCCCGGTGCGGGCGTCTACGCAGGCGCGCTGCTCTGCCTGGTCGCGATCGTGCTGGCCAGCTCCGCCAGCGACACCAGTGCAGTGCAGAGCCCGAGCCGTCCAGGACCGGGCCGGGCGGCCATCGCCTACGGCATGGTATCGGGCGCCTCGTTTGGCCTGTTCTTCCTCCTCATCCGCAACGCCGGGCAATCGGGGGAGCTGTGGCCCGTGGCGGCCGCGCGGATCGGCGAGCTGGCCGTCGTCCTGGCCGCCGCGGCCATCGCGCGGCACAGCCTGCGGCGGCGCCACGGCGACGGGTGGTTCCTGCTGGCGGCGGCCTTCGCAGGCGTGATCGATGTCGTCGCGAACATCTGCTATGTCGCGGCCACCAGAACCGGCATGTTCGGCCTGGCAGTCGTGCTGGCCTCGCTTTACCCCGGCGTCACCGTGCTGCTGGCCCGGCTGGTACTCGGCGAGCGGCTGCACCGGGTACAGCGGGCCGGCCTCGGCCTCGCCGCGATCGGCATCCTGCTGGTCGCCATATGAACCCGGGCCAGCCGCCGTCCGCGGTAGCGCATCCGCGCCCCGACCTGTCCGCACCGGATGACCTGATCTGCCCGCAAAGAACAACGCCGGACAGCCAGACGGGCGCTGATCTGCCTCGCCCAGACCCCCGGCGGGGGCATCATCTACCTGTGCGCCGGCCGGGTCGGCCACGTACGGTCAGACTCGCCCAGCCCGGAGCGGCTGCCTTAGCGCAGGAGGCGGCCAGCTCAGCCCTCGGGCAGCGGCTGCAGCGTGATCCCCGGCATGCCCTGGCTGGTGCCGTACTCGTAGGCGCCGCGGTCGCTGGACAAGGTCAGCTCGCTGTCGCCCCGGTGGTGCCAGGCCAGCTTGACGGTAGCCACGGCAGCGTGCCTGACCGCGCGGGTCCCGCCTGCCGGATCGGTGTAGGCGACCGCGACCGCGTCGTCATCGCCTGCCGTCACCGTCACCTTAAGCCGGGCCCGCGGCGACGGGATCACGGCGGTGAGCCGGCCTGGGCCCGCCTGGACCAGCGGGCGCCGGCCGAGCCCTCCCAGCGGGACAGTCCGGCGGCCCAGGCTGAACGCTCCAATCGCCGTCCAGGGTGACCGCGCCGGGCCGATTTTGATCTTGGCGAGGACCAGCTCCAGCCAGGCCTGCGGCGCCGCGCCGAAGCCGGCGGCGTGCAGCCAGACCCACCGATCGGCATGATCGGTTCCCCAGTTGTGGCCGACCGTACCCCGCCACTGGTCCACCCCGACCCGGTGCCCGTTGACCTCCAGCATGCCGGTGATCAGGCCATCGGGGACGCTGGCCTCCAGTTTGGTGCGTGGCAGCGGCGCCCGGTACAGCACCGCTGGCCGCAGCGGGCGTACCGGGCCCTGCCCGCCGGTGATGGCCAGCTCCCACCGCGCGTCCTGCCCGGCCATGGCGGCCTCGCCTCGGAAGAGTCCCGGTCCCGCGGCGGCGCCTGGCGGGAAGCTGCTGAAGACCTGCTTGACCACCACCGGCTGCCGGCTCAGGCCGCGATCGACCACCGTGCACCACAACGCAGCCGACCGCGGCCCCTGGCCGCTGCCGAGCCAGGTGTGGCGTATCCACAGCGCCCTGGCCGATGCCGGATCGCGGGCACTGACAAACCACGACTCATACCCGCCAGTGCTCATCCGGTCATCATGCCCCCCGGAATCATCATCTGCCATCAACCCGGAGGTCCCCGCCGACATCAATATGACCGGCCACATTCAGACGGCATCCGAGGCGCGCAGAAAGTCCGGCGGGCCCGGCAGCTCCGGCGTGGGGTGATAGTCACTGGCGGCCAGGCGGTGTGCTTATGCATCGCCCGCGCTTATCTGCGGCGCATCGATGGCGCGGCGGGCGGGTGAAACCAGGTGGCACGGCCGGGGCGGCCATGAGATGGTCGCCGCATGGCGACGGACCGGGCACGACCGGCACAGAACGCGGGCGAGCGGGAGATGCTGACCGGCTGGCTGGAGCATCATCGGGGGATCCTGATCTGGAAGTGCGAGGACCTGACCGCCGAGCAACTCCGGCGGCGCGCCGTCCCTCCGTCCACCCTGTCCCTGCTGGGGCTGGTCCGGCACATGGCCGAGGTCGAGCGCGGCTGGTTCCAGCACGGGTTCCTCGGTGAGGATGTGCCCGATCTGTACGACAGATCTGCCGATGAGGACGCGGACTTCAACGACGTCGACCAGGCCGACCCGGCGGGGGCGTTCAGTGCCTTCGAACGTGAGTGCGCTGCGTCGCGGCAGGTGCTCGCGCAAGCCCCGAGCCTGGATGTTCTCAGCAAGCGGACGTCTGAGGGCACGGGCCAGCCCTGGACGTTGCGCTGGATCGTCACCCACATGATCGAGGAGTACGCCCGCCACAACGGTCACGCCGACCTGCTCCGCGAGAGTGTCGACGGCAGCACCGGCTACTACTGAGCGGCCAGGCTCGCGGATGCTGCGGCCGGGGTGCTCAATGAGTGC
>Ga0306924_10003066_pt1 | contig 15956 bp, 16 predicted proteins | sample sta12Can44000111_FD_203756 | JGI IMG/M metagenome (GOLD analysis project Ga0306924, IMG submission 203756) | Lab enrichment of tropical soil microbial communities from Luquillo Experimental Forest, Puerto Rico - statanox.12C.anox.44.000.111 (v2)... | ecosystem: Environmental > Terrestrial >... | reverse complement strand
AACACGGTATCCCGGCCTCCGACCCCCACTTCTCGCTTCCGAGAAAACCCGATATTTTTCAGCGGGTTCCACCTGAGGGCCTCCTCGTGAGCCGGCCGTCTTCGCCTGCCCGTAACCTCCTCCGTACTGACGCGGGCGGGTCTGTTTTGAGAAGTGGCTCATTTTGGACACCCAAGCTGGCACCTCTGGTGACAGCAAGCGTCATGATCCCGAGCACGCGGAATCGGCCCTAACCTCGGCCGGTTGCGGGCAGCCGGGAATTGTTGGAAAGCGCCCCGACGGGATAGCATCTCGCCCGTGAGAAACCCCGATGGATTCGAGGCCTGGTTCGACAAAGGGGGTGACCGACGACCTCCCGGTGGCCCGCGAGCATCCACTCGACCCGCTCTCGTGTGGGCGGAATCGGATCGGGCCTCAACAGCGCCTTCGGCGGCTTCGGGCCGGGTTACCGCGCAAACGCGGCGATCGGGCGAGCGCTTCGGTTGCTGATGATGAACGTCGGGGAGCTCGCCCGGGCGAGGTCTCGATGTCCACGTTCGGGCACCCCGGGCGCTACACATACTGCATCGGCGAGAACGAGGAGGCCAGCCCTGGCCGCCGTTTCACCTCGGACGCGGCCTGCCGCCGGAGAGCTCGGTCGTCAGCTTGTCGCGGGCGACGCACCCCACGGCATCTCGGATCATGCGAGCCGCACGGCGCACGAGCTCGACGGCTCGATCGGCTGATCGATGGCCGGACTCCGGAACAGCAAGCACTTTCCCCTCTACTCCCACGTGCTCATCGTCGGTCCGGAGCACGCCCGGACGTTCGCCGACGGCGAATGGTCGAAGGACGACCTCACGCGCCACATCCACGAGAGGGCGCGAAAACGTATCGGCCGCTCTTGCCCGATGCGGACCACGGCGAGGGCACGAACCTGCGCTCCGCCAAGGGCGACGCGCGTCCCAACCCCGGACGCGATGATCGCCAAGTTTGCGTCGATGGAGGAGATTCACGTCGTCGTGGCCGATGGCACCGCCGGGCGTTTTTCGGTGGCGATTCCGCCGACGGCTCAGCAGGCGAAACGGCTCGCGCCCAGTCACGCGCGCGGTGGAACAAATCCATTGACTTCCGTTCAGGTGCATGTCATTCTTCTTGCCGGTTCTGGCACAAACGGAGTCAGGTAACGATTGTGAGAGATCGAGACACGCGCCGCGCGAGCCCAGTTCGCGCGGCGTTTTTGTTTGCCCTCCAATTCCGGAGGGTAACCCCGCCACGATGGCGGGAGCACAGGGGCTTGAAGACCCCCTAAAGAGAGGTTCGAGGTATGGCTCAAGGACAAGTAAAGTGGTTCAACGATGCAAAGGGATATGGGTTTATCACGCAGGAGGGCGGCGAGGACGTCTTCGTTCATTACAGCGCGATTCAAGCCCAGGGTTTCAAGAGTCTTGCGGAAGGTGATCGGGTCGAGTTCGAGGTGACGCGCGGTCCGAAGGGTCTTCAGGCAGCCAACGTCAGGAAGGTCTAGCACTCCCTACCTTGTCTACTCTCGCCCGGGCCCGGTGACGGGCCCGGGTGCCTAACGCGGTGGTAATTCAGAAAGGTGTTTTTTCTCCATGCTCTGTTCGTTTACTGATTCTCGACTCACGCCCACGCTGCGCGACGCGATCGCTCGCGCTGGGTACTCCACGCCAACCCCCATTCAGGCCCAGGCGATCGAACCGATCCTCGACGGCCGCGACGTGATCGGCTGCGCCCAGACGGGCACCGGCAAGACCGCGGCCTTCGCGATCCCGATGCTCGAGCGCCTCACGCGCGCAGACTCGCTGCTCGCCAGGCGCGGCGGCGGAGGACCGCGTGCGCTCGTGCTCGCGCCCACGCGCGAGCTCGCGCTGCAGATCGCGGAGGCCTTCGACATGCTCGGCGGCGCCCAGGGCGTTCACACGCTCGTCCTCATCGGAGGCGAGTCGATGGGGCCGCAGCTCGCGGGGCTCCAGAGGCGGCCCGACGTCGTGGTGGCGACGCCCGGCCGGCTCGCCGATCATCTCGAGCGCCGATCGCTGGTCCTCGGCGCGGTGCGAATCGTCGTGCTCGACGAAGCCGACCGCATGCTCGACATGGGCTTCGCGCCTCAGGTCGAGCGGATTTTGAAAACGACGCCACTCGACCGGCAGACGCTCTGCTTCTCCGCGACGATGCCGGCCGCGGTCGAGACCCTGGTCCGCCGGCATTTGATCCGGCCGGTGCGGATCGAGGTCGGCGTGAGCGCGAAGCCGGTCGCCGGAGTCACGCAGCGCCTCTACTCGGCCCCGGCGCAGGCCAAGACGCCGCTCCTCTTGAAGCTGCTCGGCGAGGACAACGGCCGGACACTCGTCTTCACGCGCACCAAGCATCGCGCTGACCGCGTGGCGCGCGCGGTGGGCGCCGCCGGTCACCGCGTGGCGCGCCTACACGCGGACCGCTCGATGTCGCAGCGGCGCGAGGCGCTCGACGGATTCCGCAGCGGCCGCTATCGCGTCCTGATCGCGACCGATATCGCCGCGCGCGGGATCGACGTGCCCCAGATCGCGCACGTCGTGAACTTCGATCTCCCGCACACGGCCGAAGACTACATCCATCGGATCGGCCGGACCGCGCGCGCGGAGGCGAGCGGCCGCGCGACGAGCTTCGCGGCGCCCGAGGAACACGCGCAGCTGCGTGTGATCGAGCGACACCTGGGACATCCGGTAGCTCGCGCCCACGCCGGCGGGGAACAGGCTCCGCGGCATGCAGCGCGCATCACCCCGGCGATGGAAGCCGGGATCAACGGGGCGTAGGGCTCCACAACAAACAACAGAAAAGGAAAGTCATGGCACAGGGAACAGTGAAGTGGTTCAACGACGCGAAGGGCTTCGGCTTCATCACTCAGGAGGGCGGCGAGGACGTGTTCGTGCACTTCAGCGCCATCCAGGCTCAAGGCTTCAAGAGCCTCACCGAGGGTGATCGCGTCGAGTTCGAGGTGACGCGCGGCCCCAAGGGCCTCCAGGCCGCCAACGTCCGCAAAGCCTAGCCACGAGACGGCGGCCCCTCACGAGCAACCTCGCACACAAGACCCGCGAGAGAGTTTGAGGGGGGTCGCCCCACTCACGTGCACGCCAGCCAGGCTCACGCGCAAGAGAGCCGGCCTCACGCGCAAGAGAGCCGGCCTCACGCGCAAGAGAGCCGGCCTCACGCGCAAGAGAGCCGGGGGAGTATGAGGGGGGTCGCCCCCCTCATAAAAGTAAAGCCCCGACGGTGGCTGCGGCGCGTCCTGCTATCATTCGCGCGCCGCGCCGCCCCGCTGGTGAGAGCGGGACCGTCGGGGCCGGTGGCGCCTGGACTCCCAGGCGTTCCACCCGAGCTAGCGTGGACCCTGCCTAGGAGGCAACCACCTCACAGACCACCGTAGGGTTACACATCGGCTGGATCACCTCCTATTCTCGGCAAGGCCGCCACGCGGGCCCAGTTCCCACCTACCCAGAACCGGATGCCGACTCCCGGCCCGGGGCTCGACCACGTCAGCCGTCGGCGTAATTGCCGGCGGGGACGCTGCTGGGACGCTGTGACGTCCCGGTCGATTTGGTCCAATCCTACACCCGGGTCGGTCGTGACCCAAAGCACAAAGTGGACAGGCCTGTCGAGAACGTGGATGCGCCTGCTACTTGATCACGATCCGCGTGCGGTTCTTCTCCCACAGGCCGTTGCCGACGCCTTCGACCTTTCGGAGCTCTTCCGGCTTCTTGAACGGGCCGTGCGCGTCGCGATACTCGACGATCTTCTCCGCGACCCTGTGACTGACGCCCTCGAGCTTCATCAGCTCCTTGACGTCCGCGGTATTGATGTTGACCGGCCCAGCGTCGGGCGCCGACGTCGTCGTCGCGCGGGGATGAGACGGCGGCGCGGCGAGCGTCGAGCATGGAGCCAGCGAGCCGAGCGCAACGAGTGAGGCGGCGATCGAGCGGCGAACACGATGCATGGAGTTCCTCCTTCGGTTGGGGTGCACGGCTTTCTCTCGAGCGCTCGCGAGCGAAAACCATTGAACCCGCCGTCGGCGGAACGCGTCAACGCCCAATCATTCGGACACGCGAAGAAGATACAGATCAGTCGGTCGGCGATGCGTGCAGCCGATCGAGGTACGCCTGCCACTCGAGCGGGACCAGCGCCTTCTTGTTCGTGTTGCACGTCTTGCACGACGGCACGACGTTGCCGCGCGTCGAGCGGCCGCCGCGGCCGAGCGGCACTTGATGATCCATGGTGAGCGCGCGGTGACCGACGCGCCGCCGGCAGTAGTAGCAGGTGCCGTCGGCGATGCGCCGCTTCCACCACGGGCTCTGCCGCAGCTCGCGCGCCTTCGCGCGCTCGCGGCGCAGCACGTCGGGATCGACCGGCGCGTAGAACTCACTCATGCGCGGCCAGCGCCGTCGACAGCTGCTCCCACTCGCGCATGAGCCACGTCACCTGCTCCTCGGCGCTCTTGCGCTCGGCGGCCACCGCGCGCACGCGCTCGCTGTCCGCGTAGAACGCCGGGTCACCGAGCCGCTCGCCGATCTCGGCCAGACGGGCCTCGAGCGCATGGATCTGGCGCTCCACGTCCTCGAGGCGCCGGCGCAGCTCCCGCACATCCTTCGCGACCTTGCCGGTGCGCTTCGACGCCTCCGGGCGGTTCGCGCGCGGCGCCGGCTCCGGGCGTGTCGGAACCGATGGGGCCGCCGGCAGTCGCGGCGCGGGAGCCGTGCTCGACTCGGCGGCGGTGGCGCGCGCCTTGGCGTCGAGGTAGTCGTCGTAGGTGCCCAGATAGGTGACGAGCGTGCCGCGCGCGACCTCGACGATCCCGGTCGCGATGCGGTTGATGAAATACCGGTCGTGCGAGATGAAGACGATCGTCCCGGGAAACGCGGCCAGCGCGCTCTCGAGCACTTCGCGCGAGGCGAGGTCCAGATGATTGGTTGGCTCGTCGAGGCACAGGAGCGCCGCCGGCCGCACGAGCATCTTCGCCAGCGCGACCCGCGCCTTCTCGCCGCCCGACAGCACCGAGATCTTCTTCTCGACGGCGTCGCCCGAGAACAGGAACGTGCCCAGGATCGTGCGCAGGCGCGTCTGGCCGAACTCGGGCGCGGCGCGCTCGAGCTCTTCGAAGACCGTGAGGGTCGGCGTCAGCGCCTCGAGCTGGTGCTGGGCATAGTAGTGCACCGCCACGTGCGCGCCGAGCGTGCGCTCGCCGCGGTCGAAGGCGAGCGCGCCGGCCAGCATCCGGAGCAGGGTCGACTTGCCCGCGCCGTTGGGGCCGACGAGCGCGATCTTGGCGCCGCGCTCGACCTCGAAATCGACGCCGGCGTACACCACGTTGTCGCCGTAGGCCTTGTGGATCGCCTTGAGCGTGGCCACCCGGCGCCCGGTGCGGGGCGGCTGCGGGAACGAGAAACGGATCACGCGCGCCTCGTCCTCGACCACCATGCGGTCGATGCGATCGAGCATCTTCACGCGGCTCTGGACCTGTCGCGCCTTGCTCGCCTGATACCGGAAGCGCTCGATGAAGCGCTCGATCTCGGCGATGCGCTTGGCCTGGTTGCGCGCCTGCGCCTCGAGCAGCTCCCGCCGCGCCTGCCGTTGCACCAGGTATTCGTCGTAGTCGCCGGGATAGACGGTGAGGCCCGACGGCGCCAGCTCGGCGATCGAGGTGACCATCCGGTTCAGGAAGTAGCGATCGTGCGACACGATCACGACCGTGCCTTCGTAGTCGGCCAGGAACGATTCGAGCCACTCGAGCGACTCGATGTCGAGATGGTTCGTGGGCTCGTCGAGCAGGAGGAGCGACGGGCGCTGGAGCAGGAGTCGCGCGAGCATGGCGCGCATCCGCCATCCGCCCGAGAACTCGCTGAGCGGCCGCGAGAATTCCGGCGGCCTGAAGCCGAGCCCGCTCAGGATCGTGTTCGCCTCCGTCTCGAGGCGGTAGCCGCCGAGCGCCTCGAAGCGGTGCTGCAGATCGCCGTAGCGGGCCGTCAGAGCGGCGCTCTCGGCGCCGGTCGCCGCGGCGAGCCGCGCCGCCACGTCCTCCATCTCGCGCTCGACCTGCCAGACGTCGGCGAAGCCAGCGAGCACCTCGGCCAGGACCGAGCCCTCCGGGTTGCCGGCCGCCTCCTGCGGCAGGTAGCCGACCGTCGTCTCGCGCGGCCGCACGATCCGGCCCTCGTCCGGCTCCTCGACGCCGGCCAGGAGCCGGCAGAGCGTCGTCTTGCCGGCGCCGTTGGGGCCGACCAGCCCGATGCGCTCGCGATCGGGGATCCGCCACGACAGATCGCGGAGAATCGGCTGGCCGGCGTAGCTCTTCCCGATCGCCTCGATCTGGATCATGCGCGAGCCCGACCGCGGGGACCGGCCATGCTCATCCCATGCTCTGGATCTTCTCGGGCAGGACCTTCACCGTGACGCGGACCTCGCCCGGCCGGCGATGCGCGTACCGCTCCTGACCAGTGTACTTCTTGGCGAGCGCGTCGATGTGCGCGTCGGCTCCCTTCTCGGTGACCTCGACGACGCGGCCGCGGATCTGCAGATACCGGTAGGGATTGTCGGGGTCCTGGATCGAGAGCGCGATCTTCGGATTGCGCTGGAGGTTCCTGTCCTTCACCCGGCCCCGAGCGGTGTTGAACAGGACGTGCGTACCGTCGTAGTCGACCCACACGGGCGTCACCTGCGGCGCGCCGTCGCGGCCGACGGTCGCCACGTGAGCGAACGACTTCTTCGTCAAGAGATCCCGGTATGCCTCTGGCACCGTCGCCATGGTCATCTCCCCTTGGCCTTGAGCTGCTCCAAGACCGAAAACGCGTGGCGCACGGACTTGACCGCGAGCGTCCCGCCCATCAGGACGCCGATGTCGAGCGTTTCGGCGATCTCGGCGTCCGTCGCGCCCTGGTCGAGGACCTCCTCGACTCGATGATCGATTCAGTCGAAACAGTTCTGCGACACGGCGACCGCCAGCGCCGTGAGCTCCTTGTGCTTCTTCGAGAGCGCGCCGTCGGCGAACACCTTCTTGCCCAGGTCGCCGAACGCGGCGTAGACCTTCATCGGCGACTTGAGCATGAGCCCGTTCAAGCGCTTTCGCTCGGCGTTTCGTTCGTGGATGTGCATGAGCTCCCTCCTCGGTCAGCCGATGGTCGTCGTCAGCTCGGCCCCGCGGGCGTCGGCCATCGTGCGAAGCGCCAGCAGCATCCGGACGACGCACTGCTGCACGAGCAGCGCATCCTGCGTGAACGGATCGGCCAGCCACTCGCGCGCCCACTCGGGCTTCTCGGCGGCGAACCCGAGAGTCGGCGACAGCGCGCCGAGCTTCAGCAGCAGGTCGTCCGGGGGCAGCCCCGACGCACGCAGCCGCGCCACGACCGCGGCGCGGACCGCCGCGTTCCAGATCCCCGTGAGTCCTTCGATCAATGCCGCGTAGCAGGTCAGCTCCTTGCGGTCGCCGAGCTGCTTGAGCACCGCCGGCACCAGCGGACTCACGCCGACGTCGCCGTCCTCGTCGACGCCGAAGAGCGGCCCGATGACCGGATCGGCCTGAGGCTTGGCGAGCCGCTCGAGGAGCTGCACGGCCGCCGCCGCCGGCACCGCCGGCAGCTGGGCCAACCGCTCGAGTAGCGGCGCGTCACCTGCCATGACTCATCCTCCCACACGTGTCGGCTCGCCGCGCATCTCGCCGCGGGCCAGGTCCTGGGCGCGACCGGCCGGCACCATGAACGCGGACGCGAGAGCGGCGACGCAGACCGCGGAGCCCACCACGAACACCCCGTGCAGCGCGTCGGCCATCGGCAGGCCGACATGCAGCCGCTGCGACATCACGGCGCCCATGAGCGAGAGCCCCAGCGCGCCGCCGATCGACATGAAGAACTGCGTCAGCGAGGTCGCGGCGCCGAGATCGCTCCGCGCGACCACGCTCTGTACGGCGATCAGCATCGGCACGACGACCATGCCCATGCCGATCCCGGCCAGGAGCACGTCGACCATCGCGCTGCCGGACGACAGGGTGACCGACCAGCGCTGGAAGAGCACGAACGCCACCATGAGGCTGGCCATGCCGATCAACACCACGGTCCGGTAGCCGATGCGCAGGACCAGGCGCGCGCTCACCACGGACATCACGACCCAGCCCAGCACGAACGGCGTGAGGACGACGCCCGCGCGGGTCGCCGAAGCGCCGGTGACCGACTGCAAGAACAGCGGCACGAACGACAGCGCGCCGAACATCGCCATGCCGGCCAGGAACCGCGTGACGACGGCGGCGAGGACCATCCGGTTCTTGAAGAGCCGCAGCGGGACGATCGGCTCCGCCGCGTGCAGCTCCACCGCGACGAACGCGACGAGCACGGCCGCGCCCAGGACGAGGAGCGCCACGACCTCGATCCGCGACCAGGAGCCCACACGCCCGGCCTCGACGATCCCGAGCAGCAGCGCGGAGACGCCGGCCGCGAAGAGGACGACACCGGTTGCATCCACCACCGGCCGGCGCAGCGGGCGCGAGGCCGAGGTCAACGCGCCAGCGATCAGGGCCATCGCGACGGCGCCGAACGGCAGGTTGATGTAGAAGACCCAGCGCCAGGACACGTGGTCGGTGAGCAGCCCGCCGGCCCACGGGCCCATCAGCGACGCGACGCCCCACACGCTCGAGATGTAGCCCTGCATGCGCGCGCGCCGCTCGAGCCCGAACAGCTCGCCGATGATCGTGTAGCCGAGAGTCATCAGGGCGCCGGCGCCCAGCCCCTGCACCATTCGGAACAGGATCAGCTGCACCATGTTCTGGGCCGCACCCGACAGCGCCGAGCCGACCAGGAACGTCGCGAGCCCGGTCAGATAGATCGACCGCCGCCCGTAGAGATCGGAGAAGCGGCCCCAGAGCGGCATCGTCACCGTCTGGGTGAGCAGGAAGCCCGAGAACACCCACGAATAGATCTTGATTCCGCCGAGGCTCTTCACCACGGTCGGCATCGCGGTGGCGACCACGGTCGATTCGATCGCCGCCAGGAAGATCGACAGCATGATGCCGACGAACACCCAGCGCTTGCGTGCTTCGTCGTTCATCAGTGGCCGCCGGTGCAGCCGGCGCAGCGGCACAGCGCGCGGAGCTCGAGATACGGATAGAGGCTCGTGTGCCGGTCGACCCACGTGACGGAAAGCCCCTCGGCCGTTCGCGTGATCTCCGCCGGCCACGTCATCTCTGAGGTCAACCGGTCCTCGAGCGCCGCGCACTGCCCGCACGCGCAATCGAGCCGGAGGCGCTCGAAGGGAAAGATCGATCCGTGGCCGTCGGCCCAGTCGACGCCGAGCGCGTAGCGCCCGACGAGACGCACGTCCTTCGGGACACCGGGATCGGGCTGTCCGGCAATCTTGAGGCCGCTGGTCTTCCTCACGTGCCGCCGCCGAGCGCCGGGCGCTGCAAACGCATGCCGGCGAGGATGTAGTGGACGGCGAGATTCTGGTGCTCGCCCCACGAGCGCGCGCGGCGACGAATGGTCTCCTCCTTGAGCGACCGCCCACGCCCGTAGTAGTGGACGAACGCCTTACGCACGGCGAGATCGCCGGCCGGGCAGACATCGCCGCGGCCCAGGCAGCGCGCGAGAAACCAGTCGGCGGTCCAGCGCCCGAGACCGCGCAGCGCGGTGAGCTCGGCGATCACGAGGGCTGACTCAGCCGCGCACAGCGCCTCGAGATCGAGTGTGCCGTCGACGATGGCCCGGGCCAGATCACGGATGTACTCGGCCTTGCGCGTCGAGTACTTGAGTGCGCGCATCTCGGGCACGCTCGCCCGTGCGAGCCGCGCGGGCGCGGGAAACGCCCATACCGTCTCGCCCCCGATCTTCACCGGCGTGCCGAACCGGCGGACGAGCCGCGCGCGACACGCGAAGGCGAACGAGAGGTTCACCTGCTGGGCGGTGATCGAGCCGACGAGCATCTCGAACGGCGTCGGCGAGAGTGTCGGCCGGAGCCCGTAGAGCGGCTCGATCAAGGCGGCCAAGGCGGAGTCGCCCTTCGCCATCCGATAGAAGCCGGCCAGATCGAGGTCGAGGCCGAGGAGGCGGCGCACCTCGCCGACGATGGCCGTGCCCGCGGCCGCGTCGCGCCCCGGGGCGCGGATGATGATCCGGACGTCCTCCACGGGCCCGCTCCAGCGCACCTCGTAGGGCACCAGGCGCCCCTCGTGGCGGAGGACGCGACGGAAGACGTCGTCGCCGATCCGGTTGGTCGGATCCTCACCCCAGAGGTGGTAGCGAGCGAGGGTGCCGCGAGCGTCGAGGGGGCCATCGGGAGCCAGAACGATCTTCATCGAGTGATCACGCGGATTTCGAGTGTACCAGAGAGTGGCCCGCCCCCCCCCGCACCGGTCGACCGGCTCAGTGCCGCAGGTGGTAGGGCACGTCGGTGACGATGACGTTCTTGCGGAAGAGCATCGCGCCCTTGATGAGGAACGCGGTCTGGTTGTGCAGACCGAGCTGCCACCACTTGGCCGGGATGAACTCCGGCAGCACGATCGTCACGACGTGGTTCTCGCCCTGGTTCTGTAGATGGTCGACGTACTTGGTCAGCGGGCCCAGCAGCGACCGATAGGGCGACGTCAGTACGATCAGCGGCACGCCCATGCCGTACTTGCCCCACTTCTCTTCCAGCCGGCGGGTCCGCTCGGGATCGGTCTCCACGAAGACCGCCTTGGCGTTGGGTGACAGGGTCTGCGCGTACTGGATCGCCTTGATGACGCCACGATGGATGTCGCCGACCAGGACCAGGACGGTGTTGGTCATCGGCGGCGGCGGCGAGAACGCGTCCAGCGAGAGCTGGACCGCGACCTCTTCGTAGTGGCGGTGCACGATGACGAACACGGCGACCAGGGATGGGATCAGCAGGACGACGATCCACGCGCCGTGCGTGAACTTCGTGGCGGCGATCGTGATCATCACCAGCCCCGTCACGATGGCGCCGACCGCGTTGAGCCACCAGCGCCACCACCAGCCCTCTTCCTTCAGGCGCAGCCACCGCCGCACCATGCTCGCCTGCGAGAGCGTGAACGAGAGGAAGACGCCGACCGCGTAGAGCGGGATCAGCGCGTGGGTGTCGCCGCCGAAGATCACCAGCAGCAGCGCGGCGAGACCGCTCAGGATCAGGATGCCGTTCGAGAACACGAGCCGGTCGCCCTGCGTCGCGAACTGGCGCGGGATGAAGCGGTCTCGCGCCAGGAAGAAGGAGAGCCGCGGAAAGTCCGCGAAGGACGTGTTGGCGGCCAGCAGGAGGATCAGCATCGTGACCGCCTGGATCTCGAAGTAGAACGCGCCGCCGCCGAAGACGTGGCGCGCGAGCTGCGAGACCACCGTCTCCTCGTGGCGCGGCGCGATGCCGAAGTCGTAGGCGAGGAAGGTGATGCCCATGAAGAGCACGATCAGGATCACGCCGAGCACGGTCAGCACGATTCGCGCGTTGTGCGCCTCCGGCGGCTTGAACGCGGGCACGCCGTCGGAGACCGCCTCGACGCCGGTCAGCGCGGTGCAGCCCGAGGCGAACGCTCTCAAGAACAGGAAGAGCCCGACGCCCTCGAGCCCCGGCGGGTGTCGCTGATACGGCGCCTCGGGCAAAAAATCGAAGATGGCGCCGGCCCCGCCGTAGACGATCAGGACGAAGAGACTCGCGATGAAGAGATACGTCGGCGCGGCGAAGAGCTTGCCCGATTCGCGGATGCCCCGGAGGTTCGCGACGGCGATGCCGACGACCGCGGCCACGCAGAGCCACGGCCGGTACGGAAAGAGCGCCGGCACCGCCGACGTCAGCGCCGCGATGCCTGCCGCGACGCTCACCGCCACCGTGAGCACGTAGTCGATCAGGAGCGCCGCGCCGGCCACCAGGCCCGCCGGCACGCCGAGGTTGTCCTTGCTGACGATGTAGGCGCCGCCGCCCTGCGGGTACGCGCGGATCGTCTGGCGATACGACGAGACCACGATGGTGATCAGCACCGCGATCGCGATGCTGATCGGAAGCGAGTAGCTGAGCGCGGCGGTGCCGGCGAGGACCAGCACCAGGAGGATTTCCTCGGTCGCGTACGCGACCGAGGAGAGCGCGTCGGAGGCGAAGACGGCGAGCGCGGTCGTCTTGGCGAGCCGTTCGTGGCGGGACTGCGCCGTCGGGAGCGGGCTCCCGAGAAAGACACGCTTCAGCCGGCTCAGGCGCACGGGGCTCATCATACGACGAGCCGCGCGGAAGGTCTAAAAGGGCTGGGGCTGCCGGTGCTGCTCCGCGACGTTCTCGAACCGCGCGTATTGCGGCAGGAAGACGACCTTCACGGTGCCGACCGGGCCGTTGCGCTGCTTGCCGATGATGACCTCGGCGATGTTCTTCTCGTCCGGCGGCAGGTCTTCCTTGTATTGCGAGCCTCGGTAGAGGAAGAGGATGACGTCGGCGTCCTGCTCGAGGGCGCCCGAATTATGGCTGACGATCCCGTCCGCCAGCCACGACGCCGGTCCGGGAACGGTGAGGTCGTAGACTTCCTCCATGCCGGGAGCCTCGATCGCGACGATGCGGTCCCAGAACAGCTCGAATGCGGCAGCGCGCCGTTCGCTGTCGTAAAGACGATGGTCGTCGTGAGTCTCGGGAACTCCCTGGGCAACCGCGAGGTGGTCGCCCTCGTGTAGCTCGGCAAGCGTGATCCATCCTCTTCGGGCGTAGAGCCGATGCTGCGCCGTCGCTCTGATCTCTCGTCCACTCGCCAGACGAGCCCTGAAGACAGGGCGTACTCCGACCGACCAGATGCGCTCCGTCTTTGCCACGATGATCTGCTGGTCCGGGGACATCGCCAGCACCTCGGGCGCGGTCTCGATGAGTTCCCTGATGGGCACTCGCCGGCCGTCCGAGAGCAGCACGAGCGTATCGCCGGTCACGCACTCGCGAAGATCCGAGAGCTGCGGCTTGAAGTCGCGCGCCTGGCGCGCTTCGACGGCGCGCGAGAGCTGCGAGAGCGCGACCACCGGCACGTTCAGCTCCTTCGCGAGGGCCTTGAGCGAGCGCGAGATCTCCGAGATCTCCTGCTGGCGGCTCTCCATCGCAGCACGGCCGCGCATGAGCTGAAGATAGTCGATGACGAGCAGGTCGAGACCGTGCTCGGCCTTCATCCGGCGCGCCTTGGCGCGCGCCTCGAGCACCGTGAGCCCGGGGCTGTCGTCGATGAAGATCGACGCCTCGGAGAGCCGGCCCGCCGCGGCGGTGAGCCGATGCCAGTCGGACGACGTGAGATACCCCGTCCGCACCGCCTGCGAATCCACCTTCGCCTCGGAGCAGAGCATGCGCTGCACGATCTGCTGCGACGACATCTCGAGGCTCAGGACCAGCACGCGCCCGCGCAGCGCGATGCCCACGTGCTGCGCGATGTTCAGCGCGAAGGCCGTTTTGCCCATGCTCGGTCGTCCGGCGATGATGATGAAGTCCGACGGCTGAAAGCCCGAGGTCTCGAGATCGAGCTTCTCGAAGCCCGTCGCGACGCCGGTGACGTGCTCCTTCCGCTCGTAGAGGCGCTCGATGTACTCGAAGGTGTTGCGGAGGATCTTGCCGATGGGCAGCGCGCTGCCCTCGAGCCGGCGCTCGGCGAGGCTGAAGATCTTGCGCTCGGCGTCGTCGACCAGGGTCTGCACGTCCTCCTTGGCCTCGAACGCCTGCGCGATGATCTGGCTGGACGTCTGGATCAGCTCGCGCAACACCGCCATGTCGCGCACGATCGAGGCGTACGAGCTGAGGTACGCGGAGATCGATCCCTGCTCGACGAGCAGGGCCAGCGCGGCGGGGCCGCCGACGGCCTGGAGCTGCTCGCTGCGGCGCAGCTCCTCGGTCAGGGTCAGCACGTCGACGGGCTCGCCGCGATCGAACAGGGCCAGCATGCCTTGATAGGCCATTCGGTGCGCGTCGGTGTAGAAGTCCGAGGGCTTGAGGAGCTCGATTACCCGCGGCAGAGTCTCGCGACCTTCGAGGAGGATCGCGCCCAGCACCGCGCGCTCGGCGTCCAGGTTGTGCGGCGGGATCCTCGCGGGAACTTCGAGGCGACTCACAGCCGCACGACGCTCCTGATCACGTGCGCATCCTCAAACGCACGACGCCCGCGCGTCAAACAAATTCGCTTCGTGATCGTTTTTCGGTGAGTGCGCGGGGGACATCCCGTGGATATCTCCCGCTGGGCGGTGGACGGCATGTGGATACAGATCCGATCCCCGAACGCCGCTCGGGGATCGGATCGTCATGGACGGCGACTATTCGCGGACGACGTTGACCCGAAGCTGCGCCGTGACGTCCTGATGCAGCCGCATGGAGACGACGTGCTCCCCGAGCGCCTTGATCGGCTCATCGAGGGTGATGCGCTTGCGGTCCATCGGGATCCCGCGCGTGCCGAGGAAATCGGCGACGTCCTGCGAGGTGACGGAGCCGAAGAGCTTGCCTTCCTCGGAGGCCTGGCGGCGCTCCTCGTACACGAGCGCTTCGATCTTCGTGCGGAGCGCCTCCGCGTCGGCCTTGATGCGATCGGCCTTCGCGTCCTGCTGTCGCTTGATGTGCTCGAGGTTCTTGAGGTTGCCCGCGGTGGCGGAGAGCGCGAGCTTCTTGGGGATCAGAAAGTTGCGCGCGTACCCGTCCGAGACGTCGCGCACCTCGCCCCGGCGTCCGACCTTCGTGACATCGTCCAGCAGGATGACCTTCATGCCGACTCCTAGTCCGCCGCCAGGTACGGCAGCAGGGCGACGGTGCGCGCCCGCTTGATCGCGTGCGTGAGCTGTCGCTGGTGCCGCGCGCAGCTGCCCGAGATACGGCGAGGGATGATCTTGCCCCGCTCGCTCACGAAGCTTCGCAGACGGCGCACGTCCTTGTAGTCGACCAGGTCGACCTTGTCGGCGCAGAACTTACAGATCTTCCGCCGGCCGAACCGGCGGCGCTTGACAGGCTTCTGGGTTGACGGGGGAATGGCTCGCTCCTTCCTCTAGTCTCTAGAACGGGACATCGTCGTTGCCGGAGCCCGCCTCGTCCGCGAACGGCTCGGCCGACGCCGCCACGGTGGCGGGAGCGGCGGCGCGGCCGCGTCCCATGAACTGGACGCGCTCGGCCACGACCTCGATCACGGTGCGCTTGCCGCCGTCCTTGGCTTCCCACTCGCGGGTCTGCAGCCGGCCCTCGACCAGGATCGGACTGCCCTTGTCGAGGTACTCGCCACAGCTCTCCGCCTGCTTGCCCCACACGACGACCGTGAGGAAACAAGTGTCTTCGCGCTTCTCTCCGCCCTGCGTCGTGTAGTTGCGGTTGACCGCCAGCCGCAGGTCGGCGACGGCGGTTCCGCTGGGCGTGTAGCGCAGCTCCGGGGGCTTGGTCAGGTTGCCGATCAGGAACACCTTGTTGAGGCTCGCCATCAGCTGACCTCCTCGACGACTTCCTGAGTTTTGGCCGGCCGAGCCTTCTTGCGGATCGGAACCCGTGTGCTGACGTAGCGCAGCACGTTCTCGTTGAGGCCCACCTGTCGCTCGAATTCCTTCACCATGAAGGGCTCGGCAGAGACATCGAATACCGCGTACGTGCCTTCCCGCTGCTTGCGGATGTCGTACGCGAGCCGGCGCTTTCCCCAGTTGTCGACTTTGGTGACCTCGGCGCCGAGCGTCTTGAGCTGCTCGCCAAGCTGCGTGAGCAGCGCGGTGACTTCCTCATCGGTCGGACGCGGATCGACGATCACGAGGACTTCGTACGGTCGCAGTTCTCCCTCACCTCCGTTTTGACTCCAGTTGAGCGCCTAACCGTATCAAACATCCGGAAACGGTGCAAGGTCAACGCCGACAATATGATACGGCCCGAACCGTCTCACCACCCCGGGCCGTCCCCTCACCTCGCGCAGACCCCAATCACTGCCCGATCCCCCGCCCAGCGCAACCGCTACGGCGTTCGCGCGCCTCTTCTCAGCTCAAGCTCAACCGTTC
>Ga0306924_10003065_pt1 | contig 15958 bp, 17 predicted proteins | sample sta12Can44000111_FD_203756 | JGI IMG/M metagenome (GOLD analysis project Ga0306924, IMG submission 203756) | Lab enrichment of tropical soil microbial communities from Luquillo Experimental Forest, Puerto Rico - statanox.12C.anox.44.000.111 (v2)... | ecosystem: Environmental > Terrestrial >... | reverse complement strand
ACGATCCGGCGCGCATCAAGGACGCGGTGCATCGCGCGCGGATTCAGGCCGTCGCGCTGGCGGCGGGCGTCAGCGACGAGTGAGGGGTGTGGCGGGAGGGGCGGTGGCGCGTGCGGGCGGCCGCCGCGTCAGCGCACGAGCGTCGCGACCCGGCCGTCCGGCCCGTAGAAGCCGACCTGCGCGGGCGCTGCGCGCAGCACCGCGAGCGCGCGTTCGTTGTAGTCCATCCGGATGCGGATCAGCATGCCGTTGTTTGCGTTGGCCTGGCGAGCCCGCTCGGCGGACTGTTGCAGCAGCTGCCAGTGGCTGGCGAGGCGGGCGTCGCGCTCGGCGGCCTGGTCCATGCCTTTCTTGCCGGCGGGGAAGCCGAGCTCGCCCAGTTGCGCGTCGCGCGTGCGCTCTAGATTCGCGAGCTTGTCGAGCAGCTCGGTCTTCTTCTCGACGATGCCGGGCAGCATTTCCAGCGGCTCGGGCGTCGTCAGCGCCTTCTCTTCATAGGCGAGCAGAGACGCGAAGGCTTCGACCGTCGCGTGTTCGTCATTGACCGTGGCCAGCAGCTCGTCTCTCATCGCTTCTCGCTCAATCCACCGGCGCGCGGACGATCCGCGCGCCGTCTATCGGTGCCTGCCGGCCCGATCGGGCCGGCTCAGCCGCCCTTCGGCCGTTGCTGCTGCAGCAGCTCGCGGGCAGTGTTCAGCACGCCGTCGGCGATCTTGTTCGCATCGATCGACAGCGTGCCGTTGTTCAGCGCGTCCTTGATCGACTGGACCAGGCCGACGTCGATGTCGGCGTTGCCGGACGCCGCCGACGTACGCAATTGACCGGACAGGCCGGACAGGTTGACGGTCGCGTCGCCGCTGCTCGCGCCCGCGGCGCCAGCCGGCGCACCGGCCGTCGCGGCCGCGCCTTGCTGCGAGCGAGCTGCGCCGGCGCCGGCGCTGGCGCTCGTCAGCGAGCGGGAGCTCTGGGAAGAGGTGGAATCGACTTTCACGATGGTTTTCCTGAACGGTTTGACCCAGATAACGGCATGCGCGGACCAAACTTTAGCATGACGCCATTGGCATAAACCTCAGTCGAAACAACCTCTTGCGTCGTCAGAGCGGAATTTCCACCGTCCCGGCATCCTTGACGATCGCAGTGACGATCTGTCCCGCCGCCATTCTCACCCTCACCTGCTGGCCGGGCGCCGCGTTGTTCATCACGCTGCCCTCGGTCGAAATCGTGAAACCCGGCCCGGCGGCGACCACCCGGACGGTCTGGCCGATCGACACCGACGCCGCGCTCTTCAGCATGTCCTGCCGCAGCGGCAGCCCGGCGGCCACGCGCGCGAGCGCGGTCGCGCCGACCGCCTGCGACGGATCGGTGATGACGGCGAGCGGCAGCACCGTCAGGTCACCGTCGCGCGCGACCAGATCCGCCGCGGTGAGGGCCTCGCCGGGCGCGATCTGCCGCGCGGCGACGTAATAGGTTGCCGTCACCGACACCTTGGCCTGCAGATAGATCGTCCACGGCCGTTCGCCTGCGCAGCGCACGCCGACCGTCGTGCGGCCCCAGAGGCGCGCGCCCGTCGGCAGGAACGGCTCGAGCGTCGTGCAGGCGGCGAGGCCGCGCGGAAAGGCCGCCGCGACGCTCACCGTCGTCTTGCCGGGCAGGCCGGCGGTCTGCTGCTGAAGGAATGTGGTGGCGGCGCGCCGGATCGCTTCACCGTCCTGCTGGCCGGGTGCTGCGGCGGGCGCGGCGGGCGCGGACGCGTAGGTGGCGCCGTTGCGCGGCGCCGGCAGGCGCGCCGAGGCGCCCAGCGGGGCCGCGGCGCGTGGCGCGGCGGCGGATGACGCGGGCGTGCCTGCGACGACCGTGACGATCTGGCTCGGGTCGGTGGCGCGCCGGGCGGCGTAGGTGGTGCGCGGCGCGGCCGCGAGGTAGGCGGCCGGTGTCGCGGGGGCGGGCGCCGGTGCGCGCGGACTGGCGGCGGGCATCGCGCCCGGCGAACCCTCCGCCGTGACGCCGGCCTGCGCCGGCACGCCGGAGGCGGCGCTCGCCGTGCCCGGCGTCCCGGGAGCGGCTGCGGCCACGTGCGCAAGCGCGGACTCGGTCGTCTCGCCGCGCCCCGGGATCACGATCATCCCGTCGTCCGCGGCCTGCGCCGTCGCGGCGCTTACCCACAGCGCGGCGGCGAGCGCGAGCGCAAGCCGCCTGCGCGGTTGGCGCCCGGTGTCGCTGCGGTGTGCGGTGCGCGTCATCGCCCGTGTCCTCGATCCGTTGATACGAGTTGCATTCTAGGGAGCCAGCCCGGCGCGCAAACGATGAATAGAGGGGGGCTTTTCCGCTTATTCGGCCGATTGCCGGTTGCGGGCGCCCCCTACCATGCGTGACATGGAAAAAAGCCTCTTTGGCCGCCGGGCGGCGAAAGAGCGGTGCAGCGCTTCAATCGGAGAGACGCACAGATGCTGGACAGACTCGATGCCGAATTCGCGTTCGGCCGCCAGGCGCTCGACGTGCGCGCCTATCGGCAGGAACTGCTGTCGTCGAACATCGCGAACGCGGACACGCCGGGCTATCAGGCCCGCGACGTCGATTTCTCGTCGACGCTCGCCCGTTCGCTGAAGGCGGAGAGGAGCCCCGGCGGGCTCGCGCCGAGCAATGCCGCGCCGCTCGCGATGGCGCAGCCGGCCGGCGTGACGAGCGGCATGTCGATGGTGTCGACGGCCGCCGGCCACATGACCGGCACCGCGAAGCTGATCCCGACGGGCGGCCCGGTGGACAACTTCGGCCGCGCCGCGTACCGGCAGCCGCTGCAGCCGGCGCTCGACGGCAACACGGTCGACCTCGACGTCGAGCGCGTGCAGTTCGCGGACAACACGCTGCACTTCCAGTCCGGCATGACCGTGATGACGCAACAGATCAAGACGATGATCGCCGCGATCACGTCCAATTCGTGACGGCGCGCGAGCCCGTGCCCCGCATCGAGCATAAGGAGTCTCCATGCCCTCGTTGATGAATATCTTCGGCGTCGCCGGCTCGGCGCTGTCGGCAGAATCGCAGCGCCTGAACGTGACCGCGTCGAACCTGGCCAACGCCGACAGCGCGACCGGCCCCGACGGCAAGCCGTACAAGGCCAAGCAGGTCGTGTTCGCGACCGCGCCGCTGAACGGCGCGCGCACCGCGTCGGGCCAGGGCGTCGGCGGCGTGCGCGTGTCGAAGGTGATCGACGACCCGTCGCCGATGAAAAACACCTACGACCCGTCGAACCCGGCCGCGGACGCGAACGGCTACGTGCAGATGCCGAACGTCGATCCGGTGCAGGAAATGGTCAACATGATCTCGGCGTCGCGCTCGTACCAGGCCAACGTCGAAACGCTCAACACCGCGAAGCAGCTGATGCTCAAGACGCTGACGATCGGCACCTGAGACCCCTCTCTTATCTGACTGAAGGCAGAACCCGGATGACTTCCTCTTCCTCCACGATCGGCAGCAACGGGACGACGGTGTCGACCCTGTCGAACGACACGATGAGCTCGAACGGCACGTCGACGACCGGCACGTCGGCGAGCGACCTGCAGGCGACGTTCCTGAAGCTGCTCGTCACGCAGCTGCAGAACCAGGATCCGACGAGTCCCGTCGACAGCTCGCAGATGACGACGCAGCTCGCGCAGATCAACACGGTGAGCGGCATTGCCCAGCTCAACACGTCGCTCACGTCGCTGTCGACGCAGCTCGCGGCGGGCCAGCAGACGCAGGCGGCCCTGCTGATCGGCTCGAACGTGCTCGCGCCGGGCAACAGCGTCACGGTGAAGAGCGGCGCGGCGACGCCGTTCGGCGTGCAGCTGGCAAGCAACGTGTCGAACCTGACGATCACGGTGAAGAACGCAGCCGGCACCGTCGTGAACACGATCAACGCGGGCAGCCAGTCGGCGGGCACCGTGCCGTTCAACTGGACGCCGACCGATGCGTCGGGCAACACGCTGTCGGACGGCAAGTACACGATCAGCGCAACCTACACGGACACCAGCGGCACGCCGCAGAAGGCGACGGTGCTGGCGGCCGCGCAGGTGCAGAGCGTGGTCAAGCAGGCGGACGGCACGGCGGGCCTCATGCTGTCGAACGGCAGCACCGTGGGGCTCACGCAGGTCGCGGCGATCTACCCGAGCGGGTCGTCGTCCTCGAGCACCACCACCACCAACTGATTCAGCTTCCCCGGAAAGGAGACCGAGATGGGTTATCAACAGGGTCTGAGCGGCCTCGCGGGTGCGTCGAGCGATCTCGACGTGATCGGCAACAACATCGCCAACGCGAACACGGTGGGCTTCAAGTCGAGCACCGCCCAGTTCGCGGACATGTACGCGAGCTCCGTCGCGACTGCCGTCAACAACCAGATCGGCATCGGCACGATGGTGAATTCGGTGCAGCAGCAGTTCAGCCAGGGCACGATCAGCACGACCAGTTCAGCGCTCGACGTCGCGATCAACGGCAACGGCTTTTTCCAGATGTCGAACAACGGCGTGCTCACGTATTCGCGTGACGGCACGTTCCAGCGCGACAAGAACGGCTACATCATCAACTCGCAGGGCCTGAACCTGATGGGCTACGCCGCGAACCCGAACGGCGTGATCAACACGGCGACGACCGTGCCGCTGCAGGCGCCGACGGCCAACATCGCGCCGACCGCGACGACCAAGATCACCGCCCAGTTCAACCTGAACTCGCAGGACACGGTGCCGGTCACGGCGCCGTTCAACTACACCGACTCGACGTCGTACAACTTCTCGACGTCGGTCCAGACCTACGACACGCTCGGCGGCTCGCAGCAGGTCAACATGTACTTCGTGAAGACCGCGGCGAACACCTGGGAAGCCTACGCGGGCGTGCCGACCGCTGCGCCGACCGATCTCGGCGCGGTGACGTTCAACACCAGCGGCGCGATCACCGGCACGGCGCCGGTGGCGCCCGTCACCAGCGCGTCGACCGGCCAGTTCCAGTTCACGATCCCGACCACCGACGGCTCGGCGACCCCGCAGCCGCTGACGCTCGACCTGAACGGGACGACCCAGTACGGCGGCAAGGACGGCGTGAACAACCTGGCGCAGGACGGCTTCGCGAGCGGCACGCTGACCACCTTCTCGATCGGCACCGACGGCAAGGTCACGGGCAACTACTCGAACGGCCAGACGGCGACGCTCGGTCAGATCGTGCTCGCGAACTTCAACAACCCGAACGGCCTCGTCAACCTCGGCGGCAACCAGTACCAGGAAACCTCGGCGTCGGGCGTGCCGCAGATCTCGGTGCCGGGCAGCACGAACCACGGCACGCTGCAGGGCAGCGCGGTCGAAAACTCGAACGTCGACCTGACGAGCCAGCTCGTGAACCTGATCACCGCGCAACGCAACTACCAGGCGAACGCGCAGACGATCAAGACGCAGCAGACCGTCGACCAGACGCTCATCAACCTCTGACGCGCACGCATAACGGGCAGCCATGGACCGACTGATCTATACGGCGATGACGGGCGCGACGCAGTCGCTCGAGCAGCAGGCGATCGTCGCGAACAATCTGGCGAACACGTCGACGACGGGGTTTCGCGCGCAGCTCGCGACCTTTCGCGCGGTGCCGATGAATTTCGGCGACGGCAGCACCATCGATCCGACGACCACGCGCACCTACGTGCTGTCGTCGACGCCCGGCGCGGACTTCGCGCCGGGGCCGCTGTCGCGCACCGGCAACCCGCTCGACGTCGCCGTCCAGGGGCAGGGCTGGCTGACCGTCCAGCTGCCCGACGGCAGCGAGGCGTACACGCGCGCGGGCAACCTGCACCTCGACGAGAACGGCCAGCTCGTCACCGCGAACAACCTGCCGGTGGTCGGCAACGGCGGCCCGATCTCGGTGCCGCCGAACGCCGAGGTCACGTTCGGCAAGGACGGCACGGTGTCCGCGCTGATGCCGGGCGATCCGCCGACCGCGGTCGCGATGATCGACCAGCTCAAGCTCGTCAATCCCGATCCGGCGACGATGACGCGCGGCAACGACGGCCTGTTCCGCACCACGGACGGCAATCCCGCCGATGCCGATCCGGCCGTCGTGATCGCGCCGAATTCGGTCGAAGGCAGCAACGTCAATCCGGTCTCGGCGATGGTGGCGATGATCGACAACGCGCGTGCATTCCAGCTTCAGACGAAGATGATCCAGACCGCCGACCAGAACGAGCAGTCGGCGAATCAGTTGCTGAATTTCGGCTGATCCGCCGTCATCGCCTAACGAAGGAGTAGATTCAAAGTGAACCGTTCGCTTTACATCGCCGCTACCGGCATGAACGCGCAGCAAGCGCAGATGGACGTGATCTCGAACAACCTCGCGAACGTCAGCACCAACGGCTTCAAGGGCTCGCGCGCGGTGTTCGAGGACCTGCTGTACCAGACGATCCGCCAGCCCGGCGCGAACTCGACGCAGCAGACCGAACTGCCGTCGGGCCTGCAGCTCGGCACCGGCGTGCAGCAGGTTGCCACCGAGCGTCTGTACACGCAGGGCAGCCTGCAGCAGACCGGCAACTCGAAGGACGTCGCGATCAACGGCGGCGGCTTCTTCCAGGTGCTGATGCCGGACGGCACGAACGCCTACACGCGCGACGGCTCGTTCCAGACCAACGCGCAGGGCCAGCTCGTCACGGCGAGCGGCTACCAGGTGATTCCGGCGATCACGATCCCGCAGAACGCGACGTCGCTCACGATCGGCAAGGACGGCTCGGTGTCGATCACGCAGGCCGGCTCGACCAACTCGGTGCAGATCGGCTCGCTGCAGCTCACGACTTTCATCAACCCGACCGGCCTCGAGGCGAAGGGCGAGAACCTGTTCGCCGAAACCGCGTCGTCCGGCGCGCCGAACGTGTCGCAGCCGGGCCTGAACGGCGCGGGCGTGCTCAACCAGGGCTTCGTCGAAACGTCGAACGTGAACGTCGTCCAGGAGCTCGTCAACATGATCCAGACGCAACGCGCGTACGAGATCAACAGCAAGGCCGTGACGACGTCCGACCAGATGCTGCAGACCGTCACGCAGATGAAGAGCTAACCGGACAGCACGCCGTCATGAAGCAGGATCGTTTCACCCCGTCCCGTCACTGCGCGCGCGCGGCGCTTGCCGCGCTCGTCGCGGCGGCGTTCGCCGGCTGCGCGCAGATCAAGCACGACCCGATCATCCAGCAGCCGATGACGGCGGCGCCGCCGCCGCCGCCGGCGATGCAGTCGCCGGGCTCGATCTTCAACCCGGGCTATGCCGGCCGGCCGCTGTTCGAAGATCAGCGGCCGCGCAACGTCGGCGACATCCTGACGATCATGATCGCGGAAAACATCAATGCGACCAAATCGTCCGGGGCGAACACCGACCGCTCGGACACCACGAACTTCGACGTGCCGACGGCGGCCTTCTTCGGCGGGCTGTTCAACAAGATGAACCTGTCCGCGAACGGCGGGAACACGTTCAAGGCGACGGGCGGCGCGAGCGCCGCGAACACGTTCACGGGCACGATCACCGTCACCGTGACCGGCGTGCTGCCGAACGGCAACCTGGTCGTGAGCGGCGAGAAGCAGATGATGATCAACCAGGGCAATGAATTCGTGCGCTTCTCCGGCGTCGTCAACCCCAACACGATCTCCGGCGCAAACTCGGTCTACTCGACCCAGGTCGCCGACGCGAGGATCGAGTATTCGGCGAAGGGCTACATCAACGAGGCCGAGACGATGAGCTGGCTGCAGCGCTTTTTCCTGAACCTCGCGCCGTGGTAATGACGATGCTGCTTCGACGTTTCCCATCCCGCCTGCGCGCCGCGGCCTGGGCATTCCTGGCCGCGTTGGCCTGCGTCGCCGGCTCCGGTGCCGCGCACGCCGAGCGCCTGAAGGATCTCGCGCAGATCCAGGGCGTGCGCGACAACCCGCTGATCGGCTACGGCCTCGTCGTCGGCCTCGACGGCACCGGCGACCAGACGATGCAGACGCCGTTTACGACGCAGACGCTCGCGAACATGCTCGCGAACCTCGGCATCTCGATCAACAACGGCTCGTCGACCGGCGGCACGTCGTCGCTGACGAACATGCAGCTCAAGAACGTCGCGGCCGTGATGGTCACCGCGACGCTGCCGCCGTTCGCGCGGCCGGGCGAAGCGGTCGACGTCACCGTGTCGTCGCTCGGCAACGCGAAGAGCCTGCGCGGCGGCACGCTGCTGCTCACGCCGCTGAAGGGCGCGGACGGGCAGGTCTACGCGCTCGCGCAGGGCAACATGGCGGTCGGCGGCGCCGGCGCAAGCGCGAACGGCAGCCGCGTGCAGGTCAACCAGCTCGCGTCAGGGCGCATCGCCGCCGGCGCGATCGTCGAGCGCGCGGTGCCGAATGCGCTCGCGCAGATGGGCGGGATGCTGCAGCTGCAGCTCAACGACATGGATTACGGCACCGCCGAGCGGATCGTCTCGGCGGTCAATTCGGATTTCGGCCCCGGCACCGCGACGGCGCTCGACGGCCGCACGATCCAGCTCCGGGCGCCGGCCGATTCCGCACAGCAGGTCGCGTTCATGGCGCGCCTGCAGAATCTCGACGTGCGGCCCGACAAGGCCGCCGCGAAGGTCATCCTCAACGCGCGCACCGGCTCGATCGTGATGAACCAGATGGTCACGCTGCAAAGCTGCGCGGTCGCGCACGGCAACCTGTCGGTGGTCGTCAACACGCAGCCGGTCGTGTCGCAGCCGGGGCCGTTCTCGAACGGGCAGACCGTCGCCGCGCAGCAGTCGCAGATCCAGCTCAAGCAGGACAACGGCTCGCTGAAGATGGTGACGGCGGGGGCGAGCCTCGCCGAGGTCGTCAAGGCGCTCAACACGCTCGGCGCGACGCCGGCGGACCTGATGTCGATCCTGCAGGCGATGAAGGCAGCGGGCTCGCTGCGCGCGGATCTGGAGATCATCTAAGTGGCGAATCCAACCAAAGCCAACGACCTGTCGCAGCGCTTCGCGCTCGACGTGCAGGGGTTCGACGCGCTGCGCGCGCAGGCCAAGCAGTCGCCGCAGGCCAGCGCGAAGCTCGTCGCGGGCCAGTTCGACGCGATGTTCACGCAGATGATGCTCAAGAGCATGCGCGACGCGACGCCCGACGGCGGCCTGTTCGATTCCCACACGTCGAAGATGTACACGTCGATGCTCGACCAGCAGCTCGCGCAGCAGATGTCGCAGCGCGGGATCGGCGTCGCCGACATGCTGATGAAGCAGCTGACGCGCAACGCGAGCCTCGGCGCAGGCGCGGGCGCGGATGCCGCGTCGGCGGGCCTCGACACGGCCGGCAACGAAGGCGGGCTCGCGGCGATGAATGCGATGGCGAAGGCGTACGCGAACGCCGCCACGAACAATGGCAACCTCGCCGGCTCGCGCGGCTACTCGGCGGACAGCGCGCTGACGCCGTCCGGAAAGGGCGCGGGCACGTCGGAGCAGGCCGATGCGTTCGTCGGGCGGCTCGCCGCGCCGGCCCAGGCGGCGAGCGACGCGACCGGCATCCCGGCGCGCTTCATCGTCGGCCAGGCCGCGCTCGAATCGGGCTGGGGCAAGCGCGAGATTCGCGGCTCCGACGGCACATCGAGCTACAACGTGTTCGGCATCAAGGCGACCAAGGGCTGGAAGGGCCGCACGGTGACGGCGCTGACGACCGAATACGTGAACGGCGAGGCGCACCACGTGACTGCGAAGTTCCGCGCGTACGACTCGTACGAGCACGCGATGACCGATTACGCGAGCCTGCTGAAGAACAATCCGCGCTACGCGGGCGTGCTGAGCGCGAGCCGCAGCGCCGAGGGCTTCGCGCACGGCATGCAGAAGGCCGGCTACGCGACCGACCCCAATTACGCGAAAAAGCTCATCTCGATCATGCAGCAGATCGGCTGATCGCCCGGTCCGCTCCGCTGTCTCGCCGCGCCCGGCCTCGCCGCGCGCGGTTTTTAACGTTTGCCTGAAAAAATATCGTTAAATCGATCTAAACTTTCGGTCGCCACTGCCGCTAAGTGTGAGAGACCTGAGACCGGGCAACTTCTGGCCCGGGTGATACCGCGTGCCGGCCCTGTCGTGCGCGCATGAAAAGACATACCGGCTAGCCATGAATACCGAACAGTCGACTGATCCGAGCCACGAAGGGGAACTCCCCGGGCTGGAATTCGGCCGCCGCAATCCGCTGGAAATCGGCGTGCAGCTCCGCAATCTCGTGAATCGCGGTGATTTCCTGACCGTGCAGTATCAGGGCGGCCAGTTCGTGACCCGCCTGCTCGACGTCGACGTGCGCGCGCGCACCTTCAGTTTCGACTGGGGCGGCGTCGCGGAGCAGAACAAGAGCATTCTCGCGGCGCCGCGCTGCGTGTTCTCGGCGACGCCCGAAGGCGTGCGCGTCGAGTTCGCGACCGGCGCGCCGCGCGAGACCCGCTTCGAAGGGCGCCCCGCGTTCGAAGTGGCGTTCCCCGAGGTGCTTTACTTCTTCCAGCGGCGCGAGTATTTCCGCGTCGACACGCCGATCATCGAGCCGTACCTGTGCCGCGGCAAGCTGCCCGACGGCTCGGGCATCCTGTTCGAGGTGCACAACCTGTCGCTCGGCGGGGTCGGGCTGCGCACGGCGGACGAGCGCGTCGAGGCGCTCGAGATGGGCACGTTGTTTCCCGACATGGAGTTCGAACTGAACGGCTACGGCAAGCTGTCGCTCGACCTGCAGCTCGTCGCGCACCGGTCGGCGCAGGTGCCGAACGGCACGCGCCGCTATCAGCTCGGTTTCCGTTTCATGTCGCTGCCGGGCAGCGCGGAGAACACGCTGCAGCGGGTCATCACGCAGCTCGAAATGAAGCGCCGCCAGCTCGCCCGCACGTAAGCGGCGCAAGCCGCCCCGGCGTCGCGTGCGCGACGTCGGCGGCGCACATTTTTTCCTCAATTTTTTCGATCCGCGGCCGTTATACCGGGAGTTACGCAACCCGGCGGCCGCAGCGCGGCCAGCCCTTCAGGATCGCGCATGTCCAACACCCTCATGAACCTCGGCCTCAGCGGCTTGAATGCCGCGCAATGGGGCCTCACGACGACCGGCCAGAACATCAGCAATGCTGCGACGCCGGGCTATTCTGTCGAGCGGCCCATCTACGCCGAGGCGAGCGGTCAGTACACGAGCAGCGGCTACCTGCCGCAGGGCGTGAGCACCACCACCGTCCAGCGCCAATACAGCCAGTATCTGAACGACCAGCTGAACAGCGCGCAGACCCAGAGCGGCGCGCTGTCGACCTACTACTCGCTCGTGTCGCAGCTGAACAACTTCGTCGGCAGCCCGACGACGGGCATCTCGACCGCGATCACGAACTACTTCACCGGGTTGCAGAACGTCGCGAACAACGCGTCCGATCCGTCCGCGCGCCAGACTGCGATCAGCAATGCGCAGGTGCTCGCCGACCAGCTCAACGCGGCCGGCCAGCAATACGACCAGCTGCGCACGAACGTGAACTCGCAGCTGACCAGCACGGTCTCGCAGATCAACGGCTACACCGCGCAGATCGCGCAGCTCAACCAGCAGATCAAGGCCGGCAGCAGCGAGGGCCAGCCGCCCAACCAGCTGATGGACCAGCGCGACCTGGCGGTGTCGAACCTGTCGCAGCTCGCCGGCGTGCAGGTCGTGCAGAACAGCGACGGCTACAGCGTGTTCCTCGCGGGCGGCCAGCCGCTCGTCGTCGCGGACAAGAGCTACCAGCTCGCGACGGTCGTGTCGAAGTCCGATCCGAGCGAGCTGACCGTCGTGTCGCAAGGGATCGCCGGCGCGACGCCGGCCACCCCGAACCAGTATTTGCCCGACTCGTCGCTGTCGGGCGGCACGCTCGGCGGCCTGCTCGCCTTCCGCAGCCAGACGCTCGACCCGGCGCAGGCGCAGCTCGGCGCGGTCGCGACGAGCTTCGCGGCGCAGGTCAACGGGCAGAACGCGCTCGGCATCGACCTGTCCGGCAACGTCGGCAGCAACCTGTTCTCGACCGGCAGCCCGACCGTCTACGCGAACCAGTCGAACACCGGCGGCTCGACGCTCAACGTGTCGTTCACGAACGCGTCGCAGCCGACGACGGGCGATTACACGCTGTCGTTCGACGGCGCGAACTACACGCTGAGCGACCGCGCGAGCGGCGCGGTCGTCGGCACGTCGGCGGCGATGCCGGGCGCGATCGGCGGGCTGAACTTCTCGCTCACCGGCGCGATGGCGGCCGGCGATTCGTTCACGGTGCAGCCGACGCGCGGCGCGCTCGACAACTTCGCGCTCGCGACGTCCAACGGCTCGGCGATCGCGGCGGCGTCGCCGGTCGTGTCGTCCGCGGCGACCTCCAACGCCGGCACCGCCACGATCACCCAGGGCACGGTGAGCGCGGGCTACCAGTTGCCGGCCGGCTCGACGACGCTGACCTACAGCGCGGCGACCGGCACGCTGTCCGGCTTCCAGGCCGGCACGACGGTGACGATCGCGGGCACCCCGCCGACCTCGATCGCGATCGCGAGCGCGGCGACGACCGTGCCGTACAGCGCGGCGACGGGCGCGACCCTCACGATCAACAGCACCGTCCAGCCGGCGCCGGCAGGCGTGATGAACGGCGTGTCCGTGTCGCTGTCGGGCGCACCGTCGAACGGCGACCAGTTCACCATCGGCGCATATGCCGGCGGCACCAAGGACGGCAGCAACGCACTGCTGCTGTCGCAGCTCGTCAGCGCGAAGACGCTGTCCGGCGGCACGTCGACGCTGACGGGCGCGTATGCGAGCTACGTGAACACGATCGGCAACACGGCGAGCCAGCTGAAGTCGTCGAGCGCCGCGCAGACCGCGCTCGTCGGCCAGATCACGACGGCGCAGCAGTCGGTGTCGGGCGTCAACCAGAACGAGGAAGCGGCGAACCTGATGCAGTACCAGCAGTTCTACCAGGCGAACGCGAAAGTGATCCAGACCGCGTCGACGCTGTTCCAGACCGTGCTCGGCCTGTTCAACTGATTTCGAGGATTCGGGCGATGCGTATTTCCACCTCCCAGATTTACCAGCAGAACGTCAGCCAGATGGACAATCAGCAGGCGCAGCTCTCGCAGTTGTACCAGCAGATCTCGAGCGGCGTGAGCCTGTCGACGCCGGCGGACAATCCGCTCGGCGCGGCGCAGGCGGTGCAGCTGTCGATGACGTCGGCGACGTATACGCAGTATTCGTCGAACCAGGACCTGGCGCTGTCGTCGCTGCAGGCCGAGGACCAGACGCTCACCAGCGTCAACGGCCTGCTGACCACCATCCACACGAACATCATCCAGGCCGGCGATGGCTCGCTGACCGACAGCGACCGCTCGGCGCTCGCGACGCAGCTGCAGGGCTATCGCGACCAGCTGGTGACGCTCGCGAACTCGACCGACGGCGCGGGCAACTACATCTTCTCGGGCTTCCAGTCGACGACTCCGCCGTTCGCGAACAAGCTGGGCGGCGGCGTCGCCTACAGCGGCGACAGCGGCTCGCGCCAGGTGCAGATCATGCCGAACCGCACCGTGTCGCAGGGCGACAACGGCGCGTCCGTGTTCATGTCGGTGCCGATGCTCGGCAGCCAGCCGGTGCCGGGGGCGGGCGCGGCCAACACCGGGACGGGCACGATCGGCGCGGTCAGCATCACCAACCCGGCCGATCCGACCAACGCGCATGCGTTCACGATCACGATGGGCGGCACGGCCGCCGCGCCGACCTATACGGTGACGGACAACACGGTGGTGCCGCCGACGACGACCGCCGCGCAGCCGTTCTCGACGGGCGTCGCGATCAACCTGGGCGGCCAGACGGTGGCGGTTTCCGGCACGCCGGCGGCGGGCGACACGTTCACGGTGACGCCTGCGACGCAGGCCCAGACCGACGTCTTCGCGACGCTCGACACCATGATCGCCGCGCTGAAGAACCCGGTCGGCAGCAGCACGACCGCCGCCGCCGCGCTCTCGAACGCGATGGCGACCGGCTCGACCCAGCTCGACAATACGATGACGAACATCCTCACCGTGCAGGCGTCCGTCGGCGGCCGGGAGCAGGAGATCAAGGCGATGCAGACGGTCATGTCGACCAATTCGCTGCAGGTGTCCAGCAATCTCTCCGACCTGACCAGCACCAACATGGTCTCGACGATCAGCCAGTACCTGCAGACGCAGAATGCGCTGACCGGCGCGCAGAAGGCGTTCGTGCAGATGCAGAACCTGTCGCTGTTCCAGTACATCAATCCGTGATGTGCCGGCCGCCGCGCATGGCGTGACCGCACGCCGGCGCGGCGCAGCCGGGCCGCCGCCGTGCCGCGGCGGACTTTTTTGGGGGGAGTCGAGAATTTTCTCGGAAGCGCCCCCTCCAGCCCATGCTCTGGATTCAGGAGCAGCCGTCCTCTCTGGAACGGCAGGAAGACAGCCCGCAATCGCGGGCCCGTCTGAATGCGCCGTGTTACGTCACTGCGCCTTGGGTAACGGGTTTAGGTTCGGGCAACAGTGGTTGGGGCACCCCGGGACGAATGTGATTTCGACGCGCCGCCCATTATCGTCAAACTCGCTCGCGGGAAACGGCAATTTGTAGATTCGCGCGATCATCGAATTTCGCTCGCCTCGAATCAAAAACTGATCTAACGCGCCCTTAACATTCGCTGCACGTCGGTGTGCCAGCTCTTGCGCGTATCGCTCCGTCGGTTCCGCTAGTCCGACAACCGACACCACATCGACGATGGGAAAGCGGTTGCGCATGTCGTTCGACCACACTGATAGCTTCGCCAGTTCGGCCGTAGATATGTCACTCGAATCCTTGTCGAATCGAACATCGAAATCCCAACCGGGCATGTTCGACGGACCGTCGCACGCGAACGCCGTATGTGCGCAGCTCAACGTGAGTGCGATGGCAGTTAGGAACTTAGTCAATGTCAACGACGTACCCCGCGATGCTGTCGGCGTTGTTGATTGCCAAGTCGGGGTTTGATCGTCCCCAACCGGGAAGCAAGGGAGTAATCGTGTATTGGTCATCGGTTGACGACATGGTGTCGTGGAAATGCGAGGCTTCGTGAATGATGGTCGACACGTGCGAATCAGCATGCGCGGTCCATGGTACAGAATCGCGCGCTGATGGCGATCGTATGTGTTGCCGTGTCCGGCGCGCATACGTGAGCGGCTTCATTGATCGTGCCGCGCGGATGAGGCGTGCAACCCGTTGCCAGATCGCCATCGCTGCCGCTACGGACGACGTTGTTTTCGTTGAACGCTCGAACGACGCCAAGCACTTTCGTTAAGCCAGTGAGCAGGTGCATACGCGTCCGCTCGTCGTTGCGACCGAACCACTTGAATACCCGATCCTTGTCGATCCCCGACCACCTTTGCAAATCAGCGATGCGAATCGTCAAGCGATCAACCGCTCGCCCTTGCGCGACAGCGAAAATCTTGCGGAATTCCGAGTTGGTCATGTTTTCGCAGATCGGCCGCAAGTCCACGTCCGCGAAACGCTGCGATCCCTCGATAGTGTTTGTCGTCGTTTCAGCGACGGTAGTTTGGTTCCCCATCTTCTCAATCCTCGATTGCAAGCTTCAATGTCTGCGCGCCTTCGGTCCGCACGCGCACGGTACAGCCGCGCCGATCACTCACGCCGGATGCAAGCACGTTCCCGGATCGATCCTTGATCCAATAGCGCACGTTGCTTAACGGTTGCTTCGTCCGCACGTCGCGGATCACAAACTGATCGTCACGAGTGCCCGATGCGGGCGCGTGTCGCGCGGACGTGAATACAGAACGACCAATGAACGGGTTCGCCGCGCTATGGCCGCCGTCGCCCCCAATGAAAAACGTGCAGTCGCTGCCTGCGACCAGTCGGTTTTGTCCGCACGGGCAAAGTGCCGCGTCGCCTTCGACCGCAAGGGCTCGCCCGGTGCCGATAACGCTCACGGCACTTCCGGCGATCGGAAACAATCCTTC
>Ga0306924_10003058_pt1 | contig 15972 bp, 17 predicted proteins | sample sta12Can44000111_FD_203756 | JGI IMG/M metagenome (GOLD analysis project Ga0306924, IMG submission 203756) | Lab enrichment of tropical soil microbial communities from Luquillo Experimental Forest, Puerto Rico - statanox.12C.anox.44.000.111 (v2)... | ecosystem: Environmental > Terrestrial >... | reverse complement strand
GATGCGAATGATCTCCTTGAGCCTGTGGTCGACGTTGCCTTGGCCATGACTCATGATGAGCGCGCGCATCAACGGCACCGCTTGCTCCGGCGCGCGGGCGAGGATGCGCGGAAACAGGTCGTCCGGCACGCCGAGCGCTTCGCCTTCGACGATCAGCGCCTTGAGCTCGGGATCGGTGATGGCCTCTTTCGGCAGCGGCGCGATGTGGGTCATTCCGCCGCCTCCGCTTTGCCGAGCGAGATCGGCGCTGCGCCGTAGAGTTTCGTCGATTCGGCTTGGCTCACCAGTCGGCCGTCGGGCGAGAACAGTGGGTAGAATTTCAGCGTGCCGAAAAACGTGTGATAGCCGAGGTTGAAGCCGATGAAGGCGCCGAGCTCGACGATCTCGTCGTCGCCGTAGTACTTGCGTAATTCATCGAAAAATGCGGCATCAACCGCATCGGGGTTGACCGACATTAATTCGCTGTAGCGCAGCGCAATCTTCTCCGCCGGAGTGAAGCGTTTGCTTGCGGCATAATTGTCGATGCCTTCGTCGAGCAACGCTTCCGATAGTCCCTGTCGCTTCGCCGAAGCAGACCGGACATTCCCTCAATAGGTGCAGGCTGCGGCGCGCGACAGCTGCACGCGGATGATCTCTTTAAGCTTGTGCGGAATGTGGCCCTTGTTGAAGCAGGCGTCCCAGGCCACGAACATCGCCTCGCACAGGTCGATGTTGTGGCCCATCATGGCGTGGAAGCCTGGATCGGGCGCACGATGTTCGAGGCACTTGTCGATATACGGCTTGAGCTTGGTGGCCCGCAGCGCCTCGATGTCCAGCATGGTTATATTGGGCATGATAGGCTCCGATTACCCTCGAATAATTAGCTTACGATCACCAGACGGGAATGCAAAGCGGCGTTTAGGGTCGCTATCGGGGTGATAACAAACATCCGGCATAAGTGCCCAAAACGACGCTATTGACCCCAAGCGGTCATTAGCGGGCCGGCTTTGTGGTGACGCACAACATGGCTTGTGGTAGCCATGCGTCGCCATTTCGCATGGACAGGGCGCATGAAGCGGCGCGACTTCATCGCATTCCTCGGTGGAGCGGCCGCATGGCCGCTCGCGGCTCTCGCGCAACAACCGGCGATGCCAGTCATTGGGTTTCTGAGCAGCCGGTCGCCCGACGGCCATTCGCGGCGGCTCCGAATGAGCCCAACGAAGGTCGCGGCCCAAGCCAGTGGGGCCACGTAAACGGACACGTGAGTGATCGGGAGTGCTGCAGCTTAGTTGCGCGGCACAATTGGAACCCTTATCGTTTGGCAAGTTCCATACGATAGAGCTACAACTTCAAATGTCCGCGAATCAATTGCTCGATCAGTCGGACTATCAGCGCCTGGCCGAGTTTCGTTATCATCTACGCGGCTTTTTGAGGTTCAGCGAACGCGCAGCGTCGGAAATGGGGCTGCGTCCCCAGCAGCATCAGGCACTGCTGGCCATCAAGGGTACACCGGGAGGACACGTTACCATCGGCATCTTGGCCGAACGCCTCGGCATCCGGCACAATAGTGCTGTTGAACTAATCGACCGGCTCATCAAGAATAGTTTGGTCGAGCGGCGGCATAATCCGACGGACCGGCGCGAGGTCCTAATCGATCTCACCAATCGAGCGGAGCAGATCTTGGCCAAGCTGAGTTTGGCCCATCGTAACGAAATTAAGAAGCTCGCCCCATTGCTGATAGGGCTGCTTGCAAGTTTCGACTCCCAAAAAAGCAAGCGAGGAAAGCGTAGAGCTCGACGCATGCGTAGTTCGCGTTGATGGGGTCTGGTGCAATTGAGCGGAAGAAAGTTGCGACTGCCGATCGGGCGAATCGGTCGATGCGAGGAAATCAGAATGTTTCCTTCCGAGTTTTGCTTTGCATTGTTCTCCTCCTTGATCGCCCACTCAGATCGACAGCCAAGCAGGCGCTTCCTGGGCGGGTTCCAGCATGTGTTGGTTACGGCTGGTTCCACGGCCTCGCGCGTTATCGCGCGACTGCGGGCGGGTGGGCTCGTGATCAGCTCCGATTCATTTCTTCAGTCGAAGCAACCGGCTCGCCAGCCTGGCGAGCCGCATGCCATCCTCGCCGCGCGCCACCGCCTCGCCGTCCGTGCGTTTTTCTCGCCGGGCCTGTGGCGGGCAGCCCAGCGGACGGACGCCGACCCAACGAAACGGGGGCGAGCGTGTTCCGTGACAGATAATGAACGCTTATTGTTGGGATAAGATAATTTAACTTTACTCAATGCATTCGGTACCATATATCGTGGTACGATATATTTGTCAACAAAGAGGAGTGCACGCATGCCGTCCGCCCACACCATGTGTTTCTACGACGAAACTCTCAAGAAACAGATAGAGGGTTTCTACAAATACGATGGCAAGGCGATCCATGTTAGTTCCTACGTATACGGCGCCAGGAGCGCCCCCCCGTTGTTTTCCGTTCTTAGGAGCTTTCCGGATCACAATGCAGTGGAGTTGTTTGCGAAACAGGTATTGAGCGAGTTGGCGCGTGATGCGGAACAAAAGGTATTGAGCGAAAAGGTAAAGGTATTGAGCGAGTTGGCGCGTAATGCAGAAAAGGACTCCGCCACATCACACAGCCTCAAAAAGGCCGCTTGAGCGCAAGCTCTAGCGGTCGAACAGGGGGCACCCATCGCGCGGAGGACCCCCAAGTTCACTGTACGAGGGTCTCCGGTTCAACAACCAAAATAAAGAGCCCCACGACCTCACGCGGGGCTTTGAACAACAGGGCGCGGTTGGCCTGAGGATTTTGGTTTCGCCGTCCGACAGTAATAGCGCGGCGCTCTATTGATCCGTTCGGATCACTGAGAAAGCACGGCACCTGTCCGAGTTGCAGCACCAGACGAAGAGCACTCACCGCGTCATTGATGTCGGCGGCCGCGCTATGCGCGTCGGGCTGAACTATAAAATTCCACTGATCTGATTACGGCTTCGGCAAAGGCTCTCGCCGCTTGGCCGCACGGGCTCCTATCCCCTCGCGAGTCGAAAGCGCGATGTCTGCTTTTGTGCAATGGCACTACCCGGACCGAAGCCTTCGTGACCGTATGCCAGCAGCTGGCGAAAGCTGACATTGACTGCTCTTCTCGCCTCGATCCTCTAACTCACCTTCGCAATGCCCTTGCGTACGCATGTCGTGCCGGCCACGCGGGAATCATTGCCGCCATTCCGGCGGCGGCACGCGCGTCCACGCACACTTGAGCCCAAGGTCGTCCGCGATCGCGTTTGCCGCAATGTAGCCGGGCGCCCCGTTGATGCCGCCGCCGTTGCCAGTTGACGACCCGCAAAGGTAAAGCCCCTCGATCGGCGTGCGGGTTCCCGAGAGCAGCGGATGGGGACGGTTGACGCCGAGCTGCGAAGGGATGTAGGCGCCCATGCGCACCGCGCCCCGCACCATGTTGACGTTGAGGTGCTCGATATCGAGGGGCGTGAACAGGAGCCTCGCCCGCACGTTGCCCTCATCGAGATTGGACGAATATTCCCGCCACACGCCAAGCACGCGCTCGGTGTAGTCGTCCTTTCGGCGGTCCCAGTTCTCCGCCGCGCCATCGACGGCATAGGGGGCAAACGGCCACCAGAAGGCGCAATGCCCGCCGGACGGCGCGTAGGTCGAATCGACCGCGCTGTTGCAGGCGCCGTTTCCCATCAGCACCCCGGGAAACCTGCCGGCGGCGCAATCGTCAAAGCAGCTGCGCACTCCGTCGATGTCATCCATCCCGAAAAAGATGTTGAACGCGCGGTCGATGTCGGGATCGAACTGGGCTGCGCGATAGACAGGCTTGTCGCGCAGTGCAAGGTGCAGCGTCACCAGGCTGTGATTGCCCCAGTGCCAGCCGCTGAGCTTCCTGCGCACGTCGTCCGGGAACAAGTCCTCGCCCGCCATGCGCATGGTGGCGGGCGCGTCGATGGCGCTGGCGATGAAGCGGTTGCCTTCGAGCGTGCGGCCATCGACGAGCCGCACGCCGGCGGCGCGGCCGCCGCGCACCAGGATCTCCGTGGCCGCGGCCCCGGTCATGATCGCGCCGCCGCAGGCCTCAATCACGCGCGCCAGCGCGCCCGTGAAGGTCGCGGCGCCGCCGACCGGCAGGGTGAACTCCATGACGTTGGCGAAGATGAGCGGGAAGACGATGCCCGCCCCCGGCACGCTTTCGGTCGTGATGACGTGCATATAAGAAGTGAACAGCGTGCGGATGCGATCGTCGTCGAAATGCTTGCGTACCACGCTGAACAGGTCGTGCTGGGCATGCGAGAGGAATTCCTTTCCCTGCGCACCGGACAGGCGGTCCCTGAGCTGGTCAGGCGGGAGCGGAGCGTTGAAGGCGAGCGAGGTGAACAACGGCCGCATCTTCACGGCATAGAGGAAATGCAGGTCGCGGAACGTCTCGGCGTCGCGCGCGGAGAAACGCGCGAGCGAGGCGCAGGTCCTTTCGAGGTCCTTGTGGATGACGACGCAGGTGCCGTCGCGGAATGCCGCGCCCTGCTGGATCGGCGGCTCGATGGTGGAGAAGCCGAAACGATACAGCTCGAGGTCATCGATCAACGGCGCGTGGCGCAGCCCCATGAAGAAATTGGAGTGCAGGTTAAAGCGATAGCCCGGCAGCACCGATTCCCGCGTGGTGCAGCCACCGCCGATCTCGCGGTTGCGCTCGACCACCGCGACTTTCAGGCCGGCGCGCGACAGGTAAGCCGCAAGGGTGAGCCCGTTGTGTCCGGCTCCGACGACGATGCCGTCGAATCCCGCCATTGTCTTCTCCTCGACGTCGCGCTCTTCGATACTACCCGAAGGAAATGCCGCGCGTCGGATGAACTTTACTCGGGGCATATCCTGATCGTCAGCATCCCTGCGTGCCGGAGTTGGCTGAATGATCTCCTACGGGCAAAACGAGGGCATCTCTTGCCTGCATAAGCAGGCTGTGTCACCGTTGTGGCGTCCGGATTGCGCTCCACCAAACTGCTCAGTATCAAGCCAAATGCTTTATCCCTTTGGTGAGGACTTCCGCACGCTGGTGGCGCGGCGATGTGCGGCGTTCACGCGCATACCTGCACTCGATACGCACGGCCTCAAGCGGGCCGCCGTCTCTGTTACCCTGGTAGAGAGCGACGATCGATCGGGTGAGACGGCTTTCGTGCTGACGAGGCGCGGGCGCGACTTGCGCGCCCACAAAGGACAATACGCGCTGCCGGGCGGGCGCTGCGAGGAAGGTGAGACCGCCGACGCGGCAGCGCTGCGCGAGCTTGAGGAGGAGGTCGGGCTCCGCCTGCGCGCGGACGACGTCCTTGGCATGCTCGATGACTATCCGACGCGCTCCGGCTATTTGATCACGCCAGTGGTGATCTGGGCCGAGCAAGCGCAGCAACTGCTTCCAAATCTCGAGGAGGTGGCGACGGTCCATCGCATTCCCCTGGCGCAGATCGCGCGCGCGGACGCCATCGACTTCATCCTGATTCCCGAAAGCGACCGGCGGGTCATTCGCATCCGCATGAATGGCTTCCTTGTGCATGCGCCGACGGCGGCCATGATCTATCAGTTTCATGAGGTGCTGGCTGGCCGAGATACCCGGATTGACGATTTGGAGCAGCCGGTCTTTGCCTGGCGCTGACGCGGGAATTGGCCCCAATATCGGCAGGCGTCCACCGGTTGCTCATTCAAGAGCAGTTTTGCACCGGTTTGGCGCGCTTGGAGACAAGTCATGAGCATCGCGACCGCCGTCGAAGTCCCGGCCTATGAAGATCTCATCGCGCGCGGACATGCCCTGGTGCCCTATTTTGCCGACCGGGCGGCGCGATGTGAATCAGACTGCCGTGTGTCGGACGAAACCGTTGAGCGGTTTCGGGAGACCGGCCTTCATAGGACTCTGCTGCCGGCGGCCTACGGCGGGTACGAAATGGGTTTCTCAGCTTTACTTGAGACCAGCTTCTCGATCGGAAAGGTCTGCGCATCGTCGGCCTGGGTATGTGGTCTCTACATGGTGCACGACTGGCTCGGCGGATTGTTTCCGAAGAAGGCGCAGGACGAATTGTGGAGCCAAGACCCGGACACCTTCATCTCAGGCTCCTACGCACCAATCGGCAAGGCGACGGTGGTCGAGGGCGGCTATCGGCTCTCGGGGCGATTTCCTTTTTCCAGCGGGTCGCCCGGGGCGGCATGGAATCTCTGCGGTGCGATGTTGCCGATCGGGCCCGAGGGCCGGCCAGTGCCGGCTTTCACCCTGGTCCCGAAGGCCGACTACAAGATCGATTGGGAAAGCTGGCGTCCTGTCGGTCTTGCCGGAACCGGAAGCTTCGACGTGATCGTCGATAATGCGTTTGTCCCGGACTACAGGGTTCTGCGATTTTCTGATGCCGTCGGCAGCACCGCACCGGGCGCAGAATCGAACAAGAACGCGCTCTATCGCATATCATTGTTGACCGGGGTGGCCTTTGCCCTCGCGATGCCCGCGGTCGGCGCCGCCGCCGGCTCATTGGAACGGTTCATCGACGAGAACAAGGTGCGCCAGACGCACGGAGCCGTCGTGCTCGGCGGCAAGAGGGTCGCCGACTTCCAGACCATCCAGAAGCGCGTCGGTGAGGCGGCGGCGCGCACCGACGCCTGCCGGCTGGTCGCGCAACACGCGGTCGACGCCGCAGAGCTCCAGGTTCGGCGCGATGGCAAATCGTCAATGGCAGTTCGGCTTCTCAGCAGGCGCTCCCAATCGTTTATCGCCAATGAGGCCAAGACGGCGACAGACCTGATCTTTGATGCCGCCGGCGGCCGCTGCCTGCAATACAGCCATCCACTGCAGCGCGCCTGGCGCGACGTGGCCGCGATCAACCACCATATCAGCCTCAACTTCGACGCCGTCATGTCGATGTACGGTCAGTTCGTCTTCGGACTGCCGCTCGAAGGACAATACTAGTCTAAATGCGCTGACCGCTCGCCTGTGCCGACGCGGTGATCGAATGAAGCGCCACGCGTCCGCGGTGTGCATCGCACGGACCGAGGGAGACGCCCGGCAAAGGTCTGACCGACCGGATCACAGCCCGCCGAGATTGCGGAACTTCTGCACACGCTTGCCCTGCACCTCGGCGGAATAGACATTGCCCCTGCTGTCGATGCCGATGAAATGCAGATTGTAGAACTCCCCGAGCTGGTGGCCGACGCGGCCGAACGAGCCGACGAGGTTGCCGTCGGCGCGATTGACGACGTGGAACCGGCCGTTGGGATCGTCGACCACCAGAAGATAGGTCTGCGCCGGATCCGGCCATTTCACGATCGAGCCGATGGTGCCGGGGTAGCTGTCTTTGAGCACGAAAATCTCGCGCACGAAGGTTCCGTCCTTGCGGAACATCTGCATGCGGTTGTGCTGGCGGTCGCACACCAGCACGAGCCCGTCGTTGGTCAGGGTGATACAATGGACCGGATTGGTGAACTGCTGCGGCGGCGGACCTTTCGGATCCCATTCGACCTTCTCGTCGCTCGGCACTTTGCCGTAGGCTCCCCAGTGCCGCTTGTAGACGCCAGTTACGGCATCGAACACGACGATGCGCTTGTTGCCATAGCCGTCGGCAACGAACAGCTCGTTGGTCGAGGGGTCGACCACCATATCGGCGGGACGCCCGAGATGCTCGGTGTCGTTCGAGCCGGTTGCCTTACCTGGTTTGCCGATGCGCATGACAAACTTGCCATCGCGGGTGAATTTGTAGATGTGCCCTCCGGTGTCGGCGCTGTTATCGCCGACCCAAACGAAATTGTTGTAGTCGACGTGGATGCCGTGGCCATCATTGCCCCACTTGTAATCGGGGCCGTCGCCGCCCCAGCCCTGCACCACCTTGCCGGCCTGGTCGAACTCGATCACCGGCGGCGCCGGCACGCAACACTCCACGTTCGGTGCCGTCGTGGCGCGCTGCTCGCGGGCATCAAGCGAGCTCGGGCGCTGGTTGATCCAGATACGATCCTGGGCATCGACGGTAATCCCGCCGATCGTGCCGATGATCCAGTTGCCCGGCAGCGTCTGCGGCCAGCTCGGGTCGACCTCGAATTTGGGCGGCCCCGCCAGAGCGGGCCGCAGCAAAAGGGCAGCGCCGAAGCCGATCAAGATAGCTGTGCGTCCGATGCATCGCATCAGTTCCTCCTGTCTGCGCCTGTTGCGGCAGGGATCTCGGTTCTCCCGGAAATGCGTCTCAGAATATCGGATTGCGGCGGATCAGTCTGCGCCCACTGCCCAACCAAATCGCCCATGCTGGGTGTGACTTCCATGGCATGGGCTCGCTTCCGCGACTGGAGGTCAGCTAAAAAGGATTGCGTGAGGGAGCGGGGGGGATCGTCCGTTGACGGCGCAAGAGAGGGCGATATGAGCGACCAGGAAATACGTGCGGCACTGGATCGGCATTGGGCCGCGTCCGATGCCAACGATTTTGAGGCGGAGCACCGCATCTATCGCGAGGATGCGGTGCTTGAATACCCGCAGTCGGGCGAGCGCATTCGCGGCCGACGCAACATACAGATCACACGCGCGAACCAGCCGAGCAAAAAGCGTTTCTTCGTGCGGCGAGTCAGCGGCAGCGGTGATCTTTGGGTCACTGAATACATCCTGACATATGACGGCAAGCCGTCCTACACCGTGAGCATTATGGAGTTCAGCGGCGACAAGGTTGCACGGGAGACACAGTACTTCGCGGATCCTTTCGAGGCGAGCGCCTGGCGTGCTCAATGGGTTGAACGGATGGACACGTAACCACGAAACGCGACTTGGCCTTCCTTCGGAGCAGCCAATCAGCTTTCATCACTCGAAGGCGCTATGCGGGAGAATTCTCCCCCGTCGTTGAAAGGAGAAAGTGATGACAGTTGTAGATCGTGGTGCTTAGATCCAATTGGATGCAAAAATGTTGAAGCACATTCCAACACGCACAGAGTTCGAGCAGATGGCCGCTCGAGGTCGACTCCATAAGGACGACAATACTGTTATTCCGACCGATTCCGATCTCGACGAAGCACAATCGCCAGTCGATCTTGGTCGCCTGTACGGCTACAGCGAAGACGATATTGCACATTTTTACCGGGTCCGGCGGCGCGCGCTGGAGACCGCATACACTGAGTACGTGCGGGATCTGCAACAAGCCAAGGTCTCGCCCGCCGAAGAGCTTCCCGACAAGCGCAAGCGGTGACGGTTTGCTCGCTGAGGCGGGCGGCCGCATTGACTGACGGACCCTGTGGTGCAGGTTGCCAAAAATAAGCGATCCTGTGCCGTCGAGACCGCGCAGGTTTCGGCTACTTGCTGCGGCGTAAGCTCAGCAAGGCGGCAGAGGCCAGTGAAGCTGCCTCGGTGCTGCGCTTTCCGCGCAGCCGCACCAGCGCGACCTGCCGTGCAAGGCGCGGCTTGATGGGCCGAACGGTCGTATTCGTCATGGCAATGTGCCCCTTACCGAGCGATAGAGCGGGAACTATCGAGCTGCCGAGCCCGACGGCAACGACGCTCTTTATGGCCTCTATATTGTCGAACTCCATCACCGGTGTGGGCAAGTTTCCCGCCAACGCAAGCCATTGCGTCACGCTTCGGCGCAAGGCGGATTGCGGGTTGCCCAATATGAGGGGCGTGCTCGACATGAAGGCCGGCGTTACCGTCTTCGGAATTTCCTTAAGCTTCACCGGCAGGATGGCGAGAAGCTCATCGCTGAAAAGCGGGACTATCTCGAACGCCGGATCCGCAACGGGCATGGCGCAAAGCCCAAGGTCCAGCGCGTTTTCCTTGAGCAATCGCAGCGTGGTGGCGGTCAGCCCCGCTTTGAGATTGATCTCCAGCGAAGGATGATCGGTCTTGAGCTGGCGCAGCAACGGCGGCAGCGCATACATCAGCACGGTCATGCTCGTGCCGATGCGAACGCGCCCGAGCCAGCCGTCGCTGAACCTGCGCATCGCCTGTGACGGGCATGCTCCATCAATCTCTCGCCCGGCTCGGTGAGATAGGCGTGTTTGCCAAGCCGCTCGAAAAGAGAAACTCCAAACCGCTGCTCGAGCTCATGCACTTGATGAGTAACGGCGGGCTGGCTCAGGTTCAGGGCCTTTGCCGCAGCCGTGAAGCTCCCGCGCTCGGCCACCTCGATGAATGCCTTGAGCTGATCGAGGCTAACGCTGCGCATGACCATAAAATCCGTTTATCGGTTCCATCGAAATAATCATCTTTGCGGGCAACCGGCTTGGCAAGATACTGGCGTGCGCCGCCGGGCAGCCGGTGACTGCGTCCGCGCGTCTGCCCGCTTTGGCCGGGCGTTTGCCCGTCATGCTGGAGAAGGTGTCATGCCGGCATATCAGTTTGAGACCCCGAGGGAGCCTGCACTCCCCACTGAGCTATCAGGGGAGTTGCGGGCGGCAGTCGAGCATTGGGCAGAGCAGCAATTGGACAAGTTCGCGGAAGCTCTCCGGCGCCTGGTAGAGGACGGCTTGGCCACGGATTGAGGAGTCTCATTCAATAGCAGCATCCAAGTCGTTGTCATTGCCCCCAAAGCGGACACGCTCTTGCTCATGCAGCGCGCGGCTACAGAGCAGCAACACACGCTCCCGCAATCGCGAATCCTCGGCCGCTATTGAATCGTTTTTGGCGCTTCAATTGTCGTGCTCGGGCTATCGATCATGTGCTTTATGACAGCGATGGCGGCTTGTGGCGTCGGGTGACCGGAGGGTGTGGAAATCCAGTCAGTTTCGGGGGCATCCATCGTCGATTTCCGGGCCTCGGCAAACCATTGCCCCCGCCATTCCTGATACGCGCGGATTCGGAAGCCCTTATAGAGTTCCATTTGATCCATTTCTGTTTCCCTTAGTTGCCTGGCGTTTTCAACCAATCGCGCCCACGGGCGGATTTTATGCCAGGCCAGCGCAAATCGGTAGCATCCGCGCTGTGCATGCCAAGTAGTGGCCGTCGGCTCGTTGTCGCGGGGGACAACGCTGCGGACGAGCCACATCCCGCCACGATCGCCTAGTCTCAACGCCCGCGCTTGGCCGCCTCATCGAGCAGGCTCAGGTCGGCATATTTCGAGACGTCGATCGTTTGCTTGATGAAGCCCACCTCCTGCACCCGGTCGATACTTTGCGCAACGACGCTGAGATCGGGCTTGCCATCGAGATCGCGATAAAAATCCTTTTTGGTGAACAGCCAGTCAGCGAACACCGCCGGCGGCCGCTTGAGGAACCGTGCCACCATCCCGACCGCCTCGTCGTGGTTATTGGCATTGTAGAACCAGCGCAGCATGGTGGCGTAATCCTCCATCAAATCGACTAATGTGGCTCGGTTCTTGTCCAGGAACGGTTGCCGTACCGCCCAGAAGGACAGCGCAATGCGTCCGAGGCTCGACCCGGTCGTAAACAAGGGCCTGGCGAAGTCGTTGAGCTCACGATCGTAGGAGAACGGCAACACACCCACCACCAGATCGCCCTTGCGCTCCTTGAGCATCTCCTTGTGAGTTGGGAATGGCGCCTCGATCATTGTGTAGTCGCGCTGCACTTCGAGACCATGCAGGCGCAGGGCCGCGCGCATCACAATGTCGACGCCGCTGCCAAGGCCGTTGGTGACAGCGACCTTGCCCTTCATGTCCTCGATCTTGTCGATGCCGGAATCCCTGCGCACGAAGTACGGCGTGGAGTAGTAGCCGGGGGCGCCATCCTGAATTTCATCTGCAATGATGCGCAGATCGGACAGGCCGGCATTCTCTATTGCGAGCGGAAAGCTGCTGTAGCCGAAGGCGGCGAGGTCGAGCTCGCCCTGGCTGATGGCGGTGATCTGCAAGGGGGAAGAGGCAAAGTAGATCGGCTCGAAAACGTAAGACTTGCCCTGGTGCGCGGTGACCTCCGGCTTGAGAAACAGGAGCGGAATAAGCGAGGCCGGGGTGGTGATCCAGCCGGCGCGGATTTTCACCGGCGCCTGCGCGGCCGCCGGATCGAGGGGCGCGGCCGTCAGTGCGATAACCAGAAGGATGATCAGTCGAAGGATGCGCACGAAGCTCCTCCTGCGTCATAAGTGGCCTCAGAAGCGCGCCATTGTCGCTTATCCGGAGCGGCCGGGCCAGACGCCGGAGGCTCATGTCGGCTCCTGGAGTTTTGGATCGCAACCTGACGCCGACGTCGTCCTCCCAGCCTGAATCAGTCGCAGACCGGGCAATGCAAGCGTGGTAATCTCGCATCGTTGCATGACGCATGACCCCCCGTTTGCCAGCCTATACCCAGGGCGTGCTAGTGTTTCCGCACGAAGCACCGCCTTAACTGGAGGAACGCCATGAGCATGAAGCGAACATTTCACCTCAGCGTGGCGGTGGTGAGCCTTGCCGGCTTGCTGGCGGGTGCGCCCACCCGCTTGAGCGCGCAAAGCACACCGGCCGTCGATAATGATGACATCGGTGGCGTGGTCACCGGCCCGAACGGGCCGGAGGCCGGCGTCTGGGTGATCGCCGAGACGACCGATCTCGGCACCAAGCTCGCCAAAATGGTGGTCACCGATGAGCAGGGCCGCTATGTCGTGCCCGATCTTCCGAAGGCAAAGTACAAAGTCTGGGTGCGCGGCTATGGCCTCATCGACTCGGCGAAGGTCGACGGCGAGCCCGGCCAGATTCTCAATCTGAGCGCGGTGCCGGCGCCGAGCGCAGCCGCTGCGGCCGAATACTACCCGGCGATCTACTGGTATGCGATGATCAAGGTGCCGGACCGGTCCTCATTCCCGGGCACCGGACCCAACGGCAACGGCATCAACCCCGGCATGAAGAGCCAAGGCCAGTTCCTCGATCTGGTCAAGACCAACGGCTGCGTCACGTGCCACCAGCTCGGCAACAAGGCGACGCGCACGATCCCTGAGGCGCTCGGCAGATTTGCCAACGGCCATGAAGCGTGGACGCGCCGTATCCAGTCCGGCCAGGCCGCGACCAACATGCTCAACAACATCGATCGGATGGGCACGCAAGCCGCGCTGAAGATGTTCGGCGAATGGACCGACCGCGTTGCGGAAGGCGAATTGCCGGCAACGAAGCCGCAGCGCCCGCAAGGGGTCGAGCGCAACATGGTCGTCACGGTCTGGGATTGGTCCAACCCGAAGGCCTACCTGCACGATGCAACGGTGAGCGACAAGCGCAATCCGACGATAAACGCGAACGGCCTCGTGTTTGGCGCGACCGAAAACTCGACCGACAGAGTGCCGGTGCTCGATCCGGTCAAAAACGCCGCATTCGAAGTGAAGCTGCCGGTGCGCGATCCAAACACTCCGTCCGAGGGCGCGACCCCGATGCTGGCCCCTTCGCCGTATTTCGGGGAGGAGAAGATCTGGGACGCCCAGACCAGTCCTCACAGCCTTTACTATGACGAGAAGGCACGAGTCTGGTTTGCCGCCAGGATTCGTCCGCAGGCCAATCCGGAATTCTGCAAGAAGGGCTCGGATCATCCGTCGGCCAAGGTGTTCCCGCTCGAATCATCGGGCCGCCAGATCACGATGTATGATCCGAAGACCCAGAAGTTCACGATGGTGAATACCTGCTTTCCCACCCATCACCTGCAGTTCGGGTTCGATGCCGAAAACACGCTGTGGGCGAGCGCGGGTGGTCCGCAGAGCGGCGCCGCCGGCTGGATCAACGTGAAGATGCTCGAGGCGACCGGCGACGAGGTGAAGTCGCAGGGCTGGACCCCCTTTATCCTCGATACCAACGGCAACGGCACGCGCGACGCGTACACCGAGCCGAACCAGCCGTTCGATGCCGCCAAGGACCGCCGTATCAACGTGGCGTTCTACGGCGTCGCTCCGAGCCCGATCGACGGCACGGTGTGGGGAACCTCGCTCGGCTTCCCCGGTTACGTGGTGCGGCTTGATCCGACCAGGCCCAATCCGTCGGAGACCGCGCTCGCGGAAGTGTACGAGATACCGGCGCCGGGCTACGGCCCGCGCGGCATGGATATCGACTCCCAAAACGTCGTATGGGTTCCGCTCTCGAGCGGCCATCTGGCCTCCTTCGACCGCCGCAAGTGCAAGATCCTCAAGGGACCCGAGATCGCAACCGGACGACATTGTCCTGAAGGCTGGACGCTCTATCCATTCCCGGGACCGAAGCTGACCGGGGACCCAGGCACGGGGTCGGCGGAGGCGAGCTACTACACCTGGGTCGACCAGCACGACACACTGGGGCTCGGCAAGGACGTGCCGTTCGCCACCGGCAATCAGAACGACTCGATCATCGCGTTCAAGGGCGGCCAGATGATCAATTTCGTCGTCCCCTATCCCATGGGGTTTTATGCCAAGACCATGGACGGCCGGATCGACGACCCGAACGGCGGCTGGAAAGGCCGCGGCATCTGGGCGTCGGCGGGCAACCGCACGCCGTTCCACGTCGAGGGCGGCAAAGGCACTCCGCCGAAGCTCGTGAAGTTCCAGCTTCGCCCCGATCCGCTGGCGCATTGAGCGGAGCCGATACGGGCTGCGAGCCTTACAAGTCAGAAGTGCGCCGCGGCAGCTTGTGGCCGCCCTCTCCCCTTGCGGGAGAGGGCAACTCCAGAGAGGCAACAAACAAGAAGGGTGAGGGGGCAGATCCCCTCACCCCTTCGAGTTTGCTGTGACGTGGACGCTGCCCTCTCCCGCAAGGGGAGAGGGCCCAATAACCGGCACCGGTGCCCGCTGCACGGTTTGTGACGCCGCGAGTCCACGTGAATCTTAAGCGCTTCAGGGCTCTTCCGCTGGAGCGACATTCACGATTCCAGCCATCAGGGAAGCTGGAATGAGCTTGATCAGTTCGTCGACTGTGAACTCGCCGTTGTTCTCGTACTTGTAGAGCGAACGCGCGACATCGCCATAGCGGTAGGTGTGATAGTGCGATTTTTCGGCGTGGAAGATCTGGCCGTTCACGTCCTTCGCCGCGTCTGTGCACAGATACGCGACCATCGGCGCCACAAACTCGGGGCCGGGCATTGCCATTCGCGCCTTGAGCTCAACCTGCGTCAGCAGCCCGGACTCGACGCGCCGCCTCCAGCTCGCAATGACGGCATCGTTGACTGTCATCCGGGTGGCCGCGAACGGGCACATGGCGTTAGCGGTGATGCCGTAGCGGCCGCACTCGCGTGCTATCGTGCGCGTGAGACCGATGACGCCGGCCTTCGCCGCCGCATAGTTGCACTGGCCGACGGAGCCCTTGAAGGCATCGGAGGAGAAGTTGACGATCCGGCCGAAACGCTCGGCACGCATCAGCTTGATGGCGTGGTGGGACATGTTCCACGTGCCCTTGAGGTGCACGGAGATCACGGTATCGAAATCGTCCTCGGTCATGTTCCAGATCATGCGCTCGCGCAGCACACCAGCCGCGTTGACGACGAAATCGATCTTGCCGAACGTATCCGCGCACTGGCGCACCATGCGGCCGGCACTGGCGTAGTCAGCGACCGAGTCATAATTGGCGAGCGCCTCGCCACCGGCCTTGGCGATCTCCGCCACCACCTCATCGGCCGGGCGCTCGGTCGTGACCTCGCCGTTGCGGCCGGCGCCGGGGTCGTTCACGATAACGCTGGCGCCCTCCCGGGCCATGAGCAGCGCGACGCTGCGACCGATGCCGCGCCCGGCTCCGGTGACGATGCCGGCCTTGTTTTCGAGATTCATCGGCGTTCTCCTGCCTGCTGCGGGCAGCCGCACTGCATGGGTCCGGAAGCGGGCACCCATGAGACCGACAAGTCGCCCCAGCGAACATCTGTTTATCGAGGTGAAGCGGATCCGACTCCGGGCACATTGCCTTCGTACAGCTTATCAGGATAAGGAGCGACAGTTTCGCGGGTTTCCTTGCTGCTTACCAGCTGCCGAAGTCATTCCAGTCACAAGGAGGAAAGCATGAGCGAAGTCGACGGCGCGACCCTGATGGCGAGGAGCCTCAAGCAGCAGGGCATCGATCACCTGTTCGGGGTCGTCGGGTTTCCGGTCACCCCGATCGCCGCGGCCGCGCAGAAGGAAGGCG
>Ga0306924_10003052_pt1 | contig 15984 bp, 14 predicted proteins | sample sta12Can44000111_FD_203756 | JGI IMG/M metagenome (GOLD analysis project Ga0306924, IMG submission 203756) | Lab enrichment of tropical soil microbial communities from Luquillo Experimental Forest, Puerto Rico - statanox.12C.anox.44.000.111 (v2)... | ecosystem: Environmental > Terrestrial >... | reverse complement strand
CGCCATGGCCGGATGATAGCGCCGATGAGGTTCAGGCTCGCCTCCACGACCCGCTCGCGTCGCCTCCCGCAGTTCGTCCAGTGCCGCCGTGCGAGCGCGGACGCATGGCCTGTGTATCCGGGCAGCGTTTTTGCAGCTAAAGGCTGCGCAGAGTTCGAAGCTGGCCTAGTGCGAGGAGGAATCAGGCATGTTCATGCTCTACGTTCTCATGGCGCTGCTCGCGCTCATCCTGACGGGGCCAGCCGAGGCTCAGGTGCACATCGATATCCACTTGCCTGCGCCTCCGCAACTTGTGATCGTACCGGGCGTCCCGGCGGTGTAGAACGCGACGAGCAGGCGCGCCCTTTGCGTGGGCCCATCATCGGCAGCCCTCCTCCGCGTTCTTGAGCACCTCCCACGCCGCCCGCTGCGTCGCCTGCCAGGGCGTGCGCTCCCATCCGGTGCCGGTCGCGCTCGTCGGCTGTGCTCCATCCCAGTCGTGTAGAAGGTCGCGCTTGCCCCGGTCATCGTACTGAGTCAGTTGCAGGTCGTAGCCTTGGCGGTGCATGCCCACCGCGACGTGCCCAATCCCAGCCCACGAGTCCAGCCATGTGCGGAGGGCCCAGAGGGCGCGATCATAGGAGAGCATCGAGCAGGTGGCGAATCCGACTGCTGCACGGAGGAGCTGGCCGCGTGGTCGAGCATGGCTACTTGATCACCTACGACGACCCGCACGCGGGCCGAGCACGGCATCGCGCGATCGGAGCGGCAGGCACCGCGCTGGCTCTACGCGATACGCCCCCTCGCTGATTCTGGAAATGTCTCGCTCTGGCCAGCCTTGCACTTGACCGCTTAGTCGTCGAAGAGCATGATCAGCACCATTTCGTGGAGAGGCATTGGAATGAGCCTCGGGTTGGCCCTTTGGATCCTGGTGGTCCCAGCGGCGGACTGGTCGTGGACTATCCTGGATGGCCCCTTCGATTCGGCCGTGTCGTGCGAGGCGCGACGCGGGGCACGGCTTGACGCCGACAACACGCTGTGTGCGAGGCTCCCTACACACCACCAAGAGGATTCGCCGCCTAGCGGTGGACCGTCGTGGGAATCGGGTGAGGTGGCGGTCACTACTGCTCAGAAAATCCGTAGTCGCGTGACCACGAGCATCAGGCTGCAGGTTCGAGTGTCACGCGGTAGCCCTGGCGTTCAAGCGTCTGGAGGGCACGACGCGTGATGCGTTGGCTGTGGTGACGATCGTAGTAATCAGCGCCGGCTTCGCGATAGACCGTTCCGTCGGCCAGACGTGATAGACCATGCGTAACAGGGCGTGCGCCACTGCCACTACCGCTTTTTTCGGCCCGCGATGCCGCAGCACCCGTCGGAAGCGGGCCTGCAGCGCGCTGTTCTTGGCCCGGCTCGCCCCTGCGGCCGCTTCGATCAACGCGGTCCGCAGCCACCGGTTGCCCTTCCGGGTCTTGCCGGATTTGTGCTTGCCGGCACTCTCGTGCTGGCCGGGACAGAGCGCCGCCCAACTCGCGAGATGCCGCGCGCTGGGGAACGCGCTCATGTCAGGTCCCATCTCCGCCAGGATTACTTCGGCCGTCCGTTGATTGATCCCCGGGATGGTGTCCAAGCGCCGCAACGGCTCGGCAAACGGGGCCATCACTCGCTCGATCTCCGTACTGATGGTCGTGATCGCTTCCTCGAGGTAATCGAGATGGGCCAGCAGTGGCCGAGCACGAAGGCGTGGTGGGGCCGAAACCGGTTGGCCAGGGCTTGCCGTAGGGCCGGCAGTTTTCGACGTAGGCTCGCCCGCGCCAGGTCGGCCAACACGGCCGGGTCGGTCGTGCCCTGGACCAGCGCCGCGAGCATCGCGCGCCCGGAGACGCCGAGGATATCGCTTGCCACAGACGCCAGCTTGATGCCCGCCTCCTCCAGGGCTTTGTGCAGGCGATTGGCCACGCGAGTCCGATCGTGGATCAAGGCCTTCCGATAGCGGGTCAGGTCGCGCAGGTCTCGAATCGGCGCCGGCGGCACGAAGCTGCCCCGCAGCAGCCCATGCTCCAGGAGTTGCGCGATCCAGACACAGTCCTGGACGTCCGTCTTCCGCCCCGGGACTTGCTTGATGTGCGCGGCGTTCACGAGCAGACAGGTGAAGTCGCTCTCCAGCGCGTAGAACACCGGCTTCCAGAACACGCCCGTGCTCTCCATCGCGACGTGCGTCACGCCGTGCGCGGCCAGCCAGTCGTGCAGCACGAGCAGCTCAGCGACCGTGGTGCCGAATGTCTGCACGTACTGCTCCGCCTTCCCGGTCCGTCCGCCCAGGCGCACGCAGGCCGCAATGCTTTCCTTGTGCACGTCGAGTCCGCAGCAGCGCTCGAGCTGTCGTTCCATGGCCCGCCTCCCGTGAGTCGCGCCGCCGTCCGTAGGAGCCTTCGTTTGACGATTCTGCTCGGCGTGCTCAACGGCAACAATGCGGGGTGCCGAACGCTCCCGCGTCACACTCAATCCCGGACTCCCCGGTACCAAGTAGCGGCGACGTCGCCCGGACGACGGCGAGCGCGATGATAGCCAATTTTCATGCTGCGAGGGTGAGCCCCTCGCTCATGATCACTCGATGACCTGATCCGCCCGCAGCAGCAGTGATGGGGGAATTGTCAGCCCCAACGTCTTGGCGGTCTTCAAGTTGATCTCGAGCCCGATAGTCGTCGGCTGTTCAAGTGGGAGGTCAGCGGGCTTGGCACCTTTCAGGATTCGGTCAACGTAGGTGGCCCCCCGATAACAGCTGGCTGGAATGCTCGCGCCGGCACTCATCAGAACACCGGCCTTCGCCGCGGTCGGTTCACCCGAGAAGCTCGGGAGCTTCCGCTTCAGCGCGTGTTCGGCGAACTGCCGAATGTGTTGAAGAAAGAACGGCCCCTGCGCCGTCATAATCGCTTGTGCGCCGCCGCGCGCCGCGGCGTCGAACGCTGCCGGAAACTCTTCGACTTTTCGCACCTCGATGGCTTGCAGCTTCAAACCGAGGAGCCGCGCCGCTCGCCCCAGATCACGCACGATGAAGTCGTTCTGGTCACCGGGAAGCCGAAGAACCGCAACGCGCGATACTTGAGGCACCGCCTCCGCCAACAGTTGCATACGCTTCTCGACCACGCCGCTTGTGAAGGTCGCCATGCCCGTGATGTTGCCGCCCGGGTGCGCGAGGCTGAGGGCGAGCCCACGTTCGACCGGGTAATTGCTCGCCCCCATAACTACAGGGACAGCCGCAAGCGCGGGTTTGGCTTGGACAAGGCCCTGGGAGCTCACGGAGACGACCAGATCGACGCCAAGCTTGACGAGTTCACGCGCGATACGAGGCAGCGACTCCTCGGGTGGCTCCTCACCCCACCGGATCTTGAGTTCGTGTGTGCGTCCCTCGACGTAACCCAAGTCGGTAAGACCGCGGCGGAGCGCGAGGAGGCAGACGTGCTCACTGGGCTGAGGCCCGGTCACGAGAACTCCGATGCGCCACACCTTCACCGCCATCTGCGCCTCAACCGCGAACGACGCCAGCGAGAGGCCAAGCGCGAGCACGACCGCGAGCCCGATCCGCCGCATGGTCACCTCGGTGGGGGATGGCTGGCGCGAGTCTAGCAGACCTGAATTAGTGGCGGCTTTGGTCGGGGGCTATTCGATGAGCTGGTCTGCTCGCCCCAGTACCGACGGCGGAATCTTGAAGCCGAGCGCGTTGGCAGTTTTCAGGTTGATCACCAGCTCGAACTTCGTTGGTTGCTCGACGGGCATCTCGGCGGGCCTGGCACCCTTGAGGATCTTGTCGACATAGGTAGCGGCCCGCTTGAAGAGGTCGGGGATTTTCGCTCCGTAGGACATGATGCCGCCGCTCTCCGGGAATTCTCGCACGTCATACACCGCCGGCAGTCTGCTCTTCGCGGCCAGGTTCACGATCCGCGCCCGCCGATTGGTGAACATTGCGTCGGAAATGACGATGAGCGCATCGAGCCGTTCCTTGCGCATCGCCGCGAAGGCGGCCTCGAACTCTCCGGGCTCCCGCACCTCCAGCGTTCGAAGCGTTACGCCCAGCCTCCGGGCAGCATCCTGTGCTGCTCTGAGACCCTGCGGCCAGGCGGGATTCCAGAGGGCAGCACCGCGCGAGAACGTGGGAAAGGCTTCCTTGAGGAGCTCTACCCGCTTTCCTTCCAACTCGGGGGGACCGACTGTCAGCCCCGTAATGTTCGCGCCGGGCCGCGCGAGACTGGCAACGAGTCCAAACGCAACCGGATCGGAGGACCCCACAAAGACGATGGGGATCGCCGTCGTGGCACGCTTTGCCGCTGCGGTCGCTGGACCTCCGCCCGTCAGCAGGACGTCGACCTTCAGTCGGACGAGCTCGGCGGCGAGCGTGACGAGTTGATCTGGATCACCCCTTGCGTATCGCACGTCAATCGTAATGCTCTGACTCTCCACGTAACCGAGTTCACGCAGTCCCTGCCGGAACGCCTCGACGTAGGGGTCTGGGGGTGAACCGGGGCGCAGGACCCCGATCCGCGGGATCTTCTTCACCTCCTGCGACTCGGTCGCAGGCGGCGCGAGAAGGCTGAGTGTGAGAATGACCGCGAGCCCGATCCGCCGCATGGGCACCTCGGTGGGATGGCTGGCGGGAGTCTAGCAGACCTGAACTATGGGCGTCGTGCGGGCACTGCATGCCGCGCCGACACGTGGCGTCCTCATTACAAATGCTCCTTCGGGTCTTTGCTCTTCATCACTCGCCGCACCATTCTCCTTGCACGCTCTTTATCCCAAAGCCTGATACCCATGTAGACGACATACCCACACGCCACAACGATGAGCAGAAAGACCAGGACTTCTCCTGCGCCAACGATGAGCTTAATCATGGATTATTTCCCTTGTTCGAGCCGGATAAATGGGACGCTGCCGCTGCCCATATACACAGGAAGCTTTCCATCCCACTTCTCCAACGCCTTCATTTGGAGCACCTCCGGTGAGCTCTTCAGCGATTCTTGGAGCAGCCTATTAGCTTTCGCTTGGCCCTCGGCCAACGCGAGTTGCCGTTGCCCTTCCTTCTCCGCTTGCTGTCGCACAAATTCCGCCCGCTGCACATTCTGTTCTTCTACTTGCTTTTGCTCGATCGCATGACTGAAATCGTGGGAGAAGCTGATATTCGTGATTGAGACGGCCTGAACAGTAATCCAATACGGCGCCAGTCTCACCTTCAACCCATCTTCGATTTCCTTCTTCAATTTGGGCCGTTCCTGGATCACTTTTTCGACTGGGAATAACGCAGTGGACGCCTTGGTGACTTCTTCGACGGCCGGAAGAATGATTCGTGCCGCAAAGTCGGCACCCACAGTTCTGATAACTTCGTGGCATTTGCTGGCATCGATCGAAAAGTTGACGACGATCGTCGTATGGACGTCCTGTAGGTCACGGCTGGACGCATCGGCCTTGACTTCGAATTTCTGAACCTTGACGTCGACATGGTAGACCGACGTCGTGAACGGGTTGTACACGTACAAGCCGGCGGGATAGCAAGTTGGATCGACAGCGCCAAATCGAGAGAACACAACAGCTTCGCCCGGGGAAGTCGAGGTAAACCCGCAGCCGGTCACAAGCAATCCAATCATTCCCGCTAGAAAGCGCAGGTGTGTCATTGGCATACCTCGCATGAATGGCGATCTCGTAGGGGGAAGACCGTCCATCGACACAAGCTGAGCGCGAGAGGATCGAAAGCTCGTCGGCCACATGGGCACCTCGGCGAGGACGGCTAGCGGGAAGTCTAGCAGAGGACGGCGAGTCGCAGGAGCTGGCCGCGTTGGTCGAGCATACCAAAGAGCGCTATAGGAGGTCAGGACTAACCAATTCGATCGGCTTGGAAGGGCCGCCTGAAGAAATCTTGAGTTGACTCGCGGATTGATCCAACCCTAAAGTTCCCGCGCGCTGACACATCGCGCGCAGTGCAGGTCCGGCTGCTGAAGGAGCCAGCGATGCCCAAAAGGTGTCCTGGCGAAGTTCAAGTGGGAGTCTAGTTTTGCAGCGCATCGCAGGGCGCGGTGCTCTACTCGCCTTCGCGATCGGCTGCTACATCAGGCAGTCATCCAACTCGCACTTCCTTGACGCGTTCAAGCGCCAGATTGTTGTAGTTGATCGACGCCGTTCCTCTCGGCGCCCCGCCCATACTCACGCGGGCGAAACACTAGGAATCCTATCGTCACTCGCCACTGCGGGAGCATGGAACAAGATCGGTCCAAATCGGGAATCCCGGGTAAGAGGCTCGTGGAGGGAGACCCAATGAGCATTCGACGAATGACCCTCGCGTGGATTTTCTCGATGAGCGGTGTGGCGCTGTTTTTGGCGGTGATGAGCGTGGCTCCGCTGGACGTGAGCGCCCAGAACTATATCCCCGCCACGCAGGCGTTCGACTCCCCCGGCTGCAGCGACTCACACCTCTTGCGTGAGGGCGAAGGCATCCCAAGCGTAGCGCGTCTCAATCCTGAGTGGAAGGCCATCATCATCGACCCCAATCAGCCGCCCGAACTGCAACCCCCCGTGCTCCTCGAGGGATTTGTCTCTGGCCCATCGGCCAATAATCAGGCGACGGCCGAGGTTTCCGAAGAGGACACACCGTGGACGCATTACACGCACGACTTTACATTTAAAGTTGTTCCCGATCCGGCTTATCTAGCCTTGCTGTCGTCGTGGGTGAGATTCCCAGGCGTAACCATTTCGCTCCCACCTCTTGATCCAGGCTCTCCTCTTTTGTGCGCGTTATTCGGCGGTCAGTTCCACCCGGATGGGAGTTGTGTTGTACCTCCAGAAACCTGCCCCGACGGTAGCACCGGGACGACTTGTCATCACACAGATATGGAGGTCGAGTGGGATAACGCAAGTTTGATGGACGTGAAGGACCCCGATGGAAAGGTAGTGGAAGGCTTCGCGCGCGACTGGGGCGCTGTGCCAGAGTTTGTCTGGCCCGCCGTCGGCGATCGCGTCTGGATCATGGGGCGCTGGATTTTCGACTGCGGCCATCCGAACAGCGATTTCAGAGCGAACGTCAAGTACTCAACGGAGATTCATCCACCCCGCGTACTGGTCACCCTTCGCCTGAAGCACCCGGCGCTGGACTCGTTTCCTCGGCCACGCGTCTCAGCTCCTAATTTCCCGCCTCCGCAGAGCTATCTACCGGTGACTGGCGTCCCGGTCGACCCGGCATCGCTGCCGCCCGGCGTGCCCAACAGCGGTCCCACCAATGTGCCGGTGATGGAGGCTGACATCTTCGTCAGCGTCAACGGTGGTGGAGCCAACGATCTGTGCAGCATAGTGCCTGAATCCTGCCCCGGCCACACTGGGCCAATCATCCCTGTGAACGACCGGAACTACGTCTTCGACATCTATCCGCCCGGGACGTCCTTTGACGCGACCCTTTCGAATGGCACCTTCGTGGTCACACCGCCGGTTTCCGACGCCTCGCTGCAATGGCGGGTCGTAAACCATTTCAGCGAGCTTCCCGCGCACGCCTGCGGCGGCGCGGATAACAGCGTCTGCGTGACCGTCGACCCGATTATCTGCCCGATCGATGCCGTCACGCCGCCGCCCACGCAGAGTGAGACCGGCTGTCCTCCGGTGCCTACGCAACCCACGCGCCTGCGGGTAATTCTCCCGTTTCAGGGCAGCAACGCCAACTTCTTCGCCCAGAGCGTCTTGGTGGGGTGGGACGACGTGCCAACAGCGGCGAACAACACGACTGGCGTGCGCACTTTTCAGGTGCGACTGCACAAGCTTACCGTGGACAGAGACGGCAAGGCCTTGGGGGACAGACCGGATTGGCGGGTGTTTGTCAATGTCGGGGGTCAGTGGCGGTTCATCAGCCCATTTTTCGACACCGACGCCAACAACGGCAGCGGGATTTCCTTCTTCGAGGGTGGCAACAATGTCTGCCACGGAGCGGCACTGAACAATTTTGGGGACACCGACTGTTTTCAGTTTGACAACACCCCCTGGACGGTAGGTGTCCAGGACGGCACTTCGATTCACGTTGGCGTCGGAGGCTATGTGGCCCAGGGCGTCGAGAAGAGCTTCTGCCGCAATTTCCCCGGGGGGTGCGACGCTCCCACGTTTTTTGGGAGCGAGACCCTAGGCGACATCGGACTGATACAGTTTGAACGAATTGGCACTTACGAGTTCGACCTCAATGCCCCAGATTACCGATGGTTGGATGCGCCGTCATTCAAGACGGCACTGCTTGGTTGCGCAGGTATTGTGATAGGCAGTTGCGGACTACAGTACGAGGTCGAGTTCAGCGTGCAAGAGGTCCAGCCTGCTACGCCGCCGACGAGCGCTCCGCTCGTCATCGGCCTTCCGAACTTCGTCGGCGCTGGGGGTACCTACATATCTGCCTCCACCCCTATGATCCCTCAAACTGGGGACCCGACCGCGGAAGGCTTCCAGTATCGGTTTCACAGGCAGGGAGACGTTCTCCCGACCTACGCGACGCTGCCTTCCCAGGTCCCTGTGCACTGGGCGCATGTGGACCTGGCGCCCGGGGTACATTCCGCAGAGGTCCGTGTTGGCGTGGCCAACACCGGCGATGGCCCATACGACTTTCAATACTCAGCCCAATCTTTTGGAAACCTGCTCGAGCCGCGGCACACGACGACGGTGGTCCTCGACACCACGCCGCCAGTGATAACGATCGTTCAGCCCGCGGCGACGCAGTACGTACATAGCGCGACGTTGATACTGTCTGATACAGTGACCGACACTGGCTCTGGCGTTAAGACCGTCACCGAATTGTCGCTTGGCACGCACACGTTCTCAATCAATGCGGCGGATAATGTCGACAACGCCAGCGTGAAGTCGGTGACGTTCTCCATCATCGTCACGGCGGATAGCATTAAGGATGATGTACGACAGTTCCTCCAAAACGGTGCGATCAAAAACGCGGGAGAGGCGAGCTCTCTGCTCGCGGAGTTGGATGCGGCCGCGGCAGCGCGGGCGGGAGGCGATTGCTCCACCGCTGGCAAAATCTACCGAGCATTTGTCCAGGAGTTGCAGGCACAGAGCGGCAAAGGCGTGGACGTTAGCGCGGCAGCGATCATGATCGCCGACGCCCAATATTTGAGTGCCCATTGTCCCTGAGCGCTCAATTAGCCCGTCGGTCGCGTTAGCGCAACGGCCTGCCAAACGCGCCGAGCCGGCGGTCCGCATCGGCACCTCGGTGAGGATGGCTGGCGGGAGTCTAGCAGAACCGCGCTGCCGGACTTCCAGAAGCTGCTCGATTAATGTTCAGAATCCGGATGTTGGCACAAACGCGCCGCGATCGACATGGAACGAGTGGCGCCAAGCCCCGATTACTTCACATTTCCCGTAACTTCGCTCTTGGCACGAGCCCTGCTTCGGTTGGTTGGTGGAGGCATACGACTTGGGGACGCGGGCTCTACTAGTGGGACTCACGCTTGCGCTGCTGGGCCTCTCGACCACCGCCTATGCAGAAGAGCGAGACGAGGCGACGGGTGCCAGCGGCGTCACGCTGTACGAGATCAGCGAACGCGTAATGTTCGATCAGGTGCAGGGGGTGATCCTGCGGAACGCCACTTCACCCCTGCAGGGATTTGCGGCACTCGGGACCCCACTCTGCCCCACAGCACTGTTGATCTCGGTTCCGCGCATCCAGAGTTGCACCGTCATCGCGGTCGGCACGGACAGCGTTTCCACGCAGACCGGGACAGGCCCAGTCGTCGGCACTTTCGACGTTGTGATCAACGCGCCCGGTAACAGCTCAGTCCACGTCCCCGACTTGCCGGTCATCAGCGGAACATTCGAGGGTACGGTGGATCTCTCGCTGGCCGTGCTGCATCATGTACCGCTTGGCTCGATCACGGGCCGCTTCACCATCACGCAGATGGCGGATCCGGCGACCGGCATGCTGGTGCCGCTGCGGCAACCCGTCGTCTTGCCCTTCAATGGCACATTTCGCATGCCGTTCAAGCTCGACGCGCACGGCACATTCGAGCGCAGCCGACGGGACCACGGTGCGTTCTACCTGAATGACGACTTTCGCACGCTCATTCCGGTGCGCCCGTTCGAGCGTTCCACCGGCTTTCCCGATGTCCGCCTCGAAGTGAGCTTCGGCCCTTAGCCCGCGTGGGGCGGGTTTACTTCGGCGGCGCACCCTGGTACGGTCCGCCAGGTCATCGAATGCGAGTTATGGCGTTTCTGCAACCCGACCTTCCGTGAAGCGACTGGGATGGGCCATGGGCGGCCTCCTCGCCGCCGCGCTCATCGGATACGGCGTTTGGCTAGTATGGACGGACGCGCCCGCCTATCAGTTCCTGGTCCGTCTCTACGTGGATAAGAAATTCCTCAAGCACACGCTCCGGGAGTGGGGCATTCTCGCTCCCCTTATTTTTATCAGCCTCCAAGCACTGCAGGTCATCATTGCCCCAATCCCCGGCGATGTGACTGGAATCCTCGGCGGCTACTTGTTTGGCCTGTGGGTCGGGCTCGTCTACTCAACGATCGGACTGACGCTGGGATCCGTGGCGGCCTTCGCGGTGGGGCGCTGGCTCGGCGCTCACTCCGTTCAACGACTCGTAAGCCCGGAGATCTGGCGCAAGCTTGGATTCATCGTGGAAGCCGAGGGCGTCATATTGTGTTTCATCGTTTTCCTGCTCCCTGGAGTGCCGAAGGACATGGCGTGTTACCTCTTCGGACTCAGTCCCATGCCATTCTGGGTCTTCACCGTGGTCTCCACACTCGGTCGTTTCCCCAGTACGTGGGTGCTCTCCGCGCAGGGCGCCAACACGGCGTCGGGAGATTACATTGAGGTGATCTTAATCACGGCGGTGTTCGTGGCGGTCGCGCTCCCGCTGTATTACTACCGCAACCGCCTCGTCGATTGGCTCCGGAGGAAGCAAGTTCGGTCTACGGATGTGAATCCTCGCACACGCTGAAGCGTGTGCAGAGTTACTCGCCATTTCTCACTGCGACAAGTCACCTCCCATGGGCGCTTGCGCGGCTACGGACGCCGCGTCGGCTCCAGCGTCTGCTTTTCGATACGGTCAGCCATACCCTTCAGCCGCCAAAGACGTCGAACGCAATCTGGAGCGGTGAGGTTCTCCGCGCCCTGCCGCCAGTTCCTATCCACTTCGGGAACCCGCCAACAGTCAGACTTCGGCTTGCGAACTGGCGGGCACTAAGGCGCTTAATGCACGGGAATCGTGAACGTGAACGTCGACCCCTCCCCGACCTGGCTCTTCACCCAGATTCGCCCACCGTGAAGCTCGACGAACTTCCGGCACAAGGTCAGCCCGAGCCCCGTGCCCTCGACCTTCTTCGCCGCCGTCCCCACCTGACGGAACTCCTCGAAGACCTTCTCCTGATCCTCCGGGGCGATGCCGATCCCGGTGTCACTAACGGATATCTCAACGCTTCCATCCTTCGAGACTGCGCCGACCTCGATGCGCCCACCCTCGGGCGTGAACTTGATCGCATTCGACAACAGGTTCAAGACGACTTGGCGGACCTTGCGCTCGTCCGCTTGGACCTGGCCTAGCCGGTTATCGATGTTTGTATGGAGTGCGATTGACCGTCGTCCCGCACGTTCACGCACCAGCGTGAGGGCACTCTCGATGGCGGTGGGGAGGTCGAAGTCCGTCAACTCCAGCTCCATCCGCCCGGCCTCGATCTTCGACAGGTCGAGGATGTCGTTGATCAGAGATAGCAGGTGGGTTCCTGAAGCATAGATGTCCTTCAGGTATTCTTCCTGCTTCTCGTTCAGATCTCCGAACATGCGGTCGGTCAGGACCTCGGAGAATCCGATGATGGCGTTGAGGGGTGTCCGTAGCTCGTGGGACATGTTCGCCAAGAACTCGGACTTGTGCTGGCTGGCGACTTCGAGTTGGCGGCTCTTGATCTCGATTTCACGAAACAGTCGTGCGTTCTGAATGGCCAGCGCCGATTGGGTGGCGAAGGTCCGCAACAGCTCCGTCGTCTCGGCGGGGAACTCTCCTGGATGATTGCGGGTCACGACGAGACATCCGATCAACCGGTCCTCGCGGGCCATCGGCACGGCCAAGATGGCGCGGATACCGGACTCAATAAGGTTCTCCCGCAATCGACTTTCGTAGGATCCCGGGATGGTGATATCGGGCACTTGTACCGGCTCCAGCGTGATGGCGGTCCTCCCGAGTACTCCTTCTCCTTTCCGAAACCTCGTGGTGCGCCGAACTTCCGCGAGCGTTCCGCCGGTCTCCGTCGCCACCCGCTGGACAAACTCCTCTGCGGCCTCGTCGTACTCGAACACGACGCCGCCATCAAGCCCCGAGAGTTGGACGGCGCGGCTGACGATCGTCGAGAGCACGGTGTCGAGATTCAGCGTGGAGCTTATGGCCTGCCCGACTTCCCCAAGCGCCCGTAACTCCTCTACAGACCGGGTCAGCTCTGTCGTTCTCGCCTGGAGTTCGCTCAGTAGACGGGCGTTCTCGATCGCGATGACCCCTTGGTCGGCGAAGGTTGTCACCAACTCGATTTGCTTCTCGGTGAAGGGTCGGACTTCGTCCCTATGGAGGCCGAACACGCCTAGAAGGACCCCGTCCCTGAGCATTGGCACCGCCAGGACCGTCCGGAAGCCACCGATCCTCCAAAACGCGGTCAACTCGTACTCAGGGTCCGCCGTTACATCGGCAATCTGAACCGTTCGACGCTCCAGCGCCGCTCTGCCAACCGTAGACCCTCGCCCTGGAGGAATCGAAGTTTGTGTAAGAAATTCGCGAAACTCAGGTGGGGCGCCGTAGACCACCGCCATCCGGTATACGTCGCCGTCCGGCCGGAAGATGACACCCCACTCAGCAGCACAAAGCCTCGTCGCGTTCTCAAGCAGCGTTGTGAGTACCGCCTGAAGGTCGAAGGCCGAGCGGCTGATGACCTTGAGGACTTCCGCTGTGGCTGTCTGTTGGTCGAGCGCTTCTATGAGGTCGCGATTGCGGGTTTCCAGTTCCTTGAACAATCGGACGTTCTCGATCGCGATGACCGCCTGATCGGCGAAGGTTTTCAGCAGCTGGATCTGCTGCTCGGAGAACGCCCCTGGCTCCGGCCGGATAGTGACGATAACGCCGATCGGGCGCCCTTGGTGGAGCAGGGGCACGGTCAGGCAGGAGCGGTAATGTGTTGCTTGCGCTGTTCCCTTAAGCTCGTACTCCGGATCGTCCAGGACATCTGGAACGTGGGCGACCTCACCGGTCAAGATGCTTCGGCCGGCCAAGAACCCCCGGCTCGGCGCCACTGGGAAGAGTTGGCGTAGGACGTCGGCGATCTCAGGGCTCACGTTGGTGTGCGCGCGGAGATGGAGCAGTGTGCCGTCGAACGTCATGACCCATCCCGAGGTCGCTTGACAGAGTCGCATGGCGCGGTCAGCGATCGCATCGAACACGGGTTGGAGGTCCGTCGGGGAACTCGCGATCACCCGCAGGATGTCGCTCGTTGCGGTTTGACGATCGAGCGCCTCCTTCGTCTCGGTGAACAGGCGCACATTCTCGATGGCGATAACGGCCTGGTCGGCGAAGGTCTTGAGCAGGGCAACCTGCCGCTCAGTGAAGAGGCGAGCCTCGGTGCGCCGGAGAATGATCGCGCCGATCGCGACACCCTCTCGCATCAAAGGAACGCTCAGTATCGTGCGGAAGCGCGTGCGCCATGCGTTCTCGGCGCTCTCGGGAAACTCGTCCGCCGCGGCCTGCACGTCGGCGACTTGGATAGGCCGCCCCTCGAGTATCGATCGACCTCCGACCGTCCCGCGGACCAGCGGAAGACCGAACTCGGCCACGGCCCCAACAGGGATCGCTCCGTAATGGGCAACGAGTAGGAGCCGGTCGTCGGCCCGGCGCCAGATGTCGGCGTCCGAGGAGTCGCATAAGAGAGCGGCACTCTCCGCGACGGCATCGAACACCGGCTGGATATTCGTCGGCGAACCTGAGATCACACGCAGGATCTCGCTGGTCGCGGTCTGTTGCTCGAGGGCCTCCTTGGTCTCGTTGAACAGTCGAGCGTTCTCGATGGCGATGACGGCTTGGTCGGCGAAGGTCTTCAAGAGCGCGATCTGCCGGTCGGTGAACGGCCGCACCTCGGTTCGGCGAATCGTGATCGTCCCGATGGCCTCGGCTCCGCGGAGCAGGGGCGCGCTGAGGATCGTCCTGAACCCACGTTTTCGCGCGAACTCACTGCTCATGGGATATTCGAGCGTCTCGGCCTGCATGTCCACAACGTGCATCGCCTGGCGCTGGCGGATCACGCGTCCGCCGAGTGTTCCCTCTGTCAGGAGAAGGACAGGGTCTGGAGCGATCGGCCCTTCATGAGCGGCGAGATGTAGCGCATCGCCGGCGACCAAGTGAATCGCGGCGTCAAGAGCATCGCAGAGACGGGCGGCGTTCGTCACCGCTGCCGCGAACACCGGTTGCACGTCCGTCGGCGACTGGCTGATGACCTGCAGAATCTCGGCCGTGGCGGTCTGTTGCTCCTGCACCTCACTCAACTCGCGATGGCGCATCTCGAGTTGACCCAGCGCCTCCTTCAGGCGCTTCTCCAGGTCCTGGACCCCAGCGTCGACGCTCTGGGGCGGCTTCCGAGATGCCGGGGGCTTAGCTTCGACTTTGGACTTCGCAGGCTTTGGACCCCGACCCATCAGCCTCTCCTTGCCTCTATGAATCGGCCGGGGACAGGCTAGGCGAACGCGCCCTCGTGGGCAAGAGCGCCGGCCGTGTTCGAAAGGCGCACCTCAACTGTCGTCGTATCCGTCCCGAATGGCTCAGGACCGTCCTTTCGGCGGTTCGGAGTCCCCACGAAGACCGCTGCGTCGCGTGCCACGGCGCGCGTTCCCACCCGGTGCCCGTCGCGCTCGTCGGCGAGTGCTCCATTCCTGTGGTCTAGAAGGTCACCCGCCGGCTGCGGCTAGAGTCGGGTCACGGGTTGCGGCGCCGGGAGGCGACGAGGCCGCGCACGATCCACACGATGAGCGCCTTCGGTGTGCCCTCCCGCCTGAGGTACGACTCGAGGCGATCCGTGGCGACAATCAGCAGCGCTAGCGGCGCCGACCGTGGCATGGCCACCTCCTTCGATCCGGTCCCGACTCCTGACGCTGGCCAGCCGAAGAGTTACTTCTTGGCGTACTCGAACTTGGGCAGCGCTTTGATCGCCTCCTTAGTCGCGCCGGGCAGCACGATCTTGCCGTTCTCTTGTTTCAATTGGTTGACCGGAATGGCCACGTCATGCCGGCCCACGCCCACGAAGCCCCCTGCGCCGATGATGACGAACGACACCGCGCTGTCAGGGGCAATGATGAGGTCGTCAATGATTCCCACTTTCTGCTTCTGTTCGTTATAGACGGGCTGGCGGAGGATCTGCTTCTTGGCGCTCCACCCGATCGCCACCGCTCTCGTCTCCTCGACGGTGATACCGACCCGAGTCGAGCCCGCGACCTGCGCAGCAGCATAGCCTCCTGGCACTAGCAGCAGCATGCACGATAAGGCCAGAAATCGCAGTTGGTTCATGTTAGACCCTCCTTTGTGTCGATTCCGTTCAATGGACTGGCCGGTGGAATTTCAGGATGCGCCCAGCACCGTCCATCGGCACGTCAACGCTGAGACGCCCGCGCGCTAATGGCCCTTCAGCTTCACGTCTTCGAAGGGCGCCACGAACGGATACCCGGCGATGAGTCCGACCCCCGATTCCTCGACCCTCGGTCCAACGCCGCTCAATCCCCCGATCTCCCAGATCGGCGCGAACATCGCCTTGTCATGGATAGGCTGTTGGATTCGCTCGAGCTCCGCCGCGCGCCTCTTGGGGTCCAGTTGGGCCGCCTGTTCCCGGACGAGCCCCTCGATATCGGCATAGCTTCCATAAGCGTACGCACCGCCCGAGGCGACAAAGGCTTCGATTCTTGTGGCGGCGTTGCCAAAGGCACCGCTTGCGCCCTGGATGAGGTTCGTGTGCTTCTTCTCCGCGTACCCC
>Ga0306924_10003051_pt1 | contig 15984 bp, 13 predicted proteins | sample sta12Can44000111_FD_203756 | JGI IMG/M metagenome (GOLD analysis project Ga0306924, IMG submission 203756) | Lab enrichment of tropical soil microbial communities from Luquillo Experimental Forest, Puerto Rico - statanox.12C.anox.44.000.111 (v2)... | ecosystem: Environmental > Terrestrial >... | reverse complement strand
GTGCTGATCCGACCGGGCGACGGCCGCTCGGAGATCGCCGCGCCATATCTGCCGATCCGCCCTCGACCCCGACACCACGGTCTGGACCTCGACCGACGCTGGATTCGGGCGACAGGCGCATTAGGCGGATCCGCACGCTAGCGCGCGACGCGGACCCAGGCGGCCACCCGCGTGGCTGCCCTCGGGCATACCGCAGTAGCCTGTCAACCTGTGACATCGGCTCGCCCGCGACTGTCTGGACCGGAGGCGTCATGGCCGGGTACTTCGTTGCGAACTACACGATCACCAACCAGGCCGAATACGCGCAGTACCTTGCGGCGGTCGGACCGATCCTGAAGGCCCACGGCGCCGAAAACATCGTCATCGACCGCGACTCCGAGCCGCTTGAAGGATCAGCCGGCCAGGTCACCGTCGTGCTGAGGTTTGCCTCGAAGGCTGCGGCCAAGGCCTGGTACGAATCGGCGGAATACCAGGCCATCCTGCACCTCCGCACGGACAACACCGAGGGTGTCGGGGTCATCGCGGAGGGCAGATAGCCCGACCAGGCCCTGATGCCAAGAGCGATGATCGGGTCGATCGGCCACTATCCTGCTGACCCTGCGAGTCGCCTTCCCGGACCCGCCGCTGGCTGCTGCGGGCATAATCCTTCGCCGCGCAGCAACGATCGCAGTACGGCTGGTCTCGGGCTGGGCCTTCGAGCTGGGCATCAGGCGGCTGAACCTGATCACGGCGCCAGAGAATGCAGCATCCCAGCGCGTCGCCGAACGCGCGGGGTTCACCCGCGAGGGTCTGCTGCGGGCCTGGCTGCCGACCTCTACTGGCCGACGGGACAGCGTGATGTACTCCCTACTGCCAAACGACCTAACGATTAACGGCGGGGGTAACAGAGGGGTGTGAGGTCCAGGTGGGTGGCTACGGTTCAGTCATGGAGCCTGGACGACTTCAGATCACGTTCGACTGCCTGGATCCGGCGCGAGTTGGAACATTCTGGGCCGAGTTCTGCGTCGACTAGTACGGTCCCGCGCCCGCCGGAAGCTGGAGACAGGGTGGCTAGCGGCGGCGAAGCCCAGCCCTTGACGACACGGCCAGCAAGACCGCGGATACCGATACGGCCAAAGTCCGGCCAGTGCCTGCCTTCAGGTCCGTAGGCATGGGCACATCGTCCAGGACCGTCCATCGCGGTGTGCGCTGAGCCGATATTCCGTCGTTGTCCATAAGTGGCAGGCGTTGTCCGCCGTCATGGCGGCAGTATTGGCGGCAGTCGCAGCGGAACGAGAGTGATCCGCGATCAATACGCTTATGAGCTGGGGGACCCGCCCTGCCAGGCGAGCTCGGCAAAGCTGAACAGCCGCTGCGGGGTCATCCGCAGCCAGTTCGTTGCCCAGTCCAGGCTGCCGCCGCGGTTGCGCAGCTCAGTGATGCTCCGGACATCTTCCGGAACGGTCGCCAGCACCTCGGCCGGGCCCTCGGTAAGCACGGCGGCGTGGGTGTTGTGCTCGCCCTCGACGATGGACATTGCGAGCCACGGATGGGCCCGGACGTTGCCGAGCCGGGCCGCGCTGCCGAGCGTGGGGAGCCAGAACGCCTCCGCGTATATGGAGAACAGCGTCGGTGCGGCGTGCGGACGGCCGTCGGGCCGGGTGGAGGACGCGAGCGCGTACGTCCGGCGCGCCAGGTACCCGGCCAGCTGTGGCCCGGTCATCCGCCGCTCGGGCGGGTACGCCTTGCGCACCGCCCCAGCCCGGCTGAAGGACGCATCCTGTAGCCGGCCCAGCCAGGCCGCCAGGGCCTGATCGCCTGCACTGGGCAGAAGCTCTTCTCGGCTGCTACCTGGCATAGGGCTGGTTGCTGCTCTGGGTGGTGAGACACATGACAGCCACGCTAGTCCGGCTGGGTGACCAGCGCTTCGTCATCGCCTCGCGGGCCAGCAGGCCCGGCAGCTTCTCCTCCATCTCCGCCTGCGCCACTCGTCGCACCGTCATGCCGATCCCCCGGTTCGATCCCGTGAATGCCTGATTATCCTGCGGCGGCTGGCGCCTGTCTGGTGATCTTGCTGGTGGTGTTTTGCCTGGTGGAGCTGCCGGGACTTGAACCCCTGACCCCTGCTTGCAAATCAGCTCCGACCCAGGCCCTGCGGCTGGAGGCTAACCTCGGGCTTTCGCGAGTGACTGGCTGGCCTTGATCGTTTACCTATAAAAAGTGCCCTGGCCTGGGAGGATGGGACTTGTCTAGGATCCTGTCCGCGCCAAACCGAAGGCACTTTCCAGGTGAAGAATACCGGGCTCCGCAGCAAGATCACCGTGTCGGCCGACGGGAACGGGCTGGTGTCGCAGGCTGGCGTGCTGCTGCTGGCCGAAGCGCTGCGGGTAACGGGCCTGGGCCAGGGCCTGTCCGGCGCTCTGGCGCGGTGGCGGGCGCCGCGGGCGGTGCATGACCCGGGGAAGATCATTGCCGGCCTGGCCGTGGCGCTGGGGCTGGGCGGGGACTGCCTGGCTGATGTCGCGGTGCTGCGGGCCCAGCCGCGGTTGTGCGGCCCGGTGGCTTCTGACCCGGTGATCTCCCGCCTGGTCGCCGCGCTGGCCGCGGACGCGCCGCGGGCGCTGGCCGCGATCCGCAAAGCCCGGGCAGCCGCCCGGGAGCGGGCCTGGGCGCTGGCCGGGGACCGGGCGCCGGGCGCGGACGGGGATCTGGTCCCGGTCGACCTCGATGCCACGATCGTGCTCGCGCACAGCGAGAAGGAGAAGGCCGCCCCTACCTGGAAGAAGACGTACGGATTCCATCCCCTCGCCGCGTTCGCCGACCACGGCGCCGGGGCCGGCGGGGAGCCGCTGGCCATCATGCTGCGCCCCGGGAACGCCGGATCCAACACCGCGGCCGAGCACATCGAAGTGACCAGGCTCGCGCTGGCCCAGCTGCCCCGGGCGCTTCGGCAGCGGGTGCTGATCCGCACCGATTCCGGCGGCGGCACCCATGAGTTCCTGGCCTGGCTGGCCAGCCCGGGCCGCCGGCTGCACTACTCGATCGGCATGACCATCACCGACGACATCCAAGACGCCATCCTGGCCCTGCCGGACCGCATCTGGGAACCGGCCTATGACGCCGGCGGCCAGGTGCGGCCGGGCGCCTGGGTGGCCGAGCTGACCGGCCTGCTGGACATGGCCGGCTGGCCCGCCGGGATGCGGGTGATCGTCCGCAAGGAACGCCCCCACCCCGGCGCCCAGCTGCGGTTCACCGATATTGACGGGCACCGGTTCACCGCCTTCGCCACCGACGCCCGGCGCGGCCAGCTCGCTGACCTCGAACTACGGCACCGCCGCCGTGCCCGCTGCGAAGACCGCATCCGCAACGCCAAAGACACCGGGCTGCGCAACCTCCCGCTGCACGGCTTCGCCCAGAACCAGCTCTGGTGCGAGCTGGTCGCGATGGCCAGCGAACTGACCGCCTGGATGCAGCTGCTCGCCCTGGACGGCCCCGCCCGCGCCTGGGAACCCAAAAGGCTGCGGCTACGGCTGTTCTGCGTCGCCGGACGGCTGGTCCGCGGCGGCCGCCGGCTGCGGCTCCGCCTCGCAGCGACCTGGCCCTGGGCCGGCCAGCTCACCGCCGCGATCACCCGCCTGCAGGCCCTCGCGCCTGGCTGACCACCCCCAAACCGCCCCTGCGACCAGGAAGGACAAACCCAGGGCCCGTGGAACCCCCGCCCACCCGGCGCGACAGCCGGGAAGCCCGCACAGCCAGGCGCTGAAAATCAGCAAACGGCCGCAGTCTCAGCCGGACAGTTCAAGATCGCGAAACATCGAGGCTAGGAACTCTATGCTCCGGCGGCCACGGTGAGGTGCTTTGAGGCAGTAGAGATGTTGCGAAACTGAAGCAACTGTCCCACCATGATCTCTACCGATTCTCCCAGTGACGAGCCGCCTGCTGCTGCAATCTGCACATCCGACGCTGCAACGTTTAGCGTTACACCGTAAGGTGTTGGCCAACCCCGTAGCGCGTGGACGGTTGCCCTGAGCGCGGAAAGCGTATTGACTGCTGCCTGCCAGCCGTTGGCAGTTGTTACACACGCGACAGGCTTGCCATCAAGGTACGGCGGGTCATCATTGCGGAGTTCTTCCAGGTAATCGATCGCATTTTTGACCAGCCCGGACATACTCCCGTGATAACCGGGAGAGCCAATGATGATCGCGTCGGCTCGTCGTACGGAAGTAAGCAGCTGGCGTGCATGGGCTGTGAGGGGAGTACCGGGCTCGTACGGAGGCAGAACGAGCGCCTGCCCAGAATACAACTCCGTATCAGCCCCTAGCTGGCTTAGCCGTCGGAGCGCCAAGCGCAATACCTGCTCGGTGGAGGAACCCGTGCGCAAGGAGCCGCCGATCGCAACAACTGTCGGACGCTGAGCACACTCATGCCTGCGGCTCATGTGGGCTGGCGATTCCATGGTCCAGTCCTCCCTCGCTGCGGTCTAAATTATAGACCAATGGACTATTGAGCTGCAAGTCGTTCAGGGCTGCGAAGCGTGGCTAAGACGCTCCTTTCGGCAAGCCAGGGTGTTGCGCCGCAACTAATGACCCCGCCTCGGATTGGCCGGCTATCGGTGCTCAAGATGCAAACCCAGAACGCCCCTGGTCTCGGCGCGGGTCGCGCCGAGCAGACTTAAGTGCTGAGTCCGCGGCGGCGTCTGTGCAGGGAGCTGACCGTCAGCTCATGACCGAGCAACCGACGCAGTAGGGTGCCGAGCTCCAACTGGATCCGATGGGCTGGCCCGTTCGAAGCCTGCGGCGCCATGTCCAGGGCACGGCGGATCCGCGGTTGGCAAATCCCGCACGAGAGTGCCGCCGAGCGCGACGTTCAACAGCTGGATGCCTCGGCAGATAGCCAGGATCGGCCTGCGGTCGGGATTCGGCCAGCTGAGGTGCCCTGGCCCTCAATGAACACCTTCCCGGTGTCCCGGATCCGCGCTGGTGGCGGACCGCTGGCGATCGCCAAGCGGCTCGTCGCATGACAGCAGGCTGGAGACCGCGTCACCGCAGCGTGCGCGGCATTGAGCGGCTCGGGCCAGCGGTGGCAGGATGCCCCTTGCGGCTCATAGGGGCGATCCGCCGATCGTCAAGGACCGTCGGAAACGGCTATCCGGAAACTGAGGCCAATGAGCCGCGCTCCGCACTCAACGCGCTTGGCGATTGATCTGATCAGGCCCATTCAAAGTAATGCGTGTACTCCCATTGCGTAACACCCGTCTGGTCGTCGGTCCCCGACTCCTTCAGCCAGGTGCGGTAGGCGTTTGCCTCGTCTCGCTTCACCGCGACGAATTGCTCGACGAAAATGTCGCCAAGCAGTTCACGTGCGCTCTCCGAGGCGGCGAAAGCATCGACGCTGTCCTCGAGCGTCTTCGGCAGCATCTCAAACCGGTCACCGGTGTCGCCGACCGCTGGCTCTGGCGGTTCTAGCTGGTCTTGGATTCCCTGCAGACCACCCCATAGCATAGCCGCGAGACTCAGGTAGAAGTTCACGTCAGGACCGGGAGCCCGGTGCTCGAACCGTGTGTACTTTTCGGGTCGGACACCATGCACTACCCGCACCGCGGCGAAATGATTTTCGATACCCCATGAGGCATCATCGGGGTTCCACCAGGCGCGGTCTACACGACGGTGGGAGTTAACCCAGGGCCGGAAGAACGCGTGGAAGTCCCGCATGGTCCGGAGCATACCGGCCAAGAATTGCCGTCCTATAAGGGATAGTGACGAGGTCTTTGCGTCCCAGAGTACGTTCTGGCCATCACGCCACAGGCTGATGTTGTGATGACAGCCAGCAAGGCTATTGTTCTCAGACATCCCGGTGACTGGCATGAATGTCGCGATGAGGTCACGCTCAGTGCACAATTGGCGGAGGTACAGCTTAGATCGGGCAGCGTCATCCGCCGCTTTGACCGCTGGCTGATACGCGTTCGTAAACTCGTTCATCCCGTACCCGTACTCGGTGTGAAACACTTCGATCGGGATTCCGACTCCTCGCAGCCTTCGCATGAATTCTGTGGCAAAATCTCGATATCCGTCATTGCGCCCGAGGCTGTAGCAATCCATCTGCCGTCCCCAGGGCGAGAGTTCACTGTATGCTCCCCTGGCGATGGCATCCTCATCATTTTTGTAGATGTAGATTTCGAACTCGCATGCGGCATTGGCCTCGAAACCCATTTCGCTTAGGGCTCGCGTGACGCGGGCGAGGATCTGGCGGCCGTCCAACGGGCAGACAGAGCCATCAGGCATGAACCAGTCGCAGATGACTGACGCGATGTCCGGCTGCCACGGCCACTGTGTGGCTGTGCCTGGGTCAGCAACCGCCGTCAGCTTCGGGAAGCCAGTGGCCTCCATGTAGCTCCAGGGCGTAAGAGTGAACTCTTCACCGCCCCGCATCGAGAAGGTGAGAGGAGACATAGCCGATCCATAGGCAGAGAGGCCCTTTTCAAGCGGTGCGAACTTACCGCGCAGAGAGCCACTGAAGTCCGGCATCTCAATCTGAATGAACTCAACGCCTGCCTCGCGTAGATTACGGGTTGCATCCTCTAGCTGTCTCGCTCGTTCATCATGATTCATTGAATATCGTTGCCTTTCTTGATCGAGCGTGCATTGCCTAGGAATGCCGCTGGCCTGTCCAGGATGTGAGCCATCCGCCATCAGCCGGGAGTTGCACGCCCGTGATGAACGAGGCGTCGTCTGGGAGCAGGAATGCGATATCTGAGGCGATCTCCTCCGGGCACCCGGCCCTCTTGATGAGCATCTTCTCTTGTGCGGCCGGAAGAAGTTGCCCGCCCTGCCCGACCTGGCGGAGTTGGGGAGTGCTGAGGGTCCCGGCGCGACCGCATTGCGTCACGATTCACATCGAGGCATGCAACGGGGGCTCCTTCTGCGGCGAGCCGGGCGGCGGTAGTGGCCCCGATGCCAGATTCCGCGCCAGTAACCACCGCCACTTCACCCTTGAAACGCTCACCGTTCAACGCCGGTGGTCCTCCTGATTCTGCGATCCTGGGCGGACGACAACACCGCTATGGAGTGCCACCGTCCGTGTAGGCCGACGGCAATAAATAGTCGCGGGCGATTTCCCTGGCCAGTTGAAGAGTTTGGTTTAGATGTCTACTGTTCATACCAAAGCTTGCTGCAGGGTGTCAACCGTGGTGGAGTCGGGTATCCGATCGGAGCCGCTCGCCGCCGCCAGAGCAGCATTGTTCTGTACCGAGCGCGAACGTGACACGGACGTGACAGGGAACGGGCGGCGGTCACCGGGGGTGGGTTCCACCGCGGACTACTCGCGGCAGCTTTGTTAGCGGCGCTCGCGGCCCCGGACAACCCGGGGCGTGCCGGTGCCTGCGGTGTCAGCTTTGGGACGCGGTCAGCACCCAGCCTGGTCTGCTTTGCACACGGTCGACATGGATGACGTGCCGTTGTTACGGCGCCTTTGGGGAGGCAAGGAGGCGACGGCTGTCGCGATCCCGCCTGTCTCGCCGAGACGGCCGAGCAGAACCTGCTGCGCAAGGGTGCCATCATCTCTGGATATCCGTAGACGAACCGCGGTGCCGCCACCGCCATGGCTACGGGTCGCTGGCCAGGCCATTACAACGGCGGACCAAGGATCCGATACGCTGTCAGCAAACACGGTCCTGTGCCGCATTACTAGACCGACACAGGCGTGCGTGCATTTGAACACCACTAGACACCGAAGAGGGGCGAGCCGTGGCCGCGAACGTCCTGACGACCGGCATCCACCCTGTCCAGCAGGTGGCAGCGTATGAGCTCGTTGTCGACCAGGTGAAGCGGGCCATCTTTCTTGGGCGGTTCCTCCCCGGTGACAAGCTTCCGCCGGAGCGTGAGCTGGCGCGTCAGCTAGCTGTTTCGCGGACCACTGTCCGAGAAGCCATCCGGATGCTGGAAGGCGAGCGCCTGGTGACCACGCGCCGGGGAGCTGCAGGCGGCGCAACAATCGAACCGTTCCAAAACCTAGAAAACCAAACTTTGGATCGTATCCGCCGTGATGTGACTGCCTTTGAAGACCTTCTCGATTTTCGAGTAGCCATCGAGGTCGCCGCAGCACGGCTGGCCGCCCAACGGCGGCGCAAACAGGACCTGCAGCGAATGACGGGAGAACTCGACGCGATGCGTGCGCTCGTGAGCAAACCCCCTGATGAGCAGCAGACAGAAGACGTGGCGAGCTTCCTCGCACTTGATTCCGCCTTTCATATGTCTATCGCCCGAGCATCGCGTAACGACTACCTGCTGCGCGCCGTCGAAGACTCTCGCGCCCAGCTCTTCTATCCCGTCGGGCGGATCTTCGATCGGCTTGCCGACAACGCTCACAGATCCCATGACGAGCTCTTCGAAGCCATCGCGGCCCAGGACCCCGAAGCGGCTGAGCAAGCGGCGCGAGATCACATCGAAACCACGCGGGCGGGACTGCGGCAGATGGTAGAGGGACTTCCGCGGCGAACCCGGTCGCAGCCGTCCCGACGGGCCAAGCCTGGCGCCACGTAACGGCAGCGCAGGTCAAAGCCGACATCGCGCCATGTCTGACGATTGAACCCTCTACCTTCATAGCTGAGCTATTGGTAGAGATACTGGACCACGTAACTGCAGCGGCGAGGTGGGCTTCGCCACGGATCGAGGCGACAAGGTGCCCGTCTCCTCGAGGGAGGGCACTGGTGGCGGGCATTTCAAGTGCTATTCCGCCGCCTGCCTTGTGAGGTATGCTACGCGGCCGGCATGGCCATTGATATCGTGGCCCATCCGATCAGTGGTCTGCGGCAGGAAGGTGGCCGCTCAGTACCGAGGCGAACTCTGGCGCAACCTCGTGGGCGAAGCGGGATGCCCATTCCCTGCGGACTTGATGCGGCACGCCTGGTGTCGCCGTGTGGAGCAGGAGGTGGTTAAAGCCAGCATCGATGAATTCCCGCGTCTTACGAATCACCGTGTCTGGGCTTCCCACAAGCTGCCCTTCAGTCCACTTGGGAATGTTGGCAGGGTTGGTCTTGGCCTTCATGCTCTCGAACTGCGCCTTCCATCCTGCGTAGCTCGGCAGATTTTCCCAGTCCGTCTCGTCTGGGGTGTAATGGTCGACCTGCGCTTGCATGAATCGTGGGATGTACTCCTGGGCTAGCGTGATTGCCTGCGCATCCGTGTCAGCGATTATGCAATTTACCATCATCGGGAAAGTTCGGTCGGCATTGTGACCGAGTGCGGACGTGGATTGCCGCCAGTTATCGAGGATGCGGCGTTGGATGTTAAGGTCGCCGAGGCTGGTGCAGATGGGAGGCAAGCCCATTTCTGCCATCACCCCGGCTGTACCAGGCGTGCCAATGGCCCCATACAGGTGAATGCGGTCAGATGACACTCCAGCGACACGCGGTCGCAGGCGAATCTTCTTAGGCACGATTAGGTACTTGCCCGTATAGGAGAAATACTCACCGGAGAGCGCGCGGGTGAGAATCTCGTACGTTTCGCGGAACCGATCTCGGCTTTCGTCCATATTGATGCCGAAGGCATCGTATTCATACTTCGCGGTGCCCCGCCCGAGGCCGAGGTGCATTTGGCCATCGGTGAGCAAACTGACGGTCGCGATGTCTTCGGCGAGGCGCAGTGGGTCATACCAGGGCGTAACAAGGACACAAGTGCCAAGCGATAGCTCTGGGCGTCGGGCCGCTACGTGCCCCAGAAGCAGCAGGGGGTTGGGGGTAGGGAAGTAGTCGCTGAAGTGATGCTCAATGATCCACGCGGTAGTGAAGCCCAGCCCTGCGTGGTAGTCGACGTCGCTGAGTAGGGTCTGGTAGAGGTCCGCATCGGACGTGCCAGCTCTGTCCGCAGCGGCAGCAACGAAACCGAATTCCACCCGCGACATGGTTCCTCCACTCAGCCTCTGGCACCTCGCATGGTTCTCTGGTCTGCAGACTAGCCCATTGTTGTTTGCCTAGTCCAGCCCGGTGCACAAAGCCGTGCGGAAGGCAGGGGGTCTTGGAACGCAGGTACGGGGTGTGAGGCTGCGGTCTTATCGAGTGTCTGGTTATTGGGCGGGACGGGCTTGGCGGCGGGTCATGAGGGCTATCACGGCCCACAAGATCATGGCTTCGGGGCTGCCGGGCAGGTGCTCGTAGTCGCGGGTGGTGCGCCGGCGCTTGCCGATCCAGGCGAAGGTCCGCTCGACGACCCAGCGGCGAGGGAGCACTTCGAAGGCGCGGGTCGCGCTTGCGGCTATTTAACGGACCACAAGCACGGGCCGGTCGGCGAGGTGGATCACCTTGTGCGCCGTGCTGCCGAGGACCAGCCCGGCCAGGTCGCCTCGTCCTCTTGAGCCCAAGATGATCACGCCGACGTCGAGGCTCTTGGCATCCTCGACGATCTCGCGGGCGGCGTAACCGTAGAGCGTACTCCGCAGCACTCCATGCGCCTTGATACCCGCCTTCGTCAACTCCCCGACCGCAGAGTCGACCTGAGCCTGCGCGGCGTCAGCAAACTCGTCCGACGCCACAATCCCCCCCGCCTTGGGCAGGATCTCGCGCTCCCTCAGGTGCAGGACCCACACCTCGCCACCGGACAGCGCTGCCAGGTCCCGTGCCGCGCCGAGCACCCGCTCAGTGGCCTTTGAGTGGTCTACAGCCACTAGTAGTTTCTCGTACATCGGCCCTCCCATTACCCTAGCTGAGCATCCCAGAGTCCCCGGCTAATCAGATAATGAGGCATGCGTGTCGCACCGGCCAGGGACGAAAGGCCTTTTTATATATGTCGAATTTAGCTTGGCGGCCCGGGACCGTCTATCACCCTTCGTCCTGCCCGCGGATCTGGATGGTGTGGTAACGCCGGGCCGTCCTGACGAACTTGCGGGTTGACCAGCCGGCCTGATGCTCAATCCGAAGGGAGACGGCCAGAGGTCACGTCGGTCACCATGGTCACCTTCCACCCGGCCCGGGTATCTCGTCGGCTCGAGTTCGCAGCCGCGCGGGTCGCTGTCGGCCTGCTGGCGCTCGGCGTTCACACGGCCGGGGATTCGGTCGGCTGAGGCGTCTCGGCCTCGATGAACACCTTCCGCGTGTCCCGGATCCGCTCCGGGTGACGGACCGAGTAGTAGATCATCAGGACAATGCCGATGGCATACCAGGCGCCGACGACGGGTCCTGCCAGGTCCAGCGGGTAGCTCAGTTTGCTGATGAACTTGAATATCGGGATACCGAAGTTGGTGAAGAAGCCAGGAACGAAGAGCGCGATTCCGAGTATCGGGAAGAGCAGGTGCTTCACCACGTTGAATTCGGCCCGGCGGTCCCGCCAGAAATAGACGATGCAGGAGATGTTCACCGCGATGTAGATCGGCAGGATGGCTCCGGTGATGATGGTGCCGATGAGGGCGAAGGCGATTGTCGGGCCGTACTGCTCGCCGAGCCACAAGGTTATTATCAGCCCGGCCCCGAATACGACGATGACCGCGATGTAAGGCGACCTGAAACGGCCCTGCGTCCGGCCGAACAAATGCGGGAGAACGCGGATGCGGCCCATCGCCCACACGCACCGCGTGGCGGCGCAGCCGGCTCCGTTCGAACATGCGGCGCTCGAGTTGAGGAACGCGATGAACAGGAAGACCCAGCCGATGCCCCAGACCGCGGTGGCCATGAGGTTCCACGGGTTGCCGCCGCCCGCGGTGAAGAACTGGACGAACCGGTTCGGCCCGAAATACACGGTGGCCGCGTAGGTGCATAGTACATAGAACAAGCCCACCAGCAGGCATGAGCCGACAACGGCGCGGCCGACATTTCGGGTCGGGTTCCTTGTCTCCTCTGCCAGCGGCGCGGCGGCGTCAAACCCGATGAAGGCGAGCACGGCGTACACCGATCCAGCGAAGATGCCCGACATGCCCTTGAACCCGGGCACGGTGGCGTAGTGCGTGGTGAACACGGCGAGCGTGTTACGGTGGCCGGCGCTGACGATCAGCGTGATCGACAGCGCGACCATCACCAGGATTTCAAAGGTGCCCAGGATGATCCCGAAACGCGTGCTCACCAGGATGCCGAAGTAGTTGATTGACGCGACGAGCGCAACACAGAAGATCGAGCCGATCGGCCACCAGACGTTGTAGGACAACCCAAAATGCGTCGACAATGTGCTGGCGAGGATGTTGCCGAAGAGCACGCTGACGAGCGGTACCGCCATCGTGTACCCCAGGTCGAACCCCCAGCCGGCCAGGAAGCCCAGCTTCGTTCCAAGGCCGCGGGCGATGTATGTGTACATGCCGCCCGCCGACGGCAGGTGCTTCGCCATCTGCCCGATCGACAGCGCGGTGAACAGGCAGCCGATCAGGGCGATCGCGACACCGGCGGACAGGGCGCCTCCCGCGAACAGCGCACCGACGGTGATAGAGAAGGCTGCTCCGGCGGCCGGCGCCATGGTGGTAATGGAGGTAAACATGACATCGGGCAGGCCGACGGCGTTGGCGCGCAGTCCCTCTTGTGGCTGATCGGCAAGCTTCTCGGCGGTCATTTCACAGTCGCCCCTTACCGTCACGTGGCCGCCGAGCAGGTCAGGCGAGCTGCTCCCAGCCGCCGTGCCATGACGATGCTCTGGGTCCGTCAGGAGGTCTATTGCAAGGACCTTTGAGCCGTGAGCATAAGTAGGGCGATTGTGCAGTGTCAAGACGTCATAGCTGGTCAGCCGGCCGCCCGGCTCAGCCCGGCGACGGCGGACGAAACTCCGGCGCCGGGCAGCGGCCCATCACGTCTTCGACAGCACCTGCCACGCGCAATAGGGTCGCTTCCGACCAGGCGCTCCCCATGATGGTGATGCCCACCGGCAGAAACTCGACCAGCCCGAGAGGCACGGTCACCGCCGGATACCCGGCGATCGCGGGTGCTGCGGCCGCGCTGGCGAAACCATCGGGGTCGCCGTTCACCAGGTCCGTTTTCCACGCGGGCGGCATTGTGGGCGCGACCAGTACGTCGGCCTGCGAGTTGGCCATAGCGAGGTCGATCCCCTCGTGCCGTGACAACCGTGCGAGCTCAGCGGCCGCCGCGCGGTAGGCGTCGCTGCCCACGGGATCCGCTTGCAGCGCGGCCTCGAACATCTCCTGCCCGAACCACCGCAGCTCGGCAGGTTCCTCGGCGTTGAAGGCGACCAGCTCCGTGAGCGTCTTTGGTCCTCCGTCGCGTCTGCGCAGGAAGCTCTCGACGGCTGGGACGAACTCAGAAAGCAGCAGTCGGCCCTCAGCTCCTTCCCAGGCCCCGGCCAGCTCCTGCGCGGTGGGGATGTCGGCGTCGTCAACGATCTCGGCGCCCCGCGCCGACAGACCGGACAGCGCGCGCTCGGCCAACGCGTCCAGACCGCTGTGCCGACCCCATGACGTCGTGCGGGCCACGCCGATCCGTAGCCCGTGGACGCCCTGTTCAACCGCCAGAAGGTAGTCCGAAGGTGACCCGCGATCCGGCGCCGTGACGACCGCGAGAGCCAACGCGGCATCCCGGACGCACCGCGCGATCACCCCGACGGTGTCCTGGCTGGGGCCAACGGGCTGTACCCCGTCACCGGAGATCAGGCCCACAGTCGTCTTGACCCCGACCACTCCGCAGGCTGCCGATGGGCAGATCACCGACCCGTGGGTCTCGGTACCAATCGCGACCGGCACCAGTCCCGCGGCGACCGCCGCGGCCGAGCCGCTGCTCGAACCGCCAGGACTGCGATCTAGGGCATGCGGATTCCGGGTCAGCCCGCCATAGGCGCTCCAACCGCTTACGCCATGGTTCGACCGGAAGTTCCCCCATTCGGACAGATTGGCCTTGCCGACGATGCGAGCTCCGGCCCGGAGCAGCTGATCGGCGACCGCGGCCTGGTGGTGGGGGCGCGCGTCCTTCAGCGCCAGCGAGCCGCACGTCGAGAGCAGCCCGTCGGTGGTGTCGATGCAGTCCTTAACCAGGACCGGGATCCCCCCGAGGAGTCCATGCCGGTCGCCATCGTCGTCCTCTGGGAACACCTCACGGATCTGTGACACAGAGTTGATGGCCGGACCGTTCCGGTCGATGGCCTCATGAAGCTCGCGGAATGAGCGGATCAGGTCCGCCGGAGTGGCGAGCTGTTCTTCGAGCACTCGCGTGAGACCGCCGACGTCGAGAGACCGGTAACTGTCGAGGAATCGTCCGTCACCTGTTCCGGCGCGTGAAGCCTCGTCCCCATGGCTCATGAGTTGCTTCCCAGGCACTGCGTTGACGGACCCGTCGTTGACAGCGCTCATGGTAACTCTTTACGATCACGTCAAAGGTCCAGAGATTAGACCAGGTACCAGCGGCCGTGGCCCGGCGTTGGGCCGTGCTCGCGGCACCACGAGAGGGTGGGCAGGCATGACGCTCGAAGCCGTCCTGGTCGGCCATCTCACCGGAGCGACCGAGTGATGGACCCTAACGACCTCGCCGTCGAGCGGATCTGCGCGGCCGAGCCCGTCTTGATCGACATCCAGTCGGCGGGCGAGGCCCTGCCGGGGATGCAGCCGAACATGATCCTCACGTCCGGGCCGACCGTGCCGTTCGACGTCTACTCGGGCGGCCAGCGCGACGCCATCGTGTATGGCGCCATGTACGAAGGTCTGGCCGACGACCAGAACGAGGCGGTGGACAAACTAGAGAGCGGCGCGATCGTCGTCGAGGGATGCCACGATCACGGGTGCGTGGCGTCGGTCGCCGGGATTTACACGGCATCGATGCCGGTATTCGTGGTCGAGAACCTGACGGCTGGCAACCGCGGCTTCTGCAACTTCTACGAAGGCGAGTCGCGCCATCGGCTCAACTACGGCGCGTACGACGCCGGCGTCCGTGACCAGTTGCGCTTCCTCGAGCACGTCGTCGCCCCGACGCTGCGGCGCGCCGTCCGCGCCAACGACGGTGTCGCTCTGCGGCCGCTCATACGCCGCGCGCTGCACATGGGTGACGAACTGCACAGCCGGAACACCGCGGCCACGCTGCTGTTCGGGCGCGAGCTGTTCCCGCACCTGCTGGCCGACGCGGTGAACTCGCAGGAAGAGGCCCGGCGCACGCTCGAGTACCTGGCCGCCAGCGACTACTTCTTCCTGCGGCTGAGCATGGCCGCGGGCAAGGCCGCCGCCGATGCCGGCCACGGCGTCGACGGCTCCACCGTCGTCACCGCGATGACCATCTGGTGCCAGGGCACGGGCATCCGCGTGAGCGGTCTCGGGGATGCCTGGCATCTCGGCCCATTTCCCTCCGCCGAGGCCCGGTTCTTCGAGGGTCACACGGCCGACGACCTGGAGTGGATCGGCGGCGAGAGCCCCATCACAGAGACTGTAGGGCTCGGAGGGTTCGCGCAGGCAGCCGCCTTCCCGTTGCAGAACTACCAGGGCGGATCGGCCGACGCCATGATGAACCTCAACCTCGCGATGTACGACATCACCGTCGCTGAGCATCCGCACTACCGCATCCCCGTCTTCGACTACCGCGGCACGCCGGTCGGCATTGACGTGCGGAAGGTCCTACAGACCGGGGTCACCCCAGTACTCGACGCCGGGCTGGCCGGCAAAGGCGGGGGCCAGATCGGCGCGGGTGTCGTGCGGATGCCCATCGAGTGCTTCCAGGCCGCGGCGGCTGAGATCGAGGTGGATGCGCATGCCTTCCCGCGCTGAGATCGACGCGGCGGTGCTAAGAGCCGGATGAGTGCCGTCATCCCGCGCTTCACCAACCACCTCCCCGTGCGCATCACGTTCGGGGACGGAACGGCAACGGAGCTACCCGGCCTCATCGCCGAGCTGGGCGCCCGCAAGCCGGTGATCATGGTCGACCGGGGAATCGCCGACCTCAACCCAGCCGCGGGTGATCTGCTGGCGAGGCTGAACGACATTCCCGGCCTGGTGCCGGGGGTCTTCGAACGACCGCCGGGGGAACCGACCGTCGCCACCGTCGACCAGGCCGCCGACACGGTGCGTGAGGCGTCGCCTGACCTCATCGTGGCCCTTGGCGGCGGGTCGGTG
>Ga0306924_10003048_pt1 | contig 15988 bp, 13 predicted proteins | sample sta12Can44000111_FD_203756 | JGI IMG/M metagenome (GOLD analysis project Ga0306924, IMG submission 203756) | Lab enrichment of tropical soil microbial communities from Luquillo Experimental Forest, Puerto Rico - statanox.12C.anox.44.000.111 (v2)... | ecosystem: Environmental > Terrestrial >... | reverse complement strand
CGAAGTGCCTGCCAATGCGCTCCAGTTTCTTCTCCACATAGCCCCGCAGCGCTGCGGTGACTTCGACGTGGTGGCCGGTGACGCTGAGCTGCATACGTCGTCTCCTTGAGTGACATCTGCCTACATTTGTTTCGGTCCCGTGCGGCGCCGCTCGTTCGAGGCCACGATCCCCATGGCCTCGCGATATTTGGCGACGGTGCGCCGTGCCACCGGAATGCCCTCGTCCGAGAGCAGCTCGGCGATACGGCCATCGCTCAACGGTGCTTCCGGGTCCTCGTCCTTGACCAGCTTTCTGATCTTGGCGCGGATCGCGGTCGAGGAGGTGCCCGAACCGTCCGCACCCTCGACCTGGCTCGAAAAGAAGTAGCGCAGCTCGAAGACGCCGCGCGGGGTGTGCATATACTTGCCCGAAGTCACGCGCGAGATGGTCGACTCGTGCATGGTGACCGCTTCGGCAATGTCCTTGAGGATCATCGGCCGCATGTGCTCCTCGCCGTGCTCGAGGAACGCGGTCTGGCGCTCGACGATCGAGCGCGCGACCTTGATGAGCGTCTCGTGCCGGATTTCGAGGCTCTTCAGCAACCAGCGCGCCTCCTGCAGCTGCGCCCGCATGGTGGCGTGACTGGCGTTACGGCCGATGAGACTGGCGTAGCTCTGATTGAGGCGCACGCGGGGCAGCGTGGCCGGATTGATCTCGACGCCCCACCCGTGCTCGGTGCGGCGAACAAACACGTCCGGCACGACGTACTCGGCACTGCCCGCGCTCACGGTGGCGCCCGGACGCGGATGACACGAGCGCACCAGCGCGAGCGCGCACGCGATCTCCTCCTCGGTTGTGCGCAGCTCGCGGCGCAGCAGTGACAGCTCGCGTTCGGCCACCAGCTCCAGATGATGCCGCGCGATTCGCAGCGCCGTCTCGAAACCCGGCGTGGCGGGGTCGAGCTGACGCAGCTGCAGCTCGATGCACTCGCCGACCGAGCGTGCGCCGACGCCCGGCGGATCGAGCGCCTGAACGCGGCTCAGCACCGTGGCAATCTCCGCGGTAGTGCACTCCAGCTCGGGGCGCAGGGTCTTGCCGATCTCCTCCAGTGACTCGGTGAGATAGCCGTCGTCGCTCACTGCATCGACGATCGCGCGGGCGATCGCCAGATCCCTCGGCGCGAGGCTGACGAGCTCGAGCTGCCACAGCAGGTGGTCCTGCAGGGAGTCCCCGGAGGAGTCGGCGTACTCCTGCTGGCGCTCGTCATCCTCGCCGTTCCACGGCATGTCCCCGGGTCCGACGGTGCGGTCGCCCCAACCCTCCTCGAGGACTTCGACGGTGCCTTCCGCAGCGCGCTCGGCGGTCTTGGGCTGCTCCGCCGCTGTGACGATCGTCTCGAAGGTTCCAGTGGCCTCCGGCTCTTCCAGGGGCTCGAGCATCACATTCGTTTCGAGGAGCTCCCGGATGTGGGCCTGCAGCTCGAGCGCGGGCAACTGCAGGAGTCGGATGGCCTGCTGCAGCTGCGGGGTCATGGTCAGTTGCTGACCCAGCTTCAGCTGCAGAGAAGGTTTGAGCATGGTGGGTTGTGGGGAGGTGGTGGCGGCCGTTCCAGATTCGTTCTGTAATCGATTGAAAGACAACGTGTTTAGGTTTAACTCTCCCGGAGCCTCACAGCCGGAACGACTCGCCCAAGTACACCTCACGGACTTGGGGGTTGGCAAGGACTTCTTCCGCAGTGCCTGAGGCAATCACCGTCCCCTGGTTGACGATGTAAGCGCGCGCGCATACCCCCAGGGTCTCGCGGACATTATGGTCAGTGATGAGCACACCGATGCCACGCTGGGTGAGCTCGCGGATGATGCGCTGGATGTCGAGGACCGAGAGCGGATCGACGCCGGCGAAGGGCTCATCCAGCAGCATGAACCGGGGCTCGGCCGCTAGCGCCCGGGCGATCTCGACGCGCCGCCGCTCTCCGCCCGAGAGCGCGAGCCCCTGCGTCTTGCGCACGTGGCCGATGCGCAGCTCCGCGAGCAGTTGCTCGAGGCGCTCCTCACGCGCCGCGCGCTCCAGGTCGCGCGTCTCGAGGATCGCCAGGATGTTGTCCTCCACGGACAACTTGCGAAACACCGAGGCCTCCTGCGGCAGGTAGCCGAGGCCGAGCTGCGCGCGGCGATCCATCGGCAGCATCGTCAGGTCGATGTCATCGAGCATGATGCGCCCCGCATCGCACGGCACGAGCCCGACAATCATGTAGAAGGCCGTGGTCTTGCCGGCGCCGTTGGGACCGAGCAGTCCCACGACCTCGCCGCTATCGAGCTCGAGCGACAGATCCCTCACGACCTGGCGCGATTTGTAGCTTTTGGCCAGGCCCGTGGCTTTGAGGGCATTCATGGCTTAGGTGGCGGTGGCGGCGTCTTGCCGGGCTCGTCGTGAGTCTTGCCCGGCGTTGCGGCAGGTGCGCCCTGCGGCTGGATGACGATGTGCACGCGCTGATCGGTGCCCGACTGTGTCGCCGCCTGCACGTGCTGCGCGCGGATGTTGTACACCAGCAGGGGCCCTGAGATCTCGTTGGTGCCGTCGGACAGCCAGGCGTTGTCCGTCAGCCGCACGGTCCCCTCGTTCACGTCATAGACGATCTCGTCGGCATGGCCACGCGCCATCTGCCCGGAATCGGTGCGCGGCTGCTCGAACTCCGCCGGCTTGCCGTTCGCCGTGGCGCGCGCGATGCGATTGTCACGGAACTCCACCACCGCCTGATCCGCGCGCAGGCTGCCGCGCGGCTCGGCGTCGATGCGCACGTGCCCCTCGAAGGTCCAACGGCTGTTGGCGAAATTCAGGCCGCTGGCGTGCGCGTGATCGGCCTGCACACGCATCGCCCCCTGCGAGATCACCACCTGGGTGAATTCCACCGTGTTGGTGCGGTAGTCCACCTCCGAGGACGCCGCGTCGACGGTGATCGGCAACTGGTGCGAAGGTTGCGTCAATGCCGGTAACGGGGCCGTCGCAGCCGGCGTGACCGCGGCCTGCACCGCTGCCGCAGCACAGGCACTGAGCCCTGACAGCAGCAGCCGGGCCTTAGCGCACGAATGAGCCATGCACGGCCGATTCTAAATGCACGTGACGCTCCTTCAAGTTCGCGATGAGACCGCGTGCCTGGAGCTCGCGTCCCGACATGACGATCGTCACGGGAGTCTGTGTCGTCACCACCTGCGCGTTGGTATCGAAGGAAAGATGTTCCGAGGTGATTTGTGTCGGCTCGCCCGTTCCCGGCAGCGTGCCGTCGACGTGCACGTCACCGTTGAGCTGCACCACGCCGCTCCCCTGGGCCAGCTCGCCGCGCGCGGCACGGGCGGTCCACTGGTTGCCCTCCACGTCGCGAAATCCGAGCCGCACCTGCTGCAGCTCGACGAGTCCACGGTTCGGCAGCTGCTGGATCTGAGCGGCGTCTAGCGTATAGACGGGCAGCCCGTCGACGCCTGTCTGGACGAGCCGTGCCTGCTGTGCCGAGTAGCCCGGATCGTGCAGCGGTTGCCCGGTCGAGGCGCGGGCGACCGACTCGGGTTGCGGCGCCGTCAACAGCACCATCCCGACGATGAGCGCCAGCACTGCCGCGAGCGCCGCCAGGCGGTAGATCATCGGCTGCGTGCCTTGCGGGCGTTGAGTGCCAGCAGGTGATCGCACACCTCGCGCACTGCGCCGCGGCCGCCGGGCAGACGTGTGACGACATCGGCGGCGCGTCGCGCCACCCGGTGAGCATCGGCAACCGCGAAGGAGAGCGCAGCGGCACGCATGAGGGGCACATCCGGCAGGTCATCGCCGACGCACGCGCAGGCGGCGGGCGTCAGCTTCAACCGCGCACAGAGACGCGTGAGCGCGGCCAGCTTGTCGCCGACACCCTGCAGCACGTGGCGCACACCGAGCTCCCGGCAGCGCGCTGCCACCATCGGCGAGCGCCGACCGGAGATCACCGCGATCTCGAGCCCGGCGCGCTGCAGCTGCCGCAGCCCGACACCGTCGCGGACATGGAACGCCTTGAGCGCTTCTCCGCGCACGCCGAAATACAGTCGCCCGTCCGTCAGGACGCCGTCGACGTCGAGCACCAGCAGGCGGATGGCCGACGGCATGTCAAACGACGCCGGCGCGCATCAGGTCGTGGACGTTCAGTGCACCGATGAGCCGCCCGTGCACGTCCGCGACGGGCAGCGCCGTGATGCGATGCACCTCCATCAGGTGTGCGGCCTCAGCAGCCAGCTCGCGCGGGCCGATGCTCTTGGCATGCGTCGTCATGACGGCACGCATCAGCGTCGCGTGCACATCGATCTGCCTGTCGAGCGCGCGGCGCAGGTCACCGTCGGTGAAGACGCCGAGGATGTGCTGACCGGAATCGACCACCACCGTCATGCCGAGCCCCTTGCGCGACATTTCCAGCAGTCCGGCAGCGAGCGGGTCATCGGGAGAGACGCGCGGGACGGCCTCCCCGGTGCGCATCAGATCCTCGACGTGCAACAGCAGCCGGCGTCCGAGCGCACCTCCAGGATGTGAGCGCGCGAAGTCGGAGCGGGTGAAGCCACGCGCTTCGAGGACCGCGACTGCGATCGCATCTCCCATGGCGAGCGTCGCGGTGGTGCTGGCGGTCGGGGCAAGGTTGAGCGGGCAGGCCTCCTCGGGCACGCTGACATCGAGCGTGACGCTCGCGGCACGCGCCAGCGTCGAATCCACGCGGCCGCAGATGACGATGAGCGGCACGGCAAGGCGCTTGAGGTGAGGAAGCAGCTGCACCACTTCCGGCGTCTCACCGGAGTTGGAGAGCGCCACCACCGCATCGAACCGGGTAATCATCCCGAGATCGCCGTGACTGGCCTCCGCGGCATGCAGGAAGAAGGCCGGCGTGCCGGTGCTCGCCAGTGTGGCGGCGATCTTGCCGGCGATGTGGCCCGATTTGCCCATGCCGGTCACCACCACCCGGCCGCGGCACTCGAGACAGATGCGGCAAGCATGCGCGAACTCGGGCCCGAGCCGCGGCGTGAGCGCTTCGATCGCACGCGTTTCGATGCCCAGGGCACGGCGGGCCGAGGCCAGCAGCTGCCCGTCATCGGCCTGCGGTGCGGAGCTGGGCGGGGCGGTGGGGTGGGAATCCATACAGGTCATTATAGGCGTGGCCCCGGCCGGCCCATGTAATATCCCGCCCATGGACCCTGAAGAAGTTGCCCGCCTGATCCGTGCCGGCCTGCCCGGTGCGGAGGTACACGTGGAATCGGACGATCGCACCCACTTCAGCGCGCGCATCATCGCGCGCGAGTTCGCGCAGCTGCGCAGCCTCGCGCGCCATCAACTCGTGTACCGCGCGCTCGGCGAGCGCATGGGCCGCGAGATCCACGCCCTGTCGATCGAGGCCCTCACTCCCGAAGAGTCCGGGCAGCGCTGACGTGGACAAGCTGCAAATCCAGGGTGGCGTCGCCCTCGAGGGCGAGGTGCGCATCTCCGGGGCCAAGAATGCCACCCTGCCGATCCTCGCCGGGGCGCTGCTCGCGCAGGATCCGGTGGTGGTCGCGAACGTGCCGCACCTGCGCGATGTCACGACCACCGTCGAGCTGCTCGGCAGGATGGGGGCGACCGTCACCATCGATGAGCGGCTGCGCATCGAGGTCGATCCCTCCACGGTGCGCGAGTGCTTCGCGCCGTACGACCTGGTGAAAACCATGCGCGCGTCCATCCTGGTGTTGGGACCGCTGGTGGCGCGCTACGGTCACGCGGATGTGTCGCTGCCCGGTGGCTGCGCGATCGGTGCACGCCCGGTCAACATCCACGTGGCAGGACTCCAGGCGATGGGGGCGGACATCACCATCGAGGGCGGTTATATCCGCGCGCGTGCGCCGCGCCTGAAGGGCGCCCGTCTGGTGCTCGACACCGTGACCGTCACCGGCACCGAGAACCTCATGATGGCGGCGACGCTCGCGGCGGGCGAGACCGTCATCGAGAACGCCGCGCGCGAGCCCGAGGTGGTCGACCTGGCCAATTTCCTCATCGCCATGGGCGCAAAGATCCAGGGCGCGGGCAGCGACAAGATCGTCGTCACCGGCGTCGAGCGGCTGCGCGGCACGAGCTACGAGGTGTTGCCCGATCGCATCGAGAGCGGCACCTACCTGGTTGCCGGTGCCATCAGCGGCGGTCACGTGCGCATCAAGAACACCCGTCCCGATCACCTCGATGCGGTGCTCGGCAAGCTGCAGGAGGCGGGGGCGAAGATCGGCGTGGGCGACAACTGGATCGAGGTGGACATGCGCGGACGGAAGCTCCGGGCCGTCGATGTCAGAACTGCACCTTACCCGGCGTTCCCGACCGACATGCAGGCGCAGTTCGCGGCGCTCAACACGGTCGCCGCAGGCGTCGGCACCATCACCGAGACGATATTCGAGAACCGCTTCATGCACATGCTGGAGATGCGCCGCATGGGAGCGGAGATCCGCCTCGAAGGCAACACCGCCATCATTCACGGCGTGGAGAAGCTGACCGCGGCGCCGGTGATGGCGACCGACCTGCGCGCCTCGGCGAGCCTGGTGTTGGCGGGATTGGTGGCGGAGGGACGCACCGAGGTCGAGCGCATCTACCACATCGATCGTGGCTACGAGGCCATCGAGGAGAAGCTCGCGCAGCTCGGCGCGCAGATCCGGCGCATCCCGAATTAGCGGCCAACAGCGCAGCGCGCGCAATCGCGCCGACGCTGTTCAAACGGCCTGGCAGTAAGCCTCCGCATGGTCCGGCTGCAGCTCAAGGGCGCGGTCGTACTTCCTCGATGACGGTTATACTTGAGGGCGGGTGGATCGGCAGCGGCAGGCTGCGGAGGACGCGCTATGCGGATCGGGATGGTTGGACTCGGGCGCATGGGCGCCAACATGGTGCGGCGCCTGGTGAAGGGCGGACACGAGTGCGTTGCCTACGATCACACCGCCGACAACGTCAAGGCGGTCGCGGGTTTCGGCGCGCGCGGTGCGGCCACCCCGGCCGAGCTGGTGAAAGCGCTCCCGCCTCCGCGCGTCGTGTGGATCATGGTGCCCGCCGCGGTCGTCGACTCGGTGATCGGTCAGTTCGCGCCACTGCTCACCCGGGGCGATGTGCTGATCGATGGCGGCAACTCCAACTACCGTGACGACATCCGCCGGGCCTCCGAGCTGCGCGCCAAAGGCATCCATTACCTCGATGTCGGCACGAGCGGTGGCGTGCTCGGATTCGAGCAGGGGTATTGCCTGATGATCGGCGGCGCGCCGGAGGCGGTCGCACTGGTTGAGCCGGCGCTCGCGACGCTCTCACCGGGGGGAAGGCAGGCCGCTGCCGCGGACGGCACCACGGAGCGTCAGTCGCAAACTGCCAGGCCCGCAGCGGCTGCGGCGGCGGGCCTGAGCGCCGCAAAAATGGGTTATCTGCACTGCGGTCCCTCGGGGGCCGGCCATTTCGTGAAAATGGTCCACAACGGCATCGAATACGGACTGATGGCCGCCTACGCCGAGGGGCTCAATCTTCTCGCACACGCGGATGCCGGCCGCACCGCCGGCGCGGCCGACGCCGAGACGGCGCCGCTCGCCGATCCACAGTTCTACCAGTACCAGCTCGATCTCGCCGCGATTACCGAAGTCTGGCGCCACGGCAGCATCATCGAATCGAGGCTCCTCGACCTGACCGCCGCGGCACTGGCGCACGATGGCAAGCTCACCGAATTTGCCGGGCACGTCGCCGACTCGGGCGAGGGTCGCTGGACGGTGGAGGCGGCCATCGAGGTGGGTGTGCCGGCACAGGTACTCACCGCAGCGCTGTATGGACGCTTCGAGTCACGCGGTCGAGCCGAGTTCTCCAACAAGCTGCTGTCGGCCATGCGGCTCGGGTTCGGCGGTCACATCGAGCGCAGCGCGTGAGCGCCGGCGCTCTCGCCCGGGAGCAAGGAGGTTCGCGTGGAACGTCGTGACTGTGATGCCATCGTGTTGTTCGGAGCGACCGGGGACCTCTGCTACCGCAAGATCTACCCCGCGCTCTATCACCTCGTACGCCGGCGCCTCGTCAGCGTGCCGGTGATCGGCGTCGCGCGCCAGGGATGGGGTGTCGCCCAGCTCGCCGGGCGTGTGCGCGAGAGTCTCAAGGCTTTCGTGCCGGGGGCGGATGAGGCGGTGGTGATCCGCCTCATCGAGCTGCTGCGCTACGTCGACGGCGACTACAACGATCGCAGCACCTTCGTCGCGCTGCGCAAGGCACTCGGCGATGCGCAGCGGCCGCTGCACTATCTCGCCATCCCGCCGAGCATATTCGGGGTCGTGGCCGAGCATCTGAGCGCAACGGGCGATGCGAAGGGCGCACGCATCGTGGTGGAGAAGCCGTTCGGGCGCGATCTGGCCTCGGCGCGCGAGCTCAACCGTACGCTGCACGAGCACTTTCCGGAGTCGAGCATCTTCCGAATCGACCATTACCTCGGCAAGGAGGCGGTGCAGAACCTGCTGTACTTCCGCTTCGCGAATTCCTTCCTCGAGCCGTTCTGGAACCGCAACTTCGTCGCCAGCGTGCAGATCACCATGGCCGAGACGCTCGGCGTCGCCGGTCGCGGGCGCTTCTACGAGGAAGCCGGCGCGATCCGCGATGTAATGCAGAACCACCTGATGGAGATCCTGGCACTGCTCACCCTCGAGCCGCCGGTCAACATCGGGGGCGAGTCGCTGCGGGACGAGAAGGTGAAGGTGCTGAGAGCCGTCCGCCCGCTTACCGCCGCCGAGGTGGTGCGCGGCCAGTACATCGGCTACCGCAATGAGCCGGGGGTCGCCACCGACTCCAAAGTCGAGACCTACGCTGCGCTCGCGCTGTCAATCGACTCGTGGCGCTGGAGCGGTGTGCCGTTCTACCTGCGCGCCGGCAAACGGCTGCCGGTGACGGCGACCGAGGTTGTGGTGGACCTGCGCCCGCCGCCGGCCAACGTCTTCGGTGACCTGGGTCCCGAGCAGCCCAATCACGTGCGCTTTCGCGTGGGTCCCGACGTCGCCATCGCGCTCGGGGCACACACCAAGAAGCCCGGCCCCGTCATGACCGGACGCGACGTCGAGCTCTTCGTTGCCGCGCAGGCCGGCGACGAGATGGATGCGTACGAGGTGCTGATCAGCGCCGCTCTCATCGGCGACACTTCAAACTTCGCACGCGAGGATGAGGTGGAGGCGGCGTGGGCGATCGTCGATCCGGTGCTGCAGGGGCTGCCTCCGCCGATCGAATATCTGCCGGGAAGCTGGGGACCGCCGCAGGCGGAAAACCTGCTCAAAGGCCCCTGCGGCTGGCACAATCCCGGCGCGCGGCCACAGGACTGGACGCGTTCCTGCGGGCGCAACGTGCCCACCTGAAGAGAACCTCGACAAAGAGGGGGAGCCCAGTGGCGGACATACGAACCGCGCCGAGCGGTCGCGGCGGCGCGCGCGCGGGCGCGGCACTCGCGCCGTGGGCGCTGCTGCTGTTATCAGCCACCGCGCCGGCCGCGAATCCGCCCGACTCTCCCGATCGGCGTATCGACAAGGTGCTGGCACAGACGCCGCTCATCGACGGGCACAATGACTTGCCGTGGGAGATCCGCGAGCGCTTCGGCGGCGACCTGACGAAGATCGATCTGAGTGCCGACACCGCGGCGCTCGCTGCCCCGCCCGGATCACCGCCGCTGATGACGGACATTCCGCGCCTGCGCCGCGGCCACGTCGGGGCGCAGTTCTGGTCGGTGTTCATCCCGGTGGAGGTCAAGGGCCCCCAGGCGGTGCAGGAGACGCTCGAGCAGATCGACCTGGTGAAGGCGATGTGCGCCCGCTATCCGCACGACCTCGGCATGGCCTACAGCGCTGCCGACATCGTAAGGCTGCACCGCGCCGGCGTGATCGCCTCGCTGATCGGCGTCGAAGGCGGCCACCAGATCAACGATTCGCTCGCCGTCCTGCGTGTCTACTACGACGCCGGCGCACGCTACATGACGCTCACCCATTCCTCCAACACCGCCTGGGCCGACTCGGCCACCGACATGCCGCTCCATCACGGCCTGACGCCGTTTGGCAAGGAGGTCGTTCGCGAGATGAATCGGCTCGGGTTGCTGGTGGATCTGGCGCACGTGTCGGAGGACACCATGCGCGCGGTGCTCGCCGTGAGCGAGGCGCCGGTGATCTTCTCGCATTCCTCGGCGCGGGCGCTGGTCGATCATCCGCGCGACGTGTCCGATGAGGTGCTGCGCCTCGTGGCGCGCAACGGCGGAATCGTGATGGTCAACTTCGCCCCGCCCTACGTGTCGGATGCTCGGCGCCGATGGGCGGCGGACCGCATGGCCGAGGAGGCGCGCAGCAACACTCCGCCCTTCGGCGGCCTCTACATCGGTCAGCCCGAGCGCGCTGCCGCCGCGCTCAAGTCGTGGGACATGGCTCACCCCAAGCCGCCGGTCACGCTCGCCGATGTGGCCGATCACATCGAGCACATCCGCAAGGTGGCGGGCGCCGATCATGTGGGTCTCGGCTCGGATTTCGATGGGATTCCCGAGACCCCCACCGGCCTCGAAGGGGTCGATCGATTTCCGGCGCTGCTGCAGGAGCTGGCCCGGCGCGGTTGGAGTGATGCGGACCTCGGCAAGGTCGCCGGTGGTAACCTGCTGCGGGTGATGTCGCAAGCGGAGGTCGTCAGTGCGCGGCTGCGCACTGAGCGGCCGCCTTCGAACGCCACCCTTGCCACGCTCGATGGGGGCAAGGCTGCCGCAACGCCAGCGAAGTGAGGACATGCGTCAGTTATCGAGATCATGGGCCCTGGCAGCCGCTGCCTGGGGCGCAACGGCTGTAGCAGTGGCGGAACCCGTGCCTGCCGCACTGCAGGCCTGCGTGCGCATCACGGAGGACAGCGAGCGTCTGGCCTGTTTCGACCGGGAGATCGCGGCGCTCTCCGCGGCGTATCGTCCGGCGGCCACCGCGGGCGCCGGCGCCGTTGCTGCCGCCTCAGCCGCTGCAGCTCCGAGCGCAAAGGCGGCGGCTCCCGCGGCCAGCGCCGCGGCTCCCACGGCAAGCGCCGCGGCTTCCCTGACCCCGCAGGAAGAGATGGGACTGTCGTCCGCAGGCATTCGCAAGCTCGAGGTTGAAAAGGGCATCAGCCCCGCAGCGAAGCCGCCGAGGGAGCTCACGGCTCACCTCGCGAGCGTCTCCCGCAATTCCGCCGGTCGTGAGGTGTTCACCCTCGACAATGGGCAGGTGTGGCGGCAGTCCGAGACGCGAGCGCGTTTCGAAGCGCACGCCGGCGACGCGGTGAAAATTGCTCCCGGCGGAATGGGCTCGTTCTGGCTCTCGACCGACGTGCACAACCAGACGCGGGTCGTGCGCGTGATCACCCCCTGAGGGCGGTCCGCAGGGGACCGAGCCACGGCTCGTACTTGCGCCACTGGTGGAGGCCTTCGCGGTAGATCGGCCGTCGTACCTGCTCGGAGCTCAAGGTGCGCACCCCACGCGCAGTCTTGTGGAACTCGAGGCATGCCGGCTCGAACTGGAGCCCGAGAAACTCCAGCACACGCCGCACGCTGCCCTCGAGATCGTCCACCACTTCCTCATGGCGCACCTGCAGCACCTTGCCCGGCAGCGCGCGGTCCCAGTGATCCATGAGCTCCACGTAGTTGCGGTAGTAGCGGCCCATGTCCGCGAGGTCGTACGTGAACTCGTGGCCGCTCACGAACAGCTGCTTGAAGTTGCCGAAGCAGCAGGCCATCGGCTCGCGCCGTGCATCGATGATCTTCGCGTTGGGCAGGATCAGATGAATGAAGCCGATGTCGCGGAAGTTGCCGGGCATCTTGTCGATGAAGAAGGGCGCGCCGTGCCGGTAGACGCGCGTCTCCTCCAGATAGGTCTCACCGAGCTCGCGCAGCTCGGAGGCGGTGAGCTCGGCGAGCACGGCGGGGTATTTCGGTGCCTCATCCGCCACGCGGTTGCGGAACTGGTGGACCAGGCGCGGAATCTCGGGGAGCTCGAGCGTGCCGTCGATCTGCGAGTGCGAAGAGAGGATCTGCTCGATGAGCGTCGAGCCTGAGCGCGGCAATCCCACGATGAAAATCGGATCGGCGCGCTGGCAGCCATAGCCACGACGAGCGGCGAAGAAATCGCTCGTGCACACCTCGGCCTGCAGACGCAGGTTGCGCTCGGCGATCTCCGGCTTGTACATGAGCTCCGAGCGCTTGAGCGCGTTGCCGCGCTGGTAGTACTCGAAGGATGCGGCGTAGTCCTGCCGGTCTTCCAGCGCCTTGCCGAGCGCGAAGCAGAGCTGGCAGCGCTCGGCAAGTGGCGCCTCGGGTGCGGCTTCGGCTGCGCGCATGCGCGCGATCTCACCCTCCGTGAATCGATAGCTCTTCATGTTGGCGAGCGCGAGGAACGCCCCACCCGCACCCTGTGGCAGAGCCGCGGCGACGCGGAAAGCGCTGATGGCCTCGTCCGCCCGGCTGCCGCGTGTCTTCAGCAGATGCGCGATAGACAGCTGCAGCTCGGCATCCCCCGGCGTCTCCGCGAGCAGCTGCCGGTAGACGCGCAGCGCTTCATCGTATTCGCCGAGCCCATCGCAGGCGCTCGCGTACAGTCGCCGCCACTGCGGATGGCCGGGCGCGACGCTGAGAAGGCGGCGCGCCTGGTGGAGTGCCGGCAGGTAGCGGCGCCGCTGCATGAGCACCGTGCCGTATTCGTAGCGCGCCTCATGATGATCGGGCGCGCGCTCGAGGACGTTGTCGAGGAGGTACTCGGCATCATCGAGCACCCCGAGCCGCACGGCGATCTGCGCCAGGAGGCGCATCCCTTCGAGGTGGGCGCCGTGACTGACCAGGTAATCGCGCACCAGCTCTTCGGCCGCCTCGAGCTGCCCTGCAGCGAGCAGATCCGCGCCGCGCGCGAGCTGCGGCGGCAGAACTGCCATGGCTGTTTCCGGGTGCATCCCGCAAAAATATGCCGCCGGAGGCCGGCTCGGCAAGGGGCGCCCCGGGCGCAAAAAAACAGCGGGCCAATCGGCCCGCTGCACAAGGTAAGTCGCTGGAAGTGAGTTGTTGTTAGAAATCGTAGGTGATGTTCAGGTACATGTACCGACCGAGGGTGTCGTACACCTGCGGATAGGTGTTGCCGTTGAAGAACGGCGCCGGCAGAGCGACGGCCAACGGGGCGGCGATGATCGGCGGGTCCTTGTCGAGCACGTTGTTGATGCCGAATCGGGTCGTGAGGCCCTTGTAGCGGTACATGAGCATCAGGTCGAAGTAGTCGCGACTGCCGATCGTCTCGAGCGCGGGAAAATAACTTGCCGCGACGGCAGCCGGGTTATACAACAGTGGACTCGGATTCGCGAGGTCGGTCTTCATGGAGTTGATGTGCCGCCACCTCACCATGAAATCGAGTCCGTTCAACGGCGTGGCCCAGGTGTCGGTGAAGACATGCCGCCACTTCGGTACGGGGTTGATGGTGCTGTTGCAGGTCGCGCCGTAGTAGCCCGCGCAGTTATAGGCGCCTGAGCCGTTATACGGCTCGGTGATGAAGTCGAAGGTGTAGGTTCCGAGGAGATTGAAGTCCATGTGTCCGAGACCGCCCATCTCCAGGCGGTAGTTGAGGTTCACATCCATGCCGCGGGTCCGCTGGAAACCGAGGTTGAGGAGCGGATCCCCGACATAACCGTTGGTCGAGAACCAGAGGGAACCGGCGTCATCCCGGTGCACGCCGACGAACTGGCCCTGCTGCGTCGTGTTGCAGAAGGAGTCATTGGCGCTGAGTGTGCACTGGTTCACGATGAAGTTGGCGCCGTAGCTGGTGATGACGTCCCGGATCTTGATGTCGAAGTAATCCAGCGTCATGTTGAAGGTGGGCAGTATGCTCGGCGTGATGACGAGACCCGCCGTGTAGGTGTCGGCGATCTCGGGCTTCAGCTGCGGATTGCCGCCGATCTGGCCGTTGTACTGCCCGGCGGGGTTCCCCGGCGTACCGAGGGTGCCATATTGCGCGGCGTTCACACCGACCGGTGGCGGCCGCCGGCTGCAGGTCGCGAGGCTCGCGACCGCCGGCGAGCCGGAGGAGCTGGCGCAGGGATCCGCCGAGCCATCCAACGCCACGAACTTCTGTGCGAACAGCTCCTGGAGGTTCGGCACGCGCACTGCGCGGTTGTAGCTGCCGCGCACCCGCACGTCCGAGGTCGGCGCCCAGTCGATGCCGAACTTGTAGGTGTTGGTGTTGAATCCGAGGGTGTAGCTGGAATAACGATAGCCACCCTCGATCGACAGCTCCTTGAAGAACGGCATGTCCTGCACCAGCGGCAGGCGCAGCTCCGTGAACCCCTCCCACACGTGGAAGCCGGCATTGAGCGGCAGCGTGGCGCTGCCCTGTCCGGTGAGGTCGGATCTGCTGCCGTTGCCGATGAACTCGACATCGGGCCGCAGGTTCGTGAACTCCTGACGATACTCGGCACCGATATTCCACACCAGGCCGGTAGTCGCCGTCGGCAGCTTGAGGCCCTTGGTCGTGAAGTCGGCAGTGATGTTGCCGCTGGCGACGCGCTCTTCGTTCTCGCCCTGGGTGAATCCCGGGACCGTGAAGTAGCTCACCGCGGCGGGGTTCACTGGACCTGTGCCCCAGATATTGTAGGGCACGCAGCCCTGTGCACCGTTGGCGCCGTTGGCGTTCGCCTGGCAGACGATCTTGCCGGTGAGGGGGTCTTTTACCGCGAGCAGCGCATTGGTGAGCCTGCTGGCCGAGGTGTCGTTCAGGTAGTTCTCCGCCAGCAGCGTGATCCCTTCCTGGAAGTAGGCGTCGTAATTCAGGAAATCGCTGAGCTCGCCCTTGCTGCCGATCACCAGGCGGTAACCGGTATGGGTGAGATCATCCTGCCGGTTACCGCCTTCGGCGTTGCGGCGGCCCATGAGCATCTGCGCAGTGCCGGTCGCGGGAAGACCGGCGCACAGGATGCCCTGCTCCTGGGCGGAGAGAAACGGATTGTTGCAGTTGACTCCCCAGGTGCCGGCGGGATTGCCGGTCGAGGGATTGACGCCGTTGCCCGCGCCGATGAAAAGGCCGCTCGGCGCGATCTGCGCGACGGTGTGATCCGACATGAACATGAATTCGCTGTACACCTCGTGCTTTTCGTCCCAGTTGTAGTGGGCGAAAGCACCACCAGTCCAGCGCTCATCCGGCCGCTGGTAGTAGTTCAGCGCGCCGAAGTTGAACGCGTCGGTTGACACCCACGGGACCAACTGGCCAGTGGCCGGATTCACCGTGAGAAAGGGTGGCGCGAAGAAGTTCGGCACCGAGTTGGTCGGCGGCGGCAGGAAGTTCGAGGCAAAGAAGCGCCCGTTGGCCGCCGTGCTCGAGCCGCTGCATTGTGTGTTGCCAGCGACCGTCGCGAGCGTACAGCGGCTGAAGTCGCGCTGTGACTGCAGCAGCGCGTCGATGCGCCGATATCCCAGATACACCGTGGCATTGCCTTTGTCGTCGGCAAAATTCCCGCCGAGGATGAAGGTGATGTCCTTGGTCTTGCCGTCGTTCACCGAGCTCGGCGCCGAGCCGTAGCCTGCCGCTGGAGCGAACTGTCCGTAGTAATTGTGCTGCGAGTGGTTGTTCATCGCCGCGTTGGCGTCGACGCGGAAGCCCTGGAAGTGGTCGTTCATGATGAAGTTGACGACCCCGGCGGTGGCATCCGCGCCGTACACGGCGGAGGCGCCGCCGGTCAGCACATCGACCCGCTCGACGAGCGATGCCGGAATGTTGTTGAGGTCGGGCGCGGCGAACGACGGCGTGTTGGAAGGCGTCCCCGGCATCAACCGCCGACCGTTGATCAGCACCAGGGTGCGCTGCGGACCCAAGCCCCGCAGGTTGACGGTCGCCGTGCCGCTGGCGCCGTTCGATGACATGCTGCCCTGGTCCGCGACCACCTGCGGCAGGTTGTTCAGCAGGTCTTCGATGCGCGTCGTACCCTGCGACTTGATGACGTCGGCGCTCACCGTCGTGACGGGGCTGATGGCCTGCAGTGCCG
>Ga0306924_10003044_pt1 | contig 15999 bp, 15 predicted proteins | sample sta12Can44000111_FD_203756 | JGI IMG/M metagenome (GOLD analysis project Ga0306924, IMG submission 203756) | Lab enrichment of tropical soil microbial communities from Luquillo Experimental Forest, Puerto Rico - statanox.12C.anox.44.000.111 (v2)... | ecosystem: Environmental > Terrestrial >... | reverse complement strand
ATAATCGACGACGGCATGCAGCCGAAGCCGGCGATTTTCGCCTTAAGCCGCGCTTGCATCGCACGCGGAACCGGAAGTTCGAATCCATCTCCCTCCAGCAGACAGTCCGTCTCTCGCGGGATTTATCTTTCCCGTAGCGAAAAGCCCGCAGTTGCCGCGGGGTGCGCGGGCCCGGCCAGGCGACACGGCCGGCAGAGACGAGTAGGGCGCGTCAACACCACGCCGACTGCCGATAATGTCTCTGCCAGGCGCTATTCCAGTACCGCAGTGCAGGCTAGGCGCTTTTGCACCCTGGTTGCACTGCTGCGCCAAGCGAGGTCGGATTAGCGATGTGACCAAGCTCTCAGTTCGGTGCGGCTCAGGCAAAGCCAAGCAAGGTCCGTTGCTCGTGCCAGGTCAGCGGCAGACGTGAGTGCGCCAGAAGCTTGTCTGCGGTCAGATCGCGCGGCTGACGGCCGTCGAGGATGGCTTCGGTGATGTCCGGGGCGAGATAGCTGAGGCGGACGAGCCGCGTGAAGTAGGACGGGCTCACACCCTCCCGCTTGGCCAATACGGCAAACGGCATGCCATCGCTGTCGAGGAGTGTGGCATGGAACCGGCGCGCCCTGATCAGCAACTTGACGAGCCGGGTATCAGGTTTGGCTGTGGCAAACGTGTCGGTCCCCTCAATCAACATCCTGATCGCCCGCCCGGAGCGCCGCAGCCCTGTCGGCACAGACAGAAGCTGGGTTTCGTCGTCGCTCGCGCTCGGCAATCGTGTCGCTGCGACATCGAGGAGTGCGGCAACCCGGGCCGGGCGCAAATGCATATCGATCTGATCGGCTCCGATATCGATGCGGTCGATCAGGGTGGTCAGGAAGGCACGTTGTCGTGTTCTAGGCAATTCGGTCCAGCTCTTGCCGATTTCTCCGGTGCGCGCGATCAGCCGGCGCTGTGCTGCCGGATCGGCAAGCCGTGTCGACTGGTAGATGCCGCCGGGGTCGAGAAGCCATTGGCGCACTCGGCTCGTCACGAGATGCTCGATCTCTCCGGCGGGAATGCGCAAGGCGGTGGAGCCTTCGTGCTGATCCTGGGTGATCCGCGGGCGGGAGACATAGTAGCGGTAGCGCGCGCCCTGTTTGACCGCATAGCTCGGCGTCATCCGGTTGCCCTCGGCATCGAACAGCATCCCGGTGAGCAGGCTCGGTTGGTGAGTGCGGGTGCCGGAGTGGCGCTCGTTGGTATTGCCGGCGAGCCGCATCTGAACCGCATCCCACCGCGGAGGGTCGATGATTGGCGGGTGTTCGCCAGGATGGGATTGGCCCTGGGGAACGATCTCGCCGCGATAGGTGCGGTTCCGCAACATCAGGTAGAGCGCCCCGCGCGAGAATGCCTTGCCGCCGATCACCCGACCTGCAGCACTCGTCCACGACTTACTTTTCCGTCCCTGGGCTTCGAGCTCCTCCTTCAACAACCGCACCGAGCCGAGTTCGGTATAGCGGTGAAAGATCGAGCGCACGAGTTCCGCCTCGCCGTCGACGATGACCAGCTTGCGATCCTGCACCCGATAGCCGAGCGGCGGCACCCCACCCATCCACATCCCCTTCTTTTTCGAGGCAGCGATCTTATCGCGGATGCGCTCGCCGATGACCTCGCGCTCGAACTGCGCAAACGACAACAGAACATTGAGGGTCAGGCGCCCCATCGAGGTCGTCGTGTTGAACTGCTGCGTCACCGAAACAAACGACGCGCCGCTCGCATCGAGGATCTCGACGATCTTGGCAAAGTCGGCAAGCGAGCGGGTCAGCCGATCGATCTTATAGACGACGACAATATCGACCCGCCCTGCCGTGATGTCGGCGAGCAGCCGTTGCAGAGCCGGCCGACCCATCGTCGCCCCGGAGAACCCGCCGTCATCATAACCCGAGCGCAAGCACACCCAGCCTTCGTGGCGCTGGCTAATGATGAAGGCCTCGCAGGCCTCGCGCTGCGCCTGAAGCGAATTGAACTCCTGTTCGAGCCCCTCCTCGGAGGATTTGCGGGTGTAGATGGCGCAGCGAACCCTTGCATTCTGCCTTGGGCCACTGCGGGTTGACTTCGTCATCGGTCGGCCTTGGGACCGACCGACGTGCCCGCGCGCTTGGTCAGGCCAAAGAACCGCGGACCCGACCAATGGGCCTCGGTAATCCGCTCGGCAATCGCCGTTAGCGACCGATAGCGCTGGCCCTCGTGCTCGAACCCGTCGTTGTGGACGAGGATAGTATGCGTGTGTCCACGCCACTGGCGCACCAGGGTGGTGCCGGCCTTTAGCACGAGACCGGGATCAACGGCCATCGTGGCTTTGTCTGACGCTCCGGCCAGGCTCTGCAGACGGCGCCGCAGCGCCCGGCTCGCCCCACCATAGCTTCGCTCTTGCAGCTGATTGGCGAGGGCTCGGATCAGCAGATCGCGACTAAGCCCGAGAGGTAGTCCAGTACGATGAAACTGGCGCCAGGCGACGCGTAGATCTTGCGTCGACCGATCGAGCAAGCCGGCGATTTCGTCTTCGATCTCGCTCAGGCCCGGCTTTCGTGCGCGCTCGTTCCGGTTGCCCCGGTGACCGGCAACGGGCGACGGCCCGCCAGTGTGCTGGCGAGCCGACGCTTCATGGATTGCGGACTTCATGCGCTCGCCGGCTCGGCGATGCGATAGACCCGGCCGCGCTCCTCTTGACCAGAAGCAAGAGTGAGCCCGAGCTTCTTCTTCAGAGTGCCCGAGAAGACGCCGCGCACCGTGTGCCGCTGCCAACCCGTCGCGCTCGCGACTTCATCGACCGTTGCGCCCTCGGGTCGCCGCAGCATCGCGATCACCGCGTCCTGCTTTGACGAGCGCTTCGCGTCGGATGGCGGCTCCGGTTCCGGTAAGACCTCGATCGCCGACCACAACTGATCGATCAGCGCCGCGCGGTCGCCAACTTTTCGCCGTTTCTTGACATCGGGCAGAGCGTTCCACAGGGCCAGCAGCCGCTTGCCGCTGAGCGGCGCTGCATGCAATTCCTCGGTTGAAGCGACGACAATCTCGCCCTTACTGACTGCGGCCGGGGGCTCACGGCAGAGCGTGATTCCGTCATTGCCGATGATGTAGATGCGCATGGGTGGGTGCTCCTGATTGACCCGACAGCGGCTGCCGCCAGTGACCCACACTCACGCTCTCTTCGCCGACCAAAGCCAGTCTATTCTGGATAATCTGGTGGCATTCTTGAGTCCCAGGCGGGCCTGGAATTGCTCGGGCCCCGAACGCAGTGATCTGCAATACGAGTGGGTTAGCTAAATGACCAAACGGGCTCCTGAGAATGTCCGCTACCTGGGGCAATTCGGAGAACCTATACTCACTCGGAGTTTTACCGCTCGTGACCCGAAGCTGACCATCGATGTGGCATCCTATGGATCAGGCTGCGCGTCGCGGGGAACGAAGAAACCCTCAGTTTTGCGCTAAGTATGTCCTGGCCTCGGAGATTTCCGGCCGATCGGCGGCGGCCGCGGCAAGTTCCGTCAGTGCGCGATAATAGCGCTTTGCGACCCCGACCGAACCGCTTTCACTAGCCGCCTTCGCGGCCCCGGCGACGATACGGAAACGATTGGGCATGACCTTGTCCGCGGCGTCGAACTCGACCAGCGCCTCCTTGCCCTTTCCGGCCGCGAGATAGAGTTCACCCAACAGCGCTCGGATCGGCACCAGCTTGTTCTCCATTGCCACGTTCTTCTCGCTGGCGTCATCGAGATCGGCCGCCTGGCGCATGGCGGCAATCGCCTCTTCGCGCCGGCCCTCGGTGAACATGATCCACGCCGTAGCCGCCTGTTTCTGGATTCGGGTTTGTCCCAACCAGTAATCGTTCTTGTCAACAACGAGCTTTGCCTCGATCTCATCGAGATGGGCGACCTCCGCGCGGCCTGCCGCCGCATTGCTCGACCGGGCGGCGCCGAGTGCGCGGGCAAAATAGGTGATCGACTGGGCCGCCGGAAACTTGCTGTCGCGAACGGGCAACTGCGCCGCCTCCTCCCACCGACCGCGCTCCAACGCATAGCGCGCCGGAATGGCCGCCAACGCCGTGTCAATCGACAGCTGTGCGACGAGAAACGGTCTTAGGTTGAGAAGCGAGTCGACTATCTGCTGTGCCTCACCGTCCTTTGCCGTTTGCAGGTATGCGTAAGCAAGGAAATCCAAAAGGTGGGGCACGATCGGATGGGTCCGATCCGGATAATTCTTCGCCGCATTATCATCTGCCGCGGCTTTTGTGGTGCGATTGGAGCGGATCGAATCCTCCCACATGCCGAGCATCGTATAGATGTGGGATGGCATATGCAGCGCGTGCGGTGAGGCCGACGCGATCTTGTCATAGAGATGGGCCGTCGACACGCACATCGCGGCTAGCGGCGCGAAATCGTAGCTGTGGATCAGGTAGTGCGCTATACCCGGATGGTTCGGTTGCTTTTTTGCCTCTTCATTAAGAATCGCAGCGGCTTTCAGCTGCTTAGTGTAGTTCTTGTCATTTAAGTCGACTGCCCCGTTGAGCGCGAGCGCATAAAAGATCGCCGCTTCGGAATCCTCTGGCCAGTGCTCGTGCAAGCGCTGCATTGCCTGCTCGTAGCGTTCGGCACGTATCTTGTGATCGATTTTTTCAGAATCCTTGTAAAAGACCTCGATCGCGGCGAGGTACTCGGCCTCGCGCGGCGTCTGGCTCTTCGCGGCCTTTCCCTGCTGGATCGCCTCCCACCCGGCCTTTAGGTTGGCGGGTGGGAAGGGCGGCACCAGCGGATTCGGCAATTCGCTCATCGCCAGTCCCCAATAGGAGATCGCGCAGTCCGGGTCCTCCCTAATAATGGCCTGAAAGGCTTTGACCGTTTCGGGGTAAAAGAAATTGTGCAACAGTGCGACCGCATGATCGAACTTGCCTTGCACCGCACTGCACGAGATCGGGAAATGCACGGCGCCGAGATGTTCGTCCGCGGCCTGTTGGGCGTTGGCGGAAGCGATCGTCGTGGCGGCGAGGGCTGAGATCGCAAAAATCCGGAGTTTCATTCCTCCCTCCCGTTCGTCGAGCGCCTTTGTTCCCAAGGCAACACGGCCAGATGCCGAACTCGACACCGGTTTGCTATGCAGTCCAATTGTAAATGCGTATATGCTTGATGCCCTGGAGGCATAAGCGATGGAACTGCGGCACCTTCGATATTTTGCCGCCGTGGCCGATGCCGGCAACGTTTCGCGTGCTGCTCGGCGCTTGCATCTGACGCAACCCGCGCTATCGAGACAAATTCAGGATCTCGAACGTGACCTCGCGTGCCGGTTGTTCGACCGGCTCGGACGCCGTATCGTGCTCACAAGGGATGGGAACGAACTCCTGGAGCGGACCAGACGGCTCTTGGCGGACGCCGATGCCCTGCGGGAGCGTGCGCGAGCTTTGGTTGGGGGGGAAGCGGGAGTGCTCCGTATCGGGGCACCGCCGCAATTCATCGAGGCAGCTTTGCCAGAAGTGCTGACGAGGTACGCTTCGGTGTACCCCGGAATTGAGGTGGAGCTGATCGAGGACGGGGGAAGCGCTCTTCTCAGGCGGGTACAACAAGGAGAACTGCACCTCGCTGTCGGGCTGCTGCGCACCGGCGGGCTTCAAGGCCAGCCGCTCTATCCAAATCGTGTCTTGGCGGTCATGCAGCGAAGGCATCGGCTGGCGAGCCGAAACACTTTGACGGTAACCGAGTTGACGGAAAACCCGCTACTTCTACTGGGGTACGACTTTCAGACCAGAGTGCTGTTCGACGAGGCCTGTCAGGCGGCGCAGTTTGAGCCGTCTGTCCGGCTCGAGAGCCGGTCACCGCAGTCGCTGGTTGCCCTCGCCGGGGCCGGCCACGGTATTGCGATCGTCCCATCAGTGGTCAGGCTTGATGCATCTCGGGTTGCCATCGCCGGAATGCTCGACGGCGCACGGCCGCTCGGATCGTGGTCGCATGTCGTCTGGGATTTACGCCGTTATCTGCCGACTTACGCGCAAGGTTTTATCAAAGTCCTCGAGGATTACGCCAAGACCTCATACCCCGGCCACCAGCTGGGCGATCTCACCCGCGCTGTGCCGCGACCGCCAACACTGTGACTTTCCGGCTGCAGCACTCGGAATTGAGATGATCAGGGCATCCCCTCTTGAGAGAGGTCGGCCAGGCGCCTGATCTGAGTGTCGTGTCGTCCGCCAATCCTCATCCGCTAGAACAGACGCACTGCTCGGATTGTCCGTTTTTGGCACCAAAGAGACGATTGTTCGAGATGGCGGATTGGTCGGCTTACTGGGGTGACGCTGACGTTTTGACGCAACGCCGAGACGATCGGTGCGCGCCCCGGCGAAAGCTCGGGTTCCGTAAATCGGAGCGGGCGTCGTCTTCCTCAGCAATCAGCCCACGCCAGCGTTCGGCTGCATGGCCGGACTCCTCCAATCGTCCAACGAGGATAACACAGCCGCACCCTATCCCAGGCTGGACCGTGACAACGGCGGCATTCGTAGCGCTGAGGCTCAGCCGATGTGGCATAGCATGGGGCCAGAGACCGAAGCTGCTCCCAAGCCAGGGGAGGGCGCGCGCCTCATCCTCGCAAGTGAGATTTACAAATTCTATCAAGGGCTTGCTGTAATCAGAGCGAAATCGCCCCATGCCCTCAAAAACGACCCTAAAACGGCTCCGAAACCTCGGTGAAATGGGTTAGAAACTCGCCTTGCGGACCGGATATGCGGCGCGCCGGGAGGAGGATGCACCCCACTAGCGGTGCCCTCGGCTCCGCCATCCTCGCGACCGACGCCGCCACACCACAGATGAGATGGGCGCCCCGAGGGACGCCCTATCCGTTAAGCAGGTCTCGAGGATCGTCAACCCGCGTGCATCTCATCGGCGATCCGCGCCACCGTGGCCAAGAGGTTCGCCGTACGCTGTCCTATATTAAGCAGCCTTCCTAACGTGTTCGCGGCGGAATTGCGGGCGTTTGTCCCGGCCGCTAGGTGGCGCGATTGTCGCGAGGATCTCGCAGTCGTCCGATGGTATTTGCACAGCCAGGAAGCGACCTTCGCGGCTTCGCACTACGTAGAAGGTGATGCCCATGCCTTGCGCGAGCGCTTTAGCGTAATGGCGGGCTCTCTCCTTGGTCATGACGCTGGCTCCTCCCCTTCCCGATGGCAGTGTTTTCTTGTTAACAATTTCGTCGCGCGCACGGTTCCTTGGGATTGGTGAAACCCAGTCGGCAACTACCCCGTTCGCATTTCGACCGCGATCCGCGCAACTGCTGCGTTGCCCGTGCCGACCAAACGCCTTCCGCCTCTTGTGCCCTGCGCGCGCGTCCCGGCGTCCCCGCCGCCCGGCTCAGTCCGGCCAGAAGCCCTTGAAGCGATCTGCCGCCAGCTCGGTGTACCTCACGGTGTGCTGAATGTTCCGGTGCCCGAGGTAGTGTTGCAGGGCGCGCGTGTCCTGCCCGTCGTTGGCGAGCTTGAAGCCGCAGGCATGCCTGAGCATGTGCGGGTGCACCGGGAAGCCAAGAGGGGTTGCCTCGCCGATCCTGGCCAGCGTCTTGCGAAAGCCGGCCGGCGTCATCGGCGCAGCTCGCTCGGTCTGGAAGGGGTGTCGCCCCTCCAGCTGCTCTCGGCGTAGCCGCCGCAACGCGCGAAGCTCCTCGCCTCCGAGCGGGTGGACCGAGGGGACGCCGTGCTTCAGCCGGGTGACGTGCAACAAGCCCTGGCCGAAGTCCACCTGATCCCAGGTCAGCGCGCAAAGCTCGCCGACCCTCAGCCCGTGCCGGTAGGCGATCAGGATCATGGTCGCGTCACGGTGGCCGTAGCGGCCTCGCTTGCGTGCCGCGCCAATCAACGCCTCGACTTCGGCCGGCGTCAGGTACTCGCGCGGGCGCCGTTCCACATTGCGCTGCCGTCGCGGTGGCCCCAATGGCTCGCCAACAACCCGCAGTGCCGGCCGGCTCGTCGCTAGCCGCTGGCGGGCCTGGCTCGAAATTCCAACTGTCCCATTTTCAGTGCTTGGCATTGTCTCGCTCTCCTGCTTGATCGTCGCGGAAAGCCTCGCCTCGACCGGCGCGACTGTCCCATTCCCAGTCGAAAATGGGACACCGCCACTGGTTGAGCAAGAAAGATCGTGCCTAACGGACAGTTGTCGCTCTGGCAGGCATCGGTGCGGTCACGCAGAAGCCGCTGCGGAGCTCGCTGAGAGGCAGGAAGGCCTGCCCGCTACCCTGGGTAGGCCGGTAGGAGTCTTGCTCACCTAGGGGCTCTGGAGATGGCGGGAAGCAGTATTGATCGGCAGCCGCCCCCCAGCGTCGCGTGCCGGTTCAAGACGCAAGAAACCCGGCCGCCGGCCAGCTGGGTGTTTATGTGAATGCTGGCTTTAATCGATCTAAGCGGAATTTTCTTCCGGTAAGGTCGGGGTCACGTTACCCGCGCTGCACTCGCGAGCGTCGCTATCGTCTAGCCAGCCGGCGGATCGCCCACCGCGCTCCTCTGCACCCGCCTCGGAACCTCGGATCGCGAGGCCCAGCGCCACTTTCCGCGTCCTTCTCGGCACCCAGGCTCGACCGGGTGCCCGGGGGGTTTCCCCCCAGGGGGTGGGGTCAAACTGCGCCGGCGGGTCCCCTGCGAGAGCGTGGGGTTGAAACTATTAAATTAGTTAACGCCAAGGCCCGCCCCGCGTGGTCTGCAAAACACCACCCCTCGGCCCCGCCGGTCCTTTCCCGATCCATCGATCACATAGCCCCGCGAGGGCTAGAAAATCTGCGGCTCTCAGGGCGGAGCGAAAACCCGTCCGAAACCGTTCCGAAATGGCCAGGAAACCCAGCGACAAATCACCCGCGAGACCGGTGCCGGAGAAGAAAGGGGCGGTCGCGATCCTTCCCCGGCTGACACCTCATTGACTGCCCGTGCGTAGGATCACACCGGGCTTGCGTTTCGTCCCGGACCAGGCCCTCCCCGTGCAGAGTAGCGTCGGGAATACCTCCTTCGAACCCGGTGCTGCTCCCTCACCCGGCAGGTCAGGCTTCATGCGGAGGGGTAATGCGCAGTGTCACGGTCCGCGTACGCGCGGATGAGTTTTCCGCTTCGATGACGGCGATCGGTGATTGGCTTGGTGCGCATCGGTACGAGCCTACAAGGTACAAATACGATCACAACAAACATACTGTCCGCGTGACGATTGACTTCGCGGCGGAAGTGGCGGCGGAGGCGTTTGCGATGCGGTTCGAGGGTGTCTGTCGCTTATCACCGCAACTCACCTTGCCCGACAGCTCGCACCGGTCCGGCATGTAATCGGTAACGGTCTCCTCGGCCGACCCCAGGTGCCTCTTGTAGCTCCCGGCCTCGGCTTCAGCTGCGGACAGCGGTAAGGAAGCGCGATCATCCCGAGCGACTGACATCTTATTGACCCAAAGCGTGTATAGCATTGCATCCGGCTGGGCGTGCCGGGCCAAGCCTAAGCGGGAGCGGCGTCGGAGATTGTCCCCCAACCCGGCGTCGCTCCTTCCGCCGCTCTCCGGCCCTCTTGTGACTCGGGGGAGACGGCTCCCGTGACGCATCGTGTTGCGGTCGGGTGGCCCCAAAACCCGAGCAAAATCAAGACCGTTGCAGTGTTGCGCCTGCGCGGAGGAGAGACGGGGTCTCACGGGCTCACGTGATCGGCCGCCGCCACTTGATCGACACAACCGCTCGTCCCCTCGCTCCGCATCCGCGGCACCTGACGCGCTCCTTCAGGTCGAGCCCGAGCCGCAGCAGAAACTCCGGCGTCAGAGCGCGACATGATGGCTGGCTGAGCAATCGACCTTCATTCCCTGGCGCCGAGCTCCCATGAGGTGTGGGCAACGTTAAATCATTGCGACGCGACAGGATCCCCAGCCTGTAGGGAAGGCGTTTAAGGCTTCGATTTAGCGAATTCCGCGGGAAGTCCGGCTGCTCGCCCGGCTACATGCCCATGTTGCCCGTGCGCATGTCCGGCCCGTTGTCATGCGGATAGGACGGTACTGGCGCTTGCCCTTGGCCGGCGGGCACCTGGACGCATCCGGCGAGCGCCAAAATGACGAAGAGCGCGACGAGCAGCGCATGCGTGTTCATTCCGCTGCGATCGGCTCGATCAGGCTCGGGTTGTTGTTCTTGACTTTGCCGACCTGCGGGCTGACCGGCCAGTACCTCATCTCTTCCGTCCGGGGCGAAGGCGCGAGTAACCTCTTACACGGAACTATCCTGGTTTACCGAGGGGGTCGAGCTCATGCGTCCTCTTTCCACGGTGTTGGTACCACTGCTGCTGGCCACGCTGCCAAGTCCGACACTTGCGCAGAGCCAGCCCGCGAGTACGGCCCGAATGTCGCTGGCAGCCGGGCGTCTGGCTAGCGTCGTTGATATCCCGCTCTTCTTCAGACTGTATAGGGTCAGCCTGCCGGCGGGGCAGCGCTCGTCCTACGGCGGGTCGACCGCCATGCTGTACGGTCTGTCGGGCGCCCCAACGATCGATATCGACGGTACTGTTCAATCCCTTGCCGAGGGCACCGGCGCCTTCATTCCGGCGGGCAAGGCAGCAACCGTCGGCGCATCGGCGTCGGAGCCGACAAACCTTCTGTTATTTGTCCTAACGCCTCGCCCCAATCAAAGAAAACCGCTTCTCGACCGTCCCGCCGTCACGACGGAGTTGTACCGCACGCCCGAACCGCTGCTGGGTCTGCAAGCCGGACCTTACGAATTGAGCCTAACGCGTGTCACCCTGCCGGCCGGGATGCCGGCGGATCCGCCTCATTTTCGATCTGGCGCAGCACTGAATTACGTCCTCGCCGGCACAGGGCTCTTCACCGCCGAAGGGAAGACCGAGCCAAGGACGGCGGGGATGCCCGATTTCGAGCCCTATGGCCTGGTTCATCAATGGGCAAATCCCGGCGATGCCCCTTTTGTCCTGCTGCAGGCGAACCTCAGTCAGGAGGGTATCCCGGCGGAGCTCCCGGCAAGCCTGAAATAGTAGCGGGCCATCCGCAGATGCGTCGAATAGGGGGCCTAATGCGGATCATTCGATGACCTCGTCGGCGCGGGCGAGGATCGATGGGGGCACGGTCAATCCGAGTGCCTTTGCCGTTTTCAGATTGACCACTAATTCGAATATCGTTGGCTGCTGAACGGGCAGTTCGGCCGGCTTCTCGCCCTTAAGAATTCTCCCGGCGTAAATGCCGGCTTGGCGAGCGAGAGCTGCGTTGTCAATTCCATAGCTAATCAGGCCGCCGGCCGCGGTGAACTGTCGATTCTCATGGATCGCCGGCACGGCATAGCGCGATGTTAGTGCCAAGAGCTGCGCGGACCGGCTGTTGAAAAACGAATCGGGGTAGACGACGAGTCCTCCGGCTTCTACTTGGCCGAGGGACGCGAAAGCCGTCTCGATCTCGCCTTCGGTCCGGGCCTTCAGGACCGGAAGCTGGATCCCCTTCGCGCGCGCCGCTTCCTGCAAGAATCTGATGTACTGCTCGCCAGGGGGATTGTCCGGGTTTACCAGCAGGGCGATCACCGTGGCCTGGGGAACCAGCTCGGCAAGGAGCTCAAGCCGCTTGGCCGTCAGCTCACCGGTGAGATTGCTGAAGCCGGTGATATTGCCCCCCGGCCTGGCCAGACTGGCGACCAGGCCGCTCCCGACCGGGTTGCCGAGTCCGGTAAAGACGATCGGGATCGTAGATGTTGCGCTTTTCGCCGCTAATGCCGCAGGGGTACCGCCGAAGGTTACGATCAAATCGACCTTGCGGCTGACGAGGTCGGCGGCCATCGCCGGTAGCCGATCATAGTGACCCTCGGCCCAGCGGGGTTCGATCGACATGTTTTGTCCCTTGACGAAGCCGGTTTGAACAAGTCCCTGGAAAACAGGGCCTCGGTCGATTTCGCTAGGGTTGCTGGGCGGCGAGAAAATACTGAGGAAGCCGATCACCGGCATCGCCTTCTGCTGCGCGCGGGCGGCTCGCGCACCCAGCATTCCGGTCGCGAGCGCAAGAAGCAGCTCGCGCCGCCTCATCTGAGCACCTCGTCGGCGTCCCAGCGGGTCGCCGCTCTTCCGGTGGTCGTCGTATCCGGCTCCCTAGTGCGGTTCTTCGAGGCTCTGACCGCCGGGAGCAGCATAGCGCGGGCCGGCCCGGTCCCCAACCCTTCGGGCGAAGTGGGGTCGCCTATCGGGACTGAACGGTAGCCCGTCCTCCAGCGGCTCTGCCCGAGCGGCCCACCCCCCGAGCGGTGCGTTGCGGCGTACTATCTCCAACGAACTCGGTTCCCGAGCAACGGTGAGCGGAAGCTGCGCCGGCGGCAGTTGGCTGGGGATGGGAATGTCGAGAGACGCAGGCGCGACTTGCGTAGAGCATCGGTGGGAACCGTGCCGACCCGACGGCCAAGGGGCGTCTCGAAGGATCGCTACTCCGCGTGGATGCGGTTAGGATCGAACGGTGTCACGGGATAACCGCGCTCCTTCTTCGTCTCGTCGATTTTCCCTCGTGTCCTGAGTACCGCGTCGTCGATCCATTTTGGCGGATCGAGCTGCCGTCCGATGAAGGCAAATGCGTCGAGGGAACGCGGCGCTAGCGACGCGCCGACGTGATCCGCACCCTTCACCAGCCGGTATTCGTGGCTGATGCCGGCATCGAACAACACGCGATGGACGAACTCCGTGCTCTGGTCGCGATAGAGCATGTCCTGATCGCCGACCTCAAGATAGATGCCGAGACCCAAGAGGCGCGAGGGGTCCCTCTTGATGATGGTGGCAGGATTGTTGGCGGCCCAATAGGCCTTGTCGATCGGATCGCCATAGATTTGTTTGATGAGCGCGTCGGGCTGAATTAATTTGTCGCGCAGCGTCAACTCGTCATAGGAGAGCGCAGGCCCGGGTCCGGGCTCCTGGCTTGCGACGGCCTGGAAGACTTCCGGATGCTTAACCGCCATACGCAGCGAGCCCTGGCCGCCCATCGAGATGCCAGTGATGAACGTGCCCTGGCGGCCCTGCACGACGTTGAAGTTTTTGCGCATGTATGACAAGAGGTCGTTCAGCACGAAGTCTTCCCACTTCTGCGAACCGTCCCTGAAATTCATGTAGAACGAGTTTCCGGCCGACGGCATCACCGATACCATCGGTGGCACCATGGTCTTCTCGACCGCCTGGTCCAGCAGCGTGCCCATGCCGCCGACGCCAGGGCTAAACGGAAGCGATTCCATTGCAAGGTTCGATCCGCCGCCGCCGTGAAGTTGAATAAGGAGCGGATAAGGTTCGGCGCGCTTCGCGTCGTAGTCCTTCGGAAGGTAATAGGTGATCGCTACCGGGCCCGGCACGTTCGTGCTCGGTACGGTCGAATCGGTAAGCGTGCCCTTCATCGCGCGCGCGGTCGTGGGGGTTACTTCTGCCACGGCCGTAGTGGCCCAGAGGAGCGCTGCGCTAAGGGCGGCGATAGTCGCATGCGATCTCATGAAATTCCCCTTCGGTCGTTCTACCGGGATCATCCACCAGAAAGGCGATATTCCAATCGAAGGCGACGAGGGAGGCAAACAGCGGACCCTTGCCCACGGTCGGTTATGGCCCGAAGCTGCCATTCGTTCGTTTATTCGATGACCTCGTCGGCGCGGGCGAGGATCGCGGGCGGGATCGTCAGGCCGAGCGCGTCGGCGGTCTTCAGATTGACGACCAACTCGAATGTCGTCGGCTGCTGGACGGGCAGATCGGCGGGCTGGGCGCCGCTGAGGATCTTTCCGACATAAATAGCGGCTTGGCGATTGGCAGTCGTGAGGCTCGGTCCATAGGCGATCAGGGCACCGGCCTCGGCCCACTCGCGCCAGGGAGAGATCGCGGGGATGGCATGCCGTGCCGCCAGCGCTCGGAGCTGCTCGCCCCGTAACCAAAAGAAGGCGTCGGCCATGACGGCGAGCCCGCCGGCGTCCAGTGGGACGAGGGAGGCGAAAGCGGCATCGATCTCGCTTTCGGTGCCGGCCTTTAGGATCTGCAGTCGCACCCTCTTCGCACGCGCGGTTTCCTGAACCTCTCTGATGACGCCCTCGGTCTGCGGACTGTTTGGGTTCACGAGCAGGGCGATCGCCTTGCCCTCGGGAACCAGCTCGGAAAGCAGTTCGAGCCGCTTGGGATTCAGCTCGGGCGTCATCATGCTGACGCCCGTCAGGTTGCCGCCCGGCCGGGCGAGACTGGCGACTAACCCGTCACCGACTGGGTCGCCGCCGGTGACGAAGACTATCGGGATCGTCGAGGTCGCATTTTTCGCCGCTCGTGCCGCAACCAGATCGCTGACCCAGATCACGTTGACCTTGCGCCCGAGGAGATCGGCAGCCAATGCCGGCAGCCGATCATATCGGCCCTCGGCCCAGCGGTATTCGATCGCCAAATTTTGTCCTTCGACATAGCCGGTTTCGCTCCGTCCCTGCCGGAACGCGGCCACAACCGGATCACTCAGTCCGGCAGGTGGCGCGGCGCCGAGGACGCCGATCACCGGCATCGGCTTTTGCTGCGCGCGGAGGCGTCGCGCCGTCATCATGATGGCTGTCACCATCAGCGGCAGGTCGCGGCGTCTCATTTGAACGCCGGGTCGGCCTCCCAGGGGTTCACGCGGGTTCTTTCGGTTGGTCGTCGTATCCGGCTCTCCCTAGTACGGTTCTTCGAGGATCTGACCGCTCGGAAGCATGATAGCGCGGGCCGGCTCGGTCCCCAACCGTTCAGGAGCGAGGTTGCGCCGCGGTCAAGGCGAACGGGAGCGAAGTGCGGTCATGCGGCGGCGTGGTCCGGCGGCGCGTATTCCAACGCCTGCTTCCCGAACGGCCCACCCCCGAGCGCTGCGTCGAGGCGTACTATCTCCGGCGGACCCGGTTCGAGAGCATCGCTGAGCGGAAGCTGCGCCGGTGCCAGTTGCCTGAGGATGGGAACGTCGAGATCCGCGGGCGGGACTTCCAGTAAGCGCCAGGTGGAAACTGTGCCGCCAGGCGAGGAGTGTCTCAAATCGACCCCCTTTGCGGTCGTTCGGCGCCGCTCGCAGCACTGCCGACCCATGCGCTATCTCACTGTCTTTTCGATGAGTAGGGGCGGTGGTCGACGGAATCGAGCCAACGCTTGGTAGCTGCGTTCAACTTGCCATATAGGTTGATGGAGCGCATTTGGGAACATCGGTTCAATGGCGATACATCCTAGAGCCTACACCGTCGGCCGTGCTCCCGAATGTGCTGTTCTTATCACTCGTAATGAACCTGGATACGAATCAGTATCGCTCACGCACGCCGTGATCCGGGTAGTTGATAATGGTGACATTTATATCGTCGATACCGGTAGCCGGAACGGCACCTTTCTGAACGGCGAACGGATCGACCATCAGGCTAAGGCGTTGCCCGACGACCTACTCAGGGTGGGTGAAGTAGAGCACCAGGTAAGCTGGTTTTTAAATAAATTAAATAATTCCGTTGAAATATTTATTAGTTATGCGCGGATAGATAAGGATAGGGCGCTAATTATCGCGCAATTTTTACGGAATAGCGGCTGGAGTGTATGGTTTGATTTGGAACTGCCCGTCGCGCGGGCCTTTGATGAAATATTAGAAGAAAAACTAAAAGAGGCACGTATTGTATTAGTAATTTGGTCCAAAGCCTCAGTTCAGTCGCAGTGGGTTCGGGCAGAAGCAAGTTTTGGCTTAGAAAATGGCGTTCTGGTACAAGTCTTCATTGATGACCTTTTACCACCGTTACTGTTTCGTCAGATTCAAGGTGTTAAGGTAACACATTGGGGTGCATCTGAGCTAGACCGTGATCTGGCTATTCTTCGCGATAAGCTATGGCCGTTGGTGCCAAGCATTCCAAAACCTCCAACGGTTGCATAATTACCCTGATTTAGGCGAATGTCTGGTTTCCACGTGCGCCGTGACAAGGCGGCGCTTTTCCAGCGGGTGCAAGCCCCGCCCGGCGACCGCTCCAGCCGGAAGCAACCGGGGCAGGCATGGAGGTGACGAAATGTCTGAAGCCCCCGGATAGCA
>Ga0306924_10003043_pt1 | contig 16000 bp, 16 predicted proteins | sample sta12Can44000111_FD_203756 | JGI IMG/M metagenome (GOLD analysis project Ga0306924, IMG submission 203756) | Lab enrichment of tropical soil microbial communities from Luquillo Experimental Forest, Puerto Rico - statanox.12C.anox.44.000.111 (v2)... | ecosystem: Environmental > Terrestrial >... | reverse complement strand
CCCGCGCTCCTGCGCAGCGGTGACAATCGCCAACGCTAATGGATGCTCACTCACCTTCTCCACGCTCGCTGCCAGGCGCAACGCCTCGCTTTCCTCAAATCCAGCGGCCGGAATGACGACCACAACTTTCGGCTTGCCTTCGGTGAGCGTGCCGGTCTTGTCGACGACAAGCATGTCGACCTTTTCCATGCGCTCCAACGCCTCGGCATTCTTGATCAGCACGCCGGCCTGTGCGCCGCGGCCGACCCCGACCATGATCGACATGGGCGTTGCGAGGCCGAGCGCACACGGGCAAGCGATGATGAGCACGCTCACCGCAGCGACAAGGCCGTAGGCATAACGGGGTTCCGGTCCGAACCATGCCCAGGCGGCAAATGCGACAATGGCAGCACCGATCACGGCTGGCACAAACCAGCCGGAAACCTGGTCTGCCAGGCGTTGAATGGGCGCGCGCGAGCGCTGGGCAGCCGCGACCATCTGGACGATCTGCGACAGCAATGTGTCGCGCCCGACCTTCTCGGCGCTCATGACAAAGCTTCCAGTCGTGTTCAGAGCGCCGGCAATGACCTTGGAGCCGCCCGTTTTTGTGACCGGCATGGATTCGCCGGTGACCATGGATTCATCCACCGACGAGCGACCCTCAATCACCTCGCCATCGACAGGGACCTTCTCGCCCGGCCGCACGCGCAGGCGATCGCCGACTGCAATCACGTTGACCGAAACCTCTTCCTCGGTTGCGTCCGGCCGTATTCGGCGGGCGAGCTTGGGTGCAAGGTCAAGCAGCGCGCGAATGGCGCCGGAGGTTTGCTCGCGCGCGCGCAGTTCGAGCACCTGGCCGAGAAGGACAAGCACCGTGATGACGGCGGCTGCTTCGAAATAAACCGCGACCGCGCCGTCTGTCGCACGAAAGCCGGGTGGGAAAAGGCCGGGCCACAGAATGGCAACGACGCTGTACAGCCATGCCACCCCCGTCCCCATCGCGATGAGGGTGAACATATTGAGATTGCGGGTCAGCAACGATTGCCAGCCGCGCACGAAAAATGGCCACCCTGCCCAGAGGACTACGGGGGTCGCGAGGAAGAATTGAATCCAGTTCGACCACCTCTGCCCCACGACCATGTGCAGGTTTGCAAGGTGCCCGCCCATTTCCAGAACAAGCACGGGGATGCTCAACACCAGGCTGATCCAAAACCGCCGGCTCATGTCGATGAGCTCTTCGCTTCGCCGGGGCGCCGCCTCCACAAGCTCGGGCTCAAGCGCCATCCCGCAGATGGGGCACGATCCTGGCCCGACCTGCCGAACCTGCGGATGCATCGGACAGGTGTATACGGTGCCCTGCGGGACCGGCCCGGAGCGGGCTTCCTCTCGCCCTGACGGTTCGAGATACCGTTCGGGATTGGCCGCGAACTTGCTTCGACATGCCGCCGAGCAGAAATAGAAAGTGCGCCCAGCGTGCTGATGCCGATGACCGGTCACATGCGGATCGACGCTCATTCCGCAGACCGGATCTCGCACCTGGTTGTTTGTGGAGTTTTCGGACGGCCCGCCATGCTCATGCCGGAGAGCGTGACCGCAGGCATGGATAGGACCGGATTGCTCAGCGGCACCGGCGGATGTTCGCTCTGCGTTGTTTGTCACAAAATCATCCGACGTTACTCTGACAAGCGGTATTTGAAACTTCTTGCAGGGGCCAAACCGGCACCTCCACCCGCGTGGGTACGGCGCCCGCGGTTTTGCCCGACCCGGAGAATTTGGGGCGGCGCGCGCTTTTGTCCACTCTACGATCTGTTAATGCATGACTTGCTTCCAGGCCAGCGCCGCCGATAAGCTGAGCAAATGTCGGAAACGATTGTCCCCCACTTCCATAATACGTCAGGCGTGCCGGTGATCGAGATCGGCGCGCGGGAGTTCCTGTGCATTGGCGAGTTGCCGCCGTTCGACCACCCGCACGTATTCCTCGACATGGGCGACTCCACCGAGATCATCTGTCCATATTGCTCGACCCTGTTCCGCCACGACGCGGGGCTCGCGCCGCGCGCGGCGCGCCCGCCGGAATGCGCGCTTGCGGACGAGGTGCTCGGCTGACGCGCAGCGCGTGGCGGCCTCGCGCACCGTCATCATCGCCGGCGCCGGCATTGGCGGGCTCACCGCCGCCGTTGCCCTTGCGCAACGCGGATTTCGGGTTGTGCTCATCGAGCAGACCCAGCGCCTGGAGGAGGCAGGGGCCGGCATCCAGCTGCCGCCGAATGCCTCTCGCATTCTCATTGCCCTCGGGCTCGAGCACGAGTTGCGGCGGTACGTTGTGCTCCCTGAGCAGCTCCGCGTTCTGCACGCGCGCACGGGCAAGATACTGGCGCATGCGCCGCTCGGCCGATCGGCAGAACAGCGCTATGGCGCTCCCTGGTGGGTGATCCATCGCGGCGATCTCCAGGCGGTGCTGATCGATGCGGTCCGTACCCATCCCGATATTGCAGTGAAGCTCGGCACGGGTGTTGAGGATTTCGTGGTGCATGCGAACGCAGTGACCGTATCCACGAGCTCTGCGCACGGAATCGGCGAGGAGCGCGGCATGGCGCTGATTGGCGCCGACGGCTTGTGGTCGAGCCTGCGCCGGCTCGTTGGAGGGCGCGGCGAGCCACGTTTCGCGCGCCATTGCGCCTGGCGCGCATTGATCGCTGCCGATGGGCTTGCGGAGGAGGCGCGTGCCCCCGCGGTCAATCTGTGGCTGGGTCATGGCGCTCACCTCGTGCACTATCCCGTGCGAAACGGGAGCCTTGTCAACATCGTGGCCATCATCCGCGATCATTGGCAGGAGCGCGGATGGACCGCGCCGGGCGATCGCGGTGAGCTGCTTGCCAGGTTTCCGGTGCCGAGCTGGCCGCAGCCCGCACGCGGCCTTCTGGAAGCACCGCAGAGCTGGCGCCGATGGGCACTCTTTGATTGCGCCCCGTTTTCCAAATGGGGCAAGGGCCCGGTCACGCTATTGGGCGACGCCGCCCACCCGATGCTGCCCTATCTCGCCCAGGGCGCGGCCGCGGCGATCGAGGATGCGGCGCTGCTCGCATTGCGACTGGGCGAGGTGCCCGCCGATGCCGCAGCCGCGATGCGCCGTTATGAACGCGAGCGGCGCCCGCGCACCGCGCGCATCCAGCGTGCGGCGCGCCGCAATGGCGCGATCTACCATATGGGAGGCGCCGCCGCGCTGGCGCGCACGGTGGCCCTGACCGCAATGGGAGGAAGCCGCATGCTCACGGGTTACGACTGGCTCTATGGCTGGAGGACGTGACAGCCGATTGCGGTCATGCATTGAACCCGCGCAGTGCCTCGTCATCCCGTCCTCCACCTTGCCGCCAACCTGGGATAGCCTTGGACTGAGAATACAGGAGCAGGCAGCATGCGCGCCTACCAGCTGCCGAAAGGCACCGGCATCGATGCCTTGTTGAAGGTCGAGCTTCCGCGGCCGAAGCCCGCGCCGCGACAGGTGTTGGTCAGGGTCAGAGCCTGCTCGCTCAATTATCGCGACCTTGCGATTGCGCTCGGCACCTACCGGATGCCAACCAAGCCGGATTTGGTGCCGCTCTCAGACGGCGCTGGCGAGGTGATCGAGCTCGGTGAAGGAGTGACCAAGATCGGGGTCGGCGACCGCGTGGCAGGCTGCTTCTTTCAGCGCTGGATTGGCGGTCCTCCAGCCGCTGAGACTCACGCGAGCGCGCTGGGCGGCGGAATCGACGGAATGCTCAGGGAGTATGCCGCACTCGATGAGGACGGCGTCGTGAAGCTGCCTGCCCATCTCTCGTTCGAGGAAGGGGCAACCTTGCCGTGCGCGGCAGTCACCGCGTGGCACGCCCTCGCCGGGCATGCACGCCTGGTCGCGGGCGAGAGCGTACTGGTCCAGGGAACCGGCGGGGTCTCGATCTTTGCTTTGCAGCTCGCCCGGCTCATGGGCGCTCAGGTGATCGTCACGTCATCGACCGACAAGAAGCTTGCCCGTGCGAAGGAGCTCGGCGCCACGCATGGCATCAATTACAAGGCGAATCCGGAATGGGAGAAGGCAGTGGTCGCCCTCACCGAAGGCGGCGTGGATCACGTGGTGGAGGTGTGCGGCCCCGGCACGTTGGCGCAGTCGTTGCGCGCCATCCGGATTGGCGGCAGCATCACATTGATCGGCGTGCTCGCGGGCGCCGCTGAGATCAACCCGATGCTCATCTTCGCCCGGCGCGCAAACGTGCAGGGCATATCGGTGGGATCGATGCAGATGTTTGCGGCCATGAACCGGGCGATCACGGTCGCCGGCCTGCGGCCGGTCATCGACAAGGTCTTCTCGTTCGACGAGGCTGCGGCGGCCTACCGGCATCTGCAGTCGGCCACCCATTTCGGGAAGGTGGTGATCGGCCTTGGTTGAGGATCGCGGCGATGACAACGACGTGCGCGATCGAATATTGCGCCTGGAGGAACGCATCGAGGAGCTCACCGAGGTGATCGAGAGCTGTCGCAAGATCATTCTCGCCTCCAAGCTCGCCATTGCGGGGGGGACAGTCTGCCTGCTGGTTGTCGCGCTTGGCGCAACCGCCTTCCATCCGGCGGCGCTGATCGGAGCGCTCGCCGCCATTATCGGAGGGACCGTCCTTTTCGGGTCGAATGCCGAGACATCGAAGCAGGCGGCGGCCGGCCTCAAGCAGGCAGAGAGCCTGCGCGCCGAGCTGATCGGCAGAATGCATCTGCGGCCGGTGGGCGGCGCAAAAGGGAACGGCGCCGCGCCCGCGCTTCGCTGATATTCTCATTTTTAGCGCCGGGCAACGGGTGTCAAAAGCTCGGGAAACGGCTGATACGCCACCGCCCTGCATTGCTCGCCGGTTGCATCAACAAATTGATTGATCACTGCCGAGAAAAAGATCGCAATCTTTTCCTTGCGCCCGTTCGAGCCATCGATGCGCAGGCAAACGGCATAGCGGTTTTGCGATCCAAACTGCATCAGCGCCGGGGCCGAGATGGAGGCGGCAGTCGCGTCCACCAGGAAGTCCGGGTTTTTCCGGAGATACGCGGTCAGATCCGCTTTATAGTTAGCCGGAAATATGTTGGGATCCGCGTCCGGCTCCGGTTTGCCAAACTGGGAGCAGCCGGCCAAGATCAGGCCGGTCGCCAGCCGGCATGCAAACAGTGTTCGGCCCGTTACGGCCCTGGATTTCATCGACGGCGACCCGCACAAAACATCGAGTGTGCAAATCCTCGCTCCTTATACCCTAATCTGGCATCGCCTGTTCCAGGTCCGAATCGGGCGCACGCCGGCGAGACAATCTCCGAAGCTTCTCTTCCGGTGATCGGAATCCATTCAATTAGCCATCACCAGGCGTCCTGTCGCCATCTAGCGCGATTGCGGCAGCGGCGCACAGTTCGTGCGGCCGGAGAGAAGGCAATCCTGCATTCGTGCCGATTCGGAAAGCGTGTGCGTCAAAAACCAACCGAGCGCCCCCAACACCACGAGTACCGCGACAGCGACCAGCGCGCTGCGGCGATTTTCATGTATCCCTTCACCTTCATTCATATGTTCTCCTTTTCCAGAATGAACCGCCAGAGGCAACCCTAGAATCTGGTTCCCGGGCCGAACTTCAGGTTCAAGCCGAACTTGATGACGTTGATGCTGGTTGCGATGTTGAAGGGAGCAGTAGCTGCAAACAGACCGCACGTTGCGCAACTGAACGTATTTGTCGCAGTACCGAAGCGGTAATAGTCGTATTCGACGAAACCGGTGAGCCAGTCGAGGAAGGCATACTCGCCGCCCAACCCGACTGTCCAACCTCCTCGCGTCTCGCTGGCTGTAGTTGCTGTGGAGCCGCCAACAAGAAGGCTGAAGCTGCTTTGCTCCCACGCTCCGCCGGCTTTCACATAGCCGAGCAAACGGTCCCACGAATATCCGACCCGGCCGGTGACCGATGCCAGCGACTGCAGCCGGGACTGGTCGGTAAGAGTGACCAGGGGAGCGAGGGTAGCGAAGACTCCCGAGCTGTTGCTTCCGCTGGCGTTCGACCAGGCGTAGTCGCCCTGGAGCCCGACCACCCAATTGCCGATCTGATAATTGCATCCGGCCTGAGCGCCGCCCAGGGCCCCACTTGTATTGTAGCTGCCCAAATCCGTTCCGAAGAGCGGATCGCCGGGAATCTGATCATTCCAATCCCTGCTCGCCCATGCGCCACCGACGTTGCCGCCGAGATAGCATCCCGTCCAGGTGAAGTAAGCAATCACCGGCGGCGCGCTGTAAACCAGTGCCGGCGATGGGGGCGACGGCAGATCCGCTGCTTGTGCGGCCGCACCGACCAAGGACAGCATGACAATTCCCCAAGTGATCCGTCTCATCTTCCCCTCCGAAGGCGTGAACCGCCGCAGCAGCCACCCGGATCCCGAGGACCGGCTGAGTCAGCTGGTTGCTGCCCCGATAGCGGTGTCGATGACATTTGCCCCCGTGCTCAAGCTCGCCTGTGCCAGCTAACCGCGTACTTACCAGCGGATTACAATTTGTCCACATCGTCTGATTTCTCGCCGCTGCAGCTTCTCTGTACCGCTCGTTTGCGCGCTTCTGATAGGCCCCTGCAGATGCAAGAGCTCCATGCGGGGGAACCGGCTTGCGCAAGCGAGAAAAAATAAAAATGGCATAACGAGAGCGCCTAATCTTGTCGCGGCGGCTCAAAGAGGCATGCCGTATTTTCGACGATCGGGCCTGCTAGCTGGTAATCGGGGCGGAACTGTTAAGGGAAGCTCGCATGCGGAGATTGTTTGTAGCGCTTGCAGCGGTTGCCATGCTGACGGCACCCGCGCAGACCCAGGGTCGGGGAAAAGGGTCCAAGCCCGCAGAAAACAGCCAGCAGACGACCGAGCAGAAACAAAAGAAAGCTGCTGCCGAGAAGGCATACAAGGACGCGCTCCATGGCATCCCCGAACAGAAGAGCTCCGACCCCTGGGCTAAAATGCGCTGAGCAAACCGGGGGGAGCCACCATTCGCCAGGGTGGAAGTCTCTTACCGCTCCCTGGCGGCGCGCTATGCTATACACTTTCCCGTCATGCCACTGTTTCCCACCACCATTGCCGGCAGCCTGCCAAAGCCCGCCTGGCTTGCGGAGCCGATGAAGCTGTGGCCGGCGTGGCGGCTCGAAAGAAGCGCGCTGACGGAGGGCAAGCGTGACGCAACCGTGCTTGCGCTGAAGCTGCAGGAGGACTGCGGCATCGACATCGTCACCGACGGCGAGCAGTCGCGCCAGCATTTCGTGCATGGCTTTCTGGAGCACGTCGAGGGCATCGATTTCTCGCGCCGGGTCGAGATGGGCATCCGCGCCGACCGCTATAAGGCGATGGTGCCCACCGTCACCGGTGCGCTGCGGCTCAAGGGGCGCGTGCACGCAGAGGAGGCGCGGCTTGCGCGCGCCCACACCAGGCGGAGGCTCAAGCTCACGCTGCCAGGCCCGATGACCATTGTGGACACCATTGCCGACGCCCATTACGGCGACCGCGTCGCGATGGCGATGGCGTTTGCCGACCTCCTCAATACCGAGGCGCGCGCGCTTGTCGACGACGGCATCGATGTCATCCAATTCGACGAGCCCGCATTCAACGTCTACATGCGCGAGGTCGTGGAATGGGGCATCCCGGCGTTGCAGCGGGCGATCGCTGGCCTCACCTGCACCACCGCCGTCCACATCTGCTACGGCTACGGGATCAAGGCGAACATCGACTGGAAGGCGACGCTCGGCGCGGAGTGGCGCCAGTACCAGGAGATCTTTCCAGCGCTTGCCAAAAGCCGCATCGACCAGGTCTCGATCGAATGCATGAGCTCGCGCGTGCCGCTCGATCTCATGAAGCTGCTCGAGGGCAAGGAAGTTCAGGTCGGCGCCATAGACGTCGCAACCGATGCCGTCGAGACACCGGAGCAGGTTGCCGACGTCATTGCCGCCGCGGCAAAATACGTCCCCAAGGAAAAAATCGTGGCCGGTACGAATTGCGGCATGGCCCCGATGCGCCGCGACATTGCGATGGCCAAGCTCTCTGCTCTCGCCAAAGGGGCCGCCCTCGCGCGAGCGCGCTTGTAGACCTTGGGGTGAGCGAAACTCTCTGCCTCACCGCACGGCGGAATTGCTGCCCCAGCTGTTGCAGTTCTTGGCGCGCGCGGCGCTGTCGATGATGCGAAGCTCCTCGGTCGCAGCAACGTAGTCGGCCTGGTAGGCGAGCACGTTGACCACTGCGCCGCCGGTGCCCTTCTCCGCCTTGTCCATCAGGAGCCGCAACTCCTCCTCCTTGCCGGCCCAGTTGCGGCGCTGGACGGCGAGGCTCTCGCAGCTCGAGAACTGATATTTTCCGGGGTCCGCAAAGACGCTGAGCGCACTGGTGTTGCCAGCTGCCGCGCAGCCGGCGAGAAAGGCGCCAGCCGCGCATGCCCAGGCGACGCGCGCGCCAAGCCTCGCCGCCGACGGCCACCGAGCGATCCGGTCGCGCATGTCCGCCCATCACTCCCACGCCATGGTCTCATGGCGGCGGAATGCGCCCTAATCGTGGTGCGGAAGGGGGCAAATCCCCCAGCCGAGCGCCCAACCCCCTCAATTGATGTGGACCAGGGCGCCCCCATCAACCGGAAGCGCCACCCCGGTGATGAAATTGGCCTCGTCGGAGGCGAGGAACAGCGCCGCATTGGCCACGTCCCAGGCGGTGCCCATCTTGTGGCGCAGTGGCACCCGCGCATCGCGTGCTGCAGCAACCTCCGCGCGGCTCCTGCCGGCGGCGCGCGCGCGGGTATCGACCGCCATGGGGGTATCCATCAGGCCCGGCAGGATGACGTTGGCACGGACGCCGAACTCCGCGTTCTGGATCGCCACCTGCTGGGTAAACGCGATCATCCCGGCCTTGGTCGCCTTGTAGGCCACGTTCGGATACTGCTCCCAGGCCGCGACCGAGGAGATGGTGATGATGACTCCCGACTGCTGCGCGCGCATCACCGGCAGCACGTGCTTGCAGGCCATGATCGCCCCGCGCAGGTTGATGGTGGCGATGCGGTCGAAGGCCTCCTCGGTAATGGCGTCGAGCGGGGCATCCCCGCCGGCAATGCTCACGCCGACATTATAATGCAGCACATCGATGCGCCCCCAACGCTTGCGCGCGGCCTCCGCCATGGCCGCAAGCGTGCTTTCCCTTTTGACATCGGCCTCGAACGCGGCGCATTCCCCCGCCTGCGTGCGCGCGCGCGCAATGGCGACCGTCTCCTCGGCCGAGGCGAGCCGGTTGTCCACGGCAAGCACGCTCGCGCCTTCCTCGACAAAGCGCAGGACGGTCGCCCGCCCATTGCCCATCCCCTCCCCCGGCGACTGGCCGGCGCCCACCACGATCGCGACCTTGTCCCTCAGACGCATGATCTTTCACCTGTTTGCACACCCGGTGCGGTGACCAAAGCTGACGATGGATGATACAACATCCAGCCATAGCGCGGCCGCGTGGTGGAACGGTAGACACAGCAGACTTAAAATCTGCTTCCGGGAAACTGGAGTGCCGGTTCGAATCCGGCCGCGGCCACCACCACCTTCTCATCGCAGGAACACACGCCGCCATGGCCAATAAAGAGCGCGCGCGCGGAATGATCGCCGTCGACAAGATGGGCTGCAGGGTCCTGTTCCTGAACCCCGAAACCTACGAGACCGAAATCGTGCTCGATGGCTTTCCGCGCACGGTGCACGAGCTGCTCGTCGTACCGGAGACCGGCCTCGCCTACGTGCCGATCTTCGGCGACGGCATCCACGGGCGTAACCCGAATCCGCACCATCTCCTCTGCATGTTTGATCTGGAGCAGCGCACCCATGTCGGCGATATCGACCTGCGACCCTACATCGCGCCGCACACGCTCAAGCTCGGCCCTGACGGCCTGATCTATATCACGTGCGAGAACAGCGCCGTTGTCGCCGTGATCGACCGTGACCGCGGTCAGGTAGTAGACGCGATCGATTCCGGCTCGACTAACGGCCATCGGCTGATCATCGCGCCCGACGGACAGCGCCTCTACACGGAGAACGAGGAGGACGGGACCGTGTCAGTCATTGACCTGGCGGCACGAAAGCTGCTCGGCAAGATTACGACCCCGCGCCCGCTCGCCGGCATCGCGATCTCGGCGGACGGTGCAACCGTGGTGGCGGTCGATGACGCGCAGCCCACGCTGTTCCTGATAGATGCCCATGGGGGCCGCGTGCGCGAGGAGGTACGGCTCGAAGGGGTGCCCAAGGCGGCGCAGATCGCTCGCTATGCGCCGGACAACAGCGTGATCGGCGTCACCAGCCTCAACAGCGACACGGTGAGCCTGGTCGATCCGACATTCCGCCAACAGACTGCCATCAAGGTCGGCAGTCAGCCCATGGACATGGCGTTCCACAATGGTGAGCTGTTCGTCGCCTGCCAGGGCGACGGCTCGGTGCATGTGATCGATCTCTCGCAGCGGCAGTGGAAGCAAAGCTTCCAGGCCGGCACCGGCTGCGAGTCGCTCGCATTCTTTTAGCGATAGGCCGCACGCGCGCCGCTTTTCGTGCACCGACCAAATTCCGACAAATTGGCAAGCTTATACTGCCGTAGCGGAGTTATGGGGGGCCATTTCCGTCCGCGATCACGCGCACTCAGCGCCGGGGCGCTCCCAAGGAGAAGAGCGATGAAGAGGACGCTCGCGTCTTTGCTCGCGGCTGCGACAATCGCAACAACGCTCGCCGCTACGGCGACGGACGCCGCTGCATGGTACCGACGCGGATGGGGCTGGGGGCCCGGGGTCGCTGCTGGTGTACTCGGAGGATTCGTCGCGGGCGCCATAATTGCCTCGCGGCCACCGGGCTACGTTGTGTACTCGGGCTACGCCGAGCCGGTTTACGGGCCCGGCTGCTACTGGGCATCGCAGCCGGTCTATGACCGCTGGGGCCACGTCGTGGGCTACACAGGCACGCCGGTGCAGGTGTGCCCCGGCTATGCCGGACCTCCTCCGGCCGCCTATGCCCCACCGCCGCCCGAGGTCGCCCTGCCGCCGAAGTGAGGCGGAGGATGCCTGCCACTGATGCGATGGTGGACAGAGCAATAGCGCTGCTGCGGTCCTTGCATGCAGACATCGGCGCCTGCCGCAGATCAGGTCATGAGTTTGATGTCGACAATACTCGATTTGAGTGGCCCAACCTCGCCATTCTCGATGACGAAATAGGCGCGTTCCTGCGGACCGCAAATCGCGAGGCACGCTAACGCGCCCGCGCCCCGAGGCTGCGGGCCGGTTGCGCCCCCTGCTCTCTCAAATCCGCTCGCTCTCGTACGTGTTGCAGCTGTCGGGGTTGCCCGACTTGAGCCCGGTCATGAGCCAGCGCGTGCGCTGCTGCGCGGAGCCGTGGGTGAAGGCGTCGGGAACGACGTAACCTTGCGTCTGCTTCTGCAGCCGGTCATCGCCGATCGCCGAAGCCGTCTGCATGGCCGCCTCCACATCGCCCTCGTCCATGAACTGCCATTCCTTCTCTGCGTGATTGGCCCACACGCCGGCGAGGCAATCGGCCTGCAGCTCCACCCGCACCTGCAGCGCATTGGCGTCCGTCTGGGTATCCATTCTCTGCTGCATCTGCTGCACTCTCGGCAGGATGCCCAACAGGTTCTGCACGTGATGGCCGACCTCGTGGGTGATCACGTAGGCCTGCGAGAACTGACAGGCCTTGCTGCCGGCGTCACAGGCCCGAAACCTGCGCTCCAGATCGCGGAAGAACGAAGTGTCGAGATAGACCTTCTGATCGAGCGGGCAGTAGAACGGCCCCATGGCGGACTGCGCCACGCCGCAGCCTGAACGGGTGGCTCCGTCGAACATGACGAGCGTGGGCGGCTCATAACGCCGCCCGGACTTCTGGAAGATGTCGCTCCATACCTTCTCGGTGCTGCCGAGTATGGCCGACACCCGGTCTTTGATCTCGTCGGGCATGCTGGCCTCGGTTTTGCCCGGCGCCTGCTGCGGCTGCTCCTGCTGGCGGCCGCCGGTGAGGATGTCGGCACCGCCGATCAGTACGCTGGGGTCGACGCCCATCCACCAGGCGACGAGGGTGAGCAGGATGACGCCGAGGATGCCGATGCCGCCGCCGCGGCCCCCCGGTATACGGAAACCACCGGAGCCACGCCGGTCTTCCACATTCTCGCTGCGCGGCAACTGATCGATGCGCATGGGCCGGCCTCCTGTTCAGAGCTCCGCTGCGGACCCGGGCTCCTCAGCGGGCCCGGCCAGGCAGTCTGCGCCTCTGTTGTCGCTCGCGCAATCACCGCGCGCACATGCCGCGGTATGCAAATGCGGCGGAGATTCCTTCCCCCAAGCGGGTGGTGTCGCGCAGCAAGTCGGGGAGGGATCAGGCGACCTTGCGCTCGCGCAGATCGGGAGCGAGCGCCGCTTCTGCAATCTCGTCGGTGACGACGTTGAAGCGCTTGATCGTGTTGGTTCCGAAGGTGGTGCTGAGCGCCACGTCGGCCGCATCCCGCCCGCGCGCCATCACAATGCGGCCGATGCGCGGGACGTTGTGGCGTGCGTCGAACGCGTACCAGCGCCCCCCGAGCCAGACCTCGAACCAGGCGCTGAAATCCATGGGCTCGGCCTCGGGCGGCACGCCGATATCGCCGAGATAGCCGGTGCAGTAGCGCGCCGGAATGTTCATGCAGCGACAGAGCGTCACGGCAAGGTGCGCGAAGTCACGGCATACGCCGCGGCGTTCGATGAAAGCCTCGACCGCGGTCCGCGTTGGGCGCGCGTGCGGGTAGCCGAAACGAAGGTGCGCATGCACGAAATCGCAGATCGCCTGCACGCGCGGCCAGCCCGGCGGCGTGCCGCCGAAATTGCTCCAGGCCACGTTCATGAGGCGCTCGGTCTCGCAGTACCGGCTGCCGAGCAGGAACACCAGCGCATCGTGCGGCAGCTCCGCCACCTCGTACTGACGTGCCCCCGGCTCAACCGGATCGGGTTTCCCGGAGTCGACAACCACCACATCGGTGCGGATCTCGAGCCGGCCGGGCGGCGCCACCAGCCGGGTGCAGATGTTGCCGAACGCATCGAGATACCGCGTGGCCGCCAATGCTGGCGCAAGCTGCAGATGATCGGGCTCGACCAGGTCGCGCGCGCGTGAGGGATGCACGTTGAGCATGAGCACAGCGGCAGTCTTTTGGGCGAACTCGTAGACGAGCTCGAAACCCGCACGGATCAGCATGGATACGTCCTGGAATTTCGGCGAAGCCGGATACCGGGGTCGGTGGGCTGGTGCTGCCTCAGGGGCCGCTGCGATGGCGCGCATATGGGCGTGCGGCCCGAGCTTTGCGACGGGGAGAAAAGGGAACGAACTGCAAATACTTTAGGCGCTCATTTCTTGGGCAAAGCGCGCATGTGGCTGAGATTTATGGCTAATCACCAGCGCCAGCCCCACCCACCCCAGCCACCGCCCCATCCCCAGGACTGATAACTGCGCACGTAGACGCGCGACCGCTCGACGCGGCGGCGGGCTGGCCGCTCATCACGTGCTGGCCGCTCGTCCCGATCCCCTCTGGCATAGGCGCGCGAGACCAGGCGGTTTTGCGTATTGATGATCCTGCCTCGTCCATCTATGCGGAAGCATTCCGTGATCCTTCCGACGCGCTCATTTTCCTCTGCTTCACGCTTCGTGGTTCTGCAGTTCAGGAGACGCCTGGCCTCGGCAGAAGGCGGAGCAAGCGCCGTTCTTGGCGCGACGTGCACCCACACGGCCTTGATCACCGGCTCGAAGATCGGAACGGCAAGCCCGCCGCCGGTTGCGCCGCCGCCGAGCGTGCGGCGCTTGCCGTCGGCGTTGTCATAGCCAAGCCAGACGGCAACAGTGACCTCGTTCGTGAAGCCCACGAACCAGGCATCGTTGCCGTCGTCCGAGGTGCCGGTCTTGCCGGCGACGTAGGGCGCAAGGCCTGCGATCGAGTGCGCGGTGCCGCGCGCGAGCACGCCCTGCATCATGCTCTTGAGCTGATAGAAGGCAGCATGATCGACCGAGTTGATCGCAACCGGCGCGTCCTCGTGCCGATACAAAATCTCGCCGTCGCGCTCGATGGAGTCCACGACATAAGGTGCGGGCCGCAGGCCTTCATTCGCGATCGCCGCGTAGAACGCGGCGAGATCGATCGGCCGCACCGGCTGCGCGCCGAGCACGAATGGATAGTAACGCACGCACTCGTGATAGATCTGCGCTTCCAGCGCGAGATCGCACAGCCGGGCGAGGCTCGCTTCCGGCTTCTCCGCGATGCCGCCCTCGAGGAGATGCACGGTAGCAAGATTGCGCGAGCGCTCGAGCGCGCCGCGTAAGGTCAGAGTACCGCCCGAGCTCCCGTCATAGTTCTTCGGGGTCCAGTGGTCCTTGTCGCGCCCGCGACCACCGCCGATGGGCGGCAATGTGATCTCATCGTCCTCGACCAGCGTATTGGGCTGCAGCCCGGCACCGAGCGCGGCCAAGTAGCTCAGGGGCTTGATGGCGGAGCCCGGCTGGCGCACCGACTGGGTGGCGCGGTTGAGCTGGCTCAGCGGATAGGAGAAACCGCCGCTCATCGCAAGAATGCGCCCGCTCCGGTTTTCCAGCACCAACACCATCCCCTGCACGGTCGGCCGCACGCGCAGCTCCGCACGCAACGCGCCCTTGCCCTTGCCTTCGTTCAAGTGCACGAGCACGACGTCATGAGGCGCAAGCTTCTTCTGCGCCGCGGCGTTGTCGAGCGAAAGCGGCACAATGCGCCCGTCGGCGAGCCCCACCTTCCAGCTCTCGCCCTTCTTATTACCCGAGGGCTTTTCCACGATGACCGCCGAGGTCCAGTGCACGTCATAAAGCGGCAGCCGCGCATTCGCGAGCGCCTGCTGCCATGCCGGCTTCTTCTCGGGGAGCCTGCGCTCGGCGTCGATCTTCTTCACCGCCGCCGCGAGGCTTGCCTCGGGGCCGCGGAACTGCAGGCGGCCGGCGTCGCGCTCATAGCGCCACAGCCCCTCCTGCAACGTCTCCTCCACCGACCGCTGCAAGCCCGGGTCAATGGTGGATCGCACAGTATAGGAGTTCGCCGTGATCGTATCGATGCCGGCAACCGATTTTGCCTCGCGCGCCACCTGGTCGACGAAATGGAAGCCGATGTCGCGATGCGGGCGCTCATAAGGGATCATTGCCGGCAGCGCCGGCAGGCCACGCCCGGGCGGCTCGGGCGGCAGCATCCCATCCTCGCGCAGGCGGCTGAGCACGTAGGCAAGCCGCTCCTGGGCGCGCCCGTGATGGCGATCGGGAGAGTAATAATTCGGCCCCTTCACCAGCCCGGCAAGCAGCGCGCCTTCCTCCAACGTGAGTTCCTTCGCGCTCTTGCCGAAATAGCTGCGAGCCGCAAGCTCGATGCCCCACGAGCTGCGCCCGAGGAAGACCGAGTTAAGGTAAAGCTCGAGGATCTCCGCCTTGCTCAGCGAGCGCTCTACCCGCGAGGCCACCACCATTTCGCGGATCTTGCGCTCGTAGGTCAGGTCCTCGCCCACCAGCAGGTTCTTCACGACCTGCTGGGTGATGGTTGAGCCGCCCGCCGGACGGCCGGAATGGGCAAGATTGCTGATGAAGGCGCGGATGATGCCGCGCTCGTCGATCCCGTGGTGCTCGTAGAAGCGCTTGTCCTCTGCCGCCAGGAACGCCTTCTGTACCTGCTCGGGAATGTCGGCGAGCGTCACCCAGACCCGGCGCTGGTTCTCCTCGAACACCTCGGCAAAGCGCTCGCCCTTGCGGTCGAGCACGACGCTGGCGCCGGGCAGCTTGAGCCCCTTGAGCTTGTTGTGGTCGGGAAGGTCGGTGAGCGCCTTGTTGTAGAAATCGATCACGTCGCCGAGGTCGACGGCGGGCGCGGCCACGGTCTCCTTCTTGCAGTACTGCCGATAGGCGGTGACAAGGTCGGCAAAATTGATGCCGCGGAAAGCCTTGCTGTCCCCGGCGACCGCCTGTGGATCGTCCATGGCGGTGGC
>Ga0306924_10003038_pt1 | contig 16013 bp, 12 predicted proteins | sample sta12Can44000111_FD_203756 | JGI IMG/M metagenome (GOLD analysis project Ga0306924, IMG submission 203756) | Lab enrichment of tropical soil microbial communities from Luquillo Experimental Forest, Puerto Rico - statanox.12C.anox.44.000.111 (v2)... | ecosystem: Environmental > Terrestrial >... | reverse complement strand
GGGCCTCGAGATCCTTCAGCAGGGGACCCAGCGTGGCCAGCCTGCGGGTGTTGCCCTTGGTGGCGGGTACGGCCCGGCGCAGGGCGGCCAGCAGGTCGGCGTCCACCTCGTCGACGACGAGTCCGGCATTGCACTCCGAGAACGAGACGGCGAGCGTGGTCTCGGCCATACCGTAGGCCGGCAGGATCGCCGAGGGCCTCAGGCCGAACGGCCTGCCCGCGTCGAGCAGGTCCTCGACGTCGGCGGGTTCGACGGGCTCGGCGCCGGACAGCGCGAAGCGCAGGGTCGACAGGTCGAAGTCGCCGGGCTTGGCCTGCCGGCGCAGCCGCTTGGCCAGCAGCGCGTAGGCGAAGTTCGGCGCGGCGGTCATGGTGCCCTGGTACTTGTCGATGAGCTTGGCCCACAGCAGCGTGTCGCGCAGGAAGTCCATCGGCGTGACCTTGACCAGCTCGGCGCCGAAGAACATCGGGATGGTGAGGAAGCCGACCATGCCCATGTCGTGGAAGCAGGGCAGCCAGCTGACCATGACGTCCTTGTCGACGTCGTACTCGGCGCCGATGAACATCGCCTCGGCGTTGGAGTAGATGTTGCGGTGGGTGATCTGCACCGCTTTGGGAGAGCCAGTCGAGCCGCTCGTCAACTGCATCAGCGCCAGGTCGTCCTCGCCGACCTCGATGGGGTCGATCGGGTCCGACGCCAGCAGGTCGGCGACGGTGAGCACCTGGAGGCCCTTCTCCTCGAGCACGGGGATGGCCACCAGGAAGGGCTCGGAGACGATGACGGCCTTGGCCTCGATCATGCCGATGACGGTCATGGTGTCCTCGGCCCACATCGCCAGATCGGTGCGCGGCGTCGGCTGATGGAGCATGGTCAGGCTGGCCCCGCGCATCCACAGGCCCTGCGCCGTCGGGGCGATCTCCACCGGGAAGCCGGCGAGCACACCGACCGAGTCGCCGAGGCCGATGCCCGCGGCGGCCAGGCCGCCCGCAATGCGACGAGCGCGCTCGTGGACCTCACCCCAGGTGTGGCGGACGGGTTCGTGGGGCTCACCGGTGACCATGCCCGTCGTCGTGGTTCGGGCATTGAGGTACATCTTCTCGGTAAACCTGCTCACAAAAACCTCCTCGGTTCTGGCGCGAAGGCCCGAAGTCTCATATTCCGCCTGCTGGGTGCCACTTTGAAGCAGCCGCGCGGACACAGTTGGGAAGCGGTTCGGTCTCGAAGCGGCGATGAGCCAACGAGCCCACCGGGATGCCCGGTGGGCGAAGGAATCGAGTGGTCTTGCTTACCGCTGCTCGTCACCGCCAGTTATCTTAAACTCCTCTTAAGTAACTGCCAAACTCGCGCGCGGTTTGAGTGAGATTTCACACCCTGTTCAGACTTCGGTCATAGGCGCCGGCACCACGCGTGCGCCCGGTACCGGTCCGGTGGCGACCCGGACGGTGCGGCAGACGCCCGCACCCGACAGCTGGGTGCCGACATCGACCGCCGAAGCCGCCGAGGTGCACAGGAAGGCGCACGTCGGACCCGAGCCGGACACGATGCCGGCCAATGCACCGGCCTCCACGCCGGCGCGCAGAGCACGCCGCAGGGCGGGCTCCAGGCTTACCGCGGCCGCTTGCAGTTCGTTGCCCAGCAGCGGCGCCAGCTGCTCGGGATCGCCCGCAGCCAGGGCCGCCAGGACCGGCCCCGGCTCAGCAAGTCGCGGCGGGTCGCCGCCTTCCCTGAGCCGGTCCAGCTCCGCGAACACCGCCGGAGTGAGCAGCTCGCTGTCGGCGAACGCCAGCACCCAGTGGAAGCTGTTGCGGGACAACACGGTCGCGAGTTCCTCACCGCGACCGGTTCCCAGCGCGGTGCCGCCGTGGAGTGCGAACGGCACATCACTGCCGAGCCGCGCGGCAAGCATGCGCAGATCGCGGCGCGGCACGTTGAGTTCCCACAGTGAGTTGATCGCGACGAGCACCGCGGCCGCATCCGCGCTGCCACCGGCCATGCCGCCGGCCACCGGAATGGATTTGTCGATCAGGATCGAGACATCGGGCGCCCGGCCAACGTGGTCGGCCATCAGCTCGGCGGCCTGCCAGGCGAGGTTGCGTTCGTCAGTGGGTAGCTTGTCGGCGCCCTCGCCGACGAGCTCGAGCGACAGCACGTCGGCGTTGCGAACCGTCACCTCGTCGAGCAACGAAACGGCCTGGAACACCGTCGTCAGCTCGTGGTAGCCGTCTTCGCGGCGATCACCGACCGCCAGGTACAGGTTGACCTTTCCCGGCACCCGAACGGTGACCGACCCCGTGGGCACCCACTGGGCGGCCGTGTTGCCGTCAGACATTGTCCGCCACCGCAGCAGACTATCGCTGCCGGAGGCGAACCACACGCAACGGCCCTGACGACACCCGGAGACGTGCAGTCAGCTGGCCGAAGCCTGCGGCATCGTGTCGTCTCGATTGCCGGAACGCCGCAACAGCCGCACGAAGTCGTCGATGGACAGCGTCTCACCGCGCCGGGCGGGATCGATGCTGGCGGCCAGCAATCGATTAGCCGACTCGTTGCCCGAGCCCGCCCACTCGCTGAACGCATTACGCGATGTCTTGCGTCGCTGAGCGAACGCGATGTCCACGAGTTCGAATACCTGCCGCCGGAAAACTTCGTCGGTCGGCCACGGCGAGGTCGCGTACCGGTCGATGCGGACCAGCCCGGAATAGACGCGGGGAATGGGCCAGAAGACGGTCGGCGACACCATCCCGCAACGACGAACCCGTCCGAAGAAACGTGTCTTGACGCTGGGCACGCCGTAGTCCTTGCCGCCCGGCTCGGCGGCCAGCCGTTCGGCGACCTCGGCCTGCACCATCACCGTCACGACCTGAATGGACGGAAACTCGGCCAGGAGATGCAACAGCGCCGGAATCGCCACGTTGTACGGCAGGTTTGCGACTAACGCCGTCGGGGCCGTCGGCTCGGTGGCCAGCTCGTCATGGCGAAGGGTCAACACGTCGCGGTTGACCACCGTCAGCCGGTGGATTTCGCTATGCGAGTGCTCGGCGACGGTCTGCGGCAGCCGACCGGCCAGCACCGGGTCGATTTCGACGGCGGTGACGGTGGCGCCGCGGTCGAGCAGCGCCAGCGTGAGTGATCCGAGACCGGGACCGACCTCCAGGACGTGATCGGATCGGCTGACCCCGGCGGTCGAAACCACCCGTCGCACCGTGTTGGCGTCGTGGACGAAATTCTGTCCCAGGGCCTTTCGTGGCCGAAATTCGAGTTCTTTGGCCAGCCGCCTGATCTCGGTGCGTCCGAGCAGCCGGATGGTCAGTTTGCACCAGCTCTTCCGCTGCACACCGGCCACGCGCCCCAACCCTGACGTTCCCGGGTCACCTCGGCAACGGTGATCTGCTCTTCGCGACTGGCCAGGTCGGCGCGGGCAGCAAACCGTAGCCCACCGTTGCGCTCCCAGGTGCCTTGGTCGAACTGCACACCACCGTAATACCCGTTGCCGGTATTGATAGCCCAGTTCCCGCCGGCCTCGCAGCTCGCAATGCCGTCCCAGATCGATCCGTTGGTCACCGGGGGCACATCGGTGCCGGGCTTGGTGCCCACGCGCACCACGGCTTCACGGGCCGGCGTGATCACGGTGTTGGCGACGGGTATCCGGCCGGTCTCGACGCCGTTGACCGTGGCCACCGCGAAGGTCACGTCCTGCGTGCCCGGGGTACCCGGGTCCTCGACGACCTGGCGGCTTATGTTCATGCCCGGGTCCTCGATCCGGCGCGAGTTCGGGGGCAGCGGAACTCGCTCGGTGACCCGCTGAATCCGGTTACGGGTCACCTGGATTTCCATCCCCTCGACGATCGGCGATGCCGCGCCGGGCACCGCCTGGTCGCTCTCGAGAAGCGGCGCACCGGAGGCGCTCAACAGCCCCGCCACGTTCGGCGCCGCCAGGTGCACGGTGCGCATCGCGCCGCCGTCGTTGATCTGGACCGTCTTGGCGCTGACGACCGGCAGCGCCATCCCGGCCAGCGGGACACGGCTGCCGCGAGAGGCCGCGGCGGGCGCGGTGTCGTTCATGGCGAGTTGGGCCAGCGCCTCGTCGACGGTCGATGCCGTCGTCCAAACCTGCTTGGGGTCACGGCCGTCCAGCGAGATCTGCAACGGCCGGCTGCGTCGCAACACGATGTTGCCGGCGTCGCGAACCGCCACATCGCCTGAGGGGTACAGGTCGTCGCGCTCGCCGACGGCGAAGCCGTTCTCCTGCACGACGTCGATCACCCGCGACTTCATGGTCGTCACGCGCATCGCGATGCCATCGACCGTCAACGTCACCGTCTTGCATGCGGAAACCGCGAACCCACCGGCGAAGCCCAGTACCAAAAGCAGCCCTGCGATTACGAGCCGCAACATCGGTGATGAAGTTTGATGAAGCTTTGTCAATACACCCAACGCGCTGCTACCCCGACCTCAACAACTACTTAACGAACCACTCAGCAGGAAAATGACAAACGGGCCCACGGGCCCAGCTCATCGATCACAAGACGGTAACGAACCGGCCAATGTTCAGCAACTCCAGGGCCACTGTGTTAGCAGAATCACCGGTCGGCAAAGCCTAGTCGGACGCCAGTCCAAAGACCCGGCACGCATTGCTGGTGGTAATTCGCGCCAACTCTTCGGGACGACGATCTACCAGTTCAGCGATCGCCCGCACAGTATAAGGAAGGCAATACGGCTCGTTCGCTGAGCCCCGGTAGGGATGCGGCGTCAAAAAGGGCGCATCGGTCTCCACCAGAAGCTGCTCAAACGGGATCAGCGGGACGGCTTCGCGCAGGGCCCTCGCGTTACGGAAGCTGACGGTCCCGGCCAGGCTGAGCAACCACCCGGCGTCGACGCAGCGGCGGGCCATCGCAGTGTCCGACGAAAAGCAGTGGAAGATCACCGCGTCGGGGGCGCCCTCGGCCGCCAGCACGTCGAGCACCTCCGCATCGGCCTCGCGGTTGTGGATCATCAGCGGCTTCTGGCAGCGCTTGGCCAGATCGATATGCCAGGCGAAGGCTTCCCGCTGGGCGTCCGGCTGCGCGCAGCCCTTTAAACGCCCGGGCCAGTACAGATCCATTCCGGTCTCACCGACGGCCACCACTCTGGGGTGGGTCGCCAGTCGCTCGATCTCGGCGCGGGCGGCGTCGTCGAGCGCATCGGCGCGGGTCGGGTGCAACGCCACCGCGGCGTAGACGCGCGGATCCCATTCGGCGGCCAGTGTCACCCAGCGCGCCGAATCCAGATCGTCGGCGATGGTGACCACCGCGCCCACTCCGACCGCCGCGGCACGCTCAACGATGGCGACCACCCCTTCGGCGTCTCGTGCCCCACACGCGTCGAGGTGGGTATGGGCGTCGATCAGGGGCGCCAACGGCTCGGGCGCGGGCGGCGCTTCTCGTTTACCGGGGCGGTTGGAGGTCACGGCCACACAATAGGGTGAGTCTCGATGAGGCCCTACTACGTCACCACCGCGATCACGTACCCCAACGCCGCTCCGCACCTCGGGCACGCGTATGAGTACATCGCCACCGACGCCATCGCGCGGTTCAAGCGGCTCGACGGTTTCGACGTCCGGTTCCTGACCGGAACCGACGAGCACGGCCTGAAGGTCGCACAGGCCGCCGCGGCCGAGGGGCTGCCCACCGCCGAACTGGCTCGCCGAAACTCCGACGTGTTCCAGCGCCTGCAGGAGAGGCTGAACATCTCCTTCGACCGGTTCATCCGCACCACGGACGCCGACCACCATGAGGCGTCCAAGGAGATCTGGCGGCGGATGTCGGCGGCCGGCGACATCTACCTGGACGCCTACTCGGGCTGGTACTCGGTGCGCGACGAGCGATTCTTCGTCGAATCGGAGACCGCGGAGGTGGACGGCACCCGGATCGCCGTCGAAACGGGAACCCCGGTGACCTGGACCGAGGAACAGACCTATTTCTTCCGGCTATCGGCGTATGCCGACAAGCTGCTGGCCCACTACGAGGCGAACCCGGACTTCATCGCGCCCGAGGTGCGGCGCAACGAAGTGGTCAGCTTCGTCTCCGGCGGCCTGCGCGATCTCTCGATCTCGCGGACCTCGTTCGATTGGGGGGTGAAGGTACCCGACCACCCCGATCACGTCATGTATGTCTGGGTCGACGCGCTGACCAACTACCTGACCGGTGTGGGCTATCCCGATACCGATTCGGAGTTGTTCCGCCGGTACTGGCCCGCCGATCTGCACATGATCGGCAAGGACATCATCAGGTTCCATGCCGTCTACTGGCCGGCATTTCTGATGTCGGCGCGAATCGAGCTGCCGCGAAAGGTTTTCGCGCACGGGTTTCTGCTCAACCGCGGCGAGAAGATGAGCAAGTCGGTGGGCAACATCGTCGACCCGGTTGGCCTGGTCGACACCTTCGGCGTGGACCAGGTCCGCTACTTCCTGCTGCGCGAGGTGCCTTTCGGCCAGGACGGCAGCTACAGCGAAGAGGCGATCATCACCCGGATCAACACGGACCTGGCCAACGAGTTCGGCAACCTGGCCCAACGATCGTTGTCGATGGTGGCCAAGAACCTGGGCGGGGTGGTGCCCGACCCCGGCGAGCTGACCGCTGCCGACAGGGAGTTACTGGCGACGGCCGACGGCCTGATGGGGCGGGTGCGCGCCAACTTTGAGGCGCAGGCAATGCATTTGGCGCTTGAGGCGATCTGGCTGATGCTCGGGGATGCGAACAAGTACTTTTCCGCGCAGCAGCCGTGGGTGTTGCGCAAGAGCGAGTCCGAGGCGGACCAGGCGAGATTTCGTGCCGTTCTCTACACCACCTGCGAAGTGGTCCGCATCGCTGCGCTTCTGGTTCAGCCCGCCATGCCCGAGTCGGGCGCCAAGCTGCTGGACTTGCTCGGGCAGCCCGAAGACGCACGCACGTTTACCGCCGTCGGCGCACGTCTCTCCCCCGGCACGCTGCTGCCGCCACCGACCGGTGTGTTCCCGCGGTACCAGCCGCCGCCCGCCTCCGAAGTCGGATAAGCGGCAGTCGAGATGCGCCGCGGGTCTACTCCCGGCGATCTTGACCGCCCTCGGACAAAGCGTCCGAATTGCCGCAGTCATAGGCAATAATCGGCCTGTGGAGCGACGACGTAACCGGCAAAGCCAATCGCCGATGGCCACCTTGGAGCAATTGCCCGCCTTGGTCGTCTTGGAGAGGGTTCCGGTTCCCGTGCTCGCCATCGGGCAGGACGGCAGCATCCTGTTCACCAACACCGCGTTTGCCATGATGGTGGGGTTCGAGCCCGAGGAAGTCTTGTCGCTGCGGTTCCACGAGATCTTCCACCGGGTCCCGGAGTCGGAGTCCCTGCTATCGGTCGTTCATGCGCTGGCGGACATGGTGGTCGAATTGGCCCACAAGGACGGTTCGGTCGTGCGAGCTTTCATGAGCAAGTCGGCAGCCATGCGCGCGGATGATCAAATTGCCCTCGCGGTGTTCCAGGATCTGACGAAGCAGTTGTGGGAAGACGAGCGCTAGGCGGCGCCTCCAACTGAAACCGCCGAGCATGAGTCCGTTGCAATTGGCTGCTTGCGGTATGGCCTCTCGGCAGACCCTAGACGACCTTTGGTACTGCGATGGCGTCACCGGGAGAAGGCGCAACGTGCCGGGCGTGGCGGAGTGCCTCGCGCGCAAGAAACTCGCGGAAGTAGGGCAGCGACTCGTCCGTCACAATGCCGCGCAGCAGAAGTTCCCAGAACTGATTCGTGCTGTCGGCGGGATTCCCGTTGATGCCTCTGACCTTGCCCTCTTTACGGTGCCCCTCCGGGCCCTTCGCCGATATTGCGTTGCGCAGCAATTGCGTTCCGAACATGGCGCCGATGATCGACTCACTGACGACTACCGGGTCGAGGTCTTTTTGCACATCTCCTTCAGCGCTTGCGCGCCGGGCCTGAGCCGCCATCTCCTCAACCAGGTTCGCGCAGAAGTCCGCAGCCGCCTGGTTGAATCCGCTTAAACCAGCGGTCAATTGCGCGGCGGTGCGGGCCATCTTGTCCGCACCGAGCACATTCGCGATCGTGAACGTGCCATGGATCATGTTCTCCAGCGCCGGCGATGCCGACCCGCAAACGTTGCGGAAGGCGACAAGTATTGCGTCGGAACCTTCCTCGATGATCGCCGACGCCAGCGATTCCTTCGAGTCGAAGTGGTGGTACAGGGCCCCCTTCGTCATTCCGGTCCGCTCGATGATCGTGTTCCACCCGGCTGCCGCGTAACCGACCTCGCCAAACACATCGATCGCCGCGTTGAGAATTTTTCGGCGGGTGGCTTCAGATCGAACCTGGCGCGCCATCGCGTCTGCACCTCCGGAGTTCCGTCGACGTGCTTGGACCCCGGATCTCGGCGCCTTCAAATCGAACGGCCAGAGGACCAAGCCTAACAGCCGCCGCTACCCGGTCCGGGTCGTGCGACCGGTAGGTCGCGCTAGTCGGAATCCGCATCGTACGAGCCGGCGGTGACGGCGAGCGCCGCGCGCCGCCGCAAAAATTGGCGGAAGTATTCTGTTCGGTCGGCTTCCAAGATGCCATTCAGCAGCAGAATCCAGCACTTCTCTAGTTCGTGCAGGAACCGCTCCGGTTCTTCCAAATTGCTGGTTTGTCGCAGCCCCATATGCAGGGACACCATCAGACGTCCCACATCCTGCGGATCGCACTGCGGGTCGATATCGCCCTCGGCGATGGCTTGCTCGACAACGACCGCCAGGGCCTTGCCCCACTCGTCTAGCAGCCTCTTCTGCAGACCTTCCGACCGTCCGACCGACTCGAGCAGGTTCAACCCCGCCCTGACCCCATCCGTCTCGATGTCCCCAACGGCGATCAGATACGACAAGTCGATGAGAGTCTCCAACCCCGAGAGTCCCCGAGTGAGCAATTCTTCCACCGCGAGGTTGGCCGCAGCGGCCTGCCTTTCGATGATCGCAACGGCCAAAGCGTGCTTCGAATGGAAGTGGAAATACATTGCGCCCTTGGTCAGCTCCGCTTCGGAGAGGATGTCGTCGAGGCCGACATCGTGATAGGCCCGTCGAGCGAACTGATGTGAGGCGGCCCGCAAAATCTGTCGCCGCGTCGCTTCTGCGCGTCCGTCGGTCGAGTGCGCCGTCATCGGAACCGAGAGTCCGGCTGTGGGGTGCGGGGCGATCGCGGCCCGAAGCGAGCAACGCGCGTCATCTTTCCGAGGCCGGCGCCGTGGGCCGGATCAATCGCCTTCGCGTTCACGATGCTTTCCTCGGGCAGGGCACAAACCTCGGATCGTCAGTGCATTGGGGGCCGCTTCTGAGGTTAGCAGCAAGTCGTCGACCTTAGGCGTTTGAACACCGCGAGTCGAGATGACGGGGTCGAAGAATACCCACAGTACGTAGTGCGGGTGATATCGCGATTCCTGGGCTTCCGGCGGGCGTGGGCGGTCTGGCGCGTCCGCCTGGATGCGACAGGTCATTGACCGCTTGCTGACGTCGTCGAGCCGCGTGGTAGATCAAGCGTGGCAATCGGATACAGACCCGCGCCGTCGCGGCCGTCGCGGGCCAGCGCCATGGGCGCATAGTTCACCACGTGCGACGTGCCCGGCTTGTGCTGCTGCCAGTCCACGGACGCGCGCAGCGTGTAGTGCCCCGGCGCCAAGCCGGTCAGGTCGATGTGAACCGACTCGGTCGACGACGCGGGGACCGCCTCTTCGCGTGACTGGCTGGAGTCGTCGTGAACCAGCGTCCTGAGGTTCACCGTCGCCGGCAGGCTCCGAACCACCGCTCCCGAGAAATCCACCAGCTTGTATCCGGGTGCCCATTGCTCGGTGGCCGCCGCCGAGCCGTAGTTGGTCCACGCGACGGATATGGTCGCCACTTGTCCCTGTCGTGATTGCGATCCCGGCCGCGCCTCGACCGAATACCGGTAACCGGCGGAGGTGTTGGCCTGGGCCCACAGCGGATACAAGTTGGAATCCATCGTCGAGGTCGAGTCGCGATCCGGGAAGTTGATGCTCGACGTCATCGACACGTGATACCTGACGACGTCGTGCAGGCCCTTTTCGTAGTAGGACCGCGGATCGCTTCCCTTGGGCAACTGGCACCATTCGGTTATCACCGGCGCCGAGACCAGCCGCTGCTTGATCGCGTTGACGACCGGATCGTTGACCTTCACGTAATGGGAGTCGTTGGAGTCGGCCCATGCCGGCAACGGCGCCCGCACACCGAGGCAATCCGAGCGGATGCCCACGGGCGCGAACAGTTTCTTGGTCACGTCGTCGGCGAGCAGCTCGCGGACGATCTCGGGATTTTGCGGGATGACCACCAATTGTGTATGGGGGAAGGCGTTTACGTTCGCAGCGACCAGCTGACGGATGGACGCGGCGGTGATGCTCTGATCGTGGAACTGGCTGTAATAACCCAGAGTCCCGGCGCTGTTGTCGGGCGTCGCACCCGGCGCGCTCAACACGTCAGGCAAATACGCGATGCGATTCTCGCTGAAATCCCCGTATCCGGAGAATTCGAAAACGCTGAGCCGCTCGTCGCCATCGTAGCGGCGGCCCAGCGCGGCAAGCAGCTGCCGGAATGCATCGAGGTAATTGGGCTCGTTCCAGTTCGGCACCACCTGCGTAACCCCGGGTGTGGGGCTGTTCGGCGGCGCGGGGTAGTTGGTGGCGACCGAGCGCATCCAGTCGGGAATCGCGATATTCGTTTTGTCCGAATAGGAGTCGTTGCAACAGGACTTGTAGGCGTACACGCGAAGGCTCAGCCGCATGTTGCGGTTGGCCAGCTTCGTCAGAGCGTCATCGATCACGCTGAAGTCGAACTTGCGATCGTCAGGAGCGTCGGGCGGCAGCGTTCGCGGATCGACGGGCTGCAACTGCCGCCACGAGACTCGCAAACTGGCGTCGTAAGACGCGGGCCACGACGGATATCGTTGCTGCGCCGGATTGGCCTGCGGGAAAAGCGGATTCAACAGATCTTCGTACTGGCCCCGCAGCGGATTCGATATCTCTTGAACGGTGGGCGGTATGGCCGGGAAGACCATCGCGGACAGCGGGCCCGGGTCGGTGTGGCCACCACAGCCGTTGAGCACCAGCGCCAGGCACGTGACGACCACACCGGCCAGCGCGCCCTTTTTCAATGGAGGAAACATCGTCACCGGGGCTAGATCGCGCCCAACGACAAAACCTCGTGGTCGGCGACAAACGGCATCGGCAGCCAGCGCGCGGCCAGTAACGCTTCCATTGCGTTGCCCGGGACGGGTCTCGACAACAAGAACCCCTGCGCGCGATGACATCCGTGTTGCATCAAAGTCAGTGCGGCGGTGGGTGTCTCGACCCCTTCAGCGACCACTTGCAGGCCGAAGGCCTCGGCGAGTCCGATGATCGCGCGGACAATGGCCAGGTCGCCGGCGTTGGTGCCCAAGTCGCGGACGAATCCGGCGTCGATCTTGAGCATGTCGACCGGGAGGGACTTCAGATGCGACAGCACCGCATAGCCGGTGCCGAAGTCGTCGATGGCGATCTGGACCCCGACCTCCTTCAGCTCCCCCAGGGTTTTGCGAGTGGTTTCGATGTCGTGTACCACGGCACGCTCGGTGATCTCCAGACAGACCGATCCGCCGTCGATGCCGAACTCCTCGATGGTGTCGGCAACGCTATCAACGAAACCACGCGTGATCAGCTGGACGGGTGACACATTGATGCGCAGGACGGCGCTCTGCCCCACTCCGTTGGATCGCCACCGGCTGAATTCGGCGCACGCGCTTCGCATCACCCACCGGCCCAGTTCCCCGGCCAGGTTGGTCGATTCGGCTACCCCGACGAACGAATCGGGCAGCAGCAGCCCCCATATCGGGTGCCGCCAGCGGACCAGTGCCTCGGCCGCCAAGATGGCGCCGGTGCGCAGGTCGACCTCGGGCAGGTAGTGCAGCAGCAGCGCTTCGCTGTCGATGTCACCCCGGAGGTGCAGCTCGATGTCGTTGCGGAAGGCGCTTTTCAAGGACATGTCGTCGGTGGACACCGCCACCCGGTTGCCGCCCTCCCGCTTAGCTGTCAGCACGGCCTGGTCGGCACGACGCAACAGATCCGTGCTGTCGTCCCGCCCCGGCATGCCCACCGCCAGCCCGATGCTCACGGTGCGCGTGATCATGTGGCCGCCCATGGCTAGGCGCTCGCGCAACATCGCCCCCAGGCGACGAGCGAACGACTCCGCGGTTTCCGTCGACATCGACTGGCCCGGAATGACGACGAACTCGTCGCCGCCCAGCCGCGCGATCATGCTCTGACCCGCGCACACCCGAAGGCGTTGCGCGAAGACTCTGATGAACCAGTCGCCCGCGGCATGGCCGAGGTAATCGTTGATCGGCTTCAGCCGGTCCAGGTCGAGATAGAAGAGGGCGACTGGTCCGGGGCTGCCCGCGGCGAGCCGTCCGGACAGATGCGCGACCAGCGCGCGACGGTTGCAGAGGCCGGTCAGATCGTCGTGCTCGGCCAGGTAGCGGAGCTTTTCCTCGGCGGCAATGCGGGCCTGCAGCTGTGCGAATAGGGCGGCGACGGCCTCCAGCGTGTTGATCTCTTCTTGCTTCCACTTCCGGGCGCCGTTCTTGACGAAGCCGAGCACGCCGGTGGTCGTCTCGCCCGAGACCAGCGGAGCCGCGGCAACCGACGGAGACGTGATCTGCTTGGCTCCCCCGATCCAGCGCTGGAACACACGACTGGTCCGCTCCGGGGCGATCACGACCGGTTTCCTGCCGTGTTCGCAGCAGGCCAGCGCCGGGTCGGCGCTGGTGAAGTGCACAACGGCCATCGGATCAGGGTCGGGAACGCCGACGCGCGGTGGCCATTCCGCGACCAGCACCGAGGCCCGAATGTCGTGGTCGTGGTGGCGCAAGAAACTGGCGTCCACATCGAACTGCTCGACGAGCTGGGCGAGTACCTTCTCGCTCACCTGGGTCGCGGTGGAACCCGTGGCCTCCATCAGCTGGGTGGCGACCGAGGTGACGACGAGATCCAGGCTGCGCGGCACGGGCTCCTCCGATATGCGGCACATGTCCCAGCTGGGCTTGGCCTTGCCGGGGCCCAATCAGGGGATCTTCGTCTTCAATGTCGTTGCTTCTCACAATGCACACTGAGTCATCCGGAGTTTAGCAGTGAGACAGCTCACAATTGCGGCCTTGACTGTCACGCCTTGACCCACCGCGGTGTCTCAAGGGCACAAGTCCCGTGAGAGTAGGAGTCAGGCATGACCGAGATGGCCACCCCAAGAACTCATGTCGTCGTTGTCGGCGGCGGATACGCCGGAACCCTGGCCGCCAATCGGCTGCGGCAGCGCGCCGACGTCGACGTCACCCTGGTCAATGCGCGTGCGGTCTTCGTCGAGCGGATCCGCCTGCACCAGTTGGTCAACGGCACCGGCGCCGCGACCGCCGATTACGGCACGCTGCTCGGGGACGGTATCCGGCTGGTCGTCGACACCGTCGAGCGCATCGAGGCTCCCGACCGGCGCGTGCTGCTGGAGTCGGGCGCCGAGCTGGACTACGACTACTTGATTTACGCCGTCGGCAGCACCGGCGCGATGCCCGCCAACATGGCGGAGACGTCCAAGGTGCCCGGCTTAGCCGAATTCGCCTATTCGGTGGCCGATCTGGAAAGCGCGCAACGGCTGCGGTACGCGCTCGCCGACCTGCCGCTGGCCGCACCCGTCACCGTCGTCGGCGCCGGACTGACCGGCATCGAAACCGCTTCCGAACTGGCCGAGCGGGGACGCCCCGTGACCCTGGTCTGCGGCGGCGTCCTCGGCCCGTCGCTGAGCAAGCGGGGGCAGCGATCGGTGGCCAAGCGGCTGCGCAATCTCGGTGTCAACGTTCTGGAATCCAGCAGAGTCAGCCAGGTGCGCTGGGATGCGGTGGTGCTGAGTGACGGCGCGGTGCTGCCAAGCGCGGCGACGGTGTGGACGGCGGGGTTTGCCGTGCCGGATCTGGCCGCGCGCAGCGGGCTTCGCACCGACGCCCTGGGCCGGCTGCTCACCGACGAAACGCTGACCAACGTTGACGACCAACGCGTCGTGGCCGCGGGTGATGCCGCCGCGCCGTCGGGTCAGCCGTTGCGGATGAGCTGCCAGGCGGCCGGGCCGCTGGGCGCCCAAGCCGCCGACACCGTGCTCAGCCGCATCGCCGGAAGCGCGCCCGCGGTGCTGAACCAGGCCTTCGTCGGGCAGTGCATCAGCCTGGGCCGCTCCCAGGGCACGGTCCAGCTCGCCCGCACTGACGACACCCCGGTGAACATGATCGTCGGAGGCCGATTCGCGGCCTCCATCAAGGAAGCGATCTGCAAGGGCACGCTGTGGGCGATCCGGCGGGAGGCGGCCAAACCCGGCTCGTACTTCTGGCTCAAAGGGGGGACGCGGCCCGCGCAGGTGCCGGCCGGCCAACAGGCCGCGCTCCGATGACCGCGTCGTCGCGCGGCGGTGAGCATGCCGAGCGGTTCACTCTGCTGCGGCCGTTGCTGTTCACTGTCGCGTACGAAATCCTCGGTTCGGCAACCGAGGCCGACGACGTGTTGCAGGACAGCTATCTGCGCTGGGCGGCCGTCGACTTGTCCACGGTGCGCGACACCAAGTCCTACCTGGCCCAGCTGGTCACCCGCCAGGCGCTCAACGCGCTGCGGGCCGACGCGCGTCGCCGCGAGGAGTACGTGGGGCCTTGGCTGCCCGAGCCGCTGCTACTCGACGAGCAGGACCCGTCAGCCGATGTCGTTCTGGCGGAATCGGTCTCGATGGCGATGCTGGTTTTGCTGGAAACACTGGGCCCCGACGAGCGCGCGGTGTTCGTGCTGCGTGAGGTGTTCGGTTTCGACTACGGCGAGATCGCCGAGGCGGTGGGCAAGCCTGCGCCGACCGTGCGACAGGTCGCGCACCGCGCACGCGAACACGTGCGGGCGCGGCGCAAGCGATTCGACGCGGTCAATCCGGAACGCAACGCGGAGATCACCGCCCAGTTTTTGGCGACGGCGGCCAGCGGCGACGTGGAGGCGCTGATGACCATGCTCGCCCCGGACGCCACGTGGACGGCCGACAGCGGCGGCTTCGTGAGCGCCGCCCGCAGGCCGGTCGTCGGCGCCGAACGGGTGGCCAGGGCGATCGCCGGCCTGATGCGCAGAGCGGCAGAAATGGCCACGCTGCGCGCGGAGATGGTCACCTGCAACAGCGCTCCGGCGGTGTTGCTCTACCTCGGCGAACAGCTCGAGGGGGTGATCACGCTGGAGATAGCCGACGGCATGATCACCAACTTCTACGTGATGCGCAACCCGGAGAAGCTCGCGGCGCTGGCGACCCCTCGCGACATCAGCCGCGCCTAGCGACAGACGCCTGGGGCGCGGAAATCCAGCACTCTGTCAAGCTAGAGCGGTGCGAATCGACCGGCTCGGCGACCTTGGCGCTCCACCCCGGGTGCTGCGCGCCGTCGGTGACGCCACCGCCCGGCTCGAGTTGCCGCCGCCCGCCGCGCTGACCGGCGACTGGTTCGGCGCGCTGGCGGTGATCGCGCCGAGCCTGTCCGCGCAGCCGGTGGACAGCGAAGACGCGTTCGCGGTCCCGCTGGGCTCGCAGACGCCCGGCACGGGGGCCGTGGGCGGCGGCTGGGTCGGTTACCTGTCCTACCCCGACCCCGGTGCCGACGGACGGCCCAACCGGATTCCCGAAGCCGCGGGTGGCTGGACGGACTGCGTTTTGCGCCGCGACCGCGACGGCCAGTGGTGGCACGAAAGCCTGTCCGGTGCGCCGATGCCGGATTGGCTGACCGCCGCATTGGCGGCGACGCCGTCGCAAGGGCGCGATTGCCGGATCGCCTGGGATAGCGCCGACCGGGCGGCACACCGCGACGGGGTGCTGGCGTGCCTGGAGGCCATCCGCGCCGGGGAGGTCTACCAAGCGTGCGTATGCACGCAATTCACCGGGACGGTCACCGGGGCCCCGCTGGACTTCTTCATCGACGGCGTCGCACGCAC
>Ga0306924_10003037_pt1 | contig 16019 bp, 10 predicted proteins | sample sta12Can44000111_FD_203756 | JGI IMG/M metagenome (GOLD analysis project Ga0306924, IMG submission 203756) | Lab enrichment of tropical soil microbial communities from Luquillo Experimental Forest, Puerto Rico - statanox.12C.anox.44.000.111 (v2)... | ecosystem: Environmental > Terrestrial >... | reverse complement strand
AACGCCGGGATCATGCTGCTGGGGCGGGCCCTGGACGCCCCGATCGACGAGTGGGACCAGATGGTGGCCCTGAACGTGCAGGGCATGCTCTACATCGCCCACGCGGCGCTGCCGCATCTGGTCCGCGCCGCCGAGGATCCGCCGCGCCGGGTGGCGGACCTGGTCACCATCAGCTCCACCGGCGGGCGCGTGGCCCGGCCCGGAAGCGGCGTGTACAACCTCACCAAGTTCGGCGCGGCGGCGTTCTCCGAGGCGCTCCGCCAGGAGATGGTGAGCCGCCGGGTGCGCGTGAGCGTAGTCGAGCCCGGCACCGTGGACACCGAGCTCATTACCCACCTCCGCGAGGACATCCGGCAGGCGGCCAGCAGTCAGACCGCCTCGATCGAACCGCTGCGACCCGACGACATCGCCGACACGGTGGCCTACATCGTGACCCGGGACCGCCGGGTGGCAGTCAACGAAATCCTCGTCCGCGCCGCCGAGCAGACATGGTAGAGCCCCTCCTGGGCCGGGGTATGCCCGGTTCTTCCTGGCAGGTACGCTTCGATCGAGGTAATGGTGCAGCTCCGTTGGCGGGGCTGGCAGCCATAACGATGGCACGTGCCTGGGCGTGGTCTTGAGCGGCAGCCGCCGCGGGCGAGCACCTGAGGTGCTCGTGGCGGCCGGTCTTGGCCTCATCGGGCCGGTGATCTGGACCAGCCGGGAGGCCGCGTGACAGGGCTGACGGACCGGCGCAGCGAGTGCGACGCGCTCGACCGGCTGATCGGGACGGTACGGACCGGGCAGAGCCAGGCCCTGGTGGTGCGCGGTGATCCGGGCGTGGGTAAGACCATGCTGCTGGACTACCTGGCCGGGCAGGCAGCGGGTTCGGGATGCCAGGTCGCGCGCGTGATGGGCGTGCAGCCGGAGATGGAACTGGCATTTGCGGGGCTGCATCAGCTGTGCGCGCCGATGCTGAGCCGCGCGGAACGCCTGCCGGGGCCGCAGCTCGAGGCACTGCGCGTAGCGTTCGGCCTCAGCACGGGACCGCGGCCCGACCGGTTCCTGGTGGGGCTGGCCGTGCTGAGCCTGCTGTCGGAAGGAGCCGGGGAACGCCCGCTGGTCTGCCTGATCGACGACGAGCAGTGGCTGGACCGGGCCTCGGCGCAGGCGCTGGGGTTCGCGGCGCGGCGGCTGGCCGCCGACCCGGTCGGGCTGGTGTTCGCGGCCCGCGAGCCGAGCGCCGATCTGGCCGGGCTGCCCGAGCTGGTTGTAGCAGGGCTGTCGGAGGATCAGGCGCGGGCGCTGCTGGCCTCGGCGCTGGCCGGGCCGTTGGATGCGCGGGTCCGTGATCTGATCGTGGCCGAGACGCAGGGTAACCCCCTGGCGCTGCTGGAGCTGCCCAGGGGACTGACCTCTGCCGAGCTGGCGGGCGGATTCGGGCTGCCGGGCGCGGTGTCGTTGCCGGGGCGGATCGAGGACAGCTTCGCCCGCCAGCTGGAAGCGTTGCCGGACCAGACCAGGCGACTGCTGCTGCTGGCCGCGGCCGATCCGTCCGGCGACCGATCGCTGGTCTGGCGGGCGGCCGGGCGGCTGGGCATCCCGGTCCAGGCGGCGGCGCCAGCGGTGGAGACGGGGCTGGCGGACTTCGGTGCCCGGGTGCGGTTCCGACATCCGCTGGCGCGTTCGGCGGCCTATCGTCTGGCGTCGTTCACGGAAATACAAGAGGCGCACCGGGCTCTGGCGGAGGTGACCGACCCGGTCGCAGATCCGGATCGCCGGGCCTGGCACCGGGCCCAGGCCGCGCCGGGTCCGGACGAGGATGTCGCCGTCGAGCTGGAGAATTCGGCCGGCCGGGCGCAGGCCCGCGGCGGGCTGGCCGCGGCCGCGGCGTTCCTGGAGCGCGCGGCGCTGCTGACGTCCGATCCCGCTCGCTACGCCGAACGCGCGCTAGCGGCGGCACAGGCCAAGCTACAGGCCGGCGCGTTCGGCGAGGCTCTCGAACTGCTCGTCGCGGCGGAAGCCGGGCCGCTGGACGCATTCCAGAGAGCCCGGGTGGACCTGCTGCGCGGGCAGATCGCGTTCGCCTCGGGTCTGGGCCGTGACGCTCCCCCGCTGCTGCTCCAGGCGGCCCGACGGCTCGAGCCGCTCAACCTCGATCTGGCGCGTGAGACCTGCCTGAGCGCGTGGATGGCGGCCGTGTTCGCCGGGCGCATGGCCGGCCCCGTCGATCTGCTTGAGGTCTCCCGCGCGGCCAGGGCCCTGCCCCCGCCGACCGACCCGCCGCGTCCGGTTGACCTGGTTCTCGACGGCCTCGCGCTGGCGGCCACCGACGGACCGGCGGCCGCGGCACCGACGTTGCGGCAAGCAGTGCGCGTCTTCGCCGGACCGGACATCACCGCGGAAGAAGGACTCCGGTGGGGCTGGTTTGCCCAGGCGGCCGCCAGCGCCCTGTGGGACTTTGACGCCTGGCGCGCGATGCTCGGACGGCAGGTCCGGCTCGCGCGCGACGCCGGCGCGCTCGACCAGCTTCCGATCATGCTGGGAGCGCTCGGGGTGAGCGCCGTGTGGAGTGGTGACTTCGCGGCGGCGGCTTCGCTGATCACCGAGTCCGATGCGGTCTGCAAGGCGACCGGGAGCCGCGTCGCGCCCTACGCCGCCATGTACCTTGCCGCGCTGCGCGGTCACCAGGCGGAGGCCATCCCGTTGATCGAGGCCGCCATCGCCGAGGCCGCAGCCGAGGGCCAGGGAGTCGCGGCGACATTCGCGCACTGGGTGACCGCGATCCTGCACAACGGCCTCGGGCGCTACGCCGACGCGCTGGCGGCGGCCGGACAAGCCACCCAGGACGCCCACCTGTACACCTCCATGCGGGCGCTGCCCGAGCTGATCGAAGCCGCCGCCCGCAGCGGGAACACCGGTGTGGCGGCCGAGGCACTGGAGCGGCTGGCGGAGACCACCCAGGCTGGCGGGACCGACTTCGGCGTGGGGCTCGAGGCGCGCTCACGCGCGCTAGTGAGCCGGGGGCAAGCCGCCGAAGGCTGCTACCGCGAGGCGATCGACCGGCTCGGCCGCACCCAGCTCCGGCCGGATCTGGCCCGCGCCCATCTGCTGTACGGCGAATGGCTGCGCCGGGAGAACCGCCGCGCGGACGCTCGGGCGCAGTTGCGGACCGCTCACGAGATGCTGGACGCGATGGGCATGTTGGCGTTCAGTGAGCGCGCCGGGCACGAGCTGCGGGCCACCGGCGGGATTGTCCGCAAGCACGCGGTTCAGGTTCCGAGCACGCTCACCGCGCAGGAGGTTCACATCGCCAGGCTCGCGCGTGACGGGCGGACCAACCCGGAGATCGGCACCCAGTTGTTCTTGTCCGCGCGCACGGTCGAGTGGCACCTGAGAAACGTGTTCACCAAGCTCGGCATTGGCTCCCGCCGCGAACTGAACGCCGCGCTGGCGCGGCTCGCCCCGGACCGCCAGCCCACCTAGCTGGCGCGTAGGCACGTGATTGCCCGGTCCTTCCTGGCGGGTTACGATCCGGTCCAGGCAGTGGTGCGGCCCCGGCCTGGCGGAGCTGGTGGCCCCAACCTCGACACGGTCTGGGCGTGGTCGTGAGCGGCAGCCGCCACGGGTGGCACCAGCGGTGCTCGTGGCGGCCGGTCTTGGCTTCGTCAGGCCGGTGATCTGGACCAGCCGGGAGGCCGCGTGACAGGGCTGACGGACCGGCGCAGCGAGTGCGACGCGCTGGGCCGGCTGGTCAAGGCGGTCCGGGCCGGGCAGAGCCAGGCCCTGGTGCTGCGCGGCGATCCGGGCGTGGGCAAGACCGTGCTGCTGGACTTCCTGGCCGGGCAGGCGCGCGGGTGCCAGGTGGCGCGCGCGGTGGGCGTGCAGTCGGAGATGGAGCTCGCGTTCGCCGGGGTGCACCAGCTGTGCGCACCGATGCTGGACCGCGCCGAGCAGCTGCCGGTGCCGCAGCGGGACGCGTTGCGGACCGCGTTCGGCCTGGCCCCGGGCCCGCCGCCGGACCGGTTCCTGGTGGGGCTGGGCGTGCTGAGCCTGCTGTCGGAAGGAGCCGGGGACCGCCCGCTGATCTGCCTCGTCGATGACACGCAGTGGCTGGACCGGGCCTCGGCGCAGGCGCTGGGGTTCGCGGGGCGGCGGCTGGCCGCCGACCCGGTCGGGCTGGTGTTCGCGGCCCGCGAGCCGGGCCCGGAGCTGGCCGGGCTGCCCGAGCTGGTCATAGAAGGGCTGCCGGAGGAGCACGCGCGGGCGCTGCTGGAGGCGGCGCTAGCCGGGCCGCTGGATACGCGAGTCCGCGACCTGATCGTCGCCGAGACCCGGGGGAATCCGCTGGCGCTGCTGGAGCTGCCGCGCGGGCTGAGCACCGCGGAGCTCGCGGGCGGGTTCGGCCTGCCCGGCGCCGCGCCGCTGACCGGCCGGATCGAGGACAGCTTCGCCCGCCAGATCCAGGCTTTGCCGGAGCAGACCCAGCGGCTGCTGCAGCTGGCGGCGGCCGATCCGTCCGGCGACCCGTCGCTGGTGTGGCGGGCGGCCGGGCGGCTGGGCATCCCGGTCCAGGCGCGGGCGCCGGCGGTACAGACCGGGCTGATTGAGTTCGGCGCCGGGGTGCGGTTCCGGCATCCGCTGGCCCGCTCGGCGGCCTACCGGTCGGCCGCGGTTCCGGACCGGCAGCAGATGCACGCGGCGCTGGCGCAGGTGACCGATCCACATGTCGATCCGGATAGGCGGGCCTGGCACCGGGCCCAGGCCGCGGCCGGGCCGGACGAGGATGTCGCCGTCGAGCTGGAGCGGTCGGCCGGGCGGGCGCAGGCCCGCGGCGGGCTGGCCGCGGCCGCGGCGTTCCTGGAGCGGGCGGTGCTGCTGACCGCCGATCCGGCCCGCGAGGCCGAACGGATCCTGGCCGCAGCGCAGGCCAGCCTGCGGGCCGGCGCGTTCGGCAAGGCCCTGGAACTGCTCGCGACCGCGCAGGCCAGGCCGCTGGATGAGCTGCACAGCGCTCGGGCCGACCTGCTGCGCGGGCAGATCGCGTTCGCCTCGGGCCGGACCACCGACGCACCCCCGCTGCTGTTCAAGGCGGCCAAGCGGCTCGAGCCGCTCGATCTCGACCTCGCGCGCGAGACCTACATGAGCGCGTGGATGGCGGCGGCGATCGCCGGGCGCCTGGCGCGCGCCGACAACATGCTGGAGATCTCTCGTGCCGCCCGGGGCCTCCCCCCGGCCAATCAGCCCCCTCGCGTGGCCGACCTGGTGCTGGATGGCCTGACCCGGCTGGTCACCGACGGGCCGGGCGCCGCGGCGCCGGCGCTGCGGCAGGGGGTGAGCGTGTTTGCCAGCGCAGACATTCCCGCGGAAGAACGGCTCCGGTTTGGCTGGATGGCCCACGGGGCCGCCGACGCGCTGTGGGACGAGGATGGCTTGCGCGCGATCCTGGTCCGGCAGGTCCAGCTCGCCCGCGCCGTCGGTGCGCTCGAGCAGCTGCCGGCCAACCTAGCCTCGCTCGCCCAGGATGAGACGCGGCGAGGTGACTTTGCGGCGGCCGAAGCCCTGATCGCGGAGTCCGACGCGATCAGCAAGGCGACCGGGGGGAGCCGCTATGCGTCCTACCCCGCCTTGTACCTCGCCACGCTGCGCGGCCACCAGGCCGAGGTTACCGCGCTGGCCGAGACCGCCATCGCCGAGGCCGAAGCCGGGGGGCATGGGGCCGAGGTGACAGCCTCGCACTGGCAAGCCGCGATCCTGTACAACGGCCTCGGGCGCTACGCCGACGCACTGGCGGCGGCCGAACAGGCGGTCCGGGATGCCCAGCTGTTCGTCTCCAGCTGGGCGCTGCCCGAGCTGATCGAAGCCGCCTCCCGCACCGGGAACACGCACCTCGCGGCCAGCGCACTGGATCGGCTGGCGGCGAGGACCCAGGCGGGCGGGACCGACTACGGGCTGGGCATCGAGGCACGCTGCCGCGCGCTGGTGAGCCAGGGGCAGGCCGCCGAGGACCGGTACCGCGAGGCGATCGACCGGCTCGGTCACACCCGGCTCCGCCCGGACCTGGCCCGCGCCCACCTGCTCTACGGCGAATGGCTACGCCAGGAGAATCGCCAGGTAGACGCCGGCGCGCAGCTGCGGACGGCTCACGAGATGCTGGACGCCATCGGCATGGAGGCGTTCGCCGAGCGCGCGCGCCGGGAGCTGATGGCCACGGGCGAGGCCGTGCGCAGGCGCAGCGTCAAGACCGAAGCCACGCTGACCGTGCAGGAGGCCTCCATCGCCCGGCTGGCCCAGGACGGCCGTACCAACGCGGAGATCGGCGCCCAGCTGTTCCTGTCCGCGCGCACGGTGGAGTGGCACCTGCGCAAGATATTCACCAAGCTCGGCATCGGCTCCCGCCGGGAACTGGACGCCGCGCTGGCGCTGCGAGGACAGGACAGCCAGCCGTCCCAGCCGGGCGGCCCCCCAGGCCAAGAGCGGCGAGCCGGACCAGCGTAGCCTCGACGTCGACGAAGAACGACAGAAGGAAGAACCCGGCCCTCGGCGCGGACTACCCGCGGTTAAGGCCAGGGCACTAACCAGGGTCACTCCCTGGGGCGGCGACCGCTTCCGAACGCGACCGTGAAATCAGCACCGACCGTGTGGCCGAGACGCAGGTCGCTGACGCGGCCCCGGGATTGGAGCCCGACTATGCCTACCGGAAACCATGGCCTCACCCCGCTCGCTGCGGTGGCCGGAGGTCTCCTGGCCGGAGCCGTCGGCATCGTCTGCCTGGATGCGGTCCAGTACCTGAAGTATCGCCGCGCGGGCGGCAGGGAAAGCCCGCTCGCGTGGGAGTTCGCGCCGGTCCAGACCTGGGACAAAGCCCCCGCCCCCGGGCAGGTCGCCAGGCGGGTCATCGAGGGCTTCACCCAGCGGGAACTCGCCGACCGGTGGGCCTTCCCCGTCAGCACCGCCATGCACTGGGCCTACGGATCGGGAGCGGCGGCGCTGTACGGCATCCTGGCCGGATCACTGCGCCGGCCGCACGCCGCCTATGGCCTGCCGTTCGGCGCGGCGGTGTGGGCCGCCGGCTACGTGATCCTCCCGGAGGGCGGCCTGTACAAACCGATCTGGGAGTACGACGCGAAGACCCTGGCCTGGGACCTGAGCGGCCACCTCGCCTACGGAACAGGCACCGGCGTCACGTTCTGGCTGCTCGCGAAGGGCTAGGACGCGCCATGGCCAATCGATGCAGCCACTCACTTCCATCTACCGAATCCGGAGGTTCATCGACATGAACGAGAACAGCACGAGCAACAGCGTGCGGACGTCGGCCGAACCGACCGTGCTGAACGACCCGCTACGCAACCGCGGGGTGGCGTTCACGCAGGCCGAGCGGGAGGCGCTGGGCCTGACCGGGCGGCTGCCGTACGGGGTGCTGACCTTGGAGGAGCAGGCCCGGCGGGCGTGGCAGCAGCTGCAGGCCCAGGGCGGCGACCTGGCCAAGAACGTGTACATGGAACAGCTGCACGACCGTAACGAGGTGCTCTACTTCAAGGTGCTGCTGGACCACCTGGCCGAGCTGCTGCCCGTGGTCTACGACCCCACGGTCGGGGACGCGATCGAGAAGTACTCCCACGAGTACCGCCGTCCGCGGGGCATTTACCTGTCCATCGATCACCCGGACGACATCGAGAAGGCGTTCGGCACGCTGGGCCTGGGTGCCGGCGACGTGGACCTGATCGTGTGCAGCGACGCCGAGGAGATTCTCGGCATCGGCGACTGGGGCGTGGGCGGCATCGCGATCTCGGTCGGCAAGCTGGCGGTCTACACCGCCGCGGCCGGGGTCGACCCGCGCCGGGTGATCCCGGTGTCGCTGGACGTGGGCACCGACAACGAGGGGTTGCTGAACGACCCACTGTACGTGGGTAACCGGCACGCCCGGGTCCGCGGCGCCGCCTACGACGCCTTCATCGCCAAGTACCTGGAGACCGCGTCGTCGATGTTCCCGAACGCGCTGCTGCACTTTGAGGACTTCGGCGCGAACAACGCCCGGCGCATCCTGGTCAGCTACCGGGATAAGTACCGGATCTTCAACGACGACATGCAGGGCACCGGGGCCGTCGTCATGGCCGGGCTGTTCAACGCGCTGAAGGTCACCGGGACCCGCTGGCGCGACCAGCGCGTGGTCATCCTCGGCGGCGGCACCGCCGGGGTCGGCATCGCCGACCAGATCCGCGACCAGATGGCCCGGGACGGGCTGGACGAGGCTCAGGCCACGCGCCAGGTCTGGATCGTGGACCTGCCCGGCCTGCTGTCTGAGGACATGGGCGACGGCCTGCTGGACTACCAGCGTCCCTACGCCCGCCCGGCCGCCGAGGCCGCCGGCTGGGCCACGACGCCGGTGCAGGTGGACCCGTCCGCGGCCACCCGCTGGCCGCAGATGGCCGCGCTGCGCCAGGCCCGGGCCGCTTCGGGCATCATCACGCTCGAGACCGTGGTCGGGCACGTCAAGCCGACGGTCCTGATCGGGGCGTCGACGTCGCACGGGGCCTTCACGCAGCAGATCGTCGAGACGATGAGCGCCGGGGTCGAGCGGCCGGTCATCTTCCCGGTCTCCAACCCGACTTCGCAGATCGAGGCGATGCCGTCCGACATCATCGGCTGGTCCCGGGGCAAGGCGCTGGTGGCCACCGGCCTGCCGATCCCGCCGGTGGACTACGCGGGCGTGCGGTACCGGATCGGGCAGGCCAACAACGCCCTGCTGTACCCGGGTCTTGGCCTGGGCACGATCGTGTCCGGCGCGTCGAAGGTGACCGACGGCATGCTGCTGGCGGCCGCCGAGGCGGTGGCGGGCCAGGCCGACGTCAGTGCGCCTGGCGCCTCCTTGCTGCCGGCGGTGGAGAACCTGCGCGCCTCCTCGGCGACCACGGCGATCGCGGTGGCCCGGGCCGCGGCCGATGACGGCGTGGCCACCAAGAAAGCCGATAACCTGGTGCAGGCCGTCCAGGACGCGATATGGCAGCCGGTCTACCCCGACTCGGGGTCGTGACGTCGGCGTCGGGCAGCGCGTCCGGCGGAAGAGCCGGCCAGCCCAAGCCGGACCGCTTCCCGCGGCTCACGCTGCCGCCGCCGGCGGAGGTCCGGGAAGCCGCCGCGGACAGCATCCTGCTGGCCGTCGCCTGCCTGATCAGCTACTGGCTTACCACCGGGGTTCTGTCCCTGGCGTATTCGGTCAGCCCGGCCGACGATGCGCTGGGCGGGCTGTGGGCGGTCCTCGCGACCGTGTTCCTCTTCCGGGACAGTTATAACAAGAGCCTGGCCGCGGCGGTGTCCCGGATGGCAGCGACGCTGGTGAGCTTCGCGCTGTGCCTGGCCTACCTGGCGTTCCTGCCCTTCCATCCATGGGGCCTGGCGATCCTGGTGGGCCTGAGCGTCCTGGTCACGGCGGTGATCGGCCGGCCGGAAGACGAGATAACGGCCGGGATCACGACCGCGGTCGTGATGGTCGCGGCCAAGCTGAGCCCGCTCGACACCTGGCGGCAGCCCGTTCTCCGCCTGGCGGACACCGCGATCGGCGTCGCCGTGGGCCTGGTGGCCGCGTGGCTTGGCCTGCGCGCCGTCCGCCCCCTGGTCCGGCCTTCGAGTTCACAAACGTTAGGAGAGTACGCACCATGACCGCTACGAATGAGGAAGAGCCGAAGATCCTCGACCTGCCTATCGGGCTGGACGCGACCGGGATGCGGAAGGAGTTCGACAGCCTGGGCGATGTCGAGGTACCGGCCAACCGGTACTGGGGCGCGCAGACCGAGCGCAGCCTGCACCATTTCAACATCGGCACCGACCGGATGCCCAAGGAGGTGTATCACGCCTACGGGTATGTGAAGAAGGCCGCGGCGGTGGTGAACACCGCGGCCGGGCGGCTGCCGGCCTGGAAGGGCCAGCTGATCGAGCGGGTGTGCGATGAGGTGATCAGCGGGGCGCTGGACACCGAGTTCCCGCTGTACGTGTTCCAGACCGGGTCCGGCACCCAATCCAATATGAACGTCAACGAGGTGATCTCCAACCGGTGCATCCAGCTGGTCGGCGGCACGCTGGGCTCCCAGCAGCCGGTCCATCCGAACGATCACGTGAACATGGGCCAGTCGTCCAACGACACGTTCCCGACCGCGATGCACGTCGCGGCGTACACGATGGCCACGCAAAGGACGATCCCGGCGCTGACGCGGCTGCGGGATGCCATCGACGCCAAGTCGAAGCAGTGGGCGGATGTGGTCAAGATCGGCCGGACGCACCTGGAGGACGCGGTGCCGCTGACCGTCGGCCAGGAGTGGTCCGGGTACGCCGGGGCGCTAGATGACGCGATCGCCGAAGTCGAGCACGCCACCGCCGGGCTGCTGGCGCTGGCCATGGGCGGCACCGCGGTGGGCACCGGGCTGAACGCCCCGCCCGGGTTCGGGGACCAGGTGGCGGCGCAGATCGCTTCGATGACGGGGTACCCGTTTGTCACGGCGGCCAACAAGTTCACCGCGCAGGGCACGCTGGACCGGATGGTCCGGGCGCACGCCGGGCTCAAGGCCGCCGCGGTGAGCTTGTTCAAGATCGCCAACGACCTGCGCTGGCTCGGGTCCGGGCCCCGCACCGGGATCGGCGAGCTGATCTTCCCGTCCAACGAGCCGGGGTCCTCGATCATGCCGGGCAAGGTCAACCCGACCCAGGCCGAGGCGATGCTGATGGTCGCGATCCAGGTCATCGCCTCCGACGTCGCGGTGACCATGGGCGGGAACGAGGGCAACTTCGAGCTGAATGCCTTCCGCCCGATACTGATCAGCAACTACCTGCACTCGGCGCTGATCATGGCCGACATGTGCGACCACTTCCGGGAGTTCATGGTCGAGGGAACGAGGCTGAACCAGGCCAAGCTGAAGGAGAACATCGACCGGTCGGTGATGATGGTCACCGCGCTGTCCCCCATTATCGGCTACGACAAGGCCGCCGCGATCTCCTACTACGCCATCGACCACGACCTCACCCTCAAGCAGGCGGCGCTGGCCAAGGGCGTGAGCGAGGAACTGTACGACAAGGTCGTCATCCCCATCAACCTGACCCACCCCGGCACCGCCGACGTACCGTGAACGAGGAGGAGGCAGGCCGCGGGCAACCGGTCGGCAAGGCGGCCCTGATCGCCTCGGTCGGCGGCGCCCGCGGCTACGCCGACTGGACCAACCCCGACCACCGGCTGCGGCGGCTGCTGGCCGAGTTCATCGGCATGGCCGGCCTGACGTTCGTGCTGTCCGGCGGCGCGGCCATCCTGGCCCGGTACGGCGGCCGCGGCCTGCAACCCTGGCAGATCGTGCTGGTGCTGTCGCTGGTCTCCGCGCTGTGGCTGGTGGCGTCGGTCTACTTCCTCGGCGACATCTCCGCCCACTTCAACCCGGTCACCACCTTGGCCTTCGCGCTGCGGAAGGACATGGACTGGATCATGGCCAGCGCTTACTGGGTCGTCCAGTTCGCGGCCGCCATCTGCGGGTCCCTGCTGGCCCGCGCGTTCTTCGGACCCGCCGGGAACCTGGCGGCCACGATGCCCAAGCCGGGCCAGTCCTGGCAGGCCGCCGGGTTCGAGGCGATCATCACCTTCGGCCTGGTGCTGATGATCCTCAACCTGGCCAACGGGCCGAAGCTCAACGGGCCGTTCGTCCCGCTGGCCGTGGGGGCTTACATCATGGCCTGGGGCACCATGGGCGGACCCTACGACGGTGCGTCCATGAACCCGGCCCGCAGCCTCGGACCCGACGTGGCCATCGGCGACCTGTCCACCTGGTGGGTCTACCTGATCGGGCCGGCGATCGGCGCGGTCATCGCCGTGGGAGTCGCGCAGGTGCTGCGCGGGCCCGCCAGAGCCCAGGAAGCCAGCGCCGCGGAGGGAGAGCCGCTGGACCGGATCGCCTGACTGTGCTCAGAGGAGCAGCCGGCCTACACGGAAAGGATCCGAGCCGTGCGCGTAGGACTGATGATCCCCTGCTACATCGACATGTTCTATCCCGAGGTCGGGGTGGCGACGCTGGAGCTACTGGAGAAGCTCGGCGTCGAGGTCGACTACCCCTTCGACCAGACCTGCTGCGGCCAGCCGATGGCCAACAGCGGCGCCTACCACGAGGCCAAGGCCACCGAGGAGTTGTTCATCCGGAACTTCGCCCGCTACGACCACATCGTCGCCCCGTCGGGCAGCTGCGTGCACCACCTGCGCAACAAGTTCACCGCGGCCGACGACACACCCGAACGACGGCACGTCTCGGCTCACGTGCACGACCTGCCCGAGTTCCTCTGCGACGTGCTGAAGGTCGAGGAGTTCCCGTGGGCGGAGTTCCCGCACCAGGTGGCGCTGCACACCAGCTGCTCGGCGATCCGGGGCCTGTACGAGCAGGCCATGTCCGAACGGCCGAACGACCCGTGGTTCTCCAAGCCGCGGAGCCTGCTGGAGAAGGTCAAGGGCCTTACCCTGGCCGACTTCGACCGGCCCGATGAATGCTGCGGCTTCGGCGGCACGTTCTCGGTCACCGACGAAGCCGTCTCGGCGGCCATGGGCAACGACAAGCTGGAACGCCTGGGCGCCGCCGGAGCGCGCTACGTCGTCTCGGGCGACATGTCGTGCCTGATGCACCTGCAAGGGTGCGCGCACCGCGACCGTGACGACTTCCGCTTCCTGCACCTGGCCCAGGTGCTGAACGGAGGGGCAGGGTGAAGCCCGTCGACCAGGTCCGGAACTCCCTGGCCTTCCTGGAGGACCCGACGCACGAGCACGCGTTCGACACGCTGATCTGGGGGCTGCGCGAGCGGCGCGACGCGGCGGCCCGCGAGGTCCCGGAGTGGGAGGACCTGCGCACGCTGGCCTCGCAGATCAAGGAGCACACGCTGTCGCACCTCGCGGGCTATCTGGAGCAGTTCGAGGCGCGCGCGGTTGAGAACGGGGCGCGGGTGCACTGGGCCCGGGACGCGCACGAGCACAACCAGATCGTCTTCGGCATCCTCTCCTCGCACGGTGCGAAGACCCTGGTGAAGTCCAAGTCGATGCTGACCGAGGAATGTCAGATGCGGCCGTTCCTGGAGCGGCGCGGGATCACGGTCACCGAGACCGACCTGGGCGAGCGCATCCAGCAGCTCGACGACCAGCCGCCCGCCCACATCGTCGGCCCGGCCTTCCAGAAGACCACTCAGGACATCGCCAAGGAGTTCGGCAGGGTCTACGGCTCGGACCCGGACCGGGCCGACCCGGTCTACCTGGCGCACGTCATGCGCGAGCACACCCGGCCGCTGATCCTGACCGCCGACGCCGGGATGACCGGGGCCAACTTCGCGGTCGCCGAGACCGGGACGGTGGTCACGGTGACCAACGAGGGCAACGCCGACCTGTCCGGGAACGTGCCGAAGCTGCGGATCTGCTCGGTCGGCATCGAGAAGGTCATCCCCGGCCCGGCCGAGCTGGCCGTGTTCGTCCGGCTGCTGACCCGGTCCGCGACCGGGGAACCGATCACCCAGTACACGTCTCATTTTGCCGGACCCCGCAGAGGCGGGGAGATGCACGTGGTGCTGGTGGACAACGGCCGCACCGCCCGGCTGGCCGACGAGCGGTTCTGGCCCTCGCTGAAGTGCATCCGCTGCGCGGCGTGCATGAACACCTGCCCGGTCTACCGGCGCAGCGGCGGCCTGTCCTACGGGTCCACCTACATGGGCCCGATCGGGATCATCACCATGCCCTCGGCCGACGTGCGCCGTTACCGCGAGCTCCCGTTCTCCTCGACGATCAACGGCAGCTGCTCCAACGTCTGCCCGGTGCAGATCAACATCCACGAGCAGATCTACGCCTGGCGCGAGGTCATGGACGATACCGGCGGGTTCTCCGCCACCAAGAAGGCGGCCATGAAGCTGGCCGGCGCCCTGCTCAGCCACCCCAGCGCCTTCCGGGCGGCCGCCGAGGCCGGCGGCACCACGCTGCGGGTCCTGCGGCACTTCGCCGTCTACAACCGGCTCAACGCCTGGGGGCGCCATCGTGACGTGCCCGAAGCGCCGAAGGAGACCTTTCACCAGTGGTACGCCCGCAACCGCGGCAAGGACGGTAACCATGGACGCTCGTGAAGACATCCTGACCGCCATCCGCGACCGCGGCCCGGCGCCACGGGAGCTGCCGCGTGTCCCCGACTTCCGCCAGGACGGCGATGACCTGGCCGGCCTGTTCACCGCTGCCCTGGCCCGGCTCGACGGCCGGGCCATCCCGCCGCCGCCCGCGGGCCTGCAGCAGTGGCTCGCCGCGACGTTCCCCGACGCCACCCGGATCTGCTCCGCGGTGCCAGAGGTGACCGGAACGATTACCCCGGACCAGTTCCCCGACTGGGCCGCACCGGCGGACGTCGATGTCACGGTCGTCCGGACCCCGCTGGGCGTCGCCGAGACCGGCTCGATCCTGCTCACCGAGAAAGAACTCGGTGTCAACACGATCGCCGTGCTGGCCCGGCACCTGGTCGTACTGCTCGATCCCGCCGACCTCGTGGAGAACATCCACCTGGCCTACCGCCATCCCAGCTTCCGGCAGGCCGCCTACGCGGTCCTGCTGTCCGGGCCATCCGGATCAGCCGACATCGGCGGCGTCACGGTCCACCCCGCCCAGGGCGTCACCACCCTGACCGCCGTGCTCGCCCCCCGCTGATCATCTGTCACTGGGACCGGCTCGCCGGACAGTCGCGCACCACGCCGCGATCTCGGCGCGGCGTGCGGCGCCCAGCTTGGTGAGGATGTGCGTGACGTGTGCCGAGATCGTCTTGGGCGCGAGCACTAGCTGTCCGGCGATCTGCCGGTTGGTGAGGCCGGTCGCGATGAGCTGGGCGATCTCGAATTCGCGTGCGGTCAGCGGGTACCACGGCTCAGCCGGCCGCGTATGGTCGAACGAGGCGGTGAGCTGGTCGGCGGCATCGATGACAGTGGTGGCGCCGGCTGCGGCCGCGACGGTGCGGGCTTCGTCCAGAAGGACGGCCGCCTCGCCGCGGCGCCGGGCCCTGGCGGCGGCCTGTGCGAGGTCCAGCCTGGACCAGGTGCCTTCCCAGAACCGGCGCCGGGCCTGCCATGACTCGCTCGCCGATTCCAGCGCCTGGCGGGCTGCGGATACGTCGCCGCGCGCGAGCAGAACCAGTCCGCGGCCGTGACCGATCGCGGGCAGCGTGCCGGGGATGGCGCGGGCGGTGAGCACCGCGCCGACCCGGTCCGACCAGTTCTCGGCGGCATCGATGTCGCCATCCGCCACATGGGCCCGCACGCCGGTGAGCAGGTAAGGGTAAAGGTAGGCGGCATCCGTGACGTCGGCCGAGGCCCGGTAGCCGCGCTCGCAGAGCGTGACCGCGGTGCCGTAGTCGCCCTGGCATCGTGCGGCTTCGGCCAGTCCCCACAGCGGCGGCGACAGCCGGTTCAGCTCGGCCAGCTGCTCAGCCTGGGCGAGCGCCTCCCGCAGTAGCGTGTCGGCGGCTTCCCAGTCAGCGCGGCCCATCGCCAGGAAGCCCAGGACGTACTGAGCGGTGATCCGGGTGGTGATGCCGCCGCGCCCGTCGGCGAGCGCCTGCTGCGCGGTCTGGGTGGCCGCGTCCCACTGGCCGGTGGCCCACTGGACGTGCCCGAGGTGCGATGCCATGAAATGCCGGTGATTCCACAGCTCGGCCTGCTCGGCATAACGGATGCCGTCAGCGAGCCAGCGCTCGCCGCGGTCGTACTCCACCAGCTCTGACGCAGCCGATCCGATCAGCCGATATCCGCGTGCCGCCTCCGCCTCCTGCTCAGTGCCGCAGGCGCGGGCGATCGTGTCTTCAAGCAGCTGCCAGCCTTCATCCATCCGGCCGGTGCGGACCAGTACCGTTCCGACCGTGGCGGCGGCGTTGAGGGCGGCCTCCTCGTCGCCGATCCGCCGGCTTTCAACCCGGCCGAGCTCCCCGTGGGTGATGGCCTCATCGAGGCGGTCATCCAGGAAGTAGGCGGCGGCCATGGCGCAGCGCAGCCGGGCCCGCTCCCGATCCGCGCCT
>Ga0306924_10003034_pt1 | contig 16025 bp, 13 predicted proteins | sample sta12Can44000111_FD_203756 | JGI IMG/M metagenome (GOLD analysis project Ga0306924, IMG submission 203756) | Lab enrichment of tropical soil microbial communities from Luquillo Experimental Forest, Puerto Rico - statanox.12C.anox.44.000.111 (v2)... | ecosystem: Environmental > Terrestrial >... | reverse complement strand
AGGCAAAGTGCCGGCCCGAGCGAAAGGCCCGCGGGTCGGCCACCTTGAGGGCAAAGCTGACGCCGGCGATCGGCCCGATCCCCGGGATGGTCGCCAAGCACTGGCTGGTCTGATCCTGCCGATGCCAGGCCATCAGCCGCGCCTCGATCGCTTTCAACTTGATGTCCAGCCCGTCGAGCTGGCTGGCCAGCATGCTGACCATCTCGCGCGCGAGCGTCGGTACGCCCTCGTCGTTTGCCAAGCGCTGCAGCAGCTCGCTCACCTGCTTGGGTCCCTTGGCTACGGTGACGCCGAACTCCGCCGCGTGGCCGCGGATGGCGTTGATCAGCATCGTCCGCTGCTTAACCAGCACATCACGCACCCCGAGCATTGTCAGCGCCGCTTGCTGCTCGGCCGATTTGACTGGCACAAACCGCATCGTCGGCCGGCTCATCGCCTCGCAGATCGCTTCGGCATCGATCTTGTCATTCTTGCCGCGCTTGACGTAGGGCTTGATGTATTGCGGCGGCATCAGCATCACCGTGTGCCCCAAGCCGCGCAACAGCCGCGCCCAATGATGCGAGGCCCCGCACGCCTCGATGCCGATTCGCGTCGGCGGCAGTTTGGCAAAGAATTTCTCGACCTCGCTGCGCCGCAGCTGCCGCTGCAATACCGGCTTCTCGTTCTCGTCGACCCCGTGAATCTGAAAGACATGTTTGGACGTGTCCAAACCAACTCTGATAATCGTCATTCGGACGGCTCCCCTTGCTGCGTTGTCACACAATCACAGCCTGGCACATTCGATGCCGTAGGGGGCCGTCCACCCCAACAGAAAAATCGTTGTCGGACAACCGTAGCTGAGCCGATTGGGGGAAACGCTAGCGGAACTGCCCTTCACAGGGGACCAGGTCGGTCTGTTTAGGGCGCAACCCGTCCGGCCGCCGCAGCAAGGACTCGCCCCCACATGAGAGCCGCGCCGTGCCGCTCTCGCGTTGCCCGAGCCTCGCAAGCGTGTTGCCAAGGTTGTTCTGCGTCGTCGCCTATTGGAGCGGCACGCGCTCGCGCGTCCACTCCCAGAGCGTCTCGCGAAACGCGGTGACCGCCTCCTCGAGCCGCGTCTGAGTAACGCGAACCGCTTGGTGTCGCGTGTCTGAGCCAGGAGCCAAGCGCAACCGGTCTAGCCGGTCAGCGGCTTCTTTATCGTGAAATTCCTCCGCGGCGGTCGGTAGATTAAGGCCGGGAACTGCTCCTTGGAGGAACGCATGATAGCGCGCCTTGAGCTCTGTTCGCAGAAGCGTGTCGTGGTGACGGAGCGCCGCGACTGAGGGCTCAGCAAGCCCGTTTAAGAAAGACGGCAAACCCGTTGGCGGCTATACGCGTTGCCATGCCTGAAACGCGTTCAAGAAATGGCGATCGTCGTTAGCAATTGAAACACAAGTTTTTGCAACCGACAACAAAGCGACCTGGTGTGCAATGTCGGTCTTCAGTGAGCATGTTGCGAGGCTATCATGCGTGCTAATCTCAGAATGCTAAGAATGCGCTGGACCGTGATAGCCACCGCGGCCGGCCTGGGTGCTGAGGGACTGGGTAGCGCGTTTCTTGGTCCCGGAGCTGACCTCATGATCATTGCCACCGCGTGGGTTGGAATGATAGGCGCCCTAGCTGGCATCGCGGACGTAAAATTAGACAAGATCACAGCCCTGAAAATTGCTACGACAATCCTCGTGTCGTTTGGTAGCTTCGTGGGAGGAAGTAAGCTGGCCGTTCAAGCCTTCGCGTATACCGGTGTGGGCACTTTGCCGGCGCTCGTCGCGAACGGTGGAATTAATGCCGTGGTGACTTACCTGACAGGCACGACCATCCGGATGTGAAGCTTCTCGCTCTGTTTTATTTGAACAGGCGTGGAGAGCCGTTGGTGTCGACTCTGGCCTTTGGCGAGTGGCCGAGCGTCTTTGACGGTGCCAGAGACAACAACGTTCGCTGACAGTTTGACGCATCATTGCGAAATCATCGAGATCGAAAACGAGAGCTGACCGTTCAGATACCGCGCGAGAGTGGCACCGGCTTGCCACGGCGCGCCACCCCGTCGATCTGTAGGCACCGCACGACGGGCGGGGCTCTTCTCTCGGGACAAGCCTGAACCGACGCGCAGGGCGCGCACTCATCGGTATCCCTACCTACCAGGCTTCAGCATACCAATGGTTCCACGATTGTCCGAGCCGCAGATCAAGCTCATGATGCCCATGTGTACCTCTTCTTGGCCCGGTCAGGATAAAGGACCCGATCTCTGTCGTGGTGCGGACATGCGTCCCGGCACAGATGGTCGCGTCGATCCCTTCGATATGAATGACACGAACAGAGCCCGGAGCAGCCGGATCCGGATCATCCCGCCAATATGGATAAGCGATCTCAGCACTTTCGATCTTTGACCAATAGTCTGTCAGAATCCGGCGGCCAGCCGATATCTCGGAACGGATCATCTGAGTTACTGCCACGAGCCTGGAATGATCGAGTGGGGGATCGATCCAAAAACGCAATGTCGCGCTACCGGCATCCTCGGCAATCGTGGCTCCAGTGGTTTTATATTGTCGAGAATGACACGAGATGGCTGCCATCAGCAGATGGAGAGCGCTATGACCTCGTGATAGGAGACGGCGGCGTTCCTTGTCCAGCCGGAGCAGGACCGTTTGGCCTGGCCGAATGCTTGAGTCCGGCGGTGCCGGCAGCACAAGCCATGGGTCACCAATGCCTCGGTCGATAACCTTTAGGATGTGAAGCTCGTTGCTATCACACACCAGTTTGCCGAGATCACATGGCTGACCGCCAGCGGCGCTGCGTAACATGCTTTCTTCGCATTGAACGCCAATGCGGCCCTTTGAGAGTGAGCAACACGCTGTTATGCGGGTCTCGAGTTCCGCGAGATAGGGATATTTCAGTGCAAGGTTTATCATCTCTTCTCCAGTCGGAGCAGCTCCCAGTTGCGGTTGAGGTCTCGTACCGTGTCGTTGATCATGATGTCGGGTAGGCCTAGAGCGTTTCATCACCGGTGAGGCGCGTCACCACGGTTGGGTCGGCGAGCGACATGTAATCGCTACCGCTCAGCACGATTGATCTCTCCAGGTGAGCGGCATTGAACCCGATTAGCGGTTCGCGGCCGATCCGCTCATCAACGAGCAGCACTTGCAGCCCGGGAAACAGCGGGCGAGTGAACGGCGGGATCATTCCCGGGCTTAGGCCACCGGCGACTTCCGCGATTTCTAGTGGGTTGGCGAAATGAAATTTCCCGACCAGCTCGCGAACGCGGTCATTACAGAGACGGGCAGTCCCCGGCAGCACAGCCATCATGAAGCCAGTTGGCTCTGCAGATTTGATGATTAGCGCCTTTGCACCGGCACTGCCGGGGACTCCGGCGGCGGCACGCGCGGCGGCGCTTTCCTGCGAGGTCCGGCAGGGAGGATGGCCTAGGAGGCGGAAGGGGACATTGCTGGTGCAAATGAATTCCACCAGCTGGTGATAGGCGGTCGACATAGTAGGCAACCTCGAAATAGGGTGCAATCGGTAAGGCTGACCAAAGGCCCTCGGCCCGTCGCAGGTTTTAGAGGAGCGTATTGAGGGGGAACACGAAGCCCGGCTGGCCGCTCTTGCTGCGCAGTGCATCTAGGTTCGGGCGCACATAAGTTCGGATCACGAGCCGCCGGCCGGGGCCGATCGGCGTGCGCATGTGCAATCCTCGCGAGTTGTTGAACGCGAAAAAGACGCCCGGCGCAATCGGTCGGTATATCCCTTGCCGAGCAACACACTTGATCAGAGTGTTCAGCGCATGACTGGCCTCTCGGTCGTCCGGATCGACCAGCCGGGTGGCGTAAGTCGGCCATGCGACGCTGATCATTGTGTTTTCGTCCAGGGTAAGGATTGGCCGCGGCTCGGACCACAGGTCATCGCCCCGGTTGAAGCTGAGCGGCACCCGCACGCGATAGCGTGGGGACCAGAGCGGAGCGGCCTCATCCGCAGGCATGTCGTTGAGTGCCGCCCGGATCGAGGCGTAGCCGGTCAAGGTATGCGGCGGGTTGTGCACCCCATAAAGAGTGATCCAGGTGACCCGCAGCTCAGGTCCCATGATCGCGTCATCGCTATGCCACTGGAACTCGTCGCGGGTTGTGTTAGTATTCGCCGCCGAGCCCCCCTTTGGTTTGAGCGGCATCGCCAACGCGCCGCCCAACTGCTCTTGATAGTTGAATGGAAGCCCGAACATGCAGGACAGAGCAAGCGCGATGACTGACACCAACTCTTTCTCAGCCGGCAAGCCCTGCACCACAACCGCCTCAACCTCCTCCTCGTAGCGGAGCCGGATCAGGAGCTGCGGCAAACGCGGCACCAAGCTTTCGATTCTCTGGCTTAATTTCGCTGCCCGAACCACCTGCAGAGTGGGGTCGGTCGGGAAGCCTTCCTGTTTCAGAATAATACGAGCGGCAGCTCTCACTGCCGCCTGTTCGGCGAAGGTCAGGGCCAAGGTGTGTAGGTGCCATGCCGGCTTACTGCCGGCGATCAGCCTGACGATCGACGTTTCGATCGGTTCGCTGGAAGTAGTAGAGGTGTGCACGGCGTCCTCGCAATCGCTGGCAGAGGATCAACCCCTCTGCAGGACGCCACCCTAAACCTCGGCCACCCTCCTGAAATTGCACCCTCTTGCGAGAAAATTGCGCACGCTTCATGCCCCGTGATACGCGTATGCGCCCCATACGATTGGCAGCGATGCCAATGGACTCACCTGCGACGCCATGTCGGATTGCAGCGGCCGGGAGTGCTCTTCCAGAGCGTCGCCGAACTCAAAGTCGCGCGGCCGCAGCCGTTCGTCAGTCTGCATCCCACTCTCGGCACGCAGCCACAACACCGCCTTGCGCAATGCCGCCGCCGGCGACATGGCTTCCCTATGCTTCAGATGACAGGAGTAGAAGTACGGCATCAATACGGCAGTTGGACCATCGAGCACGCTCCAGAACGTAGCGAGCACCCCAGGAGCGCCGGACTGCAGGAACGCTGCCGGCAACCCGACGAACTCGTCGGGCGAATGATTTACATCCACCATACCGCTCTCGCAGGCCGACAACACCACTAGTCGGCAGTGCACGAGCTGCAGTTCGCCAACAATTGCTGGAACGGTTAGCGGTACATTCCCGGCAAGCCGCAGCCCTGAGGCTTCCGGCTCCACCGGGTTGAAGCCCCCGTGGCAGGAAAAGTGCAGATAGGCAGCGCGGTCCGCATCTGCGAGCACCCGCGCCGCTGTCGCTTCCGCGCCGAGATAAACCGCTGTTGACTGGCCGAGCTCCGCGAACAGATCGGCAAGCGCAGGCATCTCTATCTTCTCCGACGACGCCAAGTCTGCCATTGGATTGAACACGCCGAACAGATCGCGACCGCGCCCGGCTGCGTCCACCACTCCCGTCTGCTGATGGCGTTTAATACGTTCGTGCGCGGTGCGCAGTGCATAGCCGCTCGGCGCATACCTGATGACGTAGTCGTCCAGCACGTAGCGGTCTTCACCCTTTCGCCCCGCCGCGTGGAGTGGCAGCAGTGCCAGATCACCCTGCGGGAACAACACTAATTCGCCGTCCCGCGGAATACCGAGTTGCGCAGCCCTCGCCAGTACTGGGCTCATCACCGTCTCCCAGAGTCGATCCAGCATTTTCTCCAAAACCGTGTTTAGCTCCAGCAGCTGCTTCGACTCCGGGAAGTTGCGCTCGCGGAAGGCATCATAAGCCTTAAGCCAGCCGATCAGAATCTTGCGTAAGGCTGTTATCGTTGCTGCCGGCAGCATCACCACATGCTCTGAGGCTGGTGTGGTGCAACCCGAAGGGAGCACGATCGCAGCACCGCCCTCTGGGCCAGCTACCAGCTGCACCAGGGCCCCGCCGGTCGGCGCCAGCGCCACGACCGCAGTGGCGTTCAGAGGTGAGGGCGACGTAAAGCCGTTCGCCGTGTGAGCAGTTGCCAATGCAGCATTTAGGCTCGCCGCGGCGGCGGCTATCTCGGCCTCCCAGGCCCACACCTGGCCCGGATGGATGCCTTCTGCCCCTAAGGGGGGCTTAGCGCGCAAATTCTCAAGTTCCATGCGCGCCGGGACGATCGGCAGGCGCAGATCGTCCGATAGATCCGCCAACCAGATGTCATCCAGCTGCAGTGCCGCTCGTAGCGCCGCCGCGCGACCACGCTCCAGCGTCGCCACCGCGGCACAGGGTTCGCCCCGCGACAGGTCCAACAACGCAAGGCGAGCGACTAAGTCTTGGCTGCGCCGAGCCACCTGTCCGCGAGTTTGCGTGCTCGTCCCGGCGGTAAGTAATTCCTCCCGCAAAGTTAGTGCCTCCTCCCATGCTGCGCGTAGCTGTTCGGTCCGGCCGAGCTCTTGGCACGCGTCTCCGTGGGCGATCAGCGCAACCAAGGCGCCCGCCGGATCGGTCAGTCTTAAGATCGGCAGCGCACCCTCCAAGCAGGAAATGGCCTGCTCCAAGTTATCCGCCCGATCGCCGCGCAGGCGCTCGCGATAGGTGTTACCCCGGTCAATCTGTATCATCGCCCAAGTCTGCGGTGTATCGTCCTGTGTATAGACCCGCTCGCAATATATAGCGCCGAGGTTGTTTTGCGCCGTCGCCCACTGCCGCGGCGCATCGGCCTGGGTGTAAACAAGCAAGGCCGCCTTTAAGCAGGCGATGGCTACTTCCAAGTTGTCCGCCCGATCGCCGCACAGGCGCTCTCGGTAGGCAATACCGAGAACTTCATGTACCTCTGCCCGCTCCTCCGGCGTGCCAGCTGGTGTGTAGACTAGCAAGGCCGACTCGAAGCAGGCGATCGCCCGCTCCAGGTTGTCCGCCCGATCCCCGCACAGACGCTCTCGGTAGGCAGCCCCCAACTTGCACTGGAGTCCGGCCTGCTCCTGTAGCAGGTCGAACTGGGTGTAGACCCGCAAGGCAGCCTCATAGCAGGCGATCGCCCGTTCCAGGTTGTCCATCCGATCGCCGCACAGGCGGTCTCTGTAGACGATACCGAGATTATTATGGATCGCTGCCCACTCCTGCGGTCTATCAGCCTGGGTGTAGACCTGCAAGGCGGCCTCATAGCAGGCGATCGCCCGTTCCAGGTTGTCCCCCCGATCGCCGCGCGGACGCTCATGGTAGGCAGTGCCCAGCTCATGCTGGGCCGTAGCCCAATTTAGTCGTGTGTCGGCCTTGGTGTAGACCTCTAATGACGCTTGAAAGCAGGCGATCGCCCTTTCCGAGTTGTCCGCCCGATCGCCACACAGGCGATCGCGGTAGGCAATGCCCAGGTTGTTCTGAGTTACAGCCCACTGCTGAGGCGTGTCTACCCGCGAATAGACCTGCAAGGCAGCCTCATAGCAGGCGATCGCCTCTTCCAGATTGTCCGCCCGATCGCCGCCGGGACGCTCGACCCACAATATACCGGTCGCGTTCAGCAGGTCAGCCAGGTCTCGGTCCGGGGTTCGCGACCCGAGGACAGGGAGGCCAGCCGCAAACGCAGCCAACGCCTGTTCCCTGATGGCATCGCGACTCTCCTTTGGGTCGTCCATCAGCTGCCGAAGCACGACACCTCGTGCCACCGCGAGAGCGGCCCGCAACACCCCGCCCTCGGGAAATTGCTGCTCCAGACACTGCAAAACGGAGAGCGCCGTGGCTGTGCAGGCGATCGCCCTTTCCAGATTGTCCGCCCGATCGCCGCCGGGACGCTCGACCCACAACGTACCGGTCGCGTTCAGCAGGTCAGCCAGGTCTCGGTCCGGGGTTCGCGACCAGAGGACAGGGAGGCCAGCCGCAAACGCAGCCAACGCCTGTTCCCTGATGGCATCGCGACTCTCCTTTGGGTCGTCCATCAGCTGCCGAAGCACGACACCTCGTGCCACCGCGAGAGCGGCCTGCAACACCCCGCCCTCGGGAAATTGCTGCTCCAGACACCGCATAATAAAGGAGAGCGCCGTGGCTTCAGAAACCGGATCCTGGTCAGGGGCTCCTCCCGGATCATCACTTGGCACCGTTACCGACTGTCGCAATGGGGCCGCGCTGCCGTGCTCCCGACACACTTCCAGCACCTGCCGCACGACAGCGAGCTGTCTGCGCTCTTCCTCGCTGCCGGCGTCTACCTGCCGGCGCGCCAGTTCGACATCCACCGCCGGCAATAGCAACGTGGGATAGGCGTCAATTAGATCCGGAATATCCGCAGCGATCTCGATCGACGGCTCGCCACCCGACTCAACAAGTTCGACCCCGGCAAGTAAGCGGGCGAGGACATCGGGATCTATGCGAGAGCCAGGGGGATACACCAATACAACCTCCAGCACGGCGTTATGTTGATTGCCGGAGACGCTCGCCAGCTGTCCCCCGCGTCACCTCCAAAAGTCGAGGCTATCACGTAGAGAGTAGCGTTACCCACAGGATTGTTGGACATGCTCGGGGAGGCGGGCTTGGCTGGGCAGCCGCTCATTCATGCGCCGACGACGATAGGTCCGATGCGTCGCGAGCGGTCGTCGAGCGCATCGAAGCGGCTCTCGATGCACTTAAGCCGTCAGGCGATCGACAGCTTCATAACAGCAGCGCCCGCGGCAAACAAGGCAGCTCCTGAGTTTATCGCGGCGAAGACGAGCTGAAACTGGTAGCGGTCGAAGTTGCGCTCTTCGGCTTCGAGCTGCCGCTGCTCCGCGCGCATTAACAGGTTCCGCCGCACGTGCTAGATCTGGATGTCCCGCGTGCGATTGACAAGCCGCACCACGGCAACTGCGTTGACCGTGTCGGCTGCTTTCGTGGTCAATGCTGCAACAGCTGCCCTGCGAACGCAATTACCCGCCAGGTGTGTTGCGCTCAAAGAGCAATGATGGTCGGGATCCGAAGTTCAGTTCATTCAACAGTGTTCGAGCACCTGGCGCGTTGAACCGGATACCGGCCATTAACGCAACACAATATTGCGCGATTAGTCTTGGTTCTAAGGTGATTTAAACTCCTGTGGATGGCCGTTGTTTAATAAGAGTTTCTGAGGCGACTTTAAGACCGTCTTAAAAAGTTTACTCAGAGCTACATCTCGACCTTAGCGGAGAACCCGACCGACTCGCCTACGCAGCGCTTGGTGAGAGTGCTGGGACTGCGGAGACCCTATACTGAAACCCTTCTTGGAATCGCCCGTCGGGAAGGGCGGATTTGCTCGCCTTAAAGCGTCGAGTTGTGGTATACTGAAACTGTTTATTGTATAAAGACACGCTATGATTGTGCATGTTGAAACGAATCGCTCTTTACCTCCGCGTCTCCACAACAGAGCAGAACGTCGAAAACCAGCAGCGCGAGCTTGAGGCCGTCGCCGAGCGGCATGGCTGGAATGTGGTTGCGATCTTTAGCGATGCCGGAATCAGCGGTAGCAAAGGCCGAGACAAGCGGCCGGGCTACGATCGCCTGTGTCGCGGTGTTGCGCGCCGCGAGTTCGATCAGGTGGCGGCGTGGTCGGTCGACCGGCTCGGTCGCTCGTTGCAGGAGTTAGTCGCGTTCCTCGGTGAACTACACGCCAAGAGCGTCGATCTTTACCTCCATCAACAGGGGATCGATACCGGCACGCCAGCCGGGAAGGCGATGTTTCAGATGATGGGCGTCTTTGCCGAGTTCGAGCGCGCCATGATTGTCGAACGTGTAAAGGCTGGCCTCGCGCGGGCGCGGAGCCAGGGGAAGCGGCTCGGGCGTCGCCGGGTATCCGGGGAAGTTGTCGATCGCATCCGCGAGCAACTGACGACCGGCGCGGGAGTCTTAAAGACGGCCAAGGCGCTCGGGGTCGGCACCGGGACGGTGCACAGGGTAAAACGATCGATGACGGCTACAGCATCCTGAGAAGGGCCGGACTTGGGCGGTGGAGAACAGGCGAAAAGACTTCGCGGCCCCGCCACGTGCTATCGTGCGTTCGCCGGGAAGACCGGCGAGCCGTGGATCTGAGAGGCCCGGGTGCTCCGGGCTGAACGAGCCACTAAGCCGATAAGGAGACTATGGATGGAAGGATCAAAAACTCCGTCGGGCTTCATCATCCGACAGAAGGAGCCGCCCAATCTGGAGATGCCATTCGATCAGGTCGATTCATACCTCACCCCGACGGAACTGTTCTACATACGCTCTCATTTCCCAGCCCCAAGGATCGACGTCGTCGGTTATCAGCTTAGGATCGATGGTGCGGTTAGGAACCCGTTGGCGCTGAGCTACAAGGAATTGCGGGAGATGCCGTCCGAGACGCGGATCGCTACTTTGGAGTGCGCGGGTAATGGTCGGATCTTTCTTGGCCCGCAGGTTCGAGGAGCGCGATGGGGGCTCGGCGCAGTAGGCAACGCAGAATGGACGGGTGTGCCACTGCGAGCTTTGCTGGAGCGAGTCGGCTTGGAAAACGATGCCTGCGAAGTCGTGCTCGAAGGAGTTGATCGCGGCACACCGACGGAAGAGCCCATACCTCCGGGTACGATCTCCTATGCCCGCAGCGTGCCCCGGGAAAAGGCAGTTCAGCCGGAAGTGTTGATTGCTTACCAGATGAATGGGCGTGATCTTTCGCGCGACCATGGATATCCGGTGCGCGCGATTGTCCCGGGTCATTATGGGATGGCTTCTGTCAAGTGGCTGGCGCGCATTCAGGCTGTGCGAGAGCCGTTTCAAGGTTACTGGCAGACGTCAGACTACGGTTATTGGGATTCTCTCGATGGCAGGCCCGTGCGGCGCGCGTCAGCAGAAATGAAGCTCAAGTCTGCCATCGCCCGGCCACGTGTTTACGAAACCCTTTTGCCGAATCAGACCTACACAGTCTTCGGCGCTGCCTGGGCAGGCGAGACGGACGCAACGGAGATCGCGGTGAGCACTGATGGTGGCCAGACCTGGGCGGAAGCGCATTTTCTCGATCCGGTGCAAAGGCATGCGTGGCGTCGCTGGAGATTTGATTGGCTGACGCCAAGAGAGCCCGGCCAATACACGTTGCTAGCCCGTGCCAAAGATGCCAACGGGACCGCTCAGCCGCACGAGCATGACTGGAACTACGGCAGTTACGTGATTACCCATCTTCTGCCGATCGAGGTGCTGGTTGACGACCCTGTGCGCCCGGAACAATGAGGTCCACGAGGACCGCTTTGGCACGAAGGCCGTCTCTCGATAACGGTTGGCTTTTGTTGGTTCCACGCGCGCCCCTGGCGCAAGCGCAAAAGCCCCGCCGTCCAACAAAAAACGGTTCCATACAGCATGGAACGATCCTCGGCGTCCACAGGCTTCGGAATCTTCAGGTGCCGTCCCGTCTGTCGCCCCGGTGGGGTGGGGGTAGCTCAATCCTAAATGGGTTCCCATCCGCAGGAGGTCGCGCGAAAGTCTCTCCGGCGGAGATTTTCAGGCCGCGATAGGGCGCAAGTAGGGCCGCACCCGCAGCGGGGGTGAGGATAGGTGGTTCTGATCGGTCGTCTCCGCCACCCGAGACGGCGTTCAGCGGCCCTTGCGGTTTTCCAAATCGATGCTAAAGCCTTGATCTCTAGTCCACAAAAGCGCGTCGCCGACCCCCGGGGTGCTCTTGATTGGGTCGAGCAGGTTGATTGTTACGTAATTGGATAGGAATAACGGGTCGTAACTGTGTTTTGGCGAGTAGACGGCGATAACGCCGAGCAGGCGGAAGACTTTTTCTTGACGGTTACACCCTGCCGCTGCACCTCCTGGGGCAGGCTCGGCAACGCGATTTGCACCCGGTTGTTGACGTTGACGGCATTGATGTCGGGATCGGTGCCGAGCTCGAACGAGCAGATCAGCGTGTAGCTGCCGTCGTCACCGCTGACGCTCTTCATGTAGATCATTTTGTCGACGCCGACGACTTGCGCTTCGATCGGCTGAGCAACCGTCGCATCGACCACGCCAGAATTTGCGCCCGGGTATGTCGTGGTCACCTGGACTTGGGGCGGGACGATATCCGGGTACTGCGCGAGCGGAATGACCAACAGTGGCACCAGCCCCGCAATCGTCGTAATCAAGGCGATTACGATGGCAAACCGCGGCCGGTCGACAAAAATCGCGGACAGCATCGGCTCAGCTTCGGTTGAGGGCGGCAGGGACGGGTGTCGCCCGTACCGCCATTTCGGGCCGCAGCGACTCGAGGCCCTGGACGACGACGAGCTCGTCGCCCGACAGGCCCTCGCTGACGATTATATCTTCGCCGCTGGCGCCGCCAGTCTTGATACGGCGGATCGCCACCTTCCCATCTTCGACGATGAACACGTAAACGCCCTGCTGATCGGTGAGCAAGGCAGCCTGGGGCACCACCACCTGCTCCTCGGACTTGCCGGCCTCGAGATCGACGTCCCATAATTGTCCGTCGATCAGAGTACCTGACGGGTTCGGGAAAACCGCGCGCACTTGGACGGTGTCGGTCGCGCGGTCGACGGTTACGTCGACAAAGTCGATCTTGCCCACCGATCCATAGGCCGTCCCGTCGGCAAAGCGCAAAGTCACCTTGATGCCTTCAATATCGAGCCCCGAGTTTCGCGCGTGAGAGATGTCAGCCTGGCTCACCGGAAACAGCACATACATCGGGTCCTGACTGACGATCGTGGTCAGCGTTCCGCTTTGTGGGCTGACCACATTACCTTTGGTGATATTGGTCCGACCGATCTTGCCCGCGATCGGCGATACAATATCGGTGTAGCCAAGATTTATATTTGCCGTGTCCAGTTTGGCCTGGGCAATCACGATCTCGGCATCGGCGTGTCGGTCCGCAGTCAGCGCCTTGTCTCGCGCCTCGATCGTGCCCGCACTCGTCTTTGTCAGCGTATCCGCACGTTGGTATTCGATAGCGGTCAGCAGCTTTTTTGCCTGGTCGTCGGCGAGTTCCCCGCCAGCCTGGTCAACCGCGGCCCGGAACTGATCCTTCTCAATAGTATAAAGATGCTGGCCTTCCTTGACAAAATCGCCCTCCTTGAGCAGTACATCTTGCAAGTAGCCGGTGACTCGCGCGTGAACTTCAACTTTATTGATCGCTTCGACCCGCCCGACAAAGTTTTTGGTTTTGGCGATCGGCTTGTGCTCGGCCTTGACTGTGCCGACCGGAACCACAGCCGGCGCTTGCTGTTGCGCCGACGACGAAGCGATGGAGGCGCAAATCAACAGACTAACGCCGACGACAGTGCGCGTTGTCGCCTCAACAATGCAATTCCATCTCGACTGCTTTCGGCGCATCGAAATAGAAATGGCCTTTTTGACGTCTGTGCATCTGATAAACATCACCCGCGCTCCCCATCAAGCCATCCTATCATTACTTATTTATATTGATTTTTTATAAAGCCTTTTAGGCAGAATTGTCTTATTGATCTCCGTCAGTCACCTGCGTTCCTCTTCGTGCATCGTCATCGGGCACGCCGCCTCGCCGATCGAGGATCATCCTAACACCAATCGAAATACCGTGCCAAATTTGACTGAATCCCAAATTGAGCGCGATCGCTCCAGTCTACCAAAACAAGGTCAGTGTGGTTTCGCGGGCTGCGGCGTCGCTGCGCTGATCGCGGCCCTTTTGGCCGCGTCTGCCTCTTCAATCAGCTTATAAGCGACGTAATATTTGTAGATGTTGCGAACGTATTGCACTGGTTCTTGCCCCACCCGGGCCGCTGCCACCCGCTCGACATTGTTGAACCATAAATTCGGGTCGAGCTTTTCCGTCTGCGCCTCGCGCCGTAACGATTTGATTTTGGATGGCCCCGCGTCGTACGCGGCGAAGGCAAATAGATTGCGGTTCTGGTCGTCGAACGGGACATCCTTGAAATAGTCGTCCATTAGCTGAGCCATGTATTTGGCGCCCGCATGGACGTTCTGGTTCGGCTTATGGATGTCGCCGACGCCGAGTTCGCGGCCGGTTTGCGGCATTATCTGCATCAGACCAACCGCACCGACGGGGCTGACGGTGCGTTGGTCAAGACCAGATTCCTGATAACCCTGCGCCACCAGCATCAGGGTATCGAACCGGTATTTGCCGGCGTAGTGCCGGAAAATCTCTACCGTGTCGCGAAAGCGCTTCAGGTCGGCGTCTTGGGTGGCGGTGTGCAATTGCTTGAGCTCCGCCAGGTAGGACCGCGTCTGATCCGACCACCGATTCACATTCCCAGTGATGTTGGCAATAGCGCGATTGAGCGTTGCGAGCAGCTTCGGGTTGTCCGGCCGCACGGCCCAGGCGATCTCAGCGCCTTCTCGCAATGACGCCTTTGGGTGCAGCCTCAGGCCCTTGATTATCTGCACCCAAAGTTCGGCAACCCAGTCATCCCCAACGGTGGCCGGCAACAACCCAGCAGCCGTCATTTCCATTAGGTCCGCGACTTCCAGCGTGTCGGGAACGATCGTGATGGTGACGGGCGGCTTACCCTGGGCGGTGAGCCGTTCGTTTAGTTTCGTCAAGCTCTCGTAATAGCTGGTCGAGCGGCTGACGGCGACTTCCTTGCCCGAGAGCGACTCGGCGCTGTCGAGTTCGGGGACTTCGTCTCTGGTTATGACGATCTCGCGCACGTTACCGATGACCGGCATCGAGAAGGCCACTTTTTTACGGAATTCTTCGGTGATCGTGATGTCGCCCGCAGCGATGTCGCCGTCACCGGCGAGCACTGTGTCGAACAGTTTGTCACGAGACACCGGAGTCAACGGCACGGTCAACCGCCGCGCCCCAAGTGCGAAGGTCTTGTTGACCCATTCTTCGAAAAGTTGTGCTCCGTTAGCCGCCGTGCCGTAGATCGTGCCCTTATCCTCGAAGAACAGGGTGGGGCTGTAGGGAACGACTAGGCGAATGAGGCGGCGGTCAAGCATCTCGTCGAAATCGCCGATGAACCGCCCCGCGAACCGCGTCCGCAGGGGAGTGCGCGTCAACAGCGCCGGTGCGGACCCAGGTTGGGGTGCTTGGGGCCATGCGCGCGACACGGCAAACGCGGTCAGAGCCGTCGCTGCAATCAGGCTCCGGCGCGACATCGTCATTGTTTCTCCTCCCTCGGCTTGATCGCGGGAGGCGCACGACCGGTAGGACGGCCGTCGCGCGAGCCAACTACTATACGTTCTTAATTAACGACCGACACACGGAATCTCAGTTTGAACGCTTCGCGGAGTTAGCGACGAGGCCGAGCGGCCGTTGTCTGTTTCGAAGACAGTCGTTCCGCTGCCGATGACTAGGCCACGTAGGGCTTTCCGTCAGGTTCTTACCCATAGTCAGAGAGACAAACTGTTGCGCGATCAGATCTAGCGGAATAATAGCTCGGGTTATGGGAATTTGCTTCAAAGCGACGGAGGATAGACGATGCTGAAAACGACAATCTTGGCAGTCAGTGCTATCTTGCTCCTCTCTACGTCGGGCGCGATGGCGCAGATGCGGCCCGGTGCGCGTGCGGTCCTGCAAGCATGCAAGCCCGATATCGCGCGTTTTTGCAGTCAGGTTCCGCCAGGCGAAGGCCGGATCAAGGCTTGCATGAAGGAGCATCTCCCCGAGCTCTCGGAGCCGTGCAAGGAAGGGCTGTTCCAAGCCTGGCTGAAGCAGTGAAATCTTTGTTTCCAGTGTTTGCGGCGAAAGCCGGGTGGTAGCCGCGCCGGAACATTACTGGCGGGCCTCGTCGTCGCCTTGGCTCTGATTGCAGCGTGACCGCCACCGGCCGGCGCTAGGAGACAACCCCGCCGGGCGGGGTGCAAATTTTTGCGACACCCTACCTCTGGCTTGCAGGGATCCACGCGACGATCCAAACACCGATACCGCGGGCGCCATCGGTGGATGCCAACGTCAGCGCCATCGATCTCTGGTCGCATCTAAGTGCGGTTCCATTCATGGGAACGCTAGAGATCCGCGATGGGCCCATCGGTCTGCTCGGCGGCGCCTTTCACGTGCCGGTCAGCACCGACATCACGACCCGGAACGTCTTTTTCAACGGCGGCACAGCGGGGCTGATTACCAACGCCGGGACGGCGATATTGCTCTACCGCGCCCTCCAACCGACTCAGTATGCCGATCTCTAGGCGTCGGCTTTCGCGCCTGGGCCTTCACCGCGA
>Ga0306924_10003027_pt1 | contig 16039 bp, 11 predicted proteins | sample sta12Can44000111_FD_203756 | JGI IMG/M metagenome (GOLD analysis project Ga0306924, IMG submission 203756) | Lab enrichment of tropical soil microbial communities from Luquillo Experimental Forest, Puerto Rico - statanox.12C.anox.44.000.111 (v2)... | ecosystem: Environmental > Terrestrial >... | reverse complement strand
CGCCCAGAATACTGTCCTGTAGCGCACAGGTTGAATAATGACCTGGTTATCACGGGTTATCTGCTATAGGCCTAAGATCGCTGCTCAGCGGATGTGGTCCGCCACCATAACGTTGCTGCCGGATCTATCCAGTTGCGAATATAAAACCCATCGCGAGTCCGCTGAAACTGAGATCCCCATGTTCCCCCTGGTATCTGGCAACAGTTCTGTCAACTCGAGGATTAAGCGCGTCCGTCCTGTAGCAATTCGATAGGCGCGAATCGCCGCCGGGTGAGTACGTGTAGCGGGGTCCAAAAAAACTATCTCGTCGGGAGTTATTGTCCAGTCGTCGGTTTTTACCTTATAGGGCGGACCGATCACCTGAGCCTCGCCGAACGCGGTTCGGTTTTGGGCCTGGGAGCCCGGCGTGCGCCAGATGCTGTCTCTCACATTCTTGGAAAAATAGAGCCATTTGCCATCGCGCGACTCGCGGCTCATGTAGCCCCCGTTATTGGTCACCTGCGAAGGGCGGCCGCCAGACACCGCAACCCGCCATATCTCCCAATTGCCGGTTCGATCCGAGGCGAAGTAAATGGATTCGCCGTCCGCCGACCAACTGGGAATCACCGCTGGAGCCATCGACAAAGGCTTCGGCTCTCCGCAACGCGTCCTTGCCGAATCGCACTCGAGGGTGAAAATATCGGAGTAGCCGTGAGGCCTGGCATCAAACGCCACCATTCGTCCGTCTGGCGACCACTGCAGATGGTCTATCGACGGGCCGCCGAAGTGCGTGACTTGCACCTGCCCAGAGCCATCGCCTTTTGCTAACCAGATCTCTTTGCTGCCCGACCGATCGCTGATGAACGCAATGCTGCCGTCGGGTGAGTAGGTAGCGCCCTGATCGCGGAGAGTAGACGCTATAAGCTTTGTCGGCTTCCCCACTCCGTTTGCCGGTATCCTGTAGATATTCAGGTCCCAGAGCTGATTCACCCAAGCCACACGGCTGGCTTTCAGGCCGGTGGCGGGCGTGATCGCGTCGCTTCCTCCCTGGGTGATGGACTCCGCCCGGGACGGTGCATCGAGGGGGATCCGCCAGAGCCCGAAAATGGTGCTGCTTCGCTGCCACGAGACGATCAGACTTTTGCCGTCCGCGGTCCATGCGTGTCCCCAGATTCCCCCTCGCGCATCGGTTAACCGTCGCGGTGTTCCTCCTGCACTAGGCACAAGGTAAATCTCGTCCGCCCAATAACCGGTGACCCTTTTAAACGCCACCGTCAAGCCGTCGGGTGAAAATTTGGGACTCCAATCGCCATCTGCCAGCGGCGGCGGATCGGTTAGTTTGCGCTTTACGCCCGATCGCAAATTATAGAGGTAGATACTTAATTGATTAGGTATGAGTGAGGCATCCGAGAATGCCAATTCCGCGCCATCCGGAGACCAATCAATTGACGACGTGCGATTGGCCTTCTCCAGGTCTACCATCTTCTGCTCATCTCCCCCTGTACTCGCGATCGAGTAGATCGCGCCGCCCATGCCGCGCTGGCGCTTGAACGCGAGCCGGCTGCCATCCGGCGACCAAGCCAGATATCCGATGTTGCCTTCGGATTCGGAATTAGTGAGCTTCACCGGTTCCGTGTCGTTGGGCCCCTTGCGATAGATCTCGCTCTGGCGACCGAGCCTGTCAGTCCAGGTGAAGGCTACTGTCTGCCCGTCCGGGGAAAGCGCCGGAGTTCCCTCCCAGCCAGCCTGCGAGGTCAGAGGCCGGATTCTCAGATCGGCGAATTCCGGTGTATCTCTCCTGCTGAACCGAGCCGAGTTGACCGCCCATAACCCGCACGCCAGAAGAACAGCACCTGCCAGGGCAACTTGCCATATCCGGCGGTGGTGGAGCTGTCGCGACTTCACGAAGGCCTCACCTAATCTCTCGGCGACCTCCGCCGCCGAGGGGCGTGCGTCAGGCTTGCTGGCGAGCATTGCCAGGATGAGCGAATCCAGGCTGGCTGGCACGCGGGGGTCAATGGAGGACGGCGCAAGCGGCTCGCTGGTGGGCATGGCCTGCAGGAGCGGGGAATGCCCGGGATAGGCGTATTGACCCGTAGCTAGTTCGTACAGGACTAATCCCAGCGAAAAAATATCGCTTGCCGGCGAGATGAGTTCGCCCCTCGCCTGCTCGGGAGACATGTAACGTGGCGTTCCGGCAATGCCCGCTGCGGTCGCGTCGCGCCCGATCTGGCGGGCGAGGCCGAAGTCCAGCACTTTGACATATCCATCGCTTCGCACAAGAATGTTTTCAGGCTTGATATCGCAATGGATGATGCCGTGTGCGTGTGCCGCGGCGAGTGCCCTGGCCGTCTGCGAAACGAGTTGCACAACCTGCTCCAGAGGTTGTGGAGTTCCGCGGGCCGAGCCCAACGGCTCGCCCTTCACCATTTCCATGACAATGAGGGGGGTGTCCTCGTGCCGAATCACTTCATAAACAGTAACGATATTGGGATGGTTCAATGCCGAGGCGGCTCTGGCCTCGTGCGTCAAGCGGTCCGCCAACCGTCCAAAACCAGGTCTCGGGAATAGAAACTTTATCGCGACCGCGCGATCGAGTTCAGTATCATGGGCGGCCCAGACTTCGCCCATTCCTCCGCGACCGATGAGAGCGGCGATTTCATACCGCCCGAATCTCGCACCAACTGACGCCGGTGTGTAAGGATCTGCCGCACCCGCTGCCATGACCTCAATCGGTGACCGATCGAGGAGACTGTAAGACGCTTCGTCATCTCTCAGCATTTGCTCGACGGCGAGCCGCAATTCAGGATCGGCGGCAGACGCGGAGTCGAGCAAGGCCGCTCGTTCCGTGGGAGTCTTCGCGCGAGCCGCGTGGAACAATTCGACTATTTTGTTCCATTGCTCGGGGGACATCGGGAAACCACCGTATCAAACTAGGGTTTCAGGACGTACCTGTCCCTTCAGCCAAGCCCGCGCGACCCTCCAGTCTCGCTTGACGGTGATGGGGGAAACATTTAGGGCTTCTGCGGTTTCTTCGACCGACAGGCCGCCAAAATATCGCAGTTCGACGATTTGGCGGTGGCGGGGATTCACCACCTCCAAACGGTTCAATGCCGCGTCCAACGCGATCAATTCTTCCGCCTCCTTGGCGGAGAGCGCTTCGCGTTCGTCGGAAATTTCGATCGGTGCCGCTTGGGGGCCCCGCTTGAGCGCCTGGCGCCGGCGGGCATGATCGATCAGAATGCGCCGCATAATGCCCGCGGTCACGCCCACGAAATGTGCGCGACTCCGCCAGTTCCGGGCTTGATCGCTCACCAGCCGCAAGTAGGCCTCGTTCACCAGGGCGGTAGGCTGCAGCGTGTGGCCAGGGCGTTCGCCGCTCAAATAGTGCCGGGCTAACGCGCGCAACTCCGGGAGAACCAGCGGAAGTAGCTTTTCAGACACCTGCGTATCGCCGCCGCTCATCTGCCGGAGAAGCAATGTAATTTCCGAGGTGTCGGTTCCCATGCTGCTCATGATGGGCCTGTACCCTGAAGTATACCCGTTTTTCAACATTCGTCGCGCCCAAACGCCCAAAAGCCCAAATGATCCGTTTTTTGCCGCTTCTGCGCTTTAACCAGAAGACAGCCGGTAGAACGCCGAGAAACGCCGCGGTTCGCCTGCGGTGCATTGCCCTAGCAAGGGAACCGCACGGGAGTAGACGCGCTCACGGCAGCAAACGGCACCAGGCTACCGGGACCTAGCGAAAAAAAGGAGAGGCTTCGATGAAAAGACAAGTTCTAATGACTCTGGCAGCTTTCTGGGGGTTGATCGCGGTTGGGGCGCCTACCGCGCGTGCCCAAGCCGAGATTGATCCCGATCACTTCGAGGCGCCCAACATGGAGCCGTTCGACAAGGTGAAGACTAGCAGCAATGTGGGGACAATTCGCTATGACGGCAAGTTTCGGCTAGCTCACGCCGTGCAGTGCAATGGCAAAAGTTTGCGTCCAGGCAGATACTCCGTTTCGCTTCGTTACGATGGGAAGGTGGCCCGCGCCACGCTAAATCGCGACGGCCAAACCATTGGAATTGGAGGCGTTGTACACAGACACGCGCACAGGCAGGGAAACGACGCGCTCATCGTGGAACTCCAAGGAACAACTCGGAGACTGTCGGCAATCCAAGTAGCGAAACTGGATTTTGTGCTCGATCCGGAGCCGCGAATAAAGAATTCAACGCATGGCGAGCCGGGGCGCCTCGAAAGATTGCCGCTAACCGAGACGGTCCGCGAGCCTCAAGCCCCACCGAAAAGTTGAAGGTGACGTCTGAACAACACCTGCGGCGCTCCACCGCCCTAGTCGAGCTGGCGTGGTTACCCACGCCAGCCCCAATGCGGCTTCAACCTTTCCGGCCACCGTCTTCCGGATCTTCGAAAGCACGGCGGGAAGCGGGAGGCTCGCCCGGCTTCTCGGGTTGCCCATCGTTGAGTTCAGCAGGTCGCTTAGCCGGGTCCGCATCCGTTGAAGCGGCAGATTCCTCACGGGCTGTCAGCAGGTTTGTTGCCCCACACACCCGGCTGGTAATGAATTCATGGCCCCACGACGCGAACTCCCGTGATGAAGTATTCTGTCTCGCCAAAACATTTGGAGGGCACTCCACGGTGCTGCTCATAAATCAGTGCCACGCGCTGTCCCTCGGCATCCATTACCTTGCGAGCCACGACGTCACTCGGCACGGTGAAGTAGAAAATCTCAGGAGCAGTCCCGGGCATGCTAACCATTGCCAACTCGCCTTCCCAGGTCTTACACACCCAGCCCTTGCGTGAAATCTTCTGGACGTAGCCGACGCGCTCACCATTCGAATAAGCAACGTGCAGAGTGATCCAGGCCCAAGCCGTAAAGCCCGCTAGCGGGACGATCACGACGACGATGAGGACCATGAGTATCCATCGCCCGGAACCGCGAGGAGATGTATCGATCAAGGCTTAAATCCTCCGGACGCATTATAGTAGACCGGATAAAGATTGGCTGGGGCTCGAGTCCAAGTCAGCCTCTTTCGTCTCGTAAGTTTCGATACGCGCAATAATCCTTTTTCTTCGGCGAAATTTGCGACGAAACCATTGCAAGCCGCGAAACGCCGTCATCGAGTGCAGGCAGAGGATCCGCGACGCCGTGAACCTCGCGCAATGGAGCAAGGCCTGCGATCGCTGTGAGGACGGAGAAAATACTGCCACTTGCCACGGGTGCGTTTCGAGTTTGGGCAAGACCGGTTGACCGAGCTGTATCCGCTCCTGCTCGGGCTTGTTGGTTCGTTTTGCGAAATCACTCTCCGTCGCCGCTATGCGACCTCAACCTTTCGACAGCGTCCCTTTTCGGCGGGTTGGTTTCGGCGCCAGGGTTGTTCCCACCTTGTTTCCCGAGTTCCCCCGATAATAGCGCGCGACTCGGCGCCGTCGGCCAAACGTCTGCCTGTAGTACCTATGCGATGTTGGATTGGGCTACAATTAATGGAATAAAGACCACCTAAATTGGGCATTTGGGTTCTAGTACCAGCAGCTAAACAAAGAAGTTAGCATCTCTTTAGAAAAAGCCTGGCAAGCGCAAGAAGTGGAAATCCCCGTGCTCCGCAGGTACTAAGTCCTTACTTTTAATAGCTTCATCGGTTTCATCAAAAAATGGAACCTAAAGCAATTCTTCATTTCTTGTAAACAGGGGGAGGGTTCCGTGAGACAAGCTTGCAGCAAGCTAATACTACTGCTCAGCGTCGCCGTTTTCCTGATGGGCTTTGCGCTTGCCGGTCGACTGTCCGCGCAAGCGATTAGCGGCGATGTCGTCGGCACCGTGGTCGATAAGACAGGAGCCGCCGTACCCGATGCCGCAATCGAAGTGGAAAACATTGCCACAGGCGTGAAGACCAACACCATGGCAAACAGCGTGGGTGAGTTCCGTTTCGGCAATCTAGCTGTGGGCACCTACACCATCCGCGCCAAGAAGGCGAGTTTTGCGACCACCACGATTACCGACTTTGCCGTGGAATTGAACAAGACCAAATCCATTACCATTACTCTGGAAGTTGGACAGCAATCAATGACCGTGGAAGTCTCCGGAGCAACACCCCTGATCAACACCACCAACGCGCACATCGACACGACTTACGACACGAAGGTCACCGCGGATCTGCCCGTTGCTGCTCAAGGTTTGGGAGTCTTGAATTTGTCCTTGCTTCAGGCGGGGGTCAGCACAAGCGGCGGTGTAGGAGCTGGGACCGGTCCTGCGGTTGGGGGTCAGAGGCCGCGCGACAACAATTTTACAATCGAAGGCGTCGACAACAACAACAAAAGCGTGACGGGTCCCTTGGTCATCGTACCGAACGACGCCGTTCAGGAATTTTCGGCCCTTACAAATCAGTTCAGCCCGGAATTCGGCCACTCGAACGCAGGTCAGTTCAATACCGTAGTGAAAACCGGCACCAACGACATTCACGGTGGGGCCTTCGGATACTTTCAGAACAGGAACTTCAATGCTATCGATCAGTCTGTGATTCAAGCCCTCGGCCCAGGTGCCAGCAACCCACGCTTCGACGACAACCGATACGGGGGTCAAGCGGGTGGCCCGATTGTCAAGAACAAATTGTTCTACTTTGGTGATTTCGAGTACCGCACGAGAGGGCAAGCGAGCGTCGCAGCCGGCGGCCTGTGCGCACCCACGGCAGCGGGGTACACCACTATTCAATCAATTCCGAATATTTCCTCGACAAACCTGGGGATTCTTCAGAAGTACGCGGGAAATGCTCCCACGGGAGGCAATTGCAACAACGTTCCCGCCAAAGACCCTGCCGGAAACGCCAACACCACGAAATCGATCTTCGTCGCCAACCCAAACGCAGCGGGGGGATTCACGCCAGTGCAGGTCGGGACGATTCCGGTGCAAGCGCCGAACTATACAAACTTTAAATACTTGACCACCTCGATGGACTACAACATCTCGGCCAGTGATCAATTGCGCGGCCGGTACATTTACAACAGCGCTGTGGGAATCGACGCTGCGGCCAACCTGCCAGCATTCTTTCTTTCGGCTCCTACCAAGTTTCATCTGGCCTCGCTCGCCGAATATCACTCTTTCAATCCCAGTCTCTCGAACGAGTTGCGCGTGGCCTTTAACCGCTTCGCCAATACTACCCCCGCAGGAAACTTCCAATTCCCAGGGCTGGACAGTTTTCCAAACTTGCTCTTCTTCGACTTGGGCTTGCAGATCGGGCCTGACTCCAACGCTCCGCAGTTCACGATTCAAAACCTCTATCAAGCCATCGATAACGTGACCTGGAGTAGGGGACGGCACACGTTTAAGCTGGGAATGGAGGCTCGCAAGTTTATCTCGCCGCAATCCTTCACGCAGCGCGCGCGCGGCGATTATGACTACACCACCGTGGACCTCTACCTGCGCGACCAAAATCCGGACAATCTTGCAGAACGGAGTTTGGGTAACCCCGTGTATTACGGCGACCAAATTGGTATTTTTTGGTACGCCAGCGATAGCTGGAGAATCCGACAAAACCTAACGCTGGACCTCGGCCTGCGTCACGAGTACACTACCATTCCTTTCGGAGAGAGGTCTCAGAAACTCAATGTCGCGGCGAGTGTTCCGGGCCTCATCGACTTCAGCGAGCCACGCGCACCCAAAACCAACTTCATGCCGCGGGTTGGTCTAGCCTGGTCCCCCGGATCAAGCGGGAATACCTCCATTCGAGCGGGTTTTGGAATGGGGTATGACGTTCTTTATGACAATATTGGCATTCTGTCTCTGCCTCCACAATTGAGTGGCACGATCGACGAGCCTCAACCGCCGGTCATCAGCAACTTCCTGGCGAATGGAGGAATCAAGCCAGGTGCTGGCGGTATCCAAACCTTCCCAAGCATCGCCGCCCAACAAGCGGCCACCGCGAACCATGTAGTTGTAGATCAGAAAGATCCTTACTCGATCCAATACAATCTTAGCGTCCAGCACAAGTTCGGATCCAAATACTCAGCCGAGGTACGTTACCTCGGTACTCGTGGGGTTCACCTCAACACCCAAGAACGTATCAACGTACAATCCAGGGTTGATGCGACTCACTTCTTGCCGACATATCTGACGGCTCCTTCTCAGGCTACTCTGGACTCGCTAAGCAACACACTGGCTAGCATTACGGCCCGACCGAGAATTCTTCCCGCCTATGCGGCAAATAACTTTACTACCAACCTTGTTCAGTTCACGCCGAACGGTTGGTCGGACTACAACGGGTTCGCCGTTCAGGGCTCTAGGCAATTCTCTAACGGCCTACAGTTCTTGGCCGCCTACACCTGGAGCCACACCATTGACAACAGCACCGCAGACTTTTTCTCCACAGTGATTACGCCGCGCCGCCCGCAGGACTTCCAAAACATAAACGCGGACAAGAGCTCGTCGGCCCTCGATCACCGCAACCGCTTCAGTATCGCCGCTTACTATGACCTGCCCTATTTCAAGAACGGCAACTGGCTGCGAAAGAATGTGTTGGGCAACTGGCTCGTTGCACCCATCTATACATTCCAGACGGGTGAACCTGCAGACGTGCAGAGCGGGGTCGACGCCAACCTGAACGGCGACTCCGCAGGAGATCGGGCTGTGTTTAACCCGACGGGAATCCCCGGAACTGGGTCCGGGGTGACGGCACTTTGCAATAGCAGTCTTCCGGCGGGTGCGTCATGCGCAGCTTCGACCGCCAACATAGTTGCCTACTTGGCAAACAACGGAAACGCCCAGTACATCACTGCTGGAAAAGGGGCGCTGGCTACCTCAGGCCGAAACACCCTCCAGACGCGACGTATCGACAACCTGGATGTCACTGCTGGAAAGAGATTCAACTTTACGGAACGCATGCGTCTTGAATTTCAGGCGCAGTTTCTAAACGTCCTGAATCATCCGCAGTACACCCCTGGACTGCTCAACCAAGTGGACTCGATCGGGTTCACCAGCCCGGCGGCGACCAACTATTTGCATCCATCGAACGCCATTTTCAACAGACCTGACCAAGCCTTCGCAAGTAATTCAAGAACCCTCCAGATGGCACTGAAATTCATCTTCTAACTTCCGAGACGACTGCACCGGGGCGCGCTCACGCGCCCCTTTTTTTTGCTTGTCGAGCATGTTCGAAGCACAGCGAGCCGGCAATGGACTGTCGTAGAATCAGCTTTCGGTAAGACCACTTCACTGGAGGCTTTAGCTGCCTCGACAGAACGGACTGATGAAAACCACGAGTGGTTGCCTTTCCGATTACGAAGTCTGGGCCATGGCCGCCAACCGTGTCAGACAGAATCCAGTGTGGGCAACTGTACAAAAGAGTCCTTCTTAGTCGGCGAGAGAAACCTTCTTGAGGTGTTTGCTGTTGCAGTTCGAGCAGCGCAAGTCTGCGCTGGAAACGAAACAGAGTTGTGAGTTGTGCGTGTTATTCATGGTCGGACCGCTCCCCGATGAAGCGCGGTGAGCACACTCGGGGCAACTCAGCCTATAGGGTACCGTTGAGCAAGGCCACAGGGGTGGAGTGTGAATAAGGATCTGCACAACTATTGCGGAGCACAGGAGAGGATGATTTCGGTTTTCATTGAACTCTCCATCATTTGGTGCCCTGATTCTTCAGCAGTTTGAGCAGGGCGGCGAGAGTAACGATCCGGGTTGATTTGTGGCGCTTCAGGGCAAGCAGCGGCTTGTCGCCGGTAACGAGAAAGTGAGCCTGTCCAGCTTCTTCGAGCGCAAGTAGGTAGTTGTCGTCGGGATCGAGAGAACGATCGAGCTTCGATAACTTCTCGACGACGATAGCCACATCTCGAAGCCGGTTGACCAGCCGTCCAGCGAGCGGCGGAGCGAGCCTGGCGCGAATTCTCGGGTAGCGCGTCACACGCGCGATTTCGTCGATTTGCTCGGCGCAAGTAAGGAGCTCGAATTTGCGAGTGCGCCAGAGTGTGAGAATTTGCGCGGACGGGGAAGCAGACGAAATCAGGGCGCTGAGGAGCACGTTGGTGTCGATCACCAGGCGCATCAGTTTATTTTCGCGTGCGGCCCTGGCGCTCTTGATGCTTCTCTTTACGGACGCTCACAACGGCCTCGTCAATCATGTTTTGTAGCTCGTCGGGGGGCACGTCGGCGAAGGCTTGGCGCACCTCGTTGACGGTTTGATCGAACAAGCGCCGAGATAGGAGCGCAGAGCCAAATCCGTGTCCTTGGACCAGGTGATGGTCAGACGGGTGATTTCAGTTTCAGGCATGGCGTTCCTCGGTAAGATGAGCGTATATCCGACTATTAGTATATGTGATTATCCGCTATAGGACAGACCTCTAAAAAGGGAGTCTAAAAAGGGGAATTCAGGCTTAGGACTGAAGGCGTAACGCCAAGTTTCTGGGCCGGCCTTCTGGTTATCCACTGGCCCTGGAAACCCACGCCAATACAGACGAAAACCGGCCCTTTGCCAGCGAACAACTGTTTTTGCTCTGACCAAGATGAGCGCCTGCTTCCAAGCGGACCAGGGACGCCGAGCAACGCAGAAGACGATCCAGCCGATCGAGAGAACCTGATGTCCGATGAGCGGACTTCCATAAGCAAGCTGAAGCGAACTATTTCTCCAATCGTTTTAGCCATCCAGCGATTACAGCGCGCAAAGCCTTCTCCTTAGAATCCACATCCTCCACGTTGTAAAACATCGCCAGTCGCCTTCCGTCCGCATAGTCGCCTTCAAGTAATCCGGACGAATCTTTGACTTTTGCTCCGCTCGGAAATACCAGCCGGATGCAATCCTTGCTGAACAAATTGAATACCACGATGTATCGCCTGTACTCCTTGGGATTTGTCGGCCTCATTGGTCCCGCGTAAAAGAACGTCGGTGCATTCCACTTGATCTCTTCTCCAATTTCATTGGAGATGCTCAGAATGATTCGGCGCAAATTCTTAACTACTTGCGCCAGGGGATGCTTGAGACGGGCCACGTAGGCATCGACTTTCTCCGGTTCTGATGCTTTGGCAACCAATTCACTTGCCTTTGCCATGGTCCTGCAGCCTCCGTAAAATGCGCGTATGATACACGGATTCATCACAAACGCACGAAGCTTACTCAACACTAAGGAGGAACCGGTGATGCGGCGGATTTCCTTACGCGCCTTGGCGGTCATCATTCTGCTGTTCACGGGCATGGCTGCGGCAGAAACGCCAAACCGCGTCACCATTCTGTACGATTCGTTTGGAAAGAATCCCTCCCTGACCAAGGATTGGGGGTTTGCAGTGCTAGTCGAATATGGCGGCAAACGCATCCTCTTCGACACGGGTAACAATGCCAAAATTTTTGAACACAACGTAAAGGCTCTGGGTGTCGATTTGCGAAACCTCGATTTCGTCGTTATGTCGCACCGCCACGGTGACCATATCGGCGGATTGGCCTACCTGCTCAAGGTGAACCCTACCGTGAAGATCTATGCGCCGAAGGAGAGATCCGGAGTCTACGGCGACGACCAGCCCAGCAGTACGTGGTATCGGAAGGACCCTTCTCTGCCCCCGGAACAGCGTTATTACGGCGGCGGGCCACCCGAGATCATACACATGGGAGAGGCTTGGCCCGGCGCCAACTTTCAGCTGATCGACAAGAACATCGAGATCGCGCCCGGCATGTATCTGATTGCACTGGTCTCCGACAAACCCGGTACGCTGGAATTGCGTGAGCTTTCGCTTGCCATCCGCACACCGGATGGCCTCGTACTCTTGGTCGGTTGCTCCCATCCCGGCGTGGAGCACATCATGCAGGAGGCCAGTACAATCGATCCTCACATCAAAATCCTGTTCGGCGGTTTGCACCAGATCCAGGCGCCGGATGCTGAAGTCGAGCGCGTTGCAACCGTGCTGCACAACCAATACACGCTGGAACGCCTGGCACCGGGACATTGCACCGGCGAGCCGGAGTTTGCCGCCTTGAAGAAAACATTTGGCGACCGCTTCGTATACGCGGGCGTCGGATCAGTAGTTGAACTGCCCAAGTGAAGGCAGACGGAGTCGAGCTTTTCGGCGCTAGACGCCTCGTATTTCGCCCGTGGCGGGCAATGCGGTCAGTTGAGAAGTTGAGACTCGCAATGCGAGAAGTGTATGGCGAGGCTGCTCCGACTTTGAATTTGTAATCCAGACATCCCAGCATCGCTGTTACACACACTCTCTCAGTCAACCCTACGGCCCGCAGTCGTTGCGCAGCTCGTTGGGGGCGCCCGCCGGAGGAGTGCTCGTCGAGTTGTCGATGCAAGGAATGGCACTCAGGTATTCGTAGATGGCCTCGATGTCATGGTCGGTCATGTGGGAAAAGGTTGGCCATGGCATGACTTGGAGAAGATTACCGTCCGGAATATTGTTGTAGTTTTGGCCCGGACCCTTGCCGAAAGCGATGGGTCCAGTGGGAATGCCAACGGGCGTGCCTCCATTTTGAATGTCTGCCAGTTGCGTGGCTGAGGCACACCTAGCCTCGGCGGGGACATCTGGTACTTAGTTCGCGGTTGCGCGTCCCGGCACGGGTGCGCCGGCAGTGGGCCGTGAATGTCGCGCCCGCAAGAAGGCAAAGTGATCCAGGACTTTCTCCTGGAACTCTTCGAGATAAAGATAGATGGCCGGAGTGATGAAAAGGGTGATGAACTGCGACACAATCAGCCCGCCGACCACAACGAGTCCCAGCGGCCGGCGTGAAGCGCCATCCGCCCCATAGCCAAGGGCGATCGGCAGCGCGCCCATGAGTGCGGCCATAGTGGTCATCATGATAGGCCGAAAGCGCTCCATGCTGGCGTCGTGAATCGCCTGGTCGTCGGGGACACCGTGCTCGACACGCTGTTGCGCGAAGTCCACGATCATGATTCCGTTTTTCTTCACGATGCCCATGAGCATGAACATGCCGATAAACGCGTACAAGGAAGCCTCGGCGCCGAACAACCACAGCGTCAAGAGCCCGCCTAAGAGGGCAACAGGCAACGAGGAGAGCACAGTAATCGGATGCAGGTAGCTCTCGTACAAAATGGCCAAAATCACGTACATGACAAAGACTGCGAGGAACATCAGGATGGTGAGGCTCGATACCGTGTCTCGGAACGTAAGCGCCTCGCCCCGGAACTCGCCGCGAATTCCTGGTGGCAAGACTCGCCTCGCAGCCTTCTCGACGAAATCAGTGGCCTGCCCGATGGAATAGCCGGGCTTCAGGTTGAAGAACAGTGTGACGCTCGTGAATTGGTTGATGTGATTGACGGACTGGGGGCCCAAGATCGGATGCCAAGCCGCTAGGGCGTTGAGCGGAACCATCCGCGAGCCGTCGTCGCTCTTGATGTACAGCAGATGCAGATCCTGAGGCTCGGAACGCTGGTCGTCGGCAACCTCCAGGATCACCTGGTATTGGTCGGTGGGCTTCTTGATGAGATACACGTAGTTCTGCGAGTACGCTTGGTGCAGAAGACTAAGAATCCGAGTCTCGGAGACTCCGTAGCTCTTTGCTTGCCCGCGGAGGATGTCGACCCGCAGATTCGGGGTATGGTTGAACAGGTCAGAGTTGACGAAGAGGAAACCCGGGAACTCGAACATTTTGCGCATCAGGGTTCCGGCGCTGGCATAGACCTCGTTCGGATCGATCCCGGAAATCGAATAAGCAAACTGGCCCTGCAGCTGCGCCGTGGCCCCGGTGCTAATCTGCAACACGGGCTGGGGCTTCAAAAACGTTATCAGGCCGGGGACTTTGGAGTTCAACTGCCCCATCAATTGCCCGGCCACGGCTTGAATAGGCGGACGCGTATCGGGATGTTTCAGAAAGGCGAGCACCAGCCCTTGGTTGGCAGGGAAAAATGCACTGTTGCCGCTCATGGTGAAGGTCATGTCCACGGCGGGGTTGGTATGGAGGACCTCCTCCACCTGCATCTGGTGGGTATGCATTTCGTAGTGCGACGTGCCCTCCTGAGCGACGAAAACGCCGAGGGCGAAGGAACTATCGCCAATGGGGAGGAAGGCCTTGGGAACGGTATAGAAAAAGTAGACAGTTCCCAGCAGGCATACCACCCAAATCGCCAAGGAAATCCAGCGATACCGAAGAAAAAACCACAACGAACGCCCGTAGACCGATAGCACCCTTTTTTCTGTGCCGCCGATGACGCGCTCGATCCAGTTCTTTTTCGCGTGCGCTCCGCGTTCCTGGAGCAGGCCGGAGCACATGAGCGGTGTAAGAGTCAGCGAAACGATGCCGCTGGCAAAAATCGAAACGATGATGGTGATCGAGAACTCTCGAAAGATGCGCCCAACCAGGCCGCCCATAAAAACAAGCGGAAGGAACACAGCGGCTAGGGAAACGGTCATGGCCAGAATCGTGAAGCTGATTTCCTTGGCGGATTGCAGAGAGGCTTCCAGGGCCCCCAGGCCGCTCTCCATGAGGCGAACGGTATTCTCCAGGAAGACGATGGCGTCATCGACCAAGAATCCGATGGCCAGCGTCAGGGCCATCAGGGACAAGTTGTCTAGGCTGTAGCCCAGGATATCCATGACCACAAAGGTGAGCAGAAGCGAGAGCGGCAGCGCCACAACCGGAATCAAGGTGTCGCGCGCGCGGCCGAGAAAAAAGAAAATCACCAGGACAACCAAGACGAACGCGACGAACAGTGTCGCCTGGACATCCTTGACGCTGTTCACGATGCCTTGAGAACGGTCATAAATGGGGACGATTCCAACAGAACTAGGGAGTTGCGCTTGTACGGCGGGAAGGAGGTCGCGGATGGATTTGGCCACCTCGACGGCGTTTGATCCCGCACGCCGGAAAACCGCAACGACGACCGTAGCGGCCGGAACCTCATGTCCGCGGTACCAAAAGCGCATGCTGATCCGTTCGTCCTGCAATCCATTTTCTACCGTGGCGATGTCCTTCAAGTAGACCGGACCGCCGTTCCCTTGGCGGACGATTAAATCCTCGTACTGGCTGGCTTCGCTCAACTGTCCTTCGGGCTGCAGCAGAAAGGTGTGATGTTCGCCGTCAAATTGGCCGGCGCCGGTATAGCTGGTTCCGTTCTTCAACGCCGCGGCCAACTCATCGATGGTTAAATTGCGCGCGGCCATCGCGGAAGGGTCCGCCTTGATGCGAACGGCGGACTGAGCGCCATAGACGGCGACCTGGCTCACGCCAGGGAGAATGCTAATGCGCTCGCCGACTTGCGTATTGGCGTAGTCGAAAAGCTGGCCCTGCGTGGCGCTGTCGCTAGTGATCCCCACATACATGATGGGCTGGTCGTTCGGATTGGTCTTGGTGAAGGTGGGCGGGCTCGGTAAATCCACGGGAAGCTGCGCCGTCGCGCGCGTAATGGCCGCCTGAACGTCAGTTGCCGCCGCATCCACACTCTTGGAGAGATCGAACTGCAGGACGAAGCTCGAGTGCCCCTGTCCACTGTTGGAGGTCACCAACTGAAGGCCGGGAATCTGCATGAATTGACGCTCGAGCGGAGTGGCCACGTTGTTCGCCATGGTCTCTGGCGTTGCGCCGGGATAGCCGACGTTTACCTGAATGACGGGATAGTCGACAGCGGGCAGATCGTTGACCGGCAACGCAAAATAACCGAGTACGCCAAAAACTATGGCCGAGACCGTGAGCACTGCGGTCATCACCGGGCGGCGAATAAATGGTTCAGAGAGATTCATCGATCTTCGTTCTGGTTACTTTGCCTTCGCGGGCGCACCCGGCTGGGTGCCCGCTGCGGGGCTAGCGTCGCCGGTATCCACACGCACCTTACCGTTAGGAGCTACGGTCATCTGGCCGGCGACGATGACATTCTCTCCCGGGGCTACACCTTGGCTAACCACGATGTTATGACCTTGCCGCTGGCCCAACGTCACAAGCCGTAAGTCTGCGGTGTTGTCGGGTTTCACCACATAGACGAATGGACCATTCTGGCTGATTTGCGTGGCTTGGTTGGGAATCAGTACCGCTCCCTTTTGCGTTGCCAGCACCAGCCTGACGTTGACAAATTGCCCGGGCCAGAAATGGTGATCGGGGTTGGAGATGGTGGCGCGCAAAACGACTGTGCCGGTGC